>Ga0209186_1001506_pt1 | contig 17190 bp, 14 predicted proteins | sample SidtaG_FD_187426 | JGI IMG/M metagenome (GOLD analysis project Ga0209186, IMG submission 187426) | Marine algal microbial communities from Sidmouth, United Kingdom - Sidmouth_Male2 metaG (SPAdes) (version 2) | ecosystem: Host-associated > Algae > Red algae > Unclassified | place: Sidmouth...
CCACGGCCTCCTCGCTCTTCATGGCCTCCTCGTCCATCCACGGCCTCCTCGCTTTGCTCGTCAACCATGGCTATCAATGTGTCGGCGCGCTGCGCCTTTATGCATTTGTGGTTAGTTTGCTGTCTGCTGCGAAGGACTGGTTTAGCCTCTGCGGGCCGCTTTCCACGGCCTCCTCGCTTCGCTCGTCAACCATGGCTATCAATGTGTCGGCGCGCAGCGCCTTGATGGATTTGTGTTTGTTTTGCTGTGTGCGGCGAAGGACTGGCTTTGGCCTCCACGGGCCGCGCTTTCCACGGCCTCCTCGCGTTGCTCGTCAACCATGGCTATCAATGTGTCGGCGCGCTGCGCCTTGATTTGTCCGTTGGCCATTGAATGAATAGTGAGGTTGGGTCAGTTGCCAGTCAATGGCAGAGGCAAATAACGCGCTGCCACTCAATGGCAAACCTCCGGGACACATTCCACGGCCTCCTCGCGTTGCTCGTCAACCATGGCTATCAATGTGCCGGCGCGCTGCGCCTTGATTCGCCCGCCGGCGATTGAATGACTAGTTGGGAAGGATAGGTCAATCTGGGCCGCTTTCCGCGGCCTCCTGTTGACGAATATCCATCTGCTAGGCCGGTGGTCTATGTGCGAGGAAAATATCCGGTGGGCGAATCAAGGCGCGTAGCGCTGACCCATTGATAGCCATGGTTGACGAGCGAAGCGAGGAGGCCGTGGTTCGTTCGGCCCACAACCAAGGCGCGTAGCGCCGACACCTTCCCGTCTGATTGGTTCGGGTTTAAAACAAATACTTTTCGTCAAATACGATGCCTGAGTCGGCGCGCTGCGCCTTGATTCGCCCGTCGGACATTGAATGAATAGTTGGGAAAGATTGGTCAATCTGGGCCGCTTTCCGGCCTCCTATTGACGACCATTCATCTGGTTCCGGTGGGCGAATCAAGGCGCGTAGCGCTGACCCATTGATAGCCATGGTTGACGAGCGAAGCGAGGAGGCCGTGGTTCGTTCGCCTCACAACCAAGGCGCGTAGCGTCGACACCTTCCCGTCTGATTGGTTCGGGTTTAAAACAAGTATTTTTCGTCAAATACGATGCCTGCCTTTGTAAGTAGCGCTCGGTATTCATCTTCAAAACTGACGGTTTTGTGGTGTTCGCGCTGATGCTTGATGTATTCAATTACGCTTTGGCGCTCGTCCCAGTTCATGGTGAATGCGCCATAACCGCTTTGCCAGCCAGGCCAGTTTTCGAAGATTTTTTCGCGCCGAATCCAATTTGTTGACGCGGTTTTAATTTTTTCGACATAGTTGGATAGGCTTAGGCTTTTGTTTAAACTAACCGCGATGTGAATGTGATTTTCAATTCCGCCGATTCGTTTAATGTCGCAGTCCAACTCTTGATTTACCCCGTAGATGTACGCGTAGAGGTCGCGCTCTCGAGATGAGGTGATTGCTGGTAACCGATTTTTTGTCGAAAACACGACATGATATAAAATTTGTGTATACGAATTGGCCATAACTGAAATCTACCATATTCTGAAATTGTTGTCGTGGTTTTGTGGCCGGGGTCTTTTTCATCTCGTCCATCCACGGCCTCCTCGCGTTGCTCGTCAACCATGGCTATCAATGTGTCGGCGCGCTGCGCCTTGATGGGATTGTGGGTTGTTTTGCTGTGTGCTGCGAAGCGCTTTCCACGGCCTCCTCGCGTTGCTCGTCAACCATGGCTATCAATGGGTCGGCGCGCTGCGCCTTGATGGGGCTGCGGGTTGTTTTGCTGTTTGCTGCGAAGGATCGGCTTGGGTCTCCACGGGACACATTCCACGGCCTCCTCGCGTTGCTCGTCAACCATGGCTATCAATGTGTCGGCGCGCTGCGCCTTGATTCGCCCAGCGAATTATCGAATCCAGATTGGAACGGTCGCTCGCCTGATTCGCGCCGGTTATCGACTCTCACATTCGTAGCTTGGGATTAGCTACGAGAAATCTCGATGGCCCAGGCGATCCCGATCATCAACAAGCCGAAGAACAAGAGGGCCCAGCCCCAGCTTAAGCTCAGGTCAAACTGAAAGGCCGAAACCAGATCTTGGCCGAGCGCTGCTTCGCCCATGATACTTCGTCCCGTTTCCTTTAGGCTGTGGATGCTTGCATGTACTTTGCCACGAATCACACCTAACCAAATCAAGTCGTCGAAGAGCTTCAGTAAAATGATGGTAAACGGAATCCACAGCAATTTCGTATAGCGGGTGAAGGGGAGTGCCACGGCAATAATCGCCGGGATCAAGATGAGGAAGATATGTCCCGTCACACTAATCGGCATGCGGATAAAACTCGTCGTGCTGGCGTAGATTTTTTCGAAGGTCAAAAATTGAGCGGAGAAGGCAGCTTGGTCCGCTTTCTTCAGCGCTTCGATGGCGTATTGATGCGATGTGCTGTCACCGAGAAAGTATGAAAGCGAGGTGGTTGTGGTGGTATTGAGCTGGCCCACCGGCACGATGAACATCCACTTGGTGATGGGGGCAAAGAGACCTCCGAAAATAAGAGTCGCGCCAAGAATCGTGAGTGCAATCACGGGAATACTCCGCTTTTTTTTCTTCCGGCTCCGTGGGGCAAAGCCGGAGGTGGTAGACGATTGGTTACTTGTCCCCGTGCGTTGGGTCGCCGGTTTCCGATAAATCGTTTTCTTTGGCGTCGGAGCGGCAACCGCTAGCTCGGCTGCGATGGGATTGCCTTCTTGATCGGTCCGCACCACATCCATCACTTCGTCATCGTCTGCGTCAGATGTCTCGGCCGTCTTTTGAGGCGGATGAGACGATTCAGCCGCGACCACTTTTTCCGTTGCCGCCGCCTGTTTCTTTTTTTTCTTCTTCTTCAGCTTCGGCGCCTTGGGGGCGGGAAGGGGAAGGGTGACCCGACCTAAGCAGTCGGGACATTCAATCATTTCACCCGCCATATCTTCGTCGGCTTCAATCAGCAAATCACAGTGGGGACAGACGACTTCTAAATCAGGCATAGGATTTCTTCCTCAGGGCGGGTAAATAGTAAGGCTGCAAATTTGTAGGTGGGGTGGTTGATTCGGTTAGGGGGCAGGTGTTTTTTCAGCTGAAGGTGTGGCCGGTGTATCCGGTGTGGCTGCCTTTGGTTCAGCTTTTCCCTCGACAGACACGACGCAGCGAAATCCGGTATGGTTTAAGCCGGTGTCTGGGGTGGTTCCGCCACGTGCCCCTGGACGATATCGACTGCAGTACGAGTCGTTGCATAAAAAGGATCCCCCTTTGGTGACGCGCTTGTCGACCCCAGGTTCAAGCGGGTCGAAGCTCGTATCGGGACCGACCGGGTTGTCGAATTCTTTCTTGTCAAAATAGCGGTAGTGATACCAATCCGAGCACCATTCCCAGACGTTGCCCGACATGTCGTACAAGCCGTAGCCGTTTGCAGGGTAGGTCTTCACCGGAGAGCTCATCACATAGCCATCGCCCTTGGTGTTGGTTTGCGGGAATTCACCCTGCCAGATATTGGCCATATGTTTACGACCGGGACGAAGCTGGCTTCCCCAGACATAGGTTTTTTCCTTTAGCCCACCTCGGGCAGCAAACTCCCACTCGGCTTCGGTTGGCAAGCGTTTGCCGGCCCATTTGCAGTATGCCTGAGCGTCATCCCAGCTGATGTTGACCACGGGATGATCCATAAGCTCTTTGATCGACGAGCCGGGCCCAAGCGGGTGCTTCCAATCGGCACCGGCGACCCAAGACCACCATTGCACAAAGCTACCGTGTTCACGGGTTTCCACGCGACTGGTCGGCGGGGTAAAGATGACCGCGCCCGGAACAAATTTTGTTTTAAATAGTTCTTTGCGCTCTGCGGCGGGGAGGGCGTTGATATGATCCTGAGTCTCTTGAGGGAAATCTTCGAACTTCGGCTTACGTTCTGCGGTGGTTACGTAGCCGGTTGCATCGGCAAACTTCTTCCATTCCGCGTTGGTTACTTCCGTCTCATCCATGAAAAACGGAGCTACTTTTACGGGGTGTACCGGTTTTTCTTCGGGAAAGCCCGCGTCGGAGCCCATCAAAAACTCGCCGCCTGTGAGATAGATCATTTTGATGCCGACAGCTGGATTAATTGTCTTTGGAAGAGGAGGCGCTGCAGTTGCCTTTACTCCCATTTTGTCTGCAGGTTTCGCCACTGGAGCCGAAGATTCAGCCACTGGAGCCGCTAACTTACGCTTTTTCGCTGAGGTGCCAACTTTGGAGGCTGTTACAGGGTTCGGACCTGCCGATGCGCTCTGTTGCGTCTGTTTACTCGTGCTTTCACTCGTTATTGATCCTGTGTCTTCTAGTCCAAGGTGTTCCGAAGTCGCGGCTTGTGGTGCTTTCTCATCCGCAGGACCGGTCGAGTTGCTTTTGGAGCAACCACATAAACCTGCCATGCTGATTGCCATGACGGTGAGTGCAGTCCAAAAAGGAGAATAGTTTAGCGATGCTGGTTTCATGTATGAGTTGCTTTGTCTGGGGCCCACAGGTAGACCTCTTTAATCTAGGAGTCTATCGGGCTTAGGCTTTCGAGCGAGGGTTTCTCAGTTTGAGACCAGACGGTTTGGACGAATCGATCAAATAGCCTAGGCAGGTTTAGCTCATTTGGCTTAGATACGCCGACTAGATTCGACCTCGTACGCAAAAAACTGCTTATCTTGCAGATAACCGTCTTGACCAATCAGCGCATTGGGCTACCAATCTGCGCAAAACAGAGAATCTCATGAAACATTCGCTACTCGACAAGATCGAAAAACAACAAATTTCTAAAACTGTGCCTACCTTCCGTGAAGGTGATACCCTCGACGTACTCGTACGTATTCGCGAAGGTGGCAAAGAACGTTCACAGTTATTCAAAGGAACTGTCATTGCTCGTGATGGCGGTACCGGCCCAAAAGCAACTTTTACCCTTCGTCGTGTGACCCATGGTGTTGGCGTTGAGCGTGTGTTCCCACTTCACTCCCCAGCCCTCGAAAGCATCAAAGTAATTCGTCGCGGTCGGGTTCGTCGTGCGAAACTCTACTACATCCGTAACTTGACCGGTAAAAAAGCGCGTATCGCTGAACGTACCGACATCAATGTGGATGGCAGCAAAAAGGGCTAAGCCCGCTGTTGCTGCTGTTGTTGTTGTTGCTGCTGCTGTTGTTGCTGTCAAGGCTTCTGCTGGTAAGCACCCAGTTTTAAACGTTTCATACGTTTTACATTTCTTCATCACCTGGTGACCGCCTAATGGCCAAGCCATCCATGCTTCGCTTCGAAGAAGCCGCGTGGGACGCCGGCCACGCAAAGGTAGCCGGCATTGATGAAGCTGGACGAGGACCGCTCGCAGGTGACGTAGTCGCTGCCGCGGTCCTTTTTCGTGCCTCCGCACTTGCGGAAGATTGGAGTGGTCTCACCGACTCCAAGCAGCTCAGCGAAGCGCGTCGCGAAGAATTTTACCAGCGCCTCACCGAGCATCCCGATGTCATCATCGGTACCGGCTTTTCCAACCCAAAGGAAATCGACCGGGTCAATATTCTCAACGCAACCCATTTGGCCATGGGCCGAGCTGCCTCGGTGCATGAAGATTGTTTCTTTCTTGTGGATGGTCGACCGGTCCCGAACTTACCCGGTGACTCGCAAAGTATCATCAAAGGCGACAGCAAAAGTTTGTTCATCGCCGCCGCCAGTATTATCGCCAAGGTAAGTCGAGATCGTGACATGCGCCAAGCGGCTGAAAAATGGCCCGAGTACGGTTTCGAGCGTCATAAAGGCTACGGGACAAAAATCCATCTCGAAGCTCTCAAGCAGTATGGCCCATGCCCGATCCATCGTCGTTCCTTTCGTCCCGTTACGGAGCAACATCTTTTCTAGCGAGTATGGCATGGCCTGGCTTCATCGATTTCAGCAGCTCTTGTCGCGCGGCAAGGATTCCTCTACTAAGCCGGAGATTCATCGCTTGGGTGAATGGGGCGAAACCCGTGCCGCTGCGTATCTCAAAAAGAAGGGGTTTAAATTGTTGGGACGTAATATCCGGATAGACCGAGATGAAATTGATCTGCTCATGCGCCAAGGTGAGCAAATGATTTTCGTCGAAGTGAAAACGCGTAAGAGCGAAACCTTTGGTCGGCCTTCCAATGCGGTCGGAGCAGCGAAACGCAAAAAGCTGCAGCGCGCGGCCAAGGGCTATCTTCGGAAGATTAAACCGAAGCCGACTTATATTCGTTTCGACGTCGTCGAAGTCATTGGCCAGCCCGATGCGGCCGACCCTCCCGAAATTCGTCACTTGGAAAATGTCTTCAACGCGGGGACGAGTTGGGATGCCCGATGGTAAGTCATCGTGTGCTCTCTTTTAAGGTAGCGGCATGTAAGGTAGCGGCATGTAAGGTAGCGGCATGTAAGGTAGCGGTATGAGCCCGCCCCTTGCACACGCGCTCTTGCTCCTCGCGGGCGCGTTGTGGGGTGGGGGATTTATCGCGCAGCAAACCGCGATGGATAGTCTTGGTCCACTCAGCTTTATCGGCTTCCGTTTCCTGATTGCGGGTCTCGTTTTTTTGCCGTTCGCGGGGATCGAAATTCGGCGCTCCGTGGCCCGAGGTAATGTGCTTCGGATTCGAAAGTTGTTGCCACTCCTGTGGGTTGGATTGGTTTTCTTTTTGGGGATGGCGTTGCAGCAAATTGGTTTGTTGGCGACCACGGTTACCCAAGCGGGGTTTCTTACTGGGCTCTACATCGTCATGGTGCCGATGATATTGCTCTTCATTCTCAAGGAACCACAGCCTCGGCTCATCTGGCTCGCGGCCGGCCTCGCTTTGTTTGGTACCTGGTTGTTGGGGCAGGGGGGCATTACCGACTTCGGCCTTGGCGAGGGGTTGATTCTTAGTTGCGCGGTGTTCTGGGCCATCCATGTGATTTTGGTTGGGAAAATCGGTACCCGCACCGGCCTGCCGATCACTCTTGCGGTAGTGCAATTTTTTGTCGCTAGTGGCCTTGGTTTTTTAGGCTATGTGCTCGCGCGTCAACTTGGGTTTGAACAAGAGCCAGCACTCAAACTCGAGATGATCCAATCCGCTTGGACTCAACTAGCCTACGCGGGAATTTTTGCCGGGGGGCTTGCCTTCACGCTGCAATCGGTGGCGATGCGTTACACCAAAGAAAGCACCGCCGCCATATTGCTTTCGTCCGAAAGTCTCTTTGCCGCACTCTTCGGAGCCTTGCTTCTCGGCGATCGCCTCGGCTCTGTCGGGTATGTGGGTTGCGGCTTGATCTTTGGTGCCATGGTCCTGGTCGAATGTCTGCCTAAGGAAGATCCAGCCTAGCGTATACGTGGCAGGGATTTTAACCCGTGTTTGTCGCACGGGATTTCTCCGTTGAAGCGATTGCTGAGTTGGCGGAATAAATTCCGAGCTACGGAATACAGATGCAGTACCTGATTTCTCCCAAAGAAGTTGTTTCCCGGCTACCGAGGCGAGACGACTCTGCAACTTCAAGTGGCGAAGCTTTTCAGCCATCTCTTTGTTCCATGCCTTTCGAGGGCGTGTTCGTGCCATCGCCTTCCTAGGAGTCTGTCGGACTTCTGTCCTTCCGTTCCTCCTTTCTTAATCAAATATTCATCTGAGAACGAGGTGGCTTAAGTCATTCTTTGGCGAAAACCTTCGTTCTTTAAGTATCTGTTTTTGGGCCATGGCCGGTGAATCCCATGCGTAGAAACTCCGTTTGAATATGAAGAAAAATACACATCATTTGTTGGTTTGGATGATTGGCTTGGGTGGTTTGGGTGGCTTGTTGCTGCCAAGTCCCTCCTGTGCCGACGCATTTACGGATGTGATGCAGCCGATCTTCAGTTCGCACTGCATTCAGTGTCATGGCAAAGACGGCAAAGTGAAAGGGAAGCTCAACTTGCTTGAGATAAAAAGTCTCGGAGAACTGGCGGCGAACCCAGAGCTTTTAGAAAACTTAATTGACGTGATCGATTTTCAGGAGATGCCACCCGAGGATGAACCGCAACTCAGTGAAGCCCAGCGCCTCGCAATCCTTGCCGCTTTTGAAGACCTGCTTGAGGGCGCGGATAAGGCCATGCCGCAAGCCCCGATTCGCCGAATGAATCGCTTTCAATACAACAACGCGGTGATCGATTTGTTTGCGTTGGATCGCGTCGTGTTCCAATTGCCGGAGCGTATGCTTCGTGGGAAGTCGGGGTACTTCGATCCAGAAAAAGGGAAGATGCCGCAGGAGGTGATCGCGGGGAGCCGCCCGCTCGGGAAGTCCCAACTGATCGAGCCTCGTCTGAATGGGGTCGGTCCCTTCCCTCAGGATTTGCGGGCTGAGCACGGCTACGACAATCGAGGGGATCACTTGTCGATGTCGACCATGTTGCTCGAATCTTTTTTAGAGTTGAGTCAGTCGATCGTGCAAAGCGATGATTTTGGGCCGCGGACGGTTGGGATTTGGCATGCCTTTTTTGCCGATCCTTATGCTTCCGATCCCAACCCCAAGCCCGACCCCGAGTCTAGCGAAGCCGACCCCGTGCCCAGCGAAGCTGAGAAGACCGCTTTGCTTGAAACGCGAATAGAGCCTTTTTTAACTCGTGCCTTTCGTCGTCCCGTTTCGACGGATCTGCTTAATCGCTATGTCGCGCATGCCTTGGGCGAACTCAACCGTGGGGTTAGATTTACCGACGTGATGAAGGAGATTGCCTCGGCTGCGATTGCCTCGCCTCGGTTTCTATATCTCTATGATGCAGGGTCAGACGCGGGGTCGGCGCTCGATCCGGTTCGCTTGAATGACTATGACTTGGCTTCTCGGCTGTCCTTCTTTGTTTGGGGAAGTATTCCCGATCAAGCGTTGCTTGATCTGGCTGAAGCGGGGACGCTGAGCGATGAGGCGGTGCTTGATGCGCAGATCGATCGGATGCTCATGCATAAGCGGTCGCAGCGGTTTTGCGATCGTTTTCCGGCGCAGTGGTTGCAGCTGGAGCGATTGATTTCCTCTGTTCCGGATCGGAATCATTTTCCTCAGTTTTATTTTTCGAAGTACCGCATGAGCATGTACTTCATGTTGGAGCCGCTCTTGTTGTTCGAGACGGTGTATCTCGAAAATCGTTCTATTCTGGAGTTCATTGATTCCGATTATGCCTACTGGTCCGATCCACTGAAAAAGTCTTACGAGAAGCCAAAGGAAAAGGCAGGGGGTAATCCAACCAAGATACCCTTTAAACGAATCGCGCTGACGGATCGGCGTCGAGGCGGGTTGATTACCACCGCCGCCACCATGACCATGACCTCAGGGCCGGAGCACAGCAATCCGATCACGCGTGGGGCTTGGTTACTCACCGTGTTCTTTAATGATCCGCCTGATCCAGCCCCAGCCGATGTTCCGGCCTTAGATGAAAAGCCTCCTCCAGGTGAAGAGAACTTGACCCTGCGCGAGCGGCTATCTGCTCATCGTGAGCGGGCGGACTGTGCGGGCTGTCATGAAAAGATCGACCCCTTGGGCTTCGCTTTAGAAAATTATGGTCCGACTGGAATCTGGCGCGACAGCTATGAAAATGGTCGCAAGATTGACATGCAAGGGGAGCTGTTTCGTTCGCGCAAATTTGAAAATATCATTGAATTTAAAGATGCTATTTTAGCCGAGAAAGATCGTTTTGCTCGGGCCTTTTCCGAGCATGTGATGTCCTATGCCCTCGCGCGCGAAATCGCTCCAGCCGATTCAGGCTCCATCGATAAGATCGCAGCTGCGGTAATCGCGGACGATTTCCGGTTGCATACGGTGATCAAAGAAGTGATCAAAAGTGATTCCTTCCAATTAAAAGCCACTCCCCAAACGAAGCCGAAATGATGAATCGTCGATCCTTTATGCGTACTGCCACTGGAGCCGTGCTTGCCTTGCCATGGATGGAAAGCTTAGGCGCGTCAGCCACCGGTATCCCGCAGCGCATGGCCATTTTTTATGTGCCGATCGGTGTGGTACGGCGTGGATTTTTCCCCGGTGAGCAAGAGAATGAAGCGCCCAAGGGGAACCAGGGGCGGCGTGCCACCAGTTTGTTTCCAGATAAGACAAAGGTCGGCTCTATCCCGTTGGATCGGCTGACCCCAACCTTGGAGCCTCTCGAGAAGTACAAGCAGGAAGTGAACTTGATTACGGGGATGGATCGGGTTTTTCAAAATGGAACCGACGTGCACGCGCAATGCGCTTCCTGCTTTTTGAGCAGCGCCAAGGTCTTTGAGGTCGAGCGTTCCGCCTGGCCGCTAAAGCGAACCTTAGATCATGTTGTCGGCGACCATCTGAATGAGCGGGGAACACAACAGACTCGGACTCCGTTTAAGACGCTCGAGTTCAGTGCGAACAGCCACAAGGATAACAAAGAGTCGATCTACTTCGATAATATTTCTTGGTACGGTACCGGGCATCTCGCTCCTTCGATGCGCGATCCAATTAAAGCGTACCGTCGGTTGTTTGCCACCACGGGACTCGAGTCGAAACGGAAAATTACCGACCTTGTATTGGACGATGCGCGGTCGTTGCAACGCGATCTCGGTTACGAAGATCGGGATAAGTTTGGCGAGTACTTTGAAGGGATTCACAACATTGAGCGTCAGCTTGATCGCTTGCAAAGCATGCGGACTGAGCTCGAAAAGATTCCGCTTAAAGAACCCATCGGGGCGCATGTGCCTCGCAGCGAGTATATCCGAGTGATGAGCGATTTGATGGTCACCGCCTTGCAGGCCGGGTTGACCAATGTGTGTACCTTCATGGTTGGCCCCGAGCGCTGGGATACCCCATTTTTGTTTGATGGATTGTATGATGACAAGCCGCGTAGCCATCACATGATGTCGCATAACCAGCAAAACTATGTCGATGATTTGATCAAGCTCGACAAGTTTCACATGGAGCAATTTGTCTACGTCATGGACAAGATGAAAGGGATTGAAGAGGCGGATGGAACGAGCCTGCTCGACAATACCTTACTAACCTACGGCTCCGGATTGGGTGACGGCTCGACGCATCAATACAACGATTTACCGATCATTGTCGCGGGTGGCGCGAAGCAGTATAAGCGAGGCCAGCACATCCACATGCCAGAGGGAACGCCCTTGGCTAACTTGTGGTATACCCAAGCCAAATTGATGGGGCTCGAGCTCGACCATTTCGCTGACAGCAGCGGTTTGATTGCCCCCCTCCTGGCTTAAAGCGAAAGCGCTGTTTTGAAGTTTACCGATCTCTTGCTCTGGCTCTTACTGAGCTTTTTTGGGAGTAGCCTGTGCGGGATCGCGGATATAAACTGCGCGGGGCTAAGTCCTGCGCCTCGGTTCGAGTTCTCTTTTACTATAGCGCCTACCCCTCGTTGCCCCTTACGCCTGCACGTAACCCGGCGCTGCGGCCGCTTCGCGGCTTCCATACGGGCTACCACATCCCGCCCACTTTGGGGCGGATTCCCACGATGTCATTTGACGCAAAAAAAATACACTGAACCGCTTATCTAAGTGCCATTGGTGTCAGACACCAATGGCACTTAGTTAAGCCGATTTGTATGGAAAGGAGTTCGCTCTGCCCTGAAAAGAAAGCCGGAGGCTTGAAGGCAATTAGCCGGTCGGTGACCGAAGGGAACCACCGGAATTCATTGGGAAATAATATGAAGCGCTGGAAGCGCGGTCGGAATAGAAACCAATATGGGCGATGCCTTTCAAAAAAGCAGAGGTCAACTGATGCGTGCTCAGAATACGATTTTTAACTGAAAATTGTACGGTTTTAGCCAGCTGGCGCTGTGCTGCGCCTCGCTCCGATTTCTCTTCAAATACAGGGCTTATCCCTCGTTGCCTTCTCACGCATGCACGTAACCCGGCGCTGCGACCGCTTCGCGGCCTTGCACACGGGCTACCATATCCCGCCCACTTCGGGGCGGATTCCCACGATGTCACTTGACGCAAAAAATACACTGAACCGCTTATCTAAGTGCCATTGGAGTCCGACACCTTCCTTAGTAAATCGCCGAAGGACAAGGAGCGGCCGTTTCCAACCGCCGACACAGGGTTACCTATCGCAATGGCGATTAGATAAGCCGATTTGTATCAAAAATAAATGGAAATCCGGACGGCTAAAGGCGCGTAGCGCTGACCCTTTGGTAGCCATGGTTGACGCGGTACGTGCGCCAAAACAACGAATCTTTACCAGCTGCTTACGCCCTTGCTTCACACCGCCTGGAAGGCGATGGCACAAACACGCCCTTGGAAAGGCATGATACGAGCCGCTTCTGCTTTAGCCTTTGTATAAATCCTACTGCGTTTGGAGGCAAAGGAATGGACGAGGAGCCTGGGAGCGCCGACGTCCCCGTCGGCATCGTTCATGATGCCATCGGGTAAGCGTTAAAGGCGTCGCCTTATTGACGCTGCATTGCCTTTCCATCACCGGAGGCGAGGCGGCTTCAAATTTTGAGAAGGAATTGACATCTCGTTTTAAACAAAATTTTATTACTCTCCACGAGGATACTGCTTGTCACTTCGGTTGAGGAGAATGCGGCCGTCTTTGGTAAACCGTCCCATGGCAAAGTCCTCCGACCCAAGTGCCTCATGGGAATCTGGACCTCGATTCGAGAACGGACGCTTGTAGGTTTTGATTAACCCCGGAACGGGTGTCTTTAAGTCTTCGAGCGCAAGCCGCAGTCCATTTCGCTTTTCCTGAATTCCATTGCCTGCCATCTGGCTCTGATCCGCTGCGGCGATCAACAGCTTGCCTAAATCATAGGCGTGAATGAATCCAACTGGAGCTTGGATCCCGTTCTCTTTCAGTTCGGGAAACGTGCGGATGGCGCGTTGCATGACCCTCAAGCCCATGGGGTCATCTGGGTAGGTGGTAAAAGAGAAGCGAGTCTGGAGAAATTCGAGATCAATTTTCTTTTCATGCTTGGGAAGTAAGGTGCTCGGGTCCGCGCCGCTAATTCCCCAATGGCTAATCACGGGGAGAGTGGGTTTTTTGCGCCAGAGAACCTGCAGCAACTGCTGCGCTTCCTGAGGGTTTGCCACGAGTAAAACGCAGTCCGCCTCCGAGGCCACCACCTTGTCGATAATCAAGTTGGCTGAGTTGGCTCCGATATTCCACGAAAATTGATGCTCGTTCGCTTCCGCTAGGCTCTCAACCTGAATGGCTTGCTTCAAGGCGACATTATTGGCGGTTCCCCAGCTGGTTTTCTCCGTGAGTAAAAACGGTTTGCTGAATCCTCGACTCCGCATGGTTTTGACGAGATAGCTCGCAACCTTTGAGTCGTCCACAGACAGACGGAAAACCCAGTTTTCGGCGCCCGCATGTTTTCGGGTGATGGCCGCACCTGCCGCCCAAGGGTTGAGATGGAGAAGCTTGTTTTCTTGGATCAGCGGGAGCCCGGCTAAAATCGCTGGGGTATGCATGCCACCCACCATGCAGATCGCAAGCGGATCGTTTATGCATTCTTTTACGTGATCGACACTGCGGGTTGAGTTTCGACGGTGATCCTTGATCACGATGTCAACCGGGTAGGGGCCGAGGCGGTTACCAGCTTCAGAGAGCGCGGTGCTCAGCCCCTGATAAATCGATTGGCCTGCTTCGCGGGTGTGAGACTGGTCTGCATCTAGGTAGATTCGATACCTTGGCTCGGTTGGGTTCGTTGATTGCGCATGGCTCACATTAGAAGCGCCAAGGCAAAGGAGCCCAACCAGGAGGGACCGCATGGCCGAGAAGGCGGTTCTAAAGCAGGAATGCATCTGTCGGAGGACCTGAGCTGTCATGTTTATCGGTTCGGTTTAGGAATCTGATTTCCATCTTTGGTGCGTGAAAGGGGCGAGCGAGAAAAAATCGTATCCCCATGATTAAAGTTTAACGTGAAGGTCGTTCCTTCACCAGGGATGGAGTCCACCGCAATGGTCCCTCCGTGCAGGTCCATCACCCGCTTGCATATGGATAAACCAATGCCTGTTCCTGAGTAGCTGTCCATGCCGTGCAGGCGGACAAACATATCAAAAATTTGTTTAGCGTATTTGGCGTCGAAACCTACCCCATTGTCAGAGATCTGAATTTGATCGCCACCATCTTTTACACAGTGTTTAATTTTGATGACGGGGGAGCGTTCGGGAACACGAAATTTTATCGCATTGGAAATAAGGTTTTGAAACAGTTGTCCGATCATTTCCGGATGCCCGTTGATGGTCGGAAGTGTGTCCCGATGTATTTCTGCTTGGTTCTCTGAAATGGGGCCCGCAACGTCATTTAAAACCCCTTCCAGCACCTGATTCAAATCAACCGGTACCCTGTCGAAATTGGCCTTGAGTCGCGCCATCGAGAGGAGGTCACCGAGCATGACTTTGAGCCGGTCTGCCCGCCGTTTTACCAGGTCCATGTACTCTTTGGTTTCTGACGTAATTGCCTCGCCAAGTTCATCTTCGATGAGGCTGAGGTAACTCGAAATGGTACGCAAGGGTTCACGCAGATCATGCGCCGCGACATAAGCGAAGCGCTCCAATTCTTGATTCGAGCGTTCAAGCTGAACCGTTCGCAAGATGATTTCATGCCGCATCATATCGAAATTTTTCGAGAGCTGTTGGATCTCATTGACGTGGCTGTCTGGCGGTACGGGTTCAGCCGTCGAACCACCGGCAAGGGCAAGGGCTTGTTTGCTGAGGGTTTGGAGCGGGTTGCCTACGTAGCGTTGAGCCAACCAAATGGTCAGTAGTCCCGTTGCAAGAATCGGAAGCGTCATCAGGAGAAAAACATCCCGTAATGATTTTTTTGCGATGCCCTTGATCGAGCTGCGATCACTTTTGAAGTTGAGCCTGATGTTGTCGCTATATTCAATCGACTTGAACACCGGTATGTCATTATGCCAGCTTCCATAGTTCACGTTCTTTCCTGTGCTCGTCTCGACTACTTGTACTCCGAAAGATTCTTGTTGCTGACCAAGCATGTCGCCTAAGATTTGTTCAAATGGAGTGCCGATGCCGAGCGCCCCTTCGACGAGGCCACCGGGGGAGATCGGGACCCCTACATGCACCAGTAGATCACCTCCGATAAAATGAAAGAAAACGGCATCCGGTTCATTCTTCTCGTAGATGCCTCCAAGGGCTTGGGAAAACCCCTGGCAAGGCGCAGCCACGGTGCTGTAAATGATGTTCGTGCGATAATCAAATAAGCTTAACTCTTCCATCTCCGAGTTGGGTCGAATGATGTCGAGGAAGCTCGATGTCTCGATTAAATTATTTTCAGGATCGAGGACACCTCGGGAAATTGCAGGGAACGTCGTAGCTCGGCTTAAGGTCCGTTTAATGAACGCAATTTCACGATGGATGTGCTCGCTAATCCCGTCGGCGCGAGCATCGAGCGCAACCATCATCCGTTCCTCAGTCAGCTTGCTGAACCGGCTAGCTAAGACGAAGGCGAGAACCAGTGACAGGAGGCAGAACGCCAGGGTGCATAGCAAGGTGGCTTGCTTTATAGGGATACGATTACGGCTCATGCTAAACTTTTTAAAGCTGAGGGAAGGGGAGGATATTTAGGAACGCGCCTATTGAATCTGGCTGGATTTTTCCGCACCGGGGAAGTTTTCTGAATTCGGAGTGGTTACTTTCCCCGTCGCGGTCCATTCGCATGAACGTTTAACAAGGGGCAAAAAGCCAACGCATTTCATATCTGGCAATTAATAGTTGGCAATTAACAGTTGGCAATTAACAGCTGGCATTTAACAGCTGGCATTTAATAGCTGGCATTTAACAGCTGGCATTTCGGTGGAATCACGTCCGCCTACATGGCCATCAACAATAAGAACCCGAATTTTGTCTTGGGCTTGAGCTGTGGCCGAACGTGCCAGCGCCAAAGCAGCTAGGGCGATCCTGAAATTATTTTGTTTCATACTGTTTCCTTGAATCAAGTTGCGAAGGCCTTTTACCCTTTCCTGCGAAAGATACTTTATCGATAAAAAACGCGTTTGTCTTTTAAGTTTTCCCGCCGACGAATCTTAACCGTCGTCTCGAAATTAGTCGGTCCCCATCAGCAATCGAGCAGATCAGGCCGGCGTTCTTCGGTGATTTTTTTCGCTTGTTCGAGATGCCAAGCCTGAATGTTCTTGTGGTGTCCTGACATAAGAATATCTGGAACCGTCATGCCACGAAATTCAGGCGGCCGTGTGTATTGCGGTCCCTCAAGCAGGCCGGTGCTAAACGATTCTGATTCGGTCGCGCCTTCGCCACCGAGCACGCCCGGAATCAAACGAACCACCGCATCACTCACCACTGCCGCCGCAAGGGTCCCGTTGGTCAACACGTAGTCGCCAATGCTGAGCTCTTCATCAACCAAGCTGTCGATGACTCGTTGATCGATCCCTTCATAATGACCGCTGATCAAAATGATGTGTTTGTGGGTCGCGAGCGTTTCGGCCCGAGCTTGCTTAAACGGAGCCCCGCTCGGACTCATATAAATGACATGAGATTCGTCGGTCTGAACTGACTCAATCGCCGCGAAGAGCGGCTCGCATTTCATGATCATTCCCGGGCCCCCACCAAAGGGGCGGTCGTCTACCGTGTTGTGCTTGTCGGTGGCAAAGTCCCGCACATCAATCACACGGAAGCGCACCGCGTCGAGATCGACCGCTCTGCGCATCATGCTCTGCCCCAAAAAGCCCTCGAGCATGGGCGGGAAAATCGTGAGAATATCAATCTGTATCATCCCTTGTCGAATGCCTCATGCATCGCCTCGTGTAAAGGGTGCATGCAAAGAAGCCGCTTCTTCGCAACTCGTGATGGAGGTGGTTGGCAAAGGGATAGGTGGCAAAGGGATAGAAAATGAAAGCCGGACGAGGAGCCTGGGAGCGCCGACGTCCCCGTCGGCATCTTATATCGCGGGTGAGTAAAAAATGCCTTTACGTTTCGTGGGATATTTTTTCGTTTCAGGTCAAGGTCAAGGTCAAGGTCAAGGTCAAGTTAAAGGTCAAGGTCAAGGATTCTTGGCTTTCCCAAAAAACTCCTGATTTTCCCCGAAAGCGGATGTAAGCAGCCACGTTGATGTCATACTTCTATATGTGGCAAAGGAATAGAACATGAAAGCCGGACGAGGAGCCTGGGAGCGCCGACGTCCCCGTCGGCATCTTATGTCGGGGGTGAGTAAAAAATGCCTTTACGTTTCGTGGGTGATGTTTCGGACGCCTTCAGGTCAAGGTCAAGGTCAAGGTCAAGG
>Ga0209186_1001507_pt1 | contig 17188 bp, 9 predicted proteins | sample SidtaG_FD_187426 | JGI IMG/M metagenome (GOLD analysis project Ga0209186, IMG submission 187426) | Marine algal microbial communities from Sidmouth, United Kingdom - Sidmouth_Male2 metaG (SPAdes) (version 2) | ecosystem: Host-associated > Algae > Red algae > Unclassified | place: Sidmouth, United...
AGTAAAGCTCAACAGAAAACATTTTCTTTACGTCTTTTGCCTGAAACGATTTTTCTTTTTTCAAATAGGATTGCTAGGAATACTGTCTTTTCATTTCATTGTTGAGACAGTGCAAAATAGACTCGATAGTAGCGGAATGGCTTTTTTTTTTAGTTCTGTAGTTCTTAGTGCTGTAGTTCTGTGGTTCGGTTCTTACGTGATTTTTGTGGTTCTCTTTAAGCCATATTAGCGGATAGCGAGACCGTGCGTAGCGACGAAGCAATTGACCGTTCTCTCCTATTTTTGTTTAAATAATTTTTGTTGTTTATGTCGTTTAAGTGGTTTTTTATAAGCGGTCATTTCGACTACGCTCAATGAACACATATTGTATTAACCACAAGTTTCACTAAGGTCACACAAGGGACGCAAGGCTATTCCCTAATAAATTAATTTCCCAATTCACTAATACTAACCCATAGATAAAATGTGTCGGTAAATGAAAGTCGTCTTATAGAGGTCGTCCATTAGCTAACCTATTTTTTGATGGGTTACTAATTTAAGGAAGGTTCACTTAAAAAGGATTGGTATAATTTCCCTAATAAACTAATTTAGACTTTATCTAAGACCATAACGATTTGTGTGAGGGGTAAGAATAAGATGGATGCGAACATTACTTTTAGGGCTGAAGCGTGATCGCAGTTTTGCCATAATTTAATGGTGGTATAAATGAAGTAGCCGCCTAGTAAAATGACGGCAGCAGCTGTATAATATCCGCACATACCAATGAATACGGGCAATAAACTTACTAAAACGACTGCAATGGTGTAGATGATAATGTGTGTCGCTGTTTGTTTATTTCTTGCTTCGTATTGTAGCGGTAATAGTTTGAATCCTGCTTTTTTGTAGTCGTCATAGCCCATCCAACCAATTGCCCAAAAATGAGGAAATTGCCATAAAAATTGAATGCCAAACAATAAGAAAGCGTAAGTATTCCAACCTTCTGCACCTGTGGCAGCAATCCAGCCAATTAAGACTGGTAATGCGCCTGGAATCGCTCCAACCAAAACGGCAATGGGTGAGATGCGTTTTAGTGGGGTATAAATGAAGGCATAGGCGATGAGCGAAATGGCGCCCAAGAGTGCGGCAAGGGGATTGAAGAAATGCCATAGAATTAACAATCCTAATACGCCTGATGTTCCTGCTATCAATACTGCTTCGGGTAATTCCATACGTCCTGCGGATAGTGGACGGTTGGCGGTTCGCTTCATCAATTTATCGTAGTCTTTTTCGATAATTTGATTGATGGCATTGGCAGAGCTTGTTACAAAAAACCCTCCTGCACTCAACATGAGTAATGAAAGCCATTCAAAACTGCCTCCCATTGCCATAAGATAGCCAAATAAAGCAGAAAATACGACTGTGAGATTTAGTTTAAACTTCACCAGTTGTTTGTGATCTTCTATTTTATTCGCAAGGAATTGAAAGAAGTTATTTGCTTTAGCGTTATCGAAAGTAGCCATGTTATTGCTTATATTCGTTTTGAGAAAGTATTTTTTTTGTTGCAAGTCTATATGTAAGGGATTGGTGACTGGTGACGAGTGACTGGTGACGAGTGCTTAATCACCTTATCCTTTAATCCCTTAAAGTAAAAAAATGGTTCTTGGTGATTTCATTTGATTATAATAACAGTTCATTTGTGTATTCCTCCCCCTTCGCCCCCTCCAAAGGGAGATAATTTGGAACCTGTTTCCCTTTGAAGGGGGAGGAATTTCAGATTTTGCTATTTTTCTGACCAAATGATTTCACTTAGAACTAAAAAAACTTAGTGGGAGAATGTTGATTTCTCTCACTAAGTTTTTTATTTATTTTAGGCTTGTATGGAAATCAATTAAATTGATTTTTATTTATCTTGAAGGCAATCGCTCACTTGAAGTGATTGGTTTCAAGTCTTTGTCTGGTACTGTTTGTGGAATGTATTCGTATCCATCTTTACCAAAATCATAAGGCCAACGATATACTTCTGGAATTTTTCCAGGCCAGTTTCCGTGTCCTGCATCTGCTGGTGTTGTCCATTCAAGACTGTTGGATCCCCAGGGATTTAAGCCTTTCATTTTCTTACCATTGAAGATACTGACGAAGAAGTTGATGACAAATAGGAATTGTGCAAAGAATACAACGATACTCGCCACACTAATAAAGACATTTAAGTCTTCAAAGCCATTGGCAAATTGGAATTCTGCAAAAGAGAAATATCGTCTTGGTACACCTGCTTCTCCCAAATAGTGCATTGGCCAGAAAATACAGTAACTACCTATAAAAGTAACCCAGAAGTGGATGTAGGCTAGGTTGTCATTCATCATTCGACCACCAAACATTTTAGGGAACCAGTGGTAGATTCCTGCAAACATTCCGTATCCTGCTGCCATTGCCATGACAATGTGGAAATGGGCAATTACATAATAAGTATCGTGATAGCCAATATCTAAGGCTGGATTTCCTAATACGATTCCTGTCAATCCTCCAGAGATAAATAATGATACAAATCCGATAGAGAACATCATAGCTGGCGTAAAATTAATATTACCCCGCCAAAGAGTGGTGATCCAGTTAAATACTTTGACGGCTGATGGTACGGCAATCAGTAGGGTAAATAGTGTAAAGACCGAACCGACAAATGGATTCATTCCAGAGACAAACATATGGTGTGCCCATACTAAGAACCCAAGAATGGTAATTGCCATAATAGAGTAAACCATCGCATGGTATCCAAAGATTGGTTTTTTTGCATTGGTTGCTAAGATGTGCGAGACCATACCCATTGCAGGTAAGATTACGATATATACCTCTGGGTGACCTAAGAACCAGAACAAGTGCTGGAATAAAATAGGACTACCCCCTTCAATAATTTGCCCTGCCGAGTTTGTTAGAATTTCACCATTGATAAAAATATCAGATAGGTAGAAAGCTGTTCCAAAATGACGGTCAAATATTAAAAGAATACAAGCTGACAATAATACAGGGAAAGATAATACCCCTAATACGGCTGTAAAGAAAAATGCCCAAATAGTCAAAGGCATACGCATCATGGTCATTCCTTTGGTACGCATGTTCAATACAGTTGCCACATAGTTTAGCCCTCCCAAGAGGGAAGAAACAATGAAGAGACTCATACTTGTAAGCCAGAGCGTCATCCCCAGTCCTGAGCCTGACGCTGCAGAAGGCAAGGCACTTAGAGGCGGATAAGCCGTCCACCCTCCTGATGCTGGACCTGTTTGTACGAAGAGTGAAGCAAACATGACGACGCCTGCCAGAAAGAAGAACCAATAGGACAGCATATTCATAAAGGGACTTGCCATGTCCCTTGCCCCAATTTGTAGAGGAATCAATAGATTAGAAAATGTTCCACTCAGCCCTGCGGTCAAGACAAAGAAGACCATAATGGTTCCGTGCATGGTTACAAGGGCGTAGTAAAATTCTGGATTTAATTTTCCACCTTCACCCCATTTCCCTAATAAAGTCTCAAAGATTGGAAACGTTTCGTCCGGCCATCCCAATTGTAAACGGAATAAAACAGAGAACGCTACACCAATAATCGCCCAAATAATTCCTGTAATAAGGAATTGTCGGCTAATCATTTTGTGATCTTGACTAAAAATGTATTTGGTAAAGAAATTGGTTTCATGCTCATGGTGGTGATCATCGTGATGGTCGTGTCCAGCGTGTGCATCTATATTTATATCTGTACTTGCCATTATAAATGGTTTTATTATTTTTTTAAACGAGAGGTCTTATTTATAGAACAACTATAAGGAGGAAACTGTTTTCTTAATACCCTCTTCTTTTTCGTTTTTTTCGTTTTCTTGTTCTTGTGTATCTGCTTCTGCACTTTTAGCAGGTTTTACAAATTTGCTATACAAAGATTCTTGTTCTGCTGCCCAAGCATCGAATTCGTCTTGTTCTACCACATATACTTCTTTTCTCATATTGAAGTGTGCTTTTCCACATAACTCGGCGCAAGCCAACTCATAGACAAATTCGGGATTATCTAACTCTAACTGCATTTGAGCAGTTGTTTTGGTAGGAATAAACCAGAATTGCGTTGGAATACCAGGCACTGCATCCATTTTTACCTTAAAGTGCGGTAAATAGAAACTGTGTAGTACGTCCAAAGAATTGATTTTTACCATCACAGGCTTGTTCACAGGCAAATAGATTTCTGTTGGAATAAAATCATCTTGGTTGGCAGGGTCAGACCAGTCTTGTCCCCACGGATTTTCTGCTGTCATCTTTCTATTGGCTCTTGGTCCAAGTTTTCTATCTTTTCCCGAATATCGAATGTCCCATTTAAATTGTTGGGCAGTAGCTTCGATGGTTAAAGTTTCTTCTAATCTTTCTTCGGGTATAGGTCCTGTGATTTTAAGCCATTGGCGCAACCCTCCTGTTACCAAAAGTACCATGACTACGGCAGGAATTAAAGACCAGATTAATTCTAATTTATTGCTTTCTGGAAAAAAGAAGGATGTTTTCCGGTCATCTTTACGATAAAAATAAGAGAATCCGAAAAGCAATATTTGTGTCAAGAAGAAAATAGGCACTATGGATACTAATGTCCAAAAGTACATATTTTGAATGCCTACTCCATGTTCAGAAGAAGCTTCTGGTAGGAACATAGGCGAATAATGAACAGCAGACCATACGATGCCTATCAGTCCAAATACTAAGACTCCTAAGAACATATTGGCTTGAAAACGGTTATTGGCGTCTACTGACTCTTTTTCTCCTCCTAACTCCCCTAAAATTTCTCCTGCTTTGGATATCTGAAATAAGATAATCACTACAAGTGTAATCGCCGCTATTCCTAAAAAACTCATCATATCTATTCTATTTTATTTAGTGACGAGAGTGACGAGTTGTTCGCCTAAGTCTCTCTGACTAACTATCTTTTTTGACAAGAACTTTTTAAATACTGTTTGTATGGTGTTCGTAACTTTGACGTAAGAATGGGTGATTTACAGGAACTAATGATTGTTTTGATAAGTTGTTAAAAACTAAGAATAAAAACAATCCGCCCATTAATAAAGGACAACCTACTTCAACAAATCCGATACTCATTGGTCCTGTTACGCCTGCACCTTTTAAGGCTCCTGGCATTGCTAATAAATAGAAATCTAACCAGTGTCCAAAAATCAACATGGAGGCAATAAACATTAAAATATTCTTGCTTCTCTTCGCTCTTGCTGTCATTAAAACAAGGAAAGGCAGTATAAAGTTTACAATAAAGTTCAAGAAAAACGCATATTTGTAGTTTACGAAACGATCGTGGAAGTACAATGTTTCCTCTGGAATGTTTCCGTACCATATTAACATAAACTGTGCAAACCAAAGATAAGCCCAAGCCACACTAAAAGCAAACATCCATTTTCCTAAATCGTGAAGGTGTTCTGTGTTTACATGTTTTAGGTAGCCCTGTCCTTTTAAGTATAGTACAATTAGGATGGTTGTCGAAATTGCTCCTACAAACATGCTGATGAAACAGTACCAACCATATAAAGTACTAAACCAGTGTGGGTCAATCGACATAAACCAGTGCCATAAGGCGGTAGAACTTGATACTGCAAATACAAATAAGAAAATCATAGACAAGACCTTACTTCTTTTGTATCGTGCCATACCAGGATCTCTATCATAAGCATAAGAGTTATTGGTAATAGCTAACGTCAAAACAGACCACAGTATTAAGTAAACGGCTGTCGCTCCAAAAAAGAATGTTGGGTTCAAGAAGCCTTCTTTTCCTGCAATAAGCTCATCAAAATGGGCTAAATTGGTAGGATCCATAATGCCGTCATGCGCCCAATGATAGATGGATGTCCATCCTAGTATAAGCACAATGGCTAAAATGACAGAAAAAACGGGTACAACTCTTGCCATCGCTTCGGGTATTCTTGAAACCAAGATGACCCAACCACTATAACCCATTGTTTGGGCAGCAATATAAAACATACCTAACAAACCTAAGCCTAAAAAGAAGTAGGTATTGTGAAGTAGGGTTGTAAAGATGCGAGTCATGCCCCCATCTGCGCCCATATTTGTAAAAATTCCGATGCCAAAGAGTAATAAACCAATGCCCATTAAGATAAAACTTGTTGTTTTAACGCCTGGTGCAACTGAATATTCCTCTCTGTCTGGTCGTTCATAATGTGAATGCGACATTCTATATATATTTTTATAGTGACGGGTGGCGAGTAAAAGGTGACGAGTGTTTTCTACTTACTTCCCCTCTTTTTGTTTTATTGAATTACCTCTAATTCAACTCTTCGATTCTTTTGTTTATTTTCTGGCGTATCGTTTTCTACAACAGGACGAGCTGGCCCGTATCCTTTATAGGTAATTTGGTCTTCTCCAACTCCTTTGCTTAACAAATACTCATGTGCTGCTCGTGCTCGCCTTTCAGATAGTATTCGATTACTTTCTAAATTGCCATCAGCATCTGTATGTCCACTAATTTCGACAATAGAGTTAGGATTACCATTCAAGATTCTTTGTAATAAATCTAATTCGTAGTAAGATTCACTTTTCAAGTCTGCTTGTCCTATATCGAAGAAGATGTTTTCCAAAACTATCTTATCCCCTGCTTTCAATGTTTCGGCTTGCATAGATTCTAATATTGATACAATTGGCTCACCCGATGGTGTCAAAGCGACTTTTTTACCTCTTACATATGCCATTGCTGCTTGGTCACTCAATCCCTGATTATCTTTGACATATTTGGCTTGCAGCGACTTGACGTACGATACGACTTTCCAACGCTCATCTTTAGATAATTGAGAAGCATAAGATCCCATATCTGCTTTTCCATAATGCATAGAGTGGAACATTTTTCCCTCTGGCATTTGAATGTAAGCGTCTCCAAAGTAATTTGGTATTCCCCCAAAAGGGCCACCTGCTGCCGCAGAAATGCTACCTTGTCCCTGTCCATTTCCCCCGTGACAAACAGCACAATAGACTACATAATGTTGTTGTCCCTCCTCTAGTGTTTTTTTATCTGCATCCCAAAAAGGATTTTCAAGGCTTGCTGCTTGTTCATATCCCCCTTCTGTATTTTCAAAAGGATATTGTCTTTGTCCTCTGGCAATTGTTCCTTCTACGGGTTCTCTTGCCACCTTTTTGTCTGCAAATAGTAGGTAATCAAGTTGCTGATCTCCACTTTCTTGCAATATTTTAGTCTTTGCACCAGGACCTTCGACATATACATCATAGGCTCTTGAATGTGCCATATCAGGCATATATTCTCTTCCTGTATAGTTTCCGCCTGCATTGCACTTAAATAAGTACATTACAATAAGAAAGAAGATGGCGAATATCATGAATTTGTTGTACATCTATCGTCTGTTTTGGTGTTTTGTCTATTTGTTTCCGTTTTTGTTCCCTTTTTTTTGGAGAGAACGGTTTGGTTTTCATCGTTATGGATGGTCCCGCTATTCGTTCTTATGGTGGCTGGCATGCGCTGCGGGCCAGACACTTGGGTCTGCCCCTACAAGCCAATCCGTCCACCACCATACCACTACTATCGGGTCTAGTTGGTTGAGGCCTGAACCTCTGTTTTACTAGACAGACACGTAATTGTGTGTCTTTACTACAAATCGACAAGAACAATGCTTTGCTTTGTTTTTATAGTCCTTGAAAGCCTACGGTGGATTGCTCTTCGTGACTTGGGTGTCTTGTTGTGACAGTTCTTTGTTTTACTTCTATTGCACCTAAATCATTGAGCATGTTACTGATGCGATTGATGTCGGCATCTGATTTGTATTGTTGGTTCATATCAAAAACCAATGCAAAACGATCACTTGATGTGCGTGGATCTAATGGTTCTATGTCTTTAAATACAGACAATCCATTTCTAAGGTAATAAACAATCGTCATTCCTACTGCTGAGAAAAGAACTGTTAGCTCAAAACCAATCGGAATCCATCCTGGTAAGGCAAAATAAGGTTTTCCACCAAAGTTGTTCGGCCAGTTGATTACTGAAATGGCAGAAATGGCCAATAAAGCGAAGGCGGTACCTGTTGCACCAAAGATGAATCCTGCTGTATGCAACTTTGTCTCTCTCGCACCTAAGGCATCATCTATTCCGTGTACGGGAAATGGTGATAAGGCATCGTGAATTTCAAGCCCACTTGCTCTAATTTTTTCGACGGCATTCAATAAAGGAACTTCGTCATTAAACATACCCATTAGATAGGTATAACTTTCGATTTCTTCTTTCTGGTCGTGACTGTGTGCAGCTTGTTGTTCAATCTGACTACCACTACCAGATACAATACGTCCGTCTTTGTATTCAATGCGTCCGTCTGGATGTTCAATACGTCCGTCTGGGTATTCAATGCGCCCGTCTGGATATACAATACGTCCGTCTTTGTATATGATTCCATCTTTTACATATTCCTTTCCTGTCCATTTTCCAAGATCGTAATATCCGTACTCATCTGCGCCGTTTTGATGTTCGCTCATTTTATGAAGTATTTATTTACAGTGGTAAGGATTGCTCCTTGTTTTTTTTGTTTTTGCCCTGCGGTTTTGGCTGGACAAGGGATGTCTTGTCTTTTTTTGCCTTGCGGTTCTGGCGGGGACAAGATATGTTTTGTCCTTACTTTTTTTTTGATAGGGGTTTTGTCCTTTTAGACTAGACCCGATAGTAGCGGTAGGTCAGATAAGATGTAAGGCATTTTTGAAATGCCTTGCATCTCTGACCTTTAGCGGATAGCGGGACCGTGTGTGACGACGGAGCTGCTTACCGTTCTCTCCTTATTATTGCTACTTTACTAAGACTAAAACATATGCTTTGTGTCTTTATTTGATTTCTTTGCGGTTCTGACTTGAGACATTGCAGTACAACGTCTGTACTGCTTTTTTCGGTTCTGGCGTGAGATGCATTCAATGCGTCTTTAGCTGATTAGTCGTTTTTGTCTTTCATTCTTCTTGCTGTGACTACGCCGCCGTTTTTGATAAGATCTTCAACATATTGTTCGTCTTGGTCTTGTATTGCTTGTTTTTCGATGTATTGGTTACCAGAAGTTTTGAGGATACTTTTTACTTCTGCAATGGCGACCACTGGGGCAAATTTGCAGAATAATAAGAAGAGTACCATAAAGATTCCCATTGTTCCAAGAAAGATTCCAACTTCTACGAATGTAGGTTGGTAGTATGACCAGCTTGATGGGATGTAATCTGTTGCTAAGGAGGTTACGATAATTACGAAACGCTCGAACCACATACCAATGTTGATGAAGATTGACATAATGAAGGTAACAGTTAAGCTTCTTCTCATTTTCTTAAACCAGAAAATTTGTGGAGAGACTACGTTACATGTCATCATTGCTGCGTATGACCACCAGTATGGTCCTAAGGCTCTGTAATAGAATGCGCCTTGCTCGTAGATACTTCCTGAGTACCACGCCATAAATAACTCTGTGAGGTAGGCAACTCCTACAATAGATCCTGTCATTAGGATTACCTTGTTCATGGACTCGACGTGATTGACGGTAATGTAGTCTTCTAAGTTCATTACTTTACGAGCCACTAACATGAGGGTCAATACCATTGCGAAACCTGAGAAGATTGCTCCTGCGACGAAGTATGGTGGGAAGATTGTTGTGTGCCATCCTGGTATTACAGAGGTTGCGAAATCAAAACTTACCACTGAGTGTACAGAAAGTACTAATGGTGTCGATAATCCTGCTAATACTAAGGAAATAGACTCAAAACGTTGCCATTGTCGGGCTGTTCCTCTCCATCCAAAGCTTAGTGCTGAATAGATGCGTCTTCTAAAGCCACTTGCCCTATCTCGTATGGTTGCCATATCGGGCACTAATCCTGTGTACCAGAATAGTAGGGATACGGTAAAATAGGTACTAATGGCAAAAACGTCCCAAAGTAGTGGTGATAGGAAGTTGGGCCAAAGTGGTCCCCGACTGTTGGGGAAATAGGGGAAAATGAACATCGCATCCCATATACGTCCCATGTGGATGAGTGGAAATAGTCCTGCACAAATGACGGCAAAGATGGTCATTGCCTCTGCGGAACGGTTTACGCCTGTTCTCCATTTTTGACGGAATAGTAATAAGATAGCAGAAATCAATGTTCCTGCGTGACCGATACCTACCCACCATACGAAGTTGGTAATATCCCAAGCCCATCCGATGGTTTTGTTTTCTCCCCAGACACCGATTCCTTTCCAGATGGTGTAGCCGATGAGGGTAACGCCCATGAGGGCAAGTGCGCCTGCAATGAGAAAGCCTATAATAAATTTTATATTAGGGGCGGCCTCGACAGGTCCACATATATCTTCGGTGATGTCGGTATAGGTCTTGTCCCCCGTTATTAAGGGGGTTCTTACTGGTGATGCGTATTGTGACATATTCCCGTTTTATTATTTATAATTGAGTATGAGTTGTAATTGTATTACTTCTCTACGTTTTTTGTTACTTTATTTTTTGTGTCTTTACCTTTTGGGTTGGGTTACACACCCCTGACTCCTTCGTCGTCGTTCCCTCTTGATAGAGGGGATTTTTTTTTTGACTCCTTTGGAATCAATTTTGGTTGTTTTTCTTTTTTCGGTTCTGGCGTGAGACGTAGCAGTGCTACGTCTCTACATTTTTTTCGGTTCTCTAGTGAGCCGTTTAGTGTTTGTGATCTCCTTTTCCGTGATTGCCATGACCATGGTCTTCTTTTCCGTGACCGCCTTTTCCGTGTCCATCTCCATGACCGTCATGGTGTCCTCCATGATGTTCTTTTGGTACATGCACTTTCTGGTGTAATTTGCCGTCTAAGTGGTCTTTGTTTCTGATACCTGTTAAGTAGCTTACAGACGATAGTACGTGAATGTCTTTTAATAGTTCGTAGGCTCTTTCGTCTTTTTTGAGCTTGCTTACTTCGCTTTCTGGATCGTTCATGTCACCAAAGGCGATGGCATTGGTAGGACATGCTGATTGACAAGCTGTGATAGCATCTCCGTCTCTTAATGGACGACCTTCTTTTTTTGCTTCTAATTTGGCTGCTTGTAGGTTTTGTACACAGAATGAACATTTTTCCATAACCCCTCTTGAACGAACTGTTACGTCTGGATTCAAGACCATACGAGTTAAGTTGTCAATCATTACGTGTTCGTCGTTGTCGAAGACGGTGCTTTGATAGAAACTATCTGCTCCTTGATAATCGAACCAGTTGAAACGACGTACTTTGAATGGGCAGTTGTTTGCACAGTAACGAGTACCAATACAACGGTTATAGGCCATTTGGTTTAGTCCTTCTGAACTGTGGTTACTTGCATTAACTGGACATACATTCTCACAAGGAGCGTTGTCACAGTGTTGGCACATCATTGGTTGGAAGGCAACTTCTGGATGCTCCCAATTTGGGTCTGTATCAGGGTTTGTTGCATAGTAGCGGTCAATTCGCATCCAGTGCATATCGTGCGCTCTGTGTACATCTTCTTGTCCTACGATTGGAACGTTGTTCTCAATGTTACAAGATACGACACATGCTGCACAGCCGATGCAAGTGCTAAGATCGACAGCCATACCCCAATGGTGGCCTTGTTTTAGTTTGTAGTTGTGTTGTGGGTATAGAGAAACGAAATGATGGTCTACCCAACCTTCATCGTGGTATTTTTGACCAGTATAGTTACCAGACCATCTATTTTCTTTGTAGTCTGCTAATGTTGTTTCGTTGATAATTTCTCTTTCATCATCAATAGTGTGGTGTACTTGAGTTTGAGCGACTTTGTATCCAGTGCTTACTCTGCTTACATTGACCCCTGAAGTTGCATTGAAAATACGAGATTGACCGTCAAAAGAGGCGAAAGGATATACGTTGGCTCCTGTGGCACACTTTTCGTTCATTCCCTCTAATTCCTTGTTTCGTCCGTATCCGAGTGCAATGGCGATGACATCATCTTGTAGACCTGGTTGTATGATTACAGGAAGTTTTACGGATTTGCCATTGACTGTTATTTCTAAGACATCACTATTTTGTGTTGGTGTACGCATTAATGCTCCGTCTGTCCATCCGTTTCTTGCTGCCATAGCACGGGAAACGATGGCGACATTTTCCCAACAAACCCGAGATATTGGATCTGGTGTTTCGTGTAAGTATGGGTTGTTGGCGTAGCGTCCATCGCCCATTGGAATACTTTCGTATAGGGCTAATTCAATACCACTTGCGCTTCCTGCTTTTTGGGCTAATTTGGCGGCTGCACCGCTTCCATTGCCCGAGAAAGCACCACTGCTCATTGGTTCTTCGCTTCTACGATTTGGTACTTCTAAAACACCATCGTGAACGACTTTATTCCAAGCTTGGTTGCCTCCACCAATAATGTTGTTTTTCCAATTATTCTTTAGGAAGGAATAGTAATCACCATTGACTCCAGCCCAATTCATTAAGCTTTGCCCTAAAGAACGAGTATTGAATAAAGGTGAGATTGTTGGTTGGATTAAACTAAAATATCCTTTTTTGATTTCTGCATCATTCCAAGACTCTAAGTAGTGATGATCAGGAGCTAAGATATTGACATTGGCTGCTGTTTCATCTTTTCTATCATTGAGTGAGATAGATGTTTTTACTTTTTGTAAACCACTTATAAAAGAAGCTGCATCTGTATAATCGTAAGCAGGGTTTACATTGTTGATAATCAATGTACCTACTCTCCCACTATTCATTGAAGCTACTAATTCAGCCATTGCTTTGTCATCTCCTTGATGGACATTGTATGGCTTGTTTAGGTCGATAGTACTTCCATAACTACCAATTAAGCTATTGATGGCATTTGTTAAAGTTTGGGCATCAACATCATTAGAACCACATACTAATAAACCACGCCCTCTTGCTCCTTTTAAGGCAATGGCCGCTTTTTGGATGGTTGCTTGTATTGTTTCAGGGAATGAGACACCAGAACTTCCTGCATTACCGCCTAAAGCACGGTATAGTTCTACCAGAACAGCCCCTACTTGTGAAGGCTTGATACTACGACGGTAATCCGCTTTTGCTCCTGTAATGGTAACTACTGGCTCAAATTGGAAGTGTTGAGACATTATAGGATTTTTGGCATCAACTTTTCTGTTTTTGATGTATCCTTTTGCAAATTCGGTAGGTGATATCCAAGTACCTAAGAAATCACAATCTACTCCTACAATGACTTCTGCTTTGTCGAAATTGTAAGAAGGCACTACTTTTTGGCCAAAAGATTGCTCATTAGCTAAAAGTATTCCTGTTTTAGAAATTGGTTCGTAAGTAACGACCTTTGTATTAGAATAGCGATTTTGTAGGCGTTGTAGTAAATTTTTATTGGTAGGGCTTGAAATAGAAGAAGTTAGAAATACGACATCCCCTCCATTGTTTCTTAAAGCGTTTCCTACGGTGTTGTCTACTTGTTCCCAATTTGATTTTTCTCCATTGATATAAGGATTTTTGAGACGAGCGTTGTCGTATAGGCTGACAACAGATGCTTGCGCTCTTACACTGGTCCCTCCTTGTGTCAAAGACGCTTCTTTGTTTCCTTCAATTTTGATAGGACGCCCTTCTCTTGTTTTGACTAAAACATTGCAAAAATCGCTTCCGTTGATAAAAGTCGTAGCATAGTAGTTTGCAATACTTGGCATGATTTCCTCTGGCTTGATGACATAAGGTATTGCTTTACGTACAGGAATTTCGCAACTTGCTGCGACAGTCGCTGCTGTAAGGCTGAATCCTAATGTTTTCAAGAAGTCTCTTCTTCCAGACTTGATTGTTGCCGATTTCTTGAACGTCTCTATAAGAGGCAGTTCTTCCCGAAATTCATTTTTGGTTTGTTTTTTGAATTCGGCATCATTATTTAGTTCTTCAAAACCTTTCCAGTATTTTTTACTCATTGGAATTTTATTTTTTGGTGTTTTGCCAGATTTCTGGTTGCTTCACCTTTGATCGCTTTTTTTTTTGTATCTTCTGGTTTGTGAGATACGTTCAATGCGTTTTTTACTTGAATACTTGTTTTTTTGAGGGTACATCCCTGCCTTGTTGTTGCCGTCTCTTATATGTCTCTTTGCCTTGCGGTTCTGGCGTGGAGACGCATTCAATGCGTCTTTACTTTGCGGTTCTGGTGCGATGATGACGCATTCAATATGTTAACACCTCCATTAATAGTGGCATTTTTGGCATTCTAGGCCTCCGATGTCTTCTACTGTTACACCTGTTCGTTCTCCTGCTTTGATTTCTTCGTGGAATTTGGCGTATACGCTATAGTATTCGTTTCCTTGAAAATTGACTTTTGTTTCTCTGTGACAGTCGATACACCAGCCCATTCCTAAAGATTCTTGTTGTTGTACCACTTCCATTTCTTGGATTTCACCGTGACATTGCTGACATTCGAGTTGTCCTGCATTGACGTGTTGTGCGTGGTTGAAGTATACGTGGTCAGGGAGATTGTGAATTCTTACCCATTCAATTGGTTTTTGTTCGTATCCTTCTTTGTAGGTTTTGGTTTTGGGGTCAAACCCTACTGCGTCGTATATTTTTTCAATTTCTTTTGTTCCATATACAGGTCCTTCTTGTATTTGTTTGTGGCAATTCATACAAATGTTGGCAGAAGGAATAACTGATGATTTTCCACGATTTGCACCAACATGACAGTATTGGCAGTCAATGCCGTATTGTCCTGCGTGTAGTTTGTGGGAAAATTTGATTGGTTGATCGGGTTGGTAGCCTTCTTGTCGTCCTAAGCTTCCTGCATTGTCGTAGGTAGTGACTGCTAATAGGGCAAACATGGCTAAACCTGTTGTGATACGGAAGGCTCTGTTTTTGAATATACTACTTATGGTATAGGGGGCTGCTCGTGGTAAACCTCGTCTTTCTCGTAAGATGTTGTCTAATGAGCGTAAGACGAAAGCTAAAACCCCTACTATTCCAAGTAGCAGTAGTCCCATAATTCCTATAAAGATATTGCTTGGTGTCCAGCCTTGTTGGACTTCACCTCCTGCTCCTGTTGGGTCAATTCCACCATCAGCAGTTGTTCCTGCGGGAACAGGAACGCTATTAACGTAAGCAAGGATATCGTCAATGTCTCCATTTGTGAGGGAAGGGAATGCAGTCATGACAGAATTGCCATACTCTTCGTAAATGGCGTTGGCCCTTTGGTCTCCTTCTTTGATAAAAGCTTGAGAGTTTCTGATCCATTTGTACAGCCATTCTTTTTCATATTTTTCTGTAACACCTGTAAGGGCGGGACCTACTAGTTTCTTGTGCACTTTGTGACAAGAAGTACAATTTGCCTTCCACAATTTTTCTCCTGCGGCTGCGTCGGCAGCAGATAAACTGGTGATAGGAAGTAGTCCTATAATGAGACTACAAATTAGTAGAAAAAAAATATTCTTTGCCGAGTGAATTTTATACCTGTCCATATATTAAAATGCCGTTAAAAACAATCCATCTAAAATTTGCCACAAAAATAGCTTAGAAACTATTAATAGTCTAATTTTAATGCAATTTTCGGGTAAATTAAGGTGCGAAGTTAAGGATTTATTTAACATTTTTTAAAAAACTGAAAAAGTGTATTTTGTACACTTGGTTTAGTGTTTACCTTACACCAAATAGTGTAGATATTTTAGTTGATAACTTTTTACCAATTGAACCATATAAGTTATTTTAGTTTCTTTAAGTTCATTTAAGCTGTTCTGTTACCTTGACTATATAGGTCCAATATTGATTTGTCTTAATAGTAAAACACTTGAAGTTCATTTAAGTTGCGGCTATTTAAGATAGACCCGATAGTAGTGGTTGGATGATTGCGTTGGCGATTGGGTGGCTTTCGCAGAATATATTGCGAAAAATGCAAGGCATCTTGGAGATGCCATCCATTAGCGGATAGCGGGACTTTCCGTTGCGACGAAGCTCCTTTACCGTTCTCTCCTTATTATTATTTTTAGTTATAACAATATGTTTGTTTGAAATCGTATAAGTTATTATTTGATTTGTTGGGTTCTTATTTGTATTTTTAGAGGGTTTTGTGTGCGATTCTGGTTTAGAGATGTAATATTTCTGCTTTTCTGGATTGAGATGTGTTTGATGTGGATTTTGATTGACGGTTCTGACGGGAGACGCATTTGATGTGTCTGTACTGGATTGTGGCTTTTGCTTTGCGGTTCTGACGGGAGACGCATTCAATGCGTCTGTACGGGAGGGAATTTATTTATTTTTCTTTTTAAAATTTTTTATTATGAAGATATGTTCTATTCCTATTTGTTGTTTTTTGATTTTGGTGGGTTCTTTTTGGGGTATGGCGCAAAATTCTGCGGAGTTGATTCCTTTTCGTTCTGGGGAGAAGTGGGGGTATGCGGATGAAGAGGGAACTTTGGTGATTCCTGCAAAATATGAGGAGGCGGATTTCTTTTGTAATGGTCTGGCGGCGGTGAAGTCGGGGGGGGAATATTTGTTGGTGGATGGGAATGGAACGGTTGTGGATAAGTTTGATGATCCGATTGGGTTGAATACTTTTAGTCAAAGTTTTAAAATAAATGGAAATGAGACGAATGAGACGGTTTCGGTGGTGTTGGAGGATTATGTGGAGGTGACGGTGAAAAATATGAGGGGTTTGTATAATTCTTCGGGTTCGGCTGCGATTCCTGTAAAATATGACCAATTGACTGCTTTGGGAAATGATTTAGTGTTGGTGAAGCGAAATAATCAAAGTGGACTGTTTCATATTAAGGGTGTGGAGTTGTTGGAACCAATTTATGATGAGGTGTACCCTTTTAAGGAAGATTTGGCGAGGGTGAAAAAAGATTCGCTTGCAAGTGGTGAAAAAGTGACGAAAACGAAAACGCAAGAAATTACCACTACTTATTCGAGAAAAAGTCCGAGATATGGTTTTGTGAATTATGAGGGAAAAACGGTGATTCCGATGGAATATACGAATGCTTCTGATTTTAGTAATGGTGTGGCGATTGTTAATAAGGTATTGCGTCAAGATGGGGTGATTGATAATAAGGGAAATATCGTTGTGCCTTTGGAATATTTTAGTATTGGGTTTATTGGTACGAATCATTTAAAAGTGCGAGATGTGGATCATTGGGCGTTGTTTGATCGGGCAGGAAAACAGTTGTCTGATTTTAAGTATCAGGATATAAAAGATGTGGCAGATGATCGGGTGGCGGTGCGCTTGAATAATGCTTGGGGATTTCTTGAT
>Ga0209186_1001508_pt1 | contig 17183 bp, 20 predicted proteins | sample SidtaG_FD_187426 | JGI IMG/M metagenome (GOLD analysis project Ga0209186, IMG submission 187426) | Marine algal microbial communities from Sidmouth, United Kingdom - Sidmouth_Male2 metaG (SPAdes) (version 2) | ecosystem: Host-associated > Algae > Red algae > Unclassified | place: Sidmouth...
GTTGCTACCTTTAATCCCTTGCCGACTCAAAAGCCAATGGCAAGGTGCTTGTTAAAGAACTGAAAGTTTACTAGGCTTTCACACTAGGTATGTCAGGATGTAGGCGCACAAATTCGTTTTGAGGAAATCTTTAGAGGTCTAAAGAAGGTAAACAATCCATTTCCTGTATAAATAGTGGGGGGTAGCGGCACCCCCTACGCGTCAAAATGTGGGGAGCTGAGTGTATATATGATGTGAGGACTCTGAGTAAACCTAATATTTAACCCAATATTCAAGTAAACCTAATATTTAACCCAAGTCCCAAGTCAGCCCAGTGGAATGACCGTCAGATCCGCTATCTTAAAAACAGAGTCATCAGGGTACTTAACCCGTATAGATTCAACTTCAATCTGAATAGCATCTGGCCCAGCATTGCATAATACAAAAGCCTTTAGACCTCTAAAGGCTTCCATCTGAGATGAAGCCTCATCACTCCATGATGAGAAAACTGTAGATGACCCGTTTATAAACTGACAATTGTAACGGGTATTGTAGTAGATTGTATATACCCTCATGAACTAATCCTTAAAGACGGGAGCGTCAATATGGCACTCATACTTGCAGGTAGAGCCATCGGGGTAAGCAACTTCTACAAGATTTATGTGCAGAATTTCTGGTGGATCAAAGCTCCTACAGCGGCTTCTAGCAATCGCTAGAAGATGTATTGCCTCCATCTGAGATCTGGCGTAACCGTCTGTCACTAGACCCTTTACAGGTCGCTGATCTAAATAGTGCATATCGTAAGAGATGGTGTACACCCTGCGATATTTATCTCCTGATTCTTGCGTCATGATATGAAAACCTTTAGACCTCTAAAGGTCTATTTAGTGAAAACCGACTTATATTATATATAAACTAATATTAATTAATCTAATACAATATAAGTATTAATATATCTATTAATAGTAATTATTAATATATATATTATTAATATATATATATATATATATATATATATATCGCGCGCAGACGTATATGTGCGCGCGCGTGAATAAAGGACTTTCTAACTTTTAGAAGGTCTTTTTATTTATGCGCCCAGAGTGGTGTATGCCAGTTTCCTCATTGATGTGAGGCATGTGGAAGTATACAGTATCTCTATCATGATGATCAGCAGTCAACCCCTTGGAGTACTCATTATCCAAGTAGGACTTGTATCGATCCTTGTTGATAGTTATGGCGAGTTCACCCTCATGCTCATCTGACCTCAGAATGTCGGTGCATCCTACTGCTGCCGCATATGCAATCGAGGTGATGTCGTAGACTTGACGCTCGATGATGCTGATATGCTTTTGCTGCTCCTTGGAGTTGTTCAGGAGTCTGGATACTACAAGGTCAGCGATTCTCATGCAGTCCTCATCTGACAGTTGCGGAGCGGGGGTGTGCTGAATATTCTTGTTACTCTGTTCGACGAGCTTTACTGCCTCGTCAATATCAATGAGTGACTCTTTATGAGCCTTGACTTGATCAGCTAATTCCTCAGCCTCAGCTTTGGCTAGATTAGCGACTGCATTGTCAACTAGGTTCTTTTTTAAATCCTCAATGTGAGACTTGGCTTTCTGATTTAATTTCTGCTTAACCGGACCTGACGATTCGTTATTTGAAAAATCAATTATCTTGTTATCTTTATCTTTATTTTCTGACACGTTACTCTCGTTTCTTGTTTGGTTATTATAATGAGACCTTTAGACCTCTAAAGACTATACCATAATATATTTACATTTGTCAAGATTTAACTTGACTATCGTAGGGATGGTGTGGTAAGGTAAATACATGATCAATGTATATATAAAAATAAATAGACCGAAACTTTCTGAAACTCCAGTTAAGAAAACCTAGCCCGTCAAGCTTTAGTCATGTTTGGCTTGACGGGCATTATCCTGAGTTCGTATAGATTCGTAATACGCTAGCCCCTTGCTAGAAACCTAGGAGTCGAATCCTAGACTCAGGGCCTTTTTAATTTAGGGGCTAATCGTTATAGCGTGGAGGGAGATCCTTCAACAGGGTAGAATTCTAGTCTTAACCCATATTCAACAGAGATTAGCCCCGCTTAATTTGTTGCTCATAAAAAACATACCCGCCCGTCACAATCGTAATTTCCTTACCGTATCTTGGACTATCATTCAAGCGGTTGTGGCGGGCACTTTCTTTAGAGGTCTAAACATTATGAATAAAATTGAAATAGAAAAAGCATCTTCAATACGCATAGAAGATGGCAGTGGAGACTCAGTCAGAATGGTAATCAACAATGAAGTTGACGGATCAGTATACGTAAAAATTTCGTCAAGGATAGATGGGACTGAAAGATCATTATTGATCAATCATAATTTTATTAAATATCTATCCGAATTCATAGGTAGAAATATTGATTAAAAATTTAACAAGGGCCTTTAGCTCAGTCGGTCAGAGCAGTGGACTCATAATCCGTAGGTCGGGGGTTCAAGTCCCTCAAGGCCCACCAATTTAAAAAGCCCCAGTAGCTCAGATGGATAGAGCATCGGATTTCTACTCCGAGTGTCGCAGGTTCGAGTCCTGCTTGGGGTGCCAATTATAAAACAGGTAAATAAATATGAGAACAAACAGATTAACATCAGAAGAGTCCAAGAGGGTTGCCTACTTGAATTCATCCAGCATCACATTTGACGCAAAGGTTTCAGCGATGGAGCTTAGACAGATGTCTCTAGGCAAAGGCAAGTCAATTTCCTGCCCTTCAGGATTCGGGTGCATCCCTAAGAATAAGATGAGGGCAATGGGTCGCATGTCTAAGCAGAGAACCTTTAGACGTCTAAAGGAAACTAGCCAGTCAATCAAGGGGCATTCAAGAGGAACGGCTGTTAGAGTCGAGAAGAATAGGGTCATGCTTAAATCTGGAAGGCTTGCGAGAAAGATCTCCATAAAGTACCGTAACGATAAGTATGTTCCTGTAATAGAGTATCCTTCAGGAGCAACATACGTAAAGCTTGACAGTGGATCTGTAAGAGTTCTAATAAGACCTAAAGTACAGTCCTAGAAACCTATAGAGCATTGCAGATAGCTTTCTAATTTTACCCATGTCAATACTCACATCTGATAGTGGAAACCAATACGTAAAGAATAGAAATGAATACGCTTAAAAATATTTTACTCGTGGCACTGCTATGCGCTACAAGCGGTTGTGCCACGAGCGGAATGAGTAAAGTTGTAGCTAGATCATACCTTCCACCTACCTCTCAGGAGCTAGAGGACTGGGATGGCGAAAAGTCTAACAGGATTATAAAGGGACTGATGGAGTGGGAGAGGGTCGAGCTTGCTAGGATGGGGGTCGAGAGAAAGCTTCACTCTCAGGCCGGTGCGCTTCCATCCGTAGATACATCCGAGGATGACAAGTGGATCAACATTGCATTAGGATGGTTACTGAAGAGTGGCTTCTAATGAGTGAGTGCAAGAAGAGGTCTCACTTTAGATCGTGCCACATTTGCGATCACAATTTCGAGGTTGATCATACCAATATGACATCATTGATTTGCGACAATTGCGATAGGAAAGAGTTTGAGAGAAGGATTAGAATTCAAAAGGGGGCGGCACTCATCTCTATAGGATTAGTTCTGCTGATACTTATGTATCTCTCGTATGCATTTCTTAAGTGGTATACCCTTGACTTCAAAGTTGTGGTGCCATAATCTTTAGAGGTCTAAAGATTTACATAAGGATAATTATTATTATGATAGCAAATATTATACTTTCAATGATGATCGCTCTCGCGGCTTCATGCATGATGGGTTGCGATGACGCTGAAGATTTCCTTAGGAGCGCGACGCTTCAGGATGACGACGACGATGGATCATCAAGAATCGTTGAGGCAATCAACACTCAAGGTGGATTGACTAGAAGCGAGATAGCTCAAGAGGGTGATCAAACTCAAGAGTTGCTAATCGGTTTAACTTCCACACAGCCTGCCGACATTGATCATGCTTCGCCTACGGAATCTAACGTCGTAGGTAGTGGCGGGTTTGTGTGGAAGCCTATTTCAGAGGGGGATGGGAATTTAGTAATTCTCCTGCCGTCATACTCATCGGCCACATCTCTCTCCGTAAACGGTGAGCAGGCTAGGTATGTGGGCAGGACGAATGGCGACAGATCAACTCACAGGCTTGGAAGCCCAGGTTGCGCCTACGGGGCATTCCCGACAATCGAAACAGATACAGCAGATGAAACACCTCCTATTGCAAATGGTTGCAATAGGGTAGACGGATAATTAATTATGACAAAACCTATATGCGTTGACTTTGACGGTACGATTGTGACTCATGAGTACCCTAGAATTGGAAGACCAGTTCACGGAGCTATTGACGCCCTTAAAGCTTTGATGAAAGAAGGTCATAAGATCATCCTGTTTACTATGCGTTCAGGGGTCTATCTCTCGGAGGCGGTTTATTACCTAGAGGAGAACGGCATTGAGCTACATGGGGTGAATAGGAATCCAGATCAAGAAGAATGGACATCATCACCTAAAGCTTACGGTCAGGTATACATAGATGATGCGTCAATAGGGTGCCCTATTTATCATCCTGCTGATGGATCTAGACCTTATGTAAACTGGGAAGATGTCTGCTCTATACTCATCAGGGATGGTCTTTTAAGATCTGAGGTGCTTCCTAAGTATTTGGGCGAAAAACTATAACACTAATAATTAATTGGAGATACAAACATGACAATGACATACGACTCAGCAGACGAAAGAAACTTCTACCTATGGTGCCTTCAGGCTCGTAAGCACGGGTATGTGCTGTCGGTCGATAGGGCCAAGTCCTATGATCTATCCAGCCCCAAAAAGTACAGAACCTTTAGACGTCTAAAGGGTGCCAGTTACAAGACCGGACTAAAGAAGGGGGACATTCAAATTAAAGAGCTATCTCTTCTCAGTCCGTGCAGTTACCAACCGGACTTCGATATAACCATAACTCCTGAGTTTAGAGAGATCTTAATTCAGGCTGTTCCAGAACTTGTAGATCCAGACGTTTGTCCAGACAACAGGGTTGTAGTGGAGATAAAGAGTCACTCTAAATTCAGGGACAGGGAAAAGGGTACGAATATGAGGCGCAAGTGGCTTTACGAGAAGCACGGGATATACGTCCCCGTGATCAGGCCCGATGAATTATTTAAAAAACTATGGAGGCCGACGATAGTTAACGACGAAGGCAGATCCATATCTCACCACAAGAGATACGCTGACATGATAGACTTTCCAACTTGGCTTAGCAGTAGATGCGGAGAGCAAATGCAAATGACAATAGAAGGGGTACCAATCTAATTAATCCGATAGCTAAAGAGTATAACGAAAATCCTCCAGACTATGCGTTAAAGGCAAAGAAGAAGTACAGAAGCCTTACGTACGTACAGATAGAGAGGCAAATTCTAAAGAGGAAAAGTTACAAAACCTCAAGGCTGGACCACATGCTTAAGTATGTGGCTTTGCTGTATCCAGACAATTACATGCATGAATGGAGAGTCAGCATGATAGAGGGCTTCGTGTTCTCTATGGAGAAATCCAAGAAAGAGTACATGAGCCACGGGTCTTCAAACTCTCAGAAGACAAGCACGATGGTTATGATTGTACTCGCGGTATGGCTTATCGACCCTGAGTTTACAAGTATATTTGTGACCTCTCCGTCTAGGGATGCTTCAGAGTCAGGCATCTTCGCTGATATTCCCGATACCTTTATAGATCTAAAGGAGGCTCACCCTTGGATTAAAGGGGACCACGTTAACTACACTATCAGGTATGACAAGAAGGTATCCAAGAAGGGGTTTATTAAATGCATAACCTGCGATAAGCTTGGGAAGATGATTGGTCGTAAGCAGAGAAGTACTGACAGAGGTATGGTAATGTTTGTTTGCGACGAGCTTCCTGAGTTTGAGAGGGGCTCTATAAAGGGTGCGCTATCATTCCTTTCCAATGCAAAGTCAATCAAAGAGTTCTTGTTTTGGGGTGCGGGAAACTTCTCTGAAGCATCAGACCTGATGGGCATCCTTTCTGAGCCAGACCTTAAGGGCGGGTACGACGCGCTTAATGTTGATGAGGATCAGGAGTGGGAGACAGTAAGGGGTGGTCATGTCAGGAGATATGACGGTCACCTCAGTCCCAACGTGGTTCAGGATGAATTTTATTATGAGGGACTGACAGACGGTGAGTACCTACAAAGACTCAAGAGGGATAATGGTGGGGAGAAAAGTCCTGAGTACATGAGGTTTGTGAGAAGCTTCCCAGTTTCGGCAGGTAAGCTACTGACAGTCCTGACTAGATCGTCAGTGAGGAAGAGCGGGGGATTTGATGAGGTTGACTGGACTACAGACCCTAGAACTGTATATGCTGTTTGCGATCCGTCCGAGGGTGGAGACCCAGCGGCGGTCTTTCTACTTGAAGATGGGTACGCATATCACACCGATAAGCGTACGGGTGAGCTTAAAATCTTTAGAACTCTAAACATTCCAGCCCCTCATAGGGAGATTGAATTAATTGCTGAAGAAGATGAAGAAACAGGCTTGACAATTCAGGATCAAATAGTAGAGTACTGCGTAGAGTTCAATAGACTTAACAGAGTTAAGGATAGCCACTTTGGATTCGACCCTTCATTAAGGCATAATGTGTCAAGAGCGTTCAGTAAGCAGTCTTTTGATTACATAGGTATAGACATGATGGGCAAGCCTACGGATAGGGTTTACACAATAGGTAGGAACTCAGAAGTAGCAAGAGAGATTTACGATAGAAGAGCCACAGAGTCTCACATGATTGTGCAGAAGCTAGTGGCTAACGGTATGCTTAAGGGTTTTGACAACTTCCCTTTGGCGCTAGATAATTTATGCAGGAGAACTTATGTTAAAGAAAAGGGTAAATTTAAACTTGAGAGCAAGAATGCTTTCAAATCTGGGAACAGGGGTCACTCACCCACAGGGGGAGATCTATTATGTCTAGCTGTAGAGGTGGCTGTTCAAAGGGGGTTTCCAGTTCTAGGTCCAGAACCCAAAAAGCGAAAACCCAAGCCAAAAAAGAAGGCTACTTCGTCCAAAACTCGTCGGGTCGGAAGGCTCCAACGATCAGTGTAGACTGGAGTGTTCCTAATATATCTAACTTCTCTATTCGCGGAGGGTTTAGCTTGGAGTATACTGAGCCAAAGACTAAGAGGAACTACCTCATAAAGTCTAAGGGCGCGAATGATACCGTATCCCAGATTGCGGAGATACAAAAGGTCGCAGGATCTTTTAATGGTTACGGAGAGATTGCTACGTACTGCCTTAGAACTTGGGCGAAGAAGGGGGACCCTAGGCTAGCGAAGTTCCTTAAGGATAATCCCAAAACCTTTAGACCTCTAAAGGAAGTCTCAAGTAAGAAGATGAGCGTAGATGATTACGGACCTGTTATATGGTCGTACTTCAGGCTTTTCTTTATTCACTTTGACAGAGATCACATGCTGGATACTGTAAGATATGTTACTGACTTTATTGATCCAAATGTAAACAAGAATTCGGGATGCATAAAATGCTACGAGCATTGGCTTGAAGTCATGAAGATGTACCCACCATCTCAGCCTAGAAACAAAGTTCAGTTTGCCGAGTGGATACTAAGGGTTCACAATGAGGTCAGGGAGTCTCAGGGTAAAAAGCCATTTACAATGAAAAGCATGATAACAAATTATGGTGCGCCATTAGGCTCGGAGGCAAAGCTTGGAAAGAATTAGATCAGTAGAGACGAAGTCGAAGCTCGTAGAGAAGATGATAAGAGAGGGTGAGCGAGACCGGATGGACAACCTAATGGTTGAAGAGTTCATCAACGGTGCAGCACCTATGACGGAGCAGGAGCAGGACGATGCCGGCTTCAGCAAGAACGTAAACTTCCTTACAGCGAATAAATCTCAGAGCGACGGTGCAAAACAGCTCATGAGCATATACACCAAGCAGAGAGATACTTGGAGAATAAATCTCAGGAGTGCGCCAGATGGCAAGAAGGATATGTGGAGCAAGAAGGTCACCACAATATTCAACAGGACTATTGGCGAGAGTAGCAGGTTTAAGTTTGTAGCCAAGTCTCTGTGCAACGAGCTTATAAACTTAGGTACTGCCGCTCTTGAGTACGAGAACTCTCTTGACTGGTGTCCAGAATTCGTAAGCACTTCTGAGCTTCTGGTGCCCAGAGGGTCTGATGCAGATCCAGAAAGCTGGGACTATTGGGCAACCTTTAGACATCTAAAGGTTTGCGACCTGAAGAGGATGCACGAGTCTGACATAAAGGGTTTCGATAAGAAGATAATAGCTAAGTGCATAAAAGGTATAGCGCAGAGGCTTGATGAGAATGCCCCAAGAGATGGAAAGAAGTTCTCTACATTCATCGAGCCACCCAGAAAGCTTTCATTCTCAGTTCTTGATGACTGCGCTTACGATACAATCTTAGATCAATCTGTAGTTGCTTACACCTTTTACCAGAAGATCTCTGGAACCAATAGAATTGACAAGACCATAATCCTAAAGGACGTATCAAAGAGGAAGAGGGACAGCGACAGGTCATCCTGCAACGCTGAGATATACTTTAAAGAGGATGAGCTATCAAGCATTTACGAATGCTTGATTCCTTACTATCTTACAACCAATGTGTCAGGAAATCTTAAGTGGCATAATGCAATAGGTCAAGGCGTAGCCACCTTCCCTTCAATGTGGGAGATAGAGAAACTTAGAAACAGGCTTCTCGACAAGATAGATTCATCCTTAATGAACCTATGGCAGAGCGAAGATCCTAACGATGACGAGACAATCGGAAGGGTTGACCTGTCAAACAATAGCGTAATTGACTCTCACCTTAGCCTAGTTCAGACCGGAGTATCAGACAGGCTAGAGAAGGTGTTCCCAGTAATATCAATGCTTGAGCAGATACACTCTGGCAATACAGGGGGTGGATTCTCCAATCAAAGTGGCGTGTCTTCAAGCCAGAACGTCCTTGAGGTTCAGTATAAAGACTTGGTTGCGAGTAGCCGAGAGGCAAGCTCAAACTTTTATTCTGAATGGGCTGGTCTTAATGACAATCTCGGTCGTCAAATCTTTAGACGTCTAACGAGAAGGCTGGCTGTCAAGATGGGTGGCGGGTACATCCAGTCTGGCAGAAGAGGTGTAAATGAGATCATCGAGTTTCAGGAGCAGTTGGCATTAGAAGGCATACCGCTAGAGATGCTTCAGCCTAGCAATATTGACATACACACCGCAAGGGTTGCTGGTGATGGAAACACAGATTCAATGGCTAGGATATACAGTCATTACATGTCAACTATCAATCAGTATGATCCCAAGTTTAGGGGGTACATACTCAGAAAGCTTACAGAGATAGCTACGGATGACTTCGATGAAGCTGAGTATCTTTCTCCCGAGGCTCCAAATAATGAGGCTCAAATATCCGTTGCTTATCAGGAGGATGCCGTCGCCTACATGGGCAGGATACCTCCACTCAACTCAACCGATGTTGATGAGGTGCATATTCCGTCCCACATTGAAGGTGCAAAGATTCTTCTTGAGAGGCTTGATGAAGAGCCGACCGTTGCCAGGATGACTGCGCTTCAGGCTTTGCTTACGCATACGGTTCAGCACATTCAGAAGCTAATGTCCAGATCTCAGAATAACAATCAGGGCAAGCAGTGGATGCAGGAAGTTCAGGCTATAGCTAATTCTTCAGAGAAGTATCAGGAAATGATAAACGAAAAGCAGGCTCCAGACGAAGCGGGTCCAGAAGATGCGGACGCTCAGATAAAATCTAGAGAGGTTGCAGTCAAGGAGGGTCAGCTTCAGCTTGAAGCGGCCAAGGCTGTTGCGAGGGAGAGAAAAGATGAGGTCAGGCAGAATCACAGAGAGGCTATGGACTCATTCAACATGGAAATAAAAAGATTTAAAGCAGAAACGGATGCATTCCATGCTCAAAACTCTTAGAGAAATATCAGCATTCAGAGAGTGGGCCTCGTCAGAAGAGGCTAAGCAGTTCAAGAATGCATTAAGAATTGAACTGCTCGAAGACTCGTACAGGGGTGAGACTGCCGACTTTATGAGGGGCATGGCAAGGGCGCATAAGCTACTAGAGTTGTCGGCAATCGTGCCTGAAGGGGAAAAAGAAAGAATCAAACATAGAAGACCAGCAAGAATAGGAAGAAAAAATGTCACAGGAAACTAAAGAAGAAACGCGTACTGAGCCAAAAGTGATCCTGCCTGAGAATCCGCAGGGGGCACAGAACTCAGAAAGGTTTAAAGCGGCAAAAGATGTAGATCACAGCAGGACCGTCCCTAGGGGTGGATCAGCTAAAGATATTAACGATATAATATCTGGAGCTACTGACGATAGCCAGTCCTCAGAGGACGAGAACACAAAAGAGACTCAGGAGTTAAGAGATAAGATTAGGGGTGAGGCTAAAAACGTTAGACCTCTAAAGGTTGAGGGTGAAGGGGATGAAAGGGATGCGAAGCCTGATGAGAACGGGGAGAATACTGACGGTCCCGATGAAGGTCAAGAAGGGGAGGGGGACGACGAGCAGTCCGCAGTAGATAGCTTTGAAGAGGCTATTGCAAAGGAGTACGGATCTGGCTCTGTCCCTAGAAAGAAGAATAGATCTAAGCCGGCAGACCACATGCGGGCAGAGATTAAGAGGAAGTCCGAAGAACTTGAAAAGCTTAGAGAGGAGAATGATAAGCTTAAGGCTTCAGGCATAACTCCAAACCAGAGAATGGATGATCACCCTAAGCTTGTAGAAATATTCAACTCTTATAAGGAAGATCTTGCCGAAGCCAAGTCCATGTATCCCGAGATTGCCTTGAAAATGGACGAGATGGTAGAGGAGGCAAACAAAGTCAGGAGGGATGGAGGCACCCCAGAGGATGTTCTCGACAGCGTGATAGATGCCATTGTAGATTCTAAGCCATCTCTGATGAGCGAGTCTAGGACCATAGCTAGAACAATAATACCGCTCCTTAAGCATATAGATAATTATGACGCGCAGAAGACTGAGCTTTCAAAATCTCACGACACTGCTAGGTATGAGATAGCGAAGCATAATTACAATGGTGACAAGGTCAGGTGGAAGCAGATCAAGGGGTCTCTGGTCAAGGTTGACAAAGAGGAAATTCCGAAGGGAAGCGCACTTCTCAAGCACTTCATAGCTAGGCATCAAGACAATCCTACATTTGAAGAACATGCGAGAGTTATCGACGGAGAAGATGGCGTTCTTGAAAAATTGTTCTCTCCTCTTGAACCGCTAAAGGCTAGCGACTTTCCGCATATGTCTACAATGGATTTCAACAAGATGGTTGAGAAGAGAGATATGGACAGGGGCAAGAATCTTGAGCTTCATGTTCCTGAGCTTGTAAGGATTGCCCTTTACGCTCAGGCTATGTTCCCTCACCTGATTAGATCTATGCATAGCAGTGAAGAGGCTGTGAAGGAAAGCTCGGGATACGACTTCGGCAAGTCCACATCCAAGCCTGCGACATCCGGTGAGCCTAAGCATAAGCCTACAGCAAGAGATTACAACAACAGCATAATGGGTTCATAAACCTTTAGAGGTCTAAAGGTTCTAAAGATAATAGCTTAATTGCTATTATCTTTTTTTTTAAAAAAAAATAAATATTTTATTTGACATACGCCACAACCGCATGTACCTTTATAATAAGCGAAGACTCACACCTCCCAGTCAGGGCGAGTATGTCTGATCTTAATCATTAGTGCCGAGTTCGCCACCGGCTTCAAGTAGAGGCGCATACGTTGATTAAGCATTAGTAGCTAGGAAGTCGCTACCTAGTTGGTGAAAGGAATCTTTAGAGGTCTAAAGGTTTTATCAATCAACTTTAAAACAAGGTAGACAAATGGCTACAAAAGCACAATGTAAAAGCTTCAAAGCGGCAATGCTTATTGAAGAGGGCAGGTATCAGGGAGAGTTTGAGGATGAGTTAATGTCGTATGACAAAGGCTTCGCTCTAAAAATCATACCGGAAACAGATTACAACACAGAGTCCGGAGTTAATCCGCTAGGCGTCAGATGGCGTGGAGCGAGAATGAGACATGAGAACTACGAAGAGTTCTTGAAGTCAGGCAAAGAGCTTGTCAAGTATCCAGATGTAGGATGCAATGGCGAGCCAACAGAGATCGAGGCATTCGCCAACGTAACTCAGGTTTGTGACACAAAGGGTACCACGGTACACATGGGTTACGACACTTTCGGCAGATGCGTCAAGCGTACTGCGATTGAGTCTGAGATTATCTGCATCCTTCCAATCATCGAGACAAAGGCCCCAGGTGAATACATCGAAAGGCTTAGAAATCACATGCTCTCACAAGCTGCTGAGAGGCTTGATAGAAACTTGATGGATGACATGATCAAGATGTCTGGCTTCCAGATGAGTACAAGCAGGCACTACAATCCAGTAGCTCAGCTTGGTTACTTCTCGGCTAAGCCGCAGGGCGTACTCAGCATCGGTCACCTCAAACGCTTGAAGGACACACTCATTGCGAATAACTACGCAAAGAATTCAGGCACGGCAACTATTGGCGCGTCCGTAGCTATGCGTGTATATGCATCAGAAGACGCTATCAACACAGCAATTTACAATCGCAAGCGCGACAAAGGCTTTACGATTGAAACCAAGATGAACATCGACGATCCAATCTTTGGATCAACCGCATACTACGACGGTATCGAGTTCGTTGTAATCCAGTTCCCTCAGCGCGGATGGTTGAAGCCTGTTGGTGGAAATCAATTCAAGTTCATAGAGGTTCTTCCAACTATCAATCGGGCGGGTACTGGAGACGGTATTGTAGAAGACGTCAATAATGACTACTACAACTGCTCCACATACTGCGACGGACAAAAGCATGAGCTTTATGAAGTCAGCTACATCCCTCACCCTGATGCGCTTGAGCGTCAACAGTTCAGAGTGCCTAGGATCGACAAGATGTTTAGGTCTGACGGAACTGAGATCGACTACTCAAGCCTTGAGGTTAAGTTCCTAGACGGTCCAGTGCTATGGGGCGACTGCGGAAATCTCATCAAGAATGAAGATGGCAATCAGGCCAAGATGAAAGCTGGACATGCTTATGCTCCGTACTCAAAGTATCCTGAAAAGTCTGCTGTAGTATTGTCCCTCGTTGCGCCTGAGTGCATTGAGATTTACGGCAACTGCTGTGACGAAGACGAGTGCCCACCTGATGAAGTTGAGATCACTCTTGACGATCACCCTGCCACTCAGAATTGCCCAGACGTATGTTTGGATGAGGATAAGATTTCTCCTCTTGAGCCTGACTGCGACAACCCCGATCCTGACAACACTATCGGTTGCCTACAGTTCGTTACGTCTGCAATCAACCTTGAGCTTGATGCTGAAGAGGTTAAGATTTACGTCAAGAGAAGACTTGGCGACATGGGCGAGGCTACTGCCACAGTAGCCACAACTGACGGAACCGCTGTTGCGGGAACTGAGTTTGAAGCCACCTCTGAAGACCTCGTATGGGAAGATGGGTGCAGTACCACAATGTGCGTAACCATTCCAATAACAGTGTCGGAAGATAATGCAGGCAAGTGCTTCACTGTTGACCTAACGGTTGAAAAAGGTGAAGATGCTGTACCTGTATGCGTTGACGGTGTAACATCAGTCGAGATCTGCTTCGTTGATGTAGCTGACTGCGATGGCGAAAAGCCTTGTTGCGGAGATGCACCCGCTGAAGAAAAAGAAGGCGACAGCAAGTCAAAGTAATCTTGTTGGTAACGGGAATTCCCTTCAGCTAAGTACTGAGTGAAAAATACTATCGGGTAGTGCCGATTTGAAAAACATAGGCCCACCCAACGGTGGGCCGAACCTATTTTTAACGAAACCTTTAGAGGTCTAAAGACTATGAGTGAATACTACGTAATGATTAAGGGAAAGATGGTAAGCGTCGGAGACGAGCTATCAGAACTTCAGCACCAAATAAACTGCTTATGCAAAGCTTTAGGCTCTGCCACAGACAAAGACACATTTGTGACGGCAATTGACTGGAAGGAAGGACCGACTGCCGGAACTATAGTCATCACCTACATGGACGAGAACAACAACCCCGTTCAGTCTGACCCTATAACCTTGGATTCTTGTTGCCCATCATCAAATCCTGAAGGCGACTCGGACCCTACTACGTGGACTCAGAACCCCGATGGCAATCTAGTAGTCCATACAGATGCGGACGGAAACATCTTAGGTGTCTCTATTGGTGGGAATACGTTCACCATAAAAGACTGTTGTCCGATCACAGTTCCCCTCCCTGACACTCTCGATTGTGACGATCCAGATGCAATACTTGCATACCTAGTCGCGCTAGATCCACAACCGCCAGTAGGCTCCAACGCTGTTTGCGGAGGCAACCTGTTCACAGTCTACGACTCAGATGGGGATGGAGTAGCCGACTCTTGGATTGCGACATGCTGTAAGGCTAGCGAGCTACCTCCAGTGGTTAAAGTGACAGGCACAGATGGTGACTCTGACAATGCAACATTCACCCACGCTACTAACAATGGCGACTTTGAAGCTACTATTGGATACTTTGAAAATGATGGGACAACCCCATACTCCTGCACTACCGGAACTAAGGTTTACACTTTAACGGATGGAGCGGGCTATGAATACATTGCAGAGTTTAACTATGGCGACAACCCCGCAACGGCAACTCCTATCTCTGATACCGGATCTAAGCCTTGGGCGGATGTTGCAACATGGATGAATGTTACTGGAAGCGGAACCGCCACCGAGACCTTGTCATTCCTCAAGCTGAACTGGTGGTGCGCCAGTGGTAATGGCGATAATGGAGTTGAGCTTACCTTATCGGTAGTTCTCACGGGTGACTGCAATGATCAATCCACAGGTACCTCAGATCCTTCATCGGTCATACTTGGAAAGAATTGCTGGCAAGTTGACTCTATTGTATCATATACAGACGCTCAATCCTTAGCAAGCAACGCTTATACAGCCTACGCAAATGGCGTTGATAATACAGGAATATACACCGCTTTAGAATATACCGATTCTAACACGTTCACATTTGAATCGAGGCAGAATGGGGGCGCATGGTCTTCTCAGGCTCCATCGTCAACCGGTCACATACTGGGATTCCAGCCTAGTAATTCAGGAATAACTGAGTTCAGGGGCGTGAGGGGTCCAAGTAAATGCTTTAGCGTCGCATCAGCAGGAATGACAGAATTCTATCAGAGAATACCTGATGGATCAGGAAATCCTCAATCCTACGCCAGAGCATGGGTGGGTCCATTTGATCCAAAAACCTGCGAGTTGACAATAGCTACAATCGTAACTCAAAGGGACACCCCATCCGACAATGTAGACGCTTCAGGCGCAAACCTTACAATCACAGGCCCTACCACCGCGTCTCTGGTTCACCCTCACGCGGCTCAGTTCCAGACAATAGTGCCTCACGTCATAACAATGAACTTAGGTCTTCACAGAGCGGACTTCAGATACACAACTGTAGGTGGAGAAGAGGCAATAATATATTGGGACTTCTGCATCGTAGAATTTTAAGATATGAGAACTATAATCAAAGATAAGAAAACCTTCGCAGTCTGCACTCCGGTATTGGATGTTAAGGGGCTAGAAGATACTGATGCCTACAAGCTCGCTAAGGCAAACAGCTACCTATTCAACGCAGGTGACGGAAACTTGGAGGGGGGAGTTCGGGATTACGGTCCTGACCTAGAAATACCGTTTGACCTTCCTGAAGGAACCGTTGTCCCTGACGACAGTATGGGCCTCAGATACGTTTTAATTAACGTGCCTCTTCCCGAAGAGATTCCCACATTGTAATGAGTCTCCAACAAGCCATCTCAGATACCCTCGACGGGTTTTCCAGACCTCTCAATGCGACCTATGGTGGTATTGGAGGCGGGAGTTTTTCTGTAGCGGTCGTGACGGTCAGTGACATCGCCATCATCTTCTCAATCATCGCGTGCAGTTTTGCTATATGGTCGAGCTATCACACGGGGGCTGACGCTCGGGAGTCTCGACGGGATCGTAAGGGCAGGCTCCCTAAATCAGATGACTGCCCTGAAGGATATACAAAAACTTTTTGTGACTCTCGGCCCGACGATTGCCCATGCAACCAATTAGAATCAGGACCCAGTTAAGATGCCAGGACACACCCACAACCCATACCCACACGCGCACATGTATTGGCCCAGCAGTTAAATATTCCGACTCAGCGAGACCCCAACATCGTGTTTGATAATTGCCGATTCGAGACGTCCCTACTTCAAATTAAAATCTTCGCAATATCGTCACCGCTAACTTGGGAGATGTGGGTCAAGGCGTGTCGATTCCATCAGGCAAATACCGCAGACATGGCTTGGGGTAACAACATTGGAACTCTTCCTGTCGAGTTCTGCGAAGGCTCCGTTTCCAACACACCCCTAGGGGTTAAGTTCACATCCAGAGCGGGTCAATTGTACATCGACAATAACCGAACCATGCCGAGACCTCAACTTGTATACCGTCAATCGTAAGGATTCATAATGCCATCTAAAAAAACAAACGAAACAAACGAAGTAAAAGAAGTAGATTCGAGGTATAACGACTCCGAATACGTAGAAAGCTTAATTGAACTCGGCAGGAACCCCGCTAAATATGTTACGGCATATGGGGAATTCACTCTTGATGAGTTGAATTCAGGAGGGCTTGACAAAGCCATTAAGGCTTCCTCCTTGGTCAAATAATGATAAGCGAGATAGTAGACGGGGTTGCCACTCCGCTTTCAAAGGCCTACGCCACAGGGACCGCTACGGTCTTAGGCGTAGGCATATGGTCCTTAAGCGGATTGATGACCCTATTCGGAGTAGTTGTTGGGGCTTTTACAATGTGGGGAGCATACCACCAAGGTAAGCTTGCGAGAATGCAGAGAAGGATTCTGGAAAACGGAGAGATTAATCCCGACTGCAAAATGGGGTACCCTAAAAAGGTCTGCGAAGAAGATCCTGACAAGTGTATATGCGAGAAGATAGATAATAAGTAAAACCTTTAGAGGTCTAAAGATGTCAGAAGAAAATCAAGAAGAAAACACAGAGACTCCGGTCAACCCTACGGACTGCCCTCCTGAGACTGATGGCAAGATCTATATAAGG
>Ga0209186_1001509_pt1 | contig 17182 bp, 9 predicted proteins | sample SidtaG_FD_187426 | JGI IMG/M metagenome (GOLD analysis project Ga0209186, IMG submission 187426) | Marine algal microbial communities from Sidmouth, United Kingdom - Sidmouth_Male2 metaG (SPAdes) (version 2) | ecosystem: Host-associated > Algae > Red algae > Unclassified | place: Sidmouth, United...
CGCCCGCCGAGCGACTCGGTGGAGTTCTCCAGCCTGCGTTTTCTCAAACCGGCGCGGCAGGTGCGCATCAACCGGCGCAGCAAGCTCGAACATCTGGCCTTGCTCGCCCTGCGTTGTCTGGCGCTGTTGTTGTTGGCCTTTATATTCTCGCGGCCGTTCATGAACGATTCGGACGCGCTGGCGGACTCGGATGGAACGCGTTCGGTCCTGCTGGTCGACACTTCCGCGTCGATGCGCCGAGCCGGCCTGTGGACCGAGGCAGAGAAGCGCGTCGACCAACAACTCGATGCGATTGAAGCCACCCGCGACCGACTCGCCATCATCGCGTATGATGACACCGTCCGGCCGCTGCTCAGCTTCGAACAATGGGATAAAGCGCCCGCCGAACAACGTCTCGCCATCGCGCGCGCCGCCATCGACGGACTCGAACCCAGCTGGCGCGGCAGCGATCTCGGCGCGGCCCTCGCCGAGGCGAACGACCTCCTGCAAGACGACGCCAGCGAACAACTCGCCACCGTCGTGCTGGTGTCCGACATGCAGCAGGGTTCGAATTTGGACGCGGTCAACGGCACCGATTGGTCGCCCGAGATCGCGCTGGTTCCGGATCTGGTCGAAGCCGAAGACGGCGAGGTGTCGCAACAGAACGCCGCCCTGCACCGCCTGCCCGGACGGATTCCGCGACTGCGCCTCGTAAATAGTGGCGAGGCCGGATCGTTCACCCTCGGCTGGGCGGGCGACACGAACAAGCAGACGATCGCTGTCGACGCCGAACGCAGCCGGGTCCTGCCGCTGCCCGAATTCGCAGGCGCCACCGCCAGTTCCAGCACCGGCGGCGAGTTGGTACTGGAAGGCGACAACGACGACTTTGACAACCGTGTGTTCATCGCCCCGCGCGCCGCTCTGCCGATCCATCTGCAGTACCTCGGACCGCGTTCAAGCACCGACGCCGACAATCCTTACTTCTATTTTAAACGTGCCTTTCCCGAGTCCGGCGATCTGGCCCCGGTCTTTTTGCCGGCCGAAACATTCGCCGACGAACCCGGCCGCGCCGACTTGCTGGTGGTCGCGGATGCCCTCGATCCGGCGCCCCTGCAACAGGTCCGCGACGAATTGGCGTCCGGGCGCAACGCGCTACTCGTCATGCACTCCACCCGCATGGCGCCCACCCTCGGCAAATTGATTGGCGTCCCGGATCTCAAGGCCACCGAACGCACGCCGAAAGACTATGCTCTGTTCGAAGACATCGACTTTGATCATCCGGCGCTGCGTGCCTTCACTGAGGCGACGGTTCGCGACTTCACCAAAGTGCATGTCTGGCGCTATCGGCAACTCGACCCTGCGGCCTTTCCTGAGGGCACGCGCGTGATCGCCTCCTTCGATGCGGGCGCGTCCGCAGACGATGAACAAGCCGATCCGGCTTGGCTGGAAGTGCCGGTCGGCGACGGGCGTTTGTTCGTGATGGCTACCGGCTGGCATCCGCGTGACTCCTTGTTGGCCCGAAGTTCGAAGTTTCTGCCGCTTTGTTTTTCCCTGTTGGAATATGGCGGACGCAACACCGACCTCGAGTCCGCTCTCGCCGTCGGCGACCCACTGCCCTGGCGAGACCACCTGCAAGGCGGCCGGGCGGCCGAGGCGGAGAAGACCACCCTCACCCGCCCCAACGGAGAATCTGAAGAACTGACCCCAGATACGCGCGTGGTCGCCGATGTGCCCGGCCTCTATCAAGTGGTGTCGGGTGATCGTTCGGTGACCTATGCGGCGAACTTACCCGCCTCCGAGTCCCGGCTCGACCCGATCGCGGCCGACCGTTTTGCCTCCCTTGGCATCCCCTACGGCAAGGGTGCGGCGGTGAAAGCCGAGCGCTCGGAGGAAAAGAAAAAGGATCTCGCTACCTCCGAACTCGAGTCCAAGCAGAAATTTTGGCGCTTCCTCATCGTCGCGTTGTTCCTGATCTTACTGGTAGAAACCTTTCTCGGTTCGCGCACTCGTGGCGACGCTGACAAAGCGGCCGATGCCGAACTTGGCGAGGTTGGCGAGGTGACGTAGGATTGGCCGTTAGGCCTCATACTAACGCTTAGTAAAACGCCTATTTCAGGGTTCGGCATTCAACGAGGGCAGGATGTTTGTTGTGACCGTCCCTCCGGGACTCCCTTTTCTTGCTCGCTATTCCGGGGGTTGCGCTACGCTCCACCCCCGGCTACTGTCTTCCGTCCCTCCGGGACTCAGCAACATCACCCATAAATTTTAAATGACGGAGCACTAGCGCCCGGGTGAGCCTCCGGGCTAAAGCCCACAGGCCAAACGCGGGCTAAAGCCCTCGCTACATTATTTGCGGCACCGCCGAACAAACAGGGCATGGATCGGTGCGCGGTCGATGTGGCATAGATCCTTGCTTTGTCGATTCGTGACTAAATGAGTCAAACTTTTCAAATTCCCTTGGTTGAAACACGACCAGGACAAAACTGGGCATAGCCGCGTTACAGTTGTCGCAGGTGGCACCGTCTCTCCGAGCGGTGTCGGGCCGCCTCTCTCCAGAGAGGTCGGCGCTGGTTATGATAGTCGTTCGCCATCGAAACCGGAGTCGGGAGGCACATGGCTCTCCAAATTTTTGAATTTCTGCCTCAAAGAGCATGACAATCGAGCCGCCGTGGTTCGTCGTAGAGAGTTCGGTGTCGGTTCGATGACCTTCGTAATTTCAAAGATCTTTGGTTAGGTTTCAACTTGATTTTGCAACGGCGGGCCTAGGTTATATTGCGAGTAAAGTCGGCACATTTTTCGCAAACGCCTTGCCCGCAGTGCATCAAATCTCTATCCTGCTCAACCGATGCCCGCCACCACCACTCCGACCCGAACTCCGCCCATCGCGGTCATCGCTGTCGAACGCGCGCTCGACCGGGAACTCGATTACCGCATTCCGGCGGCCCTCGCAGACAAAGTGGCGCTCGGGGTTCAGGTCCGGGTGCCGCTCAATAAAAGTGCGACCAACGGCTTCATCGTTGGGTTCCGCCACACCTCGGAGTTTGCCGACAAGCTACGCGACATCGAAAGCCTCGTTGTCGACAAGCCGCTGATTAAGCCAGCGCTGTTAAAACTCGCCTTGTGGATGGCCGACTATTACGTCGCGCCGCTGTCGCTGGTGCTGAAGTCCGTTCTGCCGGCGCCGGTGCGGAAAAAGGGCGAGCGGTTTAAGGAGATCTTTGTGGTCCGCCGCCTTCCCGATCCGCCGCCGGAGAAGCTCACTAAGAAGCAAGCCGCCACGCTCGAACACGTGCCGGAAGAAGGCGAGATCCCGCTGCAAAGTCTGCTCGACCTCGCCAAGACCTCGCGGACGGTGGTCAACCGGCTTGAGGACAAAGGCCAAGTTTCGATCGGGCGCAAACGGGTCGAACGCGATCCGCACGCCAATGATGTCCTGCTCACCAGTCTGCCGCCAACGCTCATGCCCGAACAGGCGATCGCCCTGACCCAAGTGAAGGCGGCGGTCGACACCAACGAACCGCAAACGATCCTGCTCCATGGGGTGACGGGCGCCGGCAAAACCGAAGTGTATCTGCAAGCGATTCGCCACTGCCTCGACCAGGGCAAAACCGCGATCGTGATGGTACCGGAAATTTCCCTGACGCCGCAAACTGTCGAACGCTTCCGCGCCCGGTTCGGGGACGAGGTGGCGGTGCTGCACAGCGCCTTGTCTTCCGGCGAACGGCACGACCAGTGGCACAGCATTCATTCAGGCAAATCACCGATCGCGGTCGGGCCGCGTTCGGCGTTGTTTGCCCCATTGGAACATCTCGGACTGATCGTGGTCGATGAGGAACACGACACCTCGTACAAGCAGTCCGAAACACCACAGTACAACGCGCGCGATGTCGCGGTGATGCGCGGCCACCTGGAAAAGTGCACCATCCTGCTCGGGACCGCCACGCCGGCCATTGAGACCTTCCAAAACTGCCTCGACGGCAAGTACCAGATCGCCACCCTGACCAAACGGGTGGACGACCGGACCATGCCCTGCGTTCGCCTGATCGACATGCGCATCGAAGCTGAAAAGGCGGGCAAGCCGCACGTGTTTTCACGCGATTTGCTCGACGCGATGCACGCCCGACTCGACCGGCAGGAGCAGATCATTCTGTTTCTCAACCGCAAAGGCTACGCGACCCAGTTGATCTGTCCGAGTTGTGGATTCGTTCTGGAGTGTGCACACTGTTCGGTGGCGCTGACCTACTATCAGCGGACCGATGTTCTGCGCTGCAACATGTGCGGCGAACCCGCGTCCAAGCCGCCCTGCTGCCCCGAGTGCCGCATGCCCGATTTCCGCTACGCCGGACTCGGCACGGAGAAGGTGGAGAGCTATCTGCAAGATTGGTTCAAGCACGCCACCATCCAACGCGTCGACTCCGAGAGCATGCGCACCAAGGACTCGTACAAGCGCGTGATGCACCAGTTCCGCAGCGGCCAAATCGACATGCTAGTCGGCACCCAGATGATCGCCAAAGGGCTCGACTTCCCCAACGTCACCTTGGTCGGCGTGATCTTTGCCGACAGCACCCTGCACATGCCCGACTTCCGCGCCGCCGAACGCACCTTCCAACTGCTCACCCAAGTGGCCGGACGCGCCGGACGCGGCGACATCGCCGGCGAGGTCCTAGTGCAAACCTACACCCCCGGACACCCCGCCGTGCTGGCCGCCGAGGCGCTGGATTTCCAACGCTTCTTCGATCAAGAAATTGAGTTCCGACGCGCCCACGCCTACCCGCCCTTCGCCAAACTAAGCATCGTCACCGCGCGCGGCAAAGTGGAACACAAGGTGGCCGAGCAGATGCAGAAGTTCTTGCTGGCGGTCCAGGCCTGTCATCCGCATCCGAAACTCGAAATCCACGGACCAATGCCGGCCGGGATCGTGAAGATCAAAGATCACTACCGCTATCAGATCATGTTCCGCGCCCCGACCACCAAGATGATCACCCGACCGATCCGCCAAGCGCTGCAAACCTTCCGTTTTCCGTCGACGATCCGCTACACGATTGATGTGGATGCGGTGTCGATGATGTGAGCAACGAACGCCGAAATCTTGGAGAATAATTTCCAACACGTGTCTCAAGTATTGCTGATAAGGTTCTCACACGAATTTCCGATCTACTGCCATGAGCTACTGCGTTCGATTCACCCTCTTGTTGCCCAGTTTGGTCCTCTGCCTGTTCGGGTTCCCGGCGACGTCGAAGCGAGCGAGGCTTGGCACCGGATCGTGAGCACTGACGGGGACGAGATCATGCCACCACCGGAACACAACAAGGAGATCACCGCCGAGGAGCGGGAAACGATTCGGCAATGGATCGAAGAAGGCGCGCCTTACCAAGCTCATTGGGCGTTCGAAGCCGCGAAAAAATCCACCGTCCCGGCATCCACCGGGCATCCAATCGACGCGTTCATCGACGCCCGTCTCACCGCCGAAAAACTCGTGGCCAACAAGCGCGCGAAGAAGGAACAACTCATCCGCCGCGTTACCTTGGACCTCACCGGACTCCCGCCGACACCGGCGGAAGTCGACGCCTTTCTCACGAACCAAGAACCCGACGCCTTCGAACGTCTGGTCGACGGCCTGCAATCCCGCGTCGCCTACGGCGAACACATGGCCCGCTACCGGCTCGACCTCGCCGACTGGCTGGTCAGCGGCAAACATCCGCTCACCGCCCGCGTCACCGTCAACCGGATCTGGCGGCAGTTCTTCGGCCGCAGACTGGTCGGCACCGGCAACGACTTCGGATCGCAAGGCGAACCACCCTCCCACCCCGAACTGCTTGACTGGCTCGCGGTCACGTTCGTCGACGAGGGATGGGACATATAACAATTGGTCAAACACATCGTCACCAGCGAGGCCTACCAGTGCGACGCCACCGCCACCGCCGCAGCCCTGTCCGCCGACCCGGACAACCGCCTGCTAGCCCGCGGCCCGCGCCTGCGGTCGACGCCGAAGTGCTGCGCGATCAGGCGACACCGCTTATGCTGCGTCATGCAGGCCCCGCTGAGCCCGCCCCGCATCGAAAACGAAGTGTCCGTGGACTTCAAAGAACGGCCCTCTTTTGCTCTTAAGAAGGCTCTCGGATCGGGGAATCCCCCATCTCAAGTCGGGCAACCTCCCAGATTCGTCGAGGTGATTAAGCGGTTATAATAATTGTGTATCCGGCTTGCTTTTCCAACCTCGTGCCAATTGGGGATTTGGCTTTGTCGGACACCTGACCGCATTTTTTTTTAAACACCCAGGAAAGGAATACAAATGAAAGTTTTACTTGCAGTTGATGGATCAGAAACAAGTGAATTGGCCGTCAATGAGGTTGCAACAAGACCTTGGAGAGAAGGAACCGAAGTGAAGATACTGGCTGTCGCGGCCTCAAGGTACCCAGATTGGTTCGTTGACCCTGCACTGGTTATCATTGCATCGCATGTGGAGGAAGTTCGCGAGCACCACAAACGGCTAACCAACCTGGTCGGAGAGCTCGAAGACCGTATTCGCAACACCGAGAACGGTAAAAAACTCTCCATAGAGTCTCAGGTGGTTGACGGATATCCCAAAGAAGAAATTGTCGATGAGGCAAAGCGTTGGGGGGCCGATTTAATTGTGATGGGATCTCATGGATATGGCAATTTTAAGCGCTTCTTGTTGGGCTCGGTCGCGCAGGCTGTGGTGGCGCATGCTCCTTGTTCGGTCCAAATATTTCGGAAAAAGGAAGAGTAGGTTAGTATCGGCTTTTCTTGTGCCGACGGGGGCTTAACCCTCCCCGCCTCCACCACTTGAAGGCCCGGGACCCAGACGGTTCCGGGCCTTCGCCTTTTTGAACGCTACCATTGATCTCGAGGGCTGAATCAGAGCGACCACCGCCGCTTGTTTTCACGCGAGCGCCGCTGTGCCGCTACCCAAACTTCGTGGAATTTATTATTTTATATTCTGAAACACAAAAAAAGCCCGACTCTTGCGAGCCGGGCGGGTTGTTTTCGGGTAACTAGCAACCCTCCGATCATTTCTCGGAGGCCTTAACCGTAATCTTAACCCTCTTTGAAACCACAGGGGGATCGTGAGGGATGTGTAAAAAGTCGCCGAGCACGAGTTGCAGGGTGTGTTCGCCTTCTGGGAGTTCGAGCATGACTTCCGTCTGCCCGCCGCCAAAATGTTTGATGTTGTCGGTGGCCGGCAAGGGCAAGGCCATCGAAGGCATTTCATCTTCGGGCACGTTGATCAGCAAGTGATGGTGTCCGGTGTTCTCCTGCTTGATCCCGGCGGGGGCGACGCCCATGCCCTTGAGTCCAAAAATCACTTTGAACTTCGGTTTGACCTGCTTCCCATCCTTCATGCCGACAAGGTAGGTGCGAGCGCCTTCGGGAGAGGGAGTTCGCGGCAGAATATTCACTTGGGCAAAAGCCGAACCAGTGTAAATCAGGCAAGCAAGAAGAAGGGAGAGGAGTAGGGGAATTTTTTTCACGACGAGTTTTGTTAGAGCTTATGTTCTACTTACTTACAGCACGTTCTCATTCGTGACTCAACGTTGAAAGTTCGCTTCTTTTTCGAATCAGAGTCGTTTGTTTTGCATCCGTGTCGTATTTTAATTCAACATAAGTGTCCACCCCGCCGCCTTCGCCGACCACGATCACCAGACTCTCTGTTCATGAAGTATTTGTTGCTGTTCCTCTCCTTTACCGTTCTCAGTCTCCACGCGGACGACCAACTCGCTGGGCATTCGGCTCACGGCGAGGCCTTCAACGAGGGACCGCGGCAAAAAGCCGTGCGGCTCAAAGGCATGGGGAAGGTCCAGTTCCCGGTCACCACCGAGAGCCCGCGGGCGCAACGCTTCTTCAACCAAGGCGTCAGCCAACTGCACGGCTTCTGGAATTTCGAGGCCGAACGCTCGTTCCGCCAAGTGCTGCTGATCGACACCAATTGCGTCATGGCCTACTGGGGCATCGCCCTCGCCAACGACAACAACGCCGAACGCGCCAAAAAGATCATCGCCAAAACCAAAGACCGCCAAGAACACCTCACCGAACGCGAGCGGCTCTACATTAAGTCCGTCTACGACTTCCACCACCCCAAAGACAAAAAGGCGGACGACAAGAAGAAGTACCGGCAGCTGATCCGCGACATGGAAGCCATCGTGCAGAAATTCCCGGACGACGTCGAAGCGTGCGCGTTCCTGGTTCTGCAAATCTGGAAAAACACCCGCAAGGGTCTACCGATCAACAGCCACCAAGCGGTGGATGCGCTGATCGACCAGATTCTCGCCAAGAACCCCAATCACCACGCCCACCACTATCGCATCCATCTCTGGGATTACGAAAAACGCGAACGCGCCATGGCCTCCGCCGCCGCCTGCGGACCCGCCGCGCCCGGCATCGCGCACATGTGGCACATGCCCGGCCACATCTACAGCAAACTCAACCGCTACGTCGACACCGCCTGGCACCAAGAAGCCTCGGCGCGACTCGACCACGCCAACATGATCCGCACCCGCATCATGCCCGGCCGGATTCACAACTACGGACACAACAATGGCTGGCTGTCCGAATCGCTCGGCTTCACCGGACGCGCCAGCGACGCCCTCTCGCTCGCCGCCAACATGATCGAACTCCCGCGTACCGCCAAGTTCGACAAACTGCCCGACGGCAGCAGTCGCTGGAAACGCGGCAGCGCCTTCAACGGCGGTCAAAATCGGCTGTTCCGCGACCTGCCCGCGTTCGAACGCTGGGAAGAAGTTCTGCGCCTGAACGAGGACGGCTACTTCGCCGACTTCGGTCACCTCGAAACCGTCACCCGCCGCCTGCGCCTGCTCGGACTCGCCCACCTTAACCTAGGGAACGACGACCGCGCGGCCTCAACGCTCGACCAACTGCGCGACCACCGAGACACCCTCCGCCTTGCCCGCTACAAAGCCGCCGACGACGCCGAACAAAAGGCGCGTGATGAAAAGAAAAAGCCCGAGGAGATCGACAAAATCGTGCGCGACACCCTCAAGCGGGAACGCCGGAATCTCGACAAAGCCGACCACCACATCCGCGAACTTGAAACGCTCACCCGCGTGTTCGCCGGCGAAGGCGAAAAGGTGCTCAAGGATCTGCAAGAACTCAAAGAGGTTTCCAAACTGCGTCACGCCGGCTACCTGCTCGAAGCCGGCGACACCGAACGCGCGCTGAAGTTCGCCCGCGAAGAAGCCAAGAAGTTCAAAAACAAGAAAATTCACCAAGCCCGGGTCATCGACATCCTCTGGCGCGCCGATGAAAAAGACGAAGCCAAGAAACATTTCAAGGAGGCGCTGCGCCCCGGTTCCGAGTTCGTCGAACTGGACCTGCCCGTAATCAAACGGCTCGCCCCGATCGCCAAAGATCTCGGCTGGCCCGCCGACTGGCGACTCGATCACAAACCCGCCGCCGACCTCGGCTTCCGCCCCGAACTCGACGAACTCGGTCCGTTCCGCTGGCGTCCCTACGAAGCCCCAAACTTCCGCCTGCGCGACAGCGCCAACAAAGCCGTCGACCTGAAAAAATACCGCGGCAAACCTGTGCTCGTCATCCTCTATCTCGGTTCGGGCTGCGCCCACTGCATGAAGCAGCTCAACGCCTTCGCCCCGACCGGCAAAAAGTTCGAAGAGGCCGGCATCCCGATGATCGCGGTCAGCACCGATACCGTCGACGGATTAAAAGACACCTTCGACGAACTCGACGGCGAGGACGAACCACCGTTCACCATCGTGTCCGACGCCAAACTCCGCACCTTCAAAGCCTTCCGCGCGTTCGACGACTTCGAAGACGAACCGCTCCACGGCACCTTCCTGCTCGACGCCCACGGACTCGTTCGCTGGCAGGACATCAGCTACGAACCGTTCATGAATCCCGAGTTCGTTCTGGAAGAAGCCAAGCGCCTCGTCCGCCTGCCCGCGCCGCAACTAGCGCAGAACGACGACGACGATGAGTAAACTCCATTTTACGCCCAGCTGTGTAGCATAGTTTTTTAAACCGTGTTGGTGGCTTGGATTTTCAATCCGAGGGAACGAAGAATCCCGTTCCGCCCTACAAACTACTCCTCCTCTTCACCGTTCTCTCCGCCGTTCTCCTGACCGAACGACTCGCCCAGCAACTCGCGCATTTCCGCCAAAGCCTCTGGATCAATGTCAGCAAGTTCGCGATCGATTTCCGCCGTCTCCTGCGCGGAAAGAAGCGCCTCCTCTGCCCAAGAAGATCCCTCTTCCGAGGGCTGCTCACCTGAATGTTCTCCTTCCACCTGCTCATCCGCCGCCGCCCGTTCTTCCGCCATCACCGCCTTCGCTTTTACCTCTTTTTTCCTCCCTTGCTGCGTCGGCCACTCAATCCCGAACTCGGCAAAGCGCGCCTCCACCTCGCCCAACACCTTGTTCACGCCCGGCGTGCGCAACCTCGACAAGGACGCCGGCGTTTCCGCCAGCAAGTCGTCGACCGTCAACAACCCGGCTTTGCCGAACAAGTTCTGCGAACGACCCGAGAACGGCATCGCGTACAAACTGCGCAAACCAAACGTTTCCTCTTCGAACGCGACCAAGCCCGGCTGCCAGCGCTCGATGATCGCGTCGGCCGAATCACCGTCCTTCAGCGCCAAGCGAACTTCATCCGTCCCGTACAACTTGTCGAAAAAATCTTCCTTGGCGTTTTCCCAGACGCGTTCCGGCGGCAGCGCCGCCAAGATCCGCACCGAGGCCTCAACCGGCCGCCACAGCGCCGTATCCGTCACATGGATCCTCAGCCCCGGATGCAACGAGGGGTTGGTGTGGTTGTGCAGTTCCGCACCGGGCAGATCCGGGATCGCGCCCGGTTCGAACCAGGCCGAGCTGATCGTCTGAAACGGGATCGGACCATGCCGATCCACATCGAACCCGGCACAGGCCTCGGCGAACACCGTCGCCAAATAGGTCCAGCAGGTCATCGTCGAACGGATCGCCGGCGAGGGCGGAATGCGTACCTCGAACGCCCCCGGATCGAGCATCATCACATCGAGCCCGACCGCCAAGCCTTGCGACACGATCCAGCGCGCCGTCTCACCTGGGGTCAGACCATAAGACATCGGTACATCCACTTGCGCGACAAAATTTTCAAAGCCCGACTTGAGCCGGGGTCCGTCGAACACGCCTGGCAGCGGCACCGGCCGGTCGAACACGACCACCGGCACGTCGCATTCGGCTGCGGCCTGCATGACGAGGAACAGGGTACTGACAAAGGTGTAGCAGCGGAACCCGAGGTCCTGCAAATCGACCACGATCACGTCCAAGTCCTTTAGTTGTTCGGCGCTCGGCTTGCGGTTTTCGCCGTACAGCGAGGCCACTGGCACGCCGAGCCAAGGGTGTTCGGCATCGAGCACTTTTTCGCCCGCCGCGCCCCATCCGAAGAAGCCGTGTTCGGGACCAAACAGGCGGGTGGGTTCGAGCACGTCCGCCGTGTGCCGGCCACGCGCGTCGATGCTCGCCTGATGGGCAACAAGGCCGACACGGGCCCCCTGAAATTCGGCGGCGAGTTGGTCGAGTAAGAGATCACTAGTCATGGTTTTATTGGCTGGAACGCGGTTCTACGTTGCCGCGCCCAGAAAAGCGACGAGTTTTACGAAGAGGTGCCACTGCGAGGTAACGTCGAATTCATCGGCGTTCGTCGTCCGGAATTCATTCCGGACGCGGACCGACACAATCATCTACGCGAACGAGGCAAAATGAAAGCCTGCCATTCGGACCTTGAACCAGAACCCGATTCATTCGATGAACGTCCTTATGAAGCTTCCATTCACCGCCCTCGGACTTTCACTTCTACTGAACTTCCCCGTCAGTTCGGCGGAGAAAAAAGTCGATTTCAACCAACAGATCCGCCCCCTGCTGTCCAACCGCTGTTACGCCTGTCACGGCCCCGACGAGGCAGACCGCAAGGGCAAGCTACGGCTCGACACCCGCGAAGGAGCGCTGAAGGCACTCAATCTCGACGACCCATCCGACAGTGAAATGGTTTACCGCATCGGCCTAGCGCATGACGACGAGGATCTGATGCCGCCCAAGGGCAAAGGCGCGCAATTCAATCCCGAGGAGATCGCCCTGATCGAACGCTGGATCAGTGAAGATGCGCCCTACGCAAAACATTGGTCCTACCAACCGCCGACCCAAGCCAAACTCCCATCGGTGAAAAACAAGGACTGGCCGCAAAACGCGGTCGATCATTTTGTCCTTGCCCGCCTCGAAGCGGAAGGACTGTCCCCCTCTCCCGCAGCGGACCGATTTGTGCTCGCACGCCGTCTCGCGCTTGACCTGACCGGCCTCCCGCCAACTTGGGAAGAGGCGCAGGCCTTCGCCAACGACCACGCCGGAACGACCGCCGAAGCGACCAGCCGCTACGTCGATGCGCTGCTGGCCAAACCCGCGTTCGGCGAACGCTGGGCCCGCGTCTGGCTCGACCTCGCTCGTTACGCCGACTCGGCCGGCTACGCCGACGATCCGCCGCGCACCATTTGGGGCTTTCGCGACTACGTGATCAAATCTCTGAACGCCAACAAGCCCTTCGACCAGTTCACCATTGAGCAACTCGCTGGCGACCTGCTCCCCGAACCCAGCCAAGACCAACTGGTCGCCACCGCCTTCCACCGCAACACGCTCACCAACAACGAGGGTGGTACCAACAACGAGGAGTTTCGCAACGTCGCTGTGGTCGACCGGGTAAACACCACCATGGCGGTTTGGATGGGTACCACCATCGACTGCGCGCAATGCCACACCCACAAGTACGACCCGCTCACCCACGAGGAATACTTCAAGCTGTTCGCCTTCTTTAATCAAAGCGAAGACGCCGACCGGCGCGACGAAGCACCGACCACACAACTCTGGAAGCAAAGCCAACTCGCCGAGAAGAAACAGTGGACGACCGAGATTGAGAAGCTGAAGGCCGAAGTCGCAAAGGCCGACCCCGCCGTCGAACGCGCTACCTGGCTCACCAGCGTGAAGAAACCCGCCACCTGGAACGCCGCCAAGCCGCTCACCGCGTCCGCGAAAAACTCCACCCTGAAACTCGCGAACAGCAGCGTGCAACTCGACGGCGAACCGAGCGCCACCGACACCTACACCGTCGAACTCGCCACCCCAGAGAAACCAAGCAGCATCACTGCCCTCCGCCTGAACATCGACCCAGCACAGAGAAACAACTTTGTGCTCAACAACATTTCCGCCACGTGGATTCCCGAAGGCGAGTCCGCCGTCCAGGGCCGCTTTGTCCGCATCGACCTGCCCGGCAAAGGCAAGATGATTCACCTCGCCGAACTGCAAGTATTCACCGGCGGCGAAAACATCGCGCGCAAGGCCGAGGCCAAACAGAGTTCGACCGGGTTCGGCGGTGCGGTGAGCTACATCAACGACGGCAACACGAATGGCGCATTCGAGAAACAGTCTGTCACCCACACCGACATCGAGGACAACCCCTGGCTCGAACTCGACCTCGGCAAGGTTCGAAACATCGAAGAAATCGCCATCTGGAACCGCACCGACGCGGATCTCGAATCGCGCCTCGCCGGCTACAAAATTTCGGTGCTCGACGCCGAACGCAAACCGGTCTGGGAACAGACACCCGAAGGCGTCCCGACCCCCAGCAGCAACTTTTCACCGAGCGGCGCCCGCTCCCTACACTTCAAAGCCGCCGTCGCCTCGCACGAGCAAAACGGCTTCCCCGCCGCGTCCGCGATCCAAGCCAAACCGGATCTGAAAAAGGGCTGGGCAATCGCCGGCGGACTCGGCCAAGCGCAGCGGCTGGACCTGGTTCTAAGCGCGCCCCTGAAGATGAAAGGCGGCAAGATCGTGGTCACGCTCGATCAAAACTCGGTGCATAAAAACCATCTGATCTCGCACTTTTCCTTCGCCACCACCAGCGACCCCAACATTCTCGAACTCAGCCGCATGCCCGCCGATGTGCTGGCGCTCTTGCGCAAACCTAAACGCTCGGCGGACGAGGAAAAACGGATCAGCGCGTATCACAAAACCATCGCCCCCTCGCTGAAGAAGACGCGAGTCCAACTGGCCTCGTTCAACAAAAAAATCGCCGATCAGAAACCGAGCACCAACGTGCCGATCATGCGCAACCTGCCGGACGCCGAGCATCGGAAAACTCACATCCATCTGCGCGGCAGTTACCTGTCCGAAGGTGCCGAAGTGACCGAAGGCGTGCCCAAGGTCTTCCATCCGCTCACCCAACGCGGCGACAAACCGGACCGGCTCGACCTCGCCCGCTGGATCGTACACGAGGACAATCCGCTGACCGCGCGGGTCATCGCCAACCGCCACTGGGAACAACTGTTCGGCATCGGCATCGTCGAAACCAGCGAAGAGTTTGGTTCGCAAGGCGAACGCCCCTCCCACCCCGAACTGCTCGACTGGCTCGCGGTCGATTTGCAGGAAAACGGCTGGGACCTGAAGCGCTTCATCAAGCAACTCGTGATGAGCGCCGCCTACCAACAGCAGTCCGTGACCACCCCCGAATTGATCGAACGAGATCCGAAAAACCGCCTGCTTGCGCGCGGCCCGCGCTTCCGCATCTCCGCCGAAATGGTGCGCGACCAAGCGCTGTCGGTGAGCGGTCTGCTGAGTTCGAAGATGTACGGACCGCCAGTGAAACCGCCGCAGCCGAACATGGGACTGAAGGCCGCGTTCGGCAGTGCCACCGATTGGGCGACCAGTGCCGGCGAAGATAAATACCGCCGCGGTCTCTACACCACCTGGCGGCGCAGCAACCCCTACCCCAGCATGGCCACCTTCGACGCGCCGAACCGCGAAATCTGCACCGTCCGCCGCAGCCGAACCAACACGCCCCTCCAAGCGCTGGTCACCTTGAACGACCCCGTCTACATCGAAGCCGCGCAGGCGCTCGGCAAAATGATGCAGTCCGCTGCCCAGGGCGATGAGGGGATCGCAGCGGGGGTCACCAAAGGCGTCCAGCAAGTGCTCGTTCGCGAACCGACCGCGCAAGAAACCGAACGCCTCACCACCTTCTACACCAACGTCCTGAAAGACTACCAAGCCGCTCCCGCCGAGGCCAAAAAACTCGCCGGTGCCGGCCCCGCCGAAGCCGCCTGGACCATCGTCGGCAACGTCCTGCTCAACGTCGACGAACTCTTCATGAAGCGCTAAACCGCGAACCCCACCAGCCATAAACTGCCATGAATCCCCTTCTCGAAAAACTGCAACTCCGCACCCGCCGCCACTTCCTGCGCGAGTCCGCCGCCGGCATCGGTGGCATCGCCCTGAACGCCTTTCTCGCCAGCGAAGCCGCCGGCAAATCGCCCAGTACATCCGACAGCGCGCTCGCTCCGGCCAAGCCGCACTTTGCGCCCAAAGCCAAACGGGTGATCTACCTGCACATGACCGGCTCGCCGCCCAATCTCGACCTGTTCGACTACAAACCCGAACTGGTAAAACGCAGCGGCCAAGAGTGCCCCGACGAGTTTCTCGAAGGCAAATCCTTCGCCTTCACCTCGGGCACACCCAAGCTGATGGGCTCGCCGCGCGAGTGGTCGCGTCACGGACAAAACGGCATCTACATGTCGGACGCCATTCCCAATTTCCACCAACACGCCGACGACATGTGCTTCATCCACTCGATGCACACCGACCAGTTTAACCACGCGCCGGCCGAACTGCTGGTGTACACCGGTTCGCCGCGTTCGGGCCGGCCGAGCATGGGTTCGTGGGTGACCTACGGACTCGGTTCGGAAAACCAGAACCTGCCCGGCTTCGTCGTGCTGATCTCCAGCGGCGTGCAACCCAACGGCGGCAAGAATTCCTTCGGTTCGGGCTTTCTCCCCTCGGTCTTTCAAGGGGTGCAATGCCGCTCCAAAGGCGACCCGGTTCTGTACTCCTCCGACCCCGACGGCATGAGCCGCGCCATGCGCCGCAAGACGCTCGACGCGCTCAGCGATCTCAACCACTACCAAGCCGCCGAGATGGGCCACCCCGAAACGCTCACCCGCATTTCCCAGTACGAACTCGCCTTCCGCATGCAGGCCTCGGTGCCCGAGGTCATGGACATTTCGAAGGAGTCCAAGAAGACGATCGAAGACTACGGCGCGACCCCAGGCGGTGCGAGCTTTGCCAACAACTGCCTGCTGGCGCGCCGCCTGTGCGAGTCCGGCGTACGCTTCGTGCAGCTGTTCGACTGGGGTTGGGATTTCCACGGCACCAATCCCAAAGAAGACCTGCGCGACGGCTTAACCAATAAATGCGCCACCATGGACAAACCGATTTCGGCGCTGATCAAGGATCTGAAGCAACGCGGTTTGTTCGACGAAACCTTGATTGTCTGGGGCGGCGAATTCGGCCGCACCCCGTTCCGCGAAGGCCGCACCGCCAACAGCGGCATTCTCGGACGCGACCACTTCCCCGACGCGTTCACGATGTGGATGGCCGGCGGCGGCACGAAAGGCGGATACCAATACGGCAAGTCCGGCGATCTCGGCTTTACCGTCGCCGAGAACCCCGTCCACGTTCACGACTTCCAAGCCACCATCATGCACCTGCTCGGCTTCGACCACGAACAACTCACCTACCGCTTTCAAGGCCGCGACTACCGCCTCACCGACGTTCACGGGCACGTGATTAAAGATCTGATCGCGTAGCATTCAGTCATCAGTAGTTAGTGATCAGTGTTTCGGCCCTGCGGGCCGGATTAATCTAAACTGAATCCTCCACGCCATAAATTGGAGGGCGAGGGGCCTCCCGAATTTTAGTCATCAGTAATCAGTCATCAGTGATCAGTATTTCGGGCCCTGCGGGCCGCGTGAATTTTATCTGAATCCTTCACGCTATAAATTGGAGGGCGTCCCCTGAGAGTCGGCGGGTTTTTTCGGGCTCATGTTTCTTTCCAGTTTTCGTTAGATTCCACCACCGCGAAACCCGTATAGAGAGAGCTGACCATAGAGTCATTCATCCTCTGAGTATTCGTCTCGGGCGGATGTGCGGCCCCGGACCGAAAGACGCCCTCGATGCTTTTTGGCAAGAGAGGCCAATTCGTGTTCCGGGTGCCGCAGTTATCCATAAATCGTTCGTTATTGCAGTTTAAGGTTGAGGAAAAGTTATCAACAGGCCGCTCGCTGCGCGGAGCTGGGGCTCCACTCGCGGCCTGATTGATAACTTGAGTTCGCTATACGAGGGGCCTCCCGAGC
>Ga0209186_1001510_pt1 | contig 17160 bp, 15 predicted proteins | sample SidtaG_FD_187426 | JGI IMG/M metagenome (GOLD analysis project Ga0209186, IMG submission 187426) | Marine algal microbial communities from Sidmouth, United Kingdom - Sidmouth_Male2 metaG (SPAdes) (version 2) | ecosystem: Host-associated > Algae > Red algae > Unclassified | place: Sidmouth...
CCGGCCGGACGCGACCCGCTCATACGCCGGCCTCCTCGCGGGTGCGCGGATCAAGCCAGGCCAGCACGATGTCGACCACGGTGTTGAACACGATGATCAGGGTCGCGTAGAACAAGGTGATGCCGAGCAGCAAGGTGTAGTCGCGGTCGGTGACGGCGTTGATAAAGCTGCGGCCGAGTCCGGGGATTTGAAAAATGGTTTCGACCACGACGCTGCCGGTGATGATGCCGGCGGCGGCGGGTCCGAGGAAGGAGATGACCGGACGGATGCCGGTGCGCAGCGTGTGGATGAGTACCACCCGCGCCGGACTCGCGCCCTTGGCGGTGGCGGTACGGATGTGGTCGCTGGTCGAAGCCTCGAGCATGCCCGCGCGCATCAGCCGGGCGAGGTAGGCGGCGAGTCCGGCGCCGAGCGTGAGCACGGGCAGCACCATGTTGCGCCAGGAATCCCAATCGGCGGGCAGGAACAGCGGTTTATCGAACAGCTGCGAGTTCGCCAGTAGGTAGAGCAGCAGCGGCCCAGTCACGAACGCCGGCAGACAAATACCGAACAAGGCTGGAATCATCACGGCGTGGTCGAGTCCACGGTTGTGGAAGGCGGCCGCAATGGTCCCGGCCGGCAGGCCGATGCTCAGAGCCACCAGAAAGGCGAGACCGCCGAGTGCCAGAGAGGTCGGAAACTGCTGCCCGATAATCTCGGTCACCCGGGTGCCGCGGTAGATCATCGAGTAGCCGAGGTCGCCGCGCGCCACATTGCCAAGGTATTGGCCGAACTGGACCGGTAGAGGTTTGTCGAAGCCGAACTGCTGTTCCAAGCGTTCTTTGGCGCCGGCGGTCATGGCGCGTTCGGAATCGAACGGGCCCCCGGGTGCCAGCCGAACCATCCACCACGTCAGCGTGACTACCCCCAGCAACGTTGGGAGCATCTCGAAGAATATGCGGCGGAGTAGAAAGCGGCTCATCGGTGGAATCGTCGAACGCAGTGGTTTTGGAAGCCGTTACCTATCGCCTCATTGTGCTGCAGGGAAGGGTGTTCACAGCAACTCTACCGAAAAGTAGAGTGAGAAATTGCTTGGAAAAACGGCGGATTTTAGCCCATGCCCGAAGCTCTAAATGCGCGAATAGAGGAAAACTCTGTGCAAAAAGAAAATTTTTAAGTGACGACAGCGTCTTACTGTTCGTAACTAATCTACAACTCAACAAGTTTAACGACGTGAAAAGACCATACCTTATGAAGACGAAAATTGCTGCTATCCTGCTCGTTTCGGCGCTCTTTGGGTTCGCCCAGGACGACAAACCGGCACTCGAAGAGAAAGTCGATATTGGCTTCGCTGCCCCTGATTTCATCCTCCCCGGCTCGGACGGAAAGGATTACACCCTGTCCGATTACACCAACAAAATCGTGGTGCTGGAATGGACCAACCACGACTGCCCCTTCGTCAAGAAGAGCTACGGCGGTCACATCCAAGACATCCAGAACGAGTTCACCGGCAAGGGCGTGGTGTGGTTCTGCATTGATTCCAATAAAGACGCGAACCCCCAAGGTGGAAACATCAACCTGCGCCTAACGAAAGCCAAGCCGACCGCTTACTTGCTCGACCCGACCGGCGAAGTGGGCCGTGCCTTCAATGCCAAGCAGACCCCGCACATGTTCGTGCTCAACAAAGACAATATCATCGCCTACCACGGTGCCCTCGACAGTGCCGCGACCCCCAAGATCCAAGATATCAACGGCCCTAAAGTTCGGCACTACGTGGTGAATGTTTTGGACAGTCTGACCAAAGGCAAAAAAGTCTGGCAGAAGCCAACCAAGCCCTACGGTTGCGCCATCAAGTACGCGCCGATTGAAGAGGCGCCCGAGACCCCTGCCATTCCGGCACCTGCTGCTCCCTGACGCTGGTTCAAACGCATCTCAAATTTCGACTGGCCAATCCATGAGGATTGGCCTTTTTTATGTCATATTTGTAAGACAATAGTTGCATGCTACCCTCCTGCAATGTCATGTTCGACAATGGGTTTGCTCGAATGAAACAGCTATTATATACCAGCGTCAGTACAGGGTGCCTCGGCGAAACCGAACTTGCCGACATGCTTGGTCATTGCAACGCCCGCAACGCAGAACGCGGTATCACAGGCTTGCTGCTCCACGACGGTCGCCGTTTTGTCCAAGTACTCGAGGGCGAGCCGCCCAGCGTGGACGCCCTCTACTCAAAAATCATCAAGGATCCACGTCATCACCTCATCAGCCTGCTTTTCGAACGGAACATTGCCGACCGCAGTTTTGCGCAATGGGCGATGGGATATCGTTCCATCCAGGCCGGCACAGAACTGACCGGCATCGGTTTAGAAAGCATTGAAGTCGCCTCCACGCTCGAAGGAGCGAGAGCCACCGTCCAACTCATGAAGAACCTCATGGGCATCGACGAACCGCTGGACCGGTTTCATCACAGTGGCCATTCGAATACCCCAGCGACTATTCTTGTGGTGGACGACCGCCCGGAGGACTTAAAGATTCTCGCCAGCATGCTCGCTCGCGGTCCGTTCAAGGTCGAGATTGCGGGCAGCGGCCAAGAGGCCTTGCGCGCCTGTGCCGCCTCGCCGCCAGACTTCATCCTACTCGATGTCGATATGCCGGAAATGAATGGCTTGGAGGTTTGCGCTATTTTGAAGGCAAAACCCGAAACGCGCGACATTCCGGTGATGTTCATCAGCGCCTTGGAAACATCCGACCTCAAGGTCAAAGCCATGGAGCTCGGTGGGGTCGATTACGTCACCAAACCCGTGCACCTGCATGAGACCTTGGCGCGGATCCGGTCGCATTTGGACGTGAGCCAACTGCGTCGTCACCTACACTCCAGCCTCGTCGAACTCGAAGACAAAAATCTGCGTTTGCAGATGTTCAGCCGGGCCCTCGCTCACGACATCCGCTCGCCCCTTTCGGCGGTGCTCGGTTACAGCTCGATGATGCTGGCGGATAACAAATTCGACCGCCAAGCGATGGAAGCGATTCAGTCCGGCGCGAATCTGATCGAGGACATTCTCTCCTCCTTGTTGCTCATGGCCACCGCTAGCCGGGAAAACGTAACCACCTCTCCGACTGCGCTCACGCCCTTGACAGAACTCTGTGTCCACGACCTCCGGCTCGAGATCGAACAAGCAGGAGCAGTGGTCGAAGTTGCCCGCGACATGCCGGATTGTCTCGCATTCGAGCCTTGGCTCCGTCGGGCATTGACCAATTTAATCAGCAACGCGCTCAAGTACGGTGGCCAGCCGCCGCACATCCGCTTGTTTGCTGAATCTTCAGAGGATGTCGTGCGCCTCCACGTCACGGATAATGGCCTGGGCCTCAATCCGGCGCAACAAGATGAATTGTTTAAAGAGTTTGCCCGGCTGTCCCCAGACCGTGCCCCCGGCCTCGGACTTGGACTGGTGTTGGTGAAACAACTGGTGGAACGGATGGGTGGCTCGGTCGGCGTCGACAGCGAAGTGGGGCAGGGGAGCACCTTCTTCTTCGACCTGCCGGCTTGCTGAATGGGATTTCCGCCAGCCGTTGAAACCGCTGGTGATGACGCCATCTGCCAACGCTCCGTTCAATCGACTGCGTTCATGATGTCGATCTTGCTCCGGCCCTGCCTGCGTTGGCGGAAGGCCTCAACCACTTGGGGATTCAGCAATAGGACAGCGCCGTAGATGGCGATACCGATGGCGGTCGGTGCGCATAAACAGGTGATGACACTAACCACGGACAGGCCGATAGCGGTCAGTGCCCATGCGCGTCCGCGGAAGTCGAGTACCTTTGCCCCCGCCACGATAATAAGGACACCGCCAATCACGGCCAGACTTCCAACGACACTGTAGCCGATCATCACGTGGACCGGATTGAACTGAGGGTTGGGGCGCATGTCGATGATCAGAACCGAGCCGAACACTGCCATAAATAGAAACAGGCCGAGCAGGATTAAGAGCGCGCCATGTGCAATCAGGAGCCAGCCAAGGGCGGGAACTTGCCGGACGATGCTGGGCGCTTCTACTGGTGTCGCAGCAGAATTTGGTGCTCGATACGGGTCCGTGTTCGCATCCTCGTAAGGTGGCAGGCTCATCTATCTTCTAGTACGGTTCTGTCACAACTCTTCAAATCTATACGCCGGACCATCTCGGAATGCCGGTCGCAGGATGCTTGGAAATCTCGGATAAACGGATGGCTATTGCGCGTTCGGAAAGGCGGAGCTTAGAACGCGGCCGGAGGCATCGCTGAGTTCGGCGGAGAACAGGATCCGGTCGAGCAGGTAATAGTAGGGCTCGCGATCTGGGAAGTGGCGCAGGAGTTCGGGGTTTCGTTCGCCGAGGTCCTGCACGTAGAGAATGTCATTTTCCAGCGCGATGTCGTTCTGCATGAAGCCGGTAGCGAAGAAATCATTTTTGCCGTCGAACTCGGCCGAACCCAGTCCCTCCGCTTTGACGAAGACGATGGCTTTGCGCGTTTCGCCGTCCGGGCCGGGCTTGCCGATATTCGCTTGCTCCACCAAACGGACGAGGTGGCTTTCGACATCGCCGTGATGCAGTCCGAACTTCAGCAACTCGGCGGGCAGCGCGACCGCAATCACGAACGCCGCGCCGAACGCGAGAAAAGCACGCCAGCCGCGGTTCGCCCGTGCCCCTGCCAGTTCGGCGAAGGTCCAGGCGGCGGGCAGGATCAGAAATGGTAGCCCGGCAAACAAGTAGCGGCCTCGCCAGTATACCTCCTCGTACCAGAACAGCGCGAAAAACGAGAGCAGCAGCAAGGGAAAGCAGGTCAGCCAGACAACTTTCCAGCGCCAGCGTCCTTCGAGGCGCAAGGCCCAAGGGAGCAGGCACAGCGCGAACAGTCCGATCGGCCAGCCGATGGCTTTTTTGTCCGCGCCTTGGAGCCGACCGAGCGAGTGGCGCACACTTTTCGTTGGCGTATGTTTCCAGCCCAACGGGTCGGTCTCGGTGATTTCGGCGACCACGCCAAAGCCAAGTTTACCCCACTTGCCCATGCCGGGATGATGTCCGGCGGTTTTCCAGTCGCCCGTGGTGTTCGCTTGATACCAGCCGAGCGTGCCGGCGGCCGCGGCACCGATGATGCCAGCGAGGATCACACCGTGCCAGACACGCAACGCCGAACGCCAGCGGGCCAGCACCATGATTCCGATCAACCCGCCGAGCATCAAGGTAGTGACGGGCCGGGTGACGAAGGCGAGATGAAAGGCGAGGCCGGCCAGCGCGCCCCAGCCGAGTCCGGTGGAGATCTTCGCGTTGTACGAATGGCCGTGCGCATCGCCCAGCGAGATCAAACGCCACACCGAGGCCGCGCAAATGGTGATGCACAGCGCGGTGAGCACGTGCGAGAGGTGCGTGCCGGCGATGGCGGCAAGAAATGGCGAACCAAGCATCATCAAGGCCGCGACCCGTCCGGTGCGTGGGTTGAACAACGCGCGTCCGAGCCAGCCAACGGCGACGATGAGGAAGCCGCCTAACATGGGGTTGAAAAAGCGTTCGGTGCCGGTGGCGACGAACGGCATGGCGACGGTGGACCAGCCGGGCGGGTACATGCTGCACCACCAGTTGAGGCCGTGGTCAGTATCGGACCACGGGCCGATGGTGCAGTTGAGTCTGAAGAAGTCCGGCTCGGGCGGCGGTGGCAAAACGAGGTGACCGCTGAGAAAAATCTTCGACTGAAATACGGCTGCGACGCCGTCGTCGATACGTGGCACGCCGCCGTAGACGAGGTGGCTGACCAGCACGTAGAGCGCGAAGCCGAGCACGGCGAGAGTGCCGTAAAAGACCTTGCCGCTACTGTCGAATAGCAGCCGCCGCCAGAAGGAGGTCGGCACGCGCCACAAGATGAGTCCAAGAACCAGCCAGATGAGCAGCAGCCACGGAAACCCCGGACGGCTCCACGCATAGCTGCTGACCAGTTCCGGGGTCCGCCAGCCAATCAACAGACCCCAGATCTGAACCGCCCCAAGCAGGACCCAGCCAAGGAGGGGCACGGAAAGGCGTTTCATGGGGGTGAGATCGTGGAGGTCGTGGAGATCAGTTGAGGTCGCCGATATCGGATCCGCGCATCTCGCCGGGAAACTGGAAGTTCGGAAACTCGGCTTCCTGATCTTCGGACAGCAGCGCGTCGAAGCGGGTGACCGAAACGGCTGGGCGGGTGGCAAACCGGATACCCGTTTCGCGGCTTAACGCGATCGAGGCCTTGAGTGCCTCGGTGTTGCCGGGCAGGTTGGCGATGATCACTAGATCGGTTTCGCCGAGCAGAGCGTAGATATCGATGATGTGTCCGTTGAGGCTTTCGATCGCGCCGATCACTTGCTCGGTCCGGTTCGAACGCGCGTCCTGCAAGGACTCGTTGGTATAGCTGCCGAAAAAGAAAAATGTCTGCATGATGATCGTTGAGATGGCTTTTCCGTATTCAGTTGCGCGAAACGTGCAAGAACGCAATCGGTCGATTGGCCTGAAGATGAAAGATAAAAGTGGAAGGTGGAAGGTGGCGATAGGTACCATGCCTGCTCAAGGCGTGCCGAGAGATAGGCTTTCAGCCCCGCGGCCAGGTGAATACCGTACGTGAATTTTACCCCGCGCACTTGAAAGTTTCGCGCGTGGGGTATGTTCTAATAAAACCCACAACCGCAAGGAACCCCCATGGAAGAAGAGCAAAACGCCGCCCCCGAATCCTCTGAATCTAGCCCGGCACCAGTCACCGAACCAGCCGCCGCCGAACCAGCCGCCGCCGAGCCTGTTGCGCCCGCGGCTGAACCCGCGACCGTCGCAGCCGCCGAGCCCGTCGCCGACGCGACTCCCGCTGCTGCGGATCATGCCATCGAAGCCGAACTTCACAGCAGCGGACCCGCCTTCGGCGTCGGCTCGGTCATCGTCCATCCCTCGTTCGGTCGCGGTCGGATTCAAGGCTACGACGGACGCGCTTACGTCATCCTGTTCAAAGGGGGCGACCTGCGCACCGTCTCGTTCGATTTTGCCGGCATGAAAGCAGAGGAGCGCTTGGGCGATCCGAGCATGGATTTGATCAAGCAGGCCGTCCATGAAGTGCTCAGCGACTACGGCTGGATCGACAGCGGCATCGAACTCGGCTCCCGCTGGCAAGGCGGCGCCGTCGTTCTCGAACCCGGCAAGACCGGCACCCAAGCCAAAGAGATCCCGATGGATGTGTTCTTTAAAAAGATCATCGGCATCCGCGAAAAACTCCGCGTCCTCGAACAGAAAATCAACAACCACAAGTCACTCTCGGAAGAAGAGAAGGTCGACTTGGAAGGCTACATCACCCGCTGCTACGGCAGCCTGACCACCTTCAACTCCTTGTTCGCGGATAAGAGCAGCTATTTCAAAGGCAGCGGGAAGGGCTAGTTTGGAAGTGATCTCTTATTACTCACTCACGCCCGCAGAGCCCTGCGACCGCAGTCACGGTCGCCGACTTCCCGCCTGCATGGCGAACCACTGATGACTGATGACTGTTGACTGATCACTCCGTGCCCGAAGGACTGCGCACCGGCTCGCGCAACAGCCCGTCGATCGTCTCCGGCGGAACCCCGCGCCAGGCAGCGAGTTGGTCGATCATCCGGTAGCGGACTTTCTCGCGCAGGAAGGCGATGTCCTCTTTGCAAACAGTGAGTCCGGTGGTCTCGATCGGTGGCAGTATTTTCAGGCGGATGTCGCGCTTGCCGCCGAACTTCCAGCTGTGCACCGGCAGGAAATCCCAGAGGCCGTCGAGAGCGATCGGCAGGATTGGCGCGCCGGTGGCGATGGCGAGTTCGAACGCGCCACTGTAGAACTTGTTGATCTCGCCGTCGATCGAACGTTTGCCTTCCGGGAAGAAGATGACGTTGTAGCCGCGTTCGATGTAGGCGCTGGTCGGGTCCATCACTTCGGCTTTGCGGTTCGGCGAACGGAAGTTTACCGGAATGTCGCCGCTCCAGCGCATCAGGTGGCCGAGCAGCGGTACCTTGAACAGCGAGGCCTTGGCGACCCATTTCATGGTCAGCGGCAAGTGCGAGAGCAGGGGAATGTCGGTGAGCGATTGGTGGTTGGCCACGAGCACGTAGGTCCGGCTCGGTTCGGGGACGTCACGCCCATCGACGAGCAGTCGGATGAGTGGATTCACGCGGGTCGACAACCGTGAGAGCAGGCGAACCCAACGCGAGGTGCGTGGGTGGTAGGGGTTGCGTTCGGTGATGCAAATGAGGCCGATGATCGGCACGAACACGAGCATGAGCACTGCACTTGTGAACCACACAAACAGCGAGCGCGCCGTAACCACGAGTCCGTGAAAACGTCCCCGCAACTCTTCGTGGGCCAAGCGTCCGGCAGCGTCGATCTCCTTGGACAACTCCGGCAGTTCACACATCTCGCCAAACGGCATTTCTGCGTAGGCATGCAGCCAGTCGGACCCGGTTTTTTCTCCGGTCTCACTTGGTGCCGGCGTAGAATGTGCGTTGGCGGAAGTCATGGTGGATATTCGTCGATTATTCGACGTTTTCCACTCTGTATTACGCCAATCTTTCTAAATTTTAAAATTTTTAACACAAATTTACAGGATTTGAGAATCTTTGCGCCGAAATGATTTTTCGCCCACGGTTTTCCACAGGACGGTGCCGTCGGCGCGGTTGAGTCCGAGAATGGTTTGGTCGCCGTCGATGTCGCCGCTGGTGTACATGCGTTCGCCGGAAACCGAGAGGCTGGCGTAGCCTTTACCGAGTCCGTCACTGGTCCAGAGCAGTTTGGGCGCGGTCTCGTCCCAGTTTTTCGACAGGCCGGGTTCCTCGGACTTGGCCTTGCGGTCGGGGCCGCGCCACTGCCTCCAGTCGCGGGCATCCGCAGGCAAGGCGAACAGGATGAACAGGAAGGCGGGCAGGGTGCAATTGAGGATTTTTTTCATGAGGGCAATATTACGATTTATTCGGATTCATTATGACCATCATCGTAGTACCGTCCCTCATGGAAGTACCGTCTCGCATGGTAGTACCGTCCCTCACGGGTAGTACCGTCTTCCAGACGGTACTGTCTCGGCAGCCTTCTAGGCTGCCGAAACAAACGCCAGCCTAGAAGGCTGTCGTGACGGTACGGCCAAGGATGGCCGACCTACATTTTGATGGCCGCACTACATTTTGATTGGCGTAATTTTAATCCTTAAAGAATGACCACCGGATAAGAATGGACGGCATTTGCCGAAAGGGTGTACAATGGACCATAGGCTCTCGGGAGGAGATTGATGATACGAAAAAAAGATGTGGTCTGCGCGTTGGACATGTTGACGGAGGGTCGGGCTGCCTCCGTATCTTCCGCGTTGAAAGATGAAGCGGAAGCGGTGTGCAAGGCCGCGCGCGGCTGGACCCGTGGCGAGGGCGTTCAAGGACTCGGCGTAGCCTACAAAACCACCAAAGGCAAAAAGACCAGGCAGCTCTCGATCAAAGTCTACGTGGAAAAGAAACGACCGAAGTCGTCTTGCAAGAAAAGCGAACTCGTTCCGAAAACGGTGTCGGTCGGAAATCTCGCCGCCGACAAGTTACCAACCGACGTGGTCGAGATCGGCAAGATGGAACTGCAGATGAATACCGGCCGCGCACGTCCGGCGCAACCCGGAATCGGACTCGGACACGGCAGCGTACAGGTCGGCACCTTCGGTTGTCTGGTGCGCCAACGCGGTTCGGACTGGGTGCACATTCTTAGCAACGCCCACGTGCTCGCCGATCAAGGGCTGGCCCAGTTCGGCGACCCGATCCTGCAACCGGCCCTAGGCGATGGCGGGCAACCGGGCGCAGACGAACTAGCGCAACTGAGCGGTTGGGTGCCGATCCAGTTCACCGACAGTAGCTTTCCAAACCTTGTCGACGCGGCCATCGCCCAGGTGCGCAAACGTTCGGTACGCACCGACATCCTCGACATTGGCTTACCCGCCGGAACCGCTTGGGTGCGCATCGGCAGCGAAGTGAAAAAGAGCGGCCGCACCAGTGGCTTCACCATGGGCCAGGTGCTCGATACGAATTTCCGGGTGAGCTTTTTATATAAAAATCCATGGAGTTCGCCGCCCGGGCAGTTCGCGCGCGCCGGCTTGCAGGATCAGGTCCTGTGCACCCGCTACTCGGACGTCGGCGACAGCGGCTCTGCCGTGCTCAATCGCGATAACCGAGTGGTTGGCCTGCATTTCGCTGGGTCGAGTTCGGCGAGCGCTTTCAACAAGATCCACCACGTCATGAACCTGCTCGACTTGGAACTTGTGACCCGACATATTTAACCCAAAAAAGACAGAGCCATGAAAAAGAAAACACGACGCGATTTCGTGAAGGATGCCGGTATGTTTGGCGGCGCCTTCGCGCTCTATGGATGCAGTACCACGGGTGGAGGAAGTGGTGACGGGGGGAACCCGCCGACCGAATCACCCACCGGGCCGCCAACCGAACCGCCCACCGAACCACCGGAGACGCAGCCACCTTTCACCGGCGTGCGCGTTCGCCGCAGTGTATCCACATTGGATCCGAACGGCCCCGAGTTGACCGCGTACCGCACCGCCGTCACCCGGATGCGCGCCCTGCCCGCGAACGACCGGCGCAGTTGGCTCGCCCAAGCCAACATCCACCGCAATTCCTGCCCGCACAACAATTGGTATTTCCTCCCTTGGCATCGTGCCTATCTCCATCGATTCGAACAAATTTGCGCGGAGATGTCTGGCGTTGCTGATTTCGCCCTGCCGTATTGGGATTGGAGTACCACGCCAAGCATCCCGTCTGCGTTCTGGGGCAACGGTAATCCGCTCAATCATTCGCCACGTGCGATCAGCCAGGGGGGGGAGTATGATCAGGGCTCGATCGGACTTGCGGTGGTGAACAGGATTCTCGCGACCACCGACACCGAGGTCTTTATGAGCAGCCCCTCCACGGGGCAGCAGGTGCCCGGAGGCACCGGTCAGTTCGAGGGAAGTCCGCACAATCATATCCACGGACGAACGGGCGGCGACATGGGAGGCACGGCGACAGCGGCTCTCGATCCAATCTTCTGGCTGCACCATGCCAATGTCGACCGGCTTTGGGCGGCGTGGACCGGGCAGGTTTTCTCCCAAGAGGACTGGCTCAATTTCGAGTTTACCAACGCGTTCTATGATGCGTCTGGTACCGCCGTGCGGCACTCGGTGGCGAGTACCTTGAGTACCGTTGGGCTTGGTTTTCGCTACGAACAGCCGGGCTCTGCTTCGCGGTTAGTGGCATCCACGGTTCCTTCAACTTCCGGAGACGGCGGGTTCGGATTTCAGGCTGAAGTCGTGGCTGGACCACCGCCAGCGGTGGTGGCGGGGAGCACGACGGTCCGCGAACTCACCGGCGGCGAGGTGCGGATCGAAAGTCTGCGTACCGCCTCCACGCGAATCGTCCCCAACGCCGAACTTCGTACCTTGCTTGCGCAGCGCCGTGCGGTTCCCTCGCCGGCGGCCGAATTCCGATTGGAGGCAAGGGGGGCTGGTGCCGGCGATGATCCAGGCGTCGCTGCGCTGCCCGGTCCTGCTCAGAATACCGGCACACCGCGACTGACCATCGAAGGCGTCGAAGAGCCGGCGCAGCCTGCCACCGTGCGCGTCTTCCTCAACGCCCCGGAAGCCACCGCCGATACGCCGGTGACGGATCCACATTATGTGGGCTCGATGTCCTTCTTCGGTGCCGACCATGCCGATCATGCCGGAGCACACGCAGGTCTCGCCTACTTGTTCGACCTAGGTCCCTGCCTCGACCGGCTCGAGGCCGCTGGGTTGTATTCGGTGGCCACGGATGCCCTTGATGTGCAGCTCGTCATTGTTCCGGTCGATGGTCAACGTGAAGGCTTCGAGACCTCCATGTCGGCTCCGAATAAAATCTCCATTTCCTACGTCCAGTAACTGTGAAAAGGACTACGAAGATGCACCTAGAGCCGATCCCTGACGTCGCTGCAATTGTTCGCTTGGCGGCGGTCGCCATTGGTGCGCTCTGCCTTGTTGCAACGACCGCTTGCCGGACGCCAGACGTTCAGGCCTCCGCCTCCCCTCAATTGTATCAGGCCATGAAAAACCTCACTTGCGTGACCCGAGAGGTCGCGCTGCCCAAGGAATACGACCATGGCAGTTCAGCCAAACAAGCCCTGCGACTGACCTTGGTCAACGTCAAGAAGCCGGTCTCCGACACGAGTTACCGAGTGTTTCTCAACAAGCCCGAAGCGACCGGAGCAACCCCTGCCGCCGATGACCATTGTCTCGGCAGTCTTTCCTTCTACGGCCTCGCCTCCGAGAACGATTTCGTTCTCGATGCGGGCCAAACTTTGGACGAGCTACGCAAGGATGCTGGATACAAACCATCGGAAACGGTGACGATTACGTTGGTGCCTGTGGCTGGCGGCGAACCGATCCAACTCGATGAGCTTCGGCTCGTGATTCCCAACTAGAAAAATGAACGGCATGGCAATGGTCAGCTGAACAGCCGACCGAGAAATCCTTTTCCACCGCCGCTTCCGCCTTGGCGGCGCGCATCGAACGGCAGCAAAGAATCGAGGTCGCGGAGTTCGTCTTCACGCCAGCGCGGTTTTTTCCCCTCGATGAGGGCCTTCAAATCTTTGTCGAGCGCATCCCAGTCGGCATGGCGCTTGCCGGGATCGCGTGCGAGCATCCGCACCAGCAACATGAAGAGGCCGGTCGAGAGTTCCGGGACGAAGCCGCGTGGGTCGAGTAGTGACCCATCGCTGGCGTGGCTTTGCATCGTCTCCTGCTCGTCTTGTTCGGAGAAGGGGACGACGTTGGTTACGAGGTGGTACAGGGTGCAGCCGAGCGAGTAGATGTCGGTCCGGCAATCAAGATCAACGCTCCCTTCGACCTGCTCCGGACTCATGTAGTTCGGGGTGCCCATGATGGTGCCGGTGAGCGTAAGCCCCGTTTCGTCCGAAGTGCTCTTGGCGAGGCCGAGATCAAGAATTTTAGGTGTGACCCCGTCGACCAGCATGATGTTGGCGGGCTTGATGTCACGGTGGATCATCTGATGTTCGGACCACGCGTAGCCGAGCCCTTTGCCAATGCCGCGGGCGACCCGCACGGCCAGCACCTCGGGCATCGCGCCGTGCGCTTCGAGGTGTTCCTCCAGATCAAGTCCGTCGATGAACTCCATCGCAAGGTAGTATTTTCCGTTGTCCTCGCCGGCGTCGTAAGCTTGCACCAGATTTGCGTGGCGGGCTTGGGCCGCCATGCGCATTTCGCGCAGGAAACGCGCGACGGACTCCTCGTCCCAAGCGAGGTGAGACGCGAGAATCTTTAAGGCGACCATCCGCTTGAGAATTTTCTTTTCCGCCTTGTACACGGTCCCCATCGTGCCCCGGCCGAGTTCTTCGTGGATAAAATAGTCGCCGATGGTCACGCCGGGGCCCATCGGAATATCCGGACATTCCGTTGCGCCTTGACAAGCGGGGCATTCGAAGATTTCGCCCGCATCCTCGTAATCGACCTTGAGTTTTTGGCCGCAGTTTTCGCAGTTAAACGTGATTTCCATACATTCCTTGAGAGCTTACACGACACACGGGAATTGGCGGATGGGCAAGCCGTAGGTGCAAAAAAATGACCGGTGAAGCAGTGGCGCGCCGAACTGCCGGACCTCCGTCCGGAGCCTCAGGGGCGAATCCTACCTTACGTCCGACGAGCGCTCCCGGATGTCGCGCCGAACCGGCAGTCGGGTGCGGACCTCGGCCACCAACGCTGGGGAAATATCCGCCACGAGCAGTTCCTCAGACTCGGTTCCTGCCTCGGCGACCACCTCCCCGAACGGATCAATCACCGCACTCGATCCGCAGAAGGTGTAGCGGTCTGCAGTGCCGACGCGGTTGCAGCCGACCACATAACATTGATTTTCGATGGCCCGGGCGCGCAGCAGGGTCCGCCAGTGATCGCGTCGCGGGAATGGCCAGGCGCTGACGATGGCGAGGACATCGACATTATGTTCCAAGGCGAGGGCGCGGCTGTGTTCGGGAAAGCGTAGGTCGTAGCAAATCAACAGGCCCCATCGCAGGCCGCCGAACGCGCAGCTTACCAGCGCATCGCCGGCGCGCAAATAGTCGGGTTCGCCCATGAAGGAGACCAGATGGCGTTTGTGGTAGACCGCCGTAAGTCCGTGTGCCGGGTCGAACACCTTGAAGGCATTGAACGTCTCGCCGGGAGCAGGTCGTTCGATCATGCCGCCCGCCAATACAAGATTGGTTTCTCGGGCGAGTGTTTCCAGATCCATGTCGGACCACGGGGCTTCTTGGGCGAACTCGGTCTCTAGGCTGCGCAGTCGGTAGCCGACATCAAAGAGCTCAGGAAAAAAAAGCGCCTCAACCAATGCGTCCTGCGAAGATCTTTCGCGGGCCGCCCGGCTGAGGCGCTCCAGGTTCGACGCGGGGGACGTCCCGGCGTCGAGTTGGGCAACGGCAATCTTCACGAAGATTCGTTGCGCCTGGATCCGTGCGTCGTCAAGGCATCACCGGCCAGAATGGCCAGTTGTTCCTTTCGGGTCGCGCGGGGGCAAGTGTCGGATCGGGCGCGAGATTTCCACGCCAACCAACATGACTTCGTCCGTGTCCTTGTCCGTCTGTACTTGCCCCTTCTTTTTGATGTGGCCGGTCGGTATCACCGGCCAACCCTCCCTCGTCGTTGTCCGCGTTTGCACCAAAAAATTGGTGCCCGAGTGCGGACCGGGTATGTGCAACCAACCCAGAAGAACGTTTGTGGTTGAGGAAGTGAAGGGGAACGAACATCTATTCTGTCAATTTAGGCCTACATTCACGAATTGTTAAGCGCTGCAAACGAGAATTGTGCGAAATTTGCCAATGGCGTCCGTGAATTTTGGCAACCGCGCGCCAAGGCGGATGTTCGGTGTCGATCCACGCGTCAGTAATGGTAGGGTCTCGTAAGCCTCGCAGGCCCAATTCTTCCAATGTTGACGCAGGTTCAGATCGGTCGCGCTGGGCTTGATACACCTCTGCGAGAAAGGTTTTTGCCGGCCAATCCGGATCTTCACGTAGCTCGGCGCCACCGAACTGAACCACGCCCCAATGCTCTGGACGGTGCATGTCGATGGCATGTTGCGGGCTCCACACCCAATTGTCTTCTGGATGCGCCTCGCGCGGTACCTTTCGGTAGGCACCATCGATAATCTCGGTGAGCCAGTGCACCCGGGAGAAATTGATTCGCCACTGATCACCCGGTCGAGGGGGGCAGGCCACCATTGTATCTGGCGCTGCGTTCGCGGCATCGCAATCGTTGCAATACCGTTTCAGGCCGGACCAAGGAATGGCCACTTCGACCGACCAGCCGTAATCATCTCCGCTCGGTTCATTTACCACGCCATGAACGTGCACCGCGCTGCGCAGTCCGGGCATGTTGTCACCACGATGCACCGGGCCGCCGTCGCGGTAGGGGCGTTCGAGCGTGAGTTCCCAGATGGTACCGAGCGCGTTGATCTCGAACTCATAGTAGTTGTGGTGGTCACCATCAGGATCGATAAAAATCTCGAAGTCGGGGTCGTTGAAAATGATGCTGTTGCGTTCGGTTAGCGAACCCCACACATGCGGATCCTCGAGCATCGCGCCGATGTAGAAATACTCGTCGTCCCACATCATCTTGGCGCGGGTGTGGAAGCGTGGCGTCGGTTTCTTCGCGTCCTCGATGTCGACGAAGTACTCGGTCCACGAAACATCCGCCCACGCCGGGTCGTCGAGTTTGCCGCTGAGTTGCACCGGACCCGTGATGTACGGCGCGACATAGCTGCGCGGGCGGACGTGGATGGTGGTCGGGTTCGTCGGGGTCGGCGGCAGGGCGGCATAGCGTTCGGAGACGTCGATGGCGTGCAGTTCCGAAAACATCGCATCGGGAGATTCTTCGACGTTTACCGACGGCTCCCAAGGGGTTGGAAAGGTGCTGCCGGTCGGCTGGTAGGAGATCGCCCAGATCTGTTCCGAACGCGCCTTGTCGTTGAACCAGGTTTGGTCGAACGCAAAGCCCTCTGCCGCCGCGACCACGCGCCAGGTGCCGTGGTCCCACACCTCGATCCAGGTGTGGTTACCACTGCCGTCCGCCCAGGCTGCTACGCCGGCAATGCGCGCCGGAATACCTACCGCGCGGCAGGCGGCGGCGAGCAGGATCGACAGGCCGGTGCACGACGCGTAACCGCAGTCGATGCTTTCGGCGACGCTCATGTTGTTGTGCGGTCGCTTGGTTGGATGGTAGGCGACGTCGAGTTCGGCGAACACGGTTTGATTGAGCATCATCACCGCGTCTTCGATGGACGCGGCGCGGTGCGCGCGTTCGACGAAGCGGTCGTGGAGCATCGCGCGCCAAGGGTGGCGGCGTTCGTCGACGAAGCAGTGGGGCAGGACGTCGTTGTGAAACACCGCCTCCGGGACGACCATGCCGCAGGGCGTGGCGTGTCGGACTTTGTATGCGAAGGTAAGGTTTTCCGCGATCAAGCCCAACTCGAGTGCGGCGTCCTGCATCGGCAGGTGTTCGCGGAGGAACTTCTGGCCGCGTTCCTTTTCCTCGGTGAACGCCGCCGTATATTGTGCCGCCGGTTTGGATGGGAGGTCGTCGGAGTCGGGGTTGGGGTTGTCGGGTGGAGTCACTCGATGCGTTCTCCCACGCCGCTTTGGTCGACGTCCAGAACCAGCACGCGTCCGGCGATGATGTCGACTTCTTCGCGGTAGATCACGTCGTCGTCGCGGTCGTCGACCAAGACAATCCGGTAGGTGCCGGGCGCTAGTTCGTAGACGCGCTCGTTGTCGCCGCCGGTGCGGCCTTCTTGTTGTTCGCCGTTGACGAAGGTCAGCACGCGGACATCGATGCTGTCGTTGTTGATGAACAAGGCGCCATTCCCTTCAGAGGGGTCAAAGTTTTCGCCGTCGTCATCGGACACGCCTTCGCAGCCGATGAAGAAATACGAACCGAGCAGGAGCAGGGCAGCGTAGGCCCAGAGGGCGCGACGAAAGGGGAGAGGGCGATGGTTCATGATGGGTCTTCCTAGCAGAATGTTGCCGGGTTTTTCGAGCGTGATGTGAATCGCAAGTTCGACCTTGGTTGGTTCGGCAAGCTGGGTGGATTCGGCAACTGGTACGTTGCGCGGACCACGGAGGGCACGGAGGGACGGAGGGACGG
>Ga0209186_1001512_pt1 | contig 17137 bp, 10 predicted proteins | sample SidtaG_FD_187426 | JGI IMG/M metagenome (GOLD analysis project Ga0209186, IMG submission 187426) | Marine algal microbial communities from Sidmouth, United Kingdom - Sidmouth_Male2 metaG (SPAdes) (version 2) | ecosystem: Host-associated > Algae > Red algae > Unclassified | place: Sidmouth...
AAGTACCTACGTAAGTCTACAAAGGCACGTAGTGTCGTCACTTTTTGTAGCAAGTACCTACGTAAGTCTACAAAGGCACGTAGTGTCGTCACTTTTTGTAGCAAGTACCTACTTAAGTCTACAAAGGCACGTAGTGTCGTCACTATTTGTAGCAAGTACCTACTTAAGTCTACAAAGGCACGTAGTGTCGTCACGATTTGTAACAAGTACCAATCACACAATCCTACTAAAGGACATACTGCAAAGTAAAAAACGGTAGACTACAATGTAGCCTACCGTTTTCAAAATATTTAGATCTTAGCTCCAGTTACTCGAAGTAAACCAATCGCTCAGAGTCTGTATCATTCAAGATATTGCACTCACCACCACCGAATGGTACGATTGAAGCAGTAACGGTTGTTTGACCATCTGTTGCTTGTGGATCGTATATACCTTGGAAACCAAATGCTTCAGTAGAACCACCACCGATGACATTGTTTGCTCCGTTATAACGGAAGGTGTTAACAATTCCATTATCTCCAAGATACGTCCATACAGCGTTATTAACTGGAGTCAATGCAACTGAAGTCAGTGTAGGATCCCAAGTAAATGGGAATCTAGGATCTGATGGCATTCTAACAATGATTAGAGAACCGTCTGTATCTATTCCATTCAACTCCGTAATTTCAACAGCTACACCTACAGAACTAGCTCCAGCAATGTTACCTGGAAGGATAGTTGTAATCGGTGTTAAATCAGGACAGAGATCTGCACAACCCGATTGATCTGCAGTAACCGGTAAAGTAATACTTTGATTATCAAAATCACATTGATCTAATGGATCAGTACTATCAACACATTCTGTAGCATTTGTGACACCATCACCATCACAATCAGTACTTCCGATTGGATTAGTTGGATCATCAGTCAACAATGCACAAATATCAATTTCTGCATTAACGATAACCGTACAGTCATCGCTAGAAATACTTGGATCGCCACCATTCTGACATTCTATCCAGTTAGTGATTCCTCCACCGTCACAGTCTAATGATGCCATTGGATGTGTTGGTTCGAAATTAATAATTTGACAGATATTCAAGCCATTATCAATTGCGGATTGACAGTCATCAGAAGCTTCTATTGGGTTTTCACCACTAGCACATTCATCGAAGTTAGAAATTCCACCACCATCACAATCAAGATCTGCTAGTGGGTGTGTTGCATCACCATCAATGATCACACATAAGTCAAGACCAGCAGTCATTGCCATCATACAATCATCAGAAGACGCTAATGGGTCACCACCTGCTGCGCATTCCGCGGCATTAGATATTCCTCCACCATCGCAGTCTAGCGTACCTATAGGGTTTGACGCATCAAGAAGAATCTCGGCACAAATATCTATAGTTCCAGCTTCTGCTTGGTCACACAAGGTTAACGGACAATTAGAATCATCAATTGGATCACTTGGATCACCTCCATCCATACATTCCAGAATATTAATGATGCCTCCATTATCACAATCTAAACTTGCCCAAGGATGCGTCGCATCTCCATTGATTATTGCACAAAGGTCTAGACCGGCAATTACTGCAGATTCACAATCATCCATAGGATCATTAGGATCACCAGCACCGTCAACACATTCTGTGTAGTTATCGACACCACCTTCATCACAATCAAGTGATGCAAGAGGGTGAGCAGGATCATATCCAATCATAACACAGATATCAAGGTTTGCCATCTTAGCAATCATACAATCATCTGTCGGATCGGCAGGGTCTCCACCATTTATACATTCTGTGTAATTGTCAACACCACCGTTGTCACAGTCAACTGTTGCCATCGGATGAGATGGATCGCTGTTAATCACTGCACAGATATCTTCGCCTTCTGCTATAGTAGTGATACAATCATCAGCAGGGTCAGTTGGATTACCTCCATTGTCGCATTCTGTTTGGTTATCAACGCCTCCACCATCACAATCTTCCGTCGCAATTGGACTTGTAGGATTGATGGTGATAATAGTACAAATATCTGCATTGACATCCATTGCTGTTAAACAATCATCAACATGATTACTTGGGTCTTCTCCATTCTGGCATTCAATCCAGTTTGGTACACCTCCATTGTCACAATCGCTTGTTGCCAATGGGTGAGATGGATCGTAGTTAATGATTGCACAGATATTGACACTGTCTGCCATTGCTGCGATACAGTCATCCGCTGGACTATTAGGATCACTTCCTGCCTCACATTCTGACCAGTTAGACATTCCACCACCATCACAATCTTGATCTGCTAATGGGTGATTAGGATCTCCGTCAATCAAATCACAAACATTGATATTACACAGTATGACTGCAATACAATCATCTACTGGATCATTAGGATCCGTTTGATGTTTACATTCTAATGCATTACTAACTCCTCCATTATCACAATCTAATGAGGCTAAAGGATGATTACCATTATTAGTAACAATAATAATACAAACATTAATGTCCTCATCAATTACAGTTTGACAATCATCAGTAGGATCTAATGGATCTTCGCCACTAATACACTCTGTATAGTTATCGATTCCACCATTATCACAATCTAAAGATGCAAGTGGGTGATTAGGATCATAATTAATAAGCATACAAATGTTGACGCCACCAGCTTGTGCTGCCTGACAATCATCAGATGCTTCAAATGGATCAGTTCCATTAGCACATTCTGTTGCGTTATCAATACCACCGTTATCACAATCAATAGATGCAAAAGGATGTGCAGGATCTAAGGCAATCGCTGCACAGATATCTAATCCAGAAGTTTCTGCAATCATACAATCATCAGAAGCATCCCCTGGATTTCCACCATTGGCGCATTCTGTTGCGTTATCTACTCCACCGTTATCACAATCTAATGTGGCCAATGAAGAATTAGGATCACCTGCTATTATAGCACAAACATCTAGATTATCAAGAATAACTCTTTCACAGGGTGTCACTGGGCAACCGGAGTCATCTAAAGGATTACTTGGGTCTGTTCCATTGAAACATTCAATGAAGTTTAGAACCCCTCCATTATCACAATCAAGTGATGTCCATGGGTGAGTCCCTGGTTGAGTAGCAATAATTTGACAAATATCCAATCCTGCATCTGCAGCAACTTCACAATCATCAGAAGGGTCTACTGGATTACCTCCATTAACACATTCTGTGTAATTATCGACACCTCCTGCATCACAATCTTGTCCTGATAACGGATGGCTAGGATCTAAATTAATTAGCGCACAAATATCAACCGAACCATCTATTGCCGCCTGACAATCGTCAGAAGGATTAGATGGATCTTCTCCAGTTGCACATTCTGTTGCATTATCAATACCACCATTATCACAATCAGCGGTAGCTAGTGGGTTACTAGGATTTGCTGTTAGAATGGCGCAGATATCAGCTTCTAAAATAATGGCCGCCTGACAGTCATCAGAAGGCTCTAATGGATTTGTTCCTGCTGCACACTCTGCTGCATTTAAAATTCCACCACTATCGCAATCTAATGTAGCTAAAGGATGGCTAGGATCACTTGTAATCGTAGCACAGATATCAATTGTACCATCTGATGCCAGATCACAAAAATCGCAAGTTCCGTTGTCAATTGTTGCTGAAGCAGTCACAGTGCAACTATTGCTGTCTGTAATAGTCACAGTGTAAGTACCTGCTGCCAAACCTGTTGCCATAGCAGTGGTTTGACTTGCTGCTCCAGTATCCCATAAATAGGCATAAGGAGAAGTGCCACCAGAAGCTTGAGCTGTTGCTGAACCATCAGCGTTTCCTACACAAGAAGCATCGACACTACTGACAACTGCTGTCAACATATCTGGTACTACGATTGCAATTGAAGTCATTGCAGTACAGTTGTTGCCATCTGTAACGGTAACCATGTAGGTACCCGTTGCCAAACCGGTTGCTGTTGGAGTTGTTTGTCCATCATTCCAAGTATAAGAATATGGAGTTGTTCCTCCTGTTGTTGTGACTGTTGCACTTCCGTCGTTGCCCATAGAACATGTCACTGTATCGGCAGTGGCGGAGGCAGAAAGCAGTGGTGGTTCTATAATACTAACCGTTCCATTAATTGTACAACCATTGTCGTCAGTTACTGTCACACTGTGGAACCCTGCAGAAAGACCAGTAGCTGTTGCTCCGACTTGTCCGTCTGTCCAAAGATAACTGTAAGGAGGCGTACCACCTGATACTATTGCAGTTGCATTAGCATCATTGTCCCCATTACAATCTAAACTAGTACTTGTAAGTGAAAGTTCTAAATCTTTTGGTGAACCAATTACAACGCTTTCTATCACCGTACATCCATCTGAATCGGAAACGGTTACTGTAGCAGTTCCACCAGAAAGACCAGTTGCTGTTGCAGTTGATTGACCATCAGACCAAATATAAGTGTAAGGAGTTACTCCGTTAGTTGGTATTGCGGTAGCAGTGCCATCGTTTCCTCCGTTACAATTTACATCTGTACTTGTAACTGATAAAGCCAAGTTACAAAATTGAGGAACTAGACACCATTTGATAAGTTCACCGTCGTCGGCTGCTTTTTCATCATCAAACACACAAAGAATCCAATCACCATCGAAGATGATTCCATCAAAATCAGATAACATGCCTTCAGGAGAGTAAACCCCAACAGTTGGCTGTGCACAAACCAAAGTACCACCTTCATCATCAAATTCTATATTCATATCATTATTCGAACCACATTTGTCTAATATTAAAGTCACAGTATCTCCATTTGGTCCTTTTAAGTAGATATCTAAATCTTCTAACCATGTATGGTCAATTTCAACTATAACATTTAGATCAGTTAGCGGGAATCCTACACCAGTGACTGTTATGGTATCGATCGCATCTAGATCATCTCTACCGTCAATCACCTTGGCGGGAGAACTGGTGTAAGCACCACAATTGTTAGATGGAGTCCCGCAAAATGAAGGAGCTATAAACAGTGCTACTGAATCAAGTGTACATGTTGGATTGTCTGAAAATGAAGCACTGACCGTTACTGGAATACCATCTGCTGTCAGGGTTAAAATTTCAGTTTGTGGGCTTGTTCCGATTGGAAAAGACTGTCCATTTATATCTAGGGTACCTGTAGCAGGTGGCATTACATAAGTTACAATTACTTCTTGCGTATAAGTTGCTGTAGCAGGATCACATGCAGTTTGATTTCCTGCTGTCAATTCAGTAATTGCAGTTGCAGGCTCAACAATTGTAGCATCTCCGGTTGCGGTACATCCGCCTCCATCTGTGACTGTAACTGAAACCAGACCTGCAGAAAGTCCAGACGATGTAGCTGTTGTTTGACCATCTGACCAAATATATGTGTAAGGGGCAACACCATTTGTTGGGGTTGCAGTAGCAGTACCATTCGTTCCAGCATTACAAGTAACATCTGTTGCACCAACGGCTACGGTCAAGTCACAAAACTGAGGAATCAAACACCACTGAATTAAAGTACCATTATCACCTACGCCATCATCAACCACAGAAAGGATCCAATCTCCATCAAATGGTTCTCCATCGAAATCGGATAAGTTTCCATCTGGAGTAAAGATACCAACTGTTGGGGCACCACAAACAAGTGGACCTGCTTCATCATCAAATTCAATTTCCAGATCATCAGCACTGCTACATTTGTCAAATATCAAGTCAACAGTAGCGCCAGAGGGGCTGGTTAAGAAGATATCAAGATCAGATAACCAAGTATGATCAATTTTAAGAACAACATTTAAATCTGCTATTGTCATTCCAGTACCACTGACTGAAATCGTATCAAAAGGATCATTATTATCATCGATAATTGCTCCAGGCAAACTTGAGTAGGCACCGCAATTATCAGTAGGAGGTGCTGGTGGTAGCGGTGGTGTACCAATACAAAGATTGAACGTCTGACTACTACTAGTAAAGTAACTATACACTCTTACATAATAGGTAGTACCTACTACTAATGTATCAATTTGACTAGAATTGGGATCATTGCAATCTACAGAAGTTAAGTTGCCACAACTTCCTGAGAAGATTTCGTGTACCATATCAGTACTAGTTCCGGAAGTAGCCGTAGTGTTTAGCACATCGAATGTATGTGAACTACTTGTTGCTACGAAGGAAAACCAAACATCATCGTTTGCGGTTCCCGTGCAACCAGGTAGAGATTCAGTGGCTGTTTGTGTTGTTCCACCAGTTACAACTGTGCAAGTTTCATCTGGATTAAGAGCAACAGCTATCGCATCGATACATAAATCATTGATTGGCGGAGGTAAGCAATTTGCCGGAGCTGTAAACAAGTCAGTTGAATCTAAAGCGCATGTTGTTGCACCACTAAAACTAACATTGACATCGACAAGACTACCATCTGCGATTAGGTTAGTCAATACAATTGTTTGAGGACTTGTTCCTACTACAAAAGTTTGACCATTAATATCCAAGGTACCACTGGCAGGCGGAGAGCTAAAAGTTACTATAATTTCTTGAGTATATAGATTTGTTATGGGATCACAAGTCGTTTGTGTTCCTGCTGCGATCTCAGTAACAGTGCAAGCAGTAGAAAATGCACAAATCTCATATGTTCCGATTTGATCATTACCAAAGTCCCAAGTTCTTAGAAAGTAGGTTCCAGGAGTTAATCCTGTAAAAACAAATGGCCAACCTGAACCGAACTCAGTACAATCTTCTTCTACTAATGCCCCACAAGTTCCTGCATATAATGATGCTGCAACGCTTGTCCAAGTGACATTTTGTACATCGAAGGTTACATTTCCAGAAGCTGGAACAGTGACTTCAAACCACATATCGCTGCCACTGTAAGAACCGCAGGTAGGTGCTGGTAAGGCTCCAGAATTTGTTGCCGTTGTGTTATCACCTGTTGTCCAGGTAGTACAAGCATCAGCTTGAACAGATAAGACTTCAGCGATTTGACAGGAATCATTTGCTGGAGGAGGAGGTGGTGTTCCAATACAAAGATCAAATGTCTGACTACTGGTAGTTAATGAACTGTAGACTCTTACGAAGTACGTTGTTCCTACAGTAAGACCGGTAATAGTGCTTGAGTTAGGATCGGAACATCCAAGAGAGTTTAAAGCACCACAAGTACCAGAGAATACTTCATGTACCATGTTTGTGCTAGTACCAACAGTTGCAACAATATTTTGAATATCAAAACTATGGATAGAGCCTGTTGCAACAAATGAGAACCAAACGTCATCATTGGCAGTACCAGCGCATCCTGGTAGCGTTTCAGTAGCTAATAATGTAGTTCCTGAGACAACAGTTCCACAATTTTGATCTGGATTAACTGTGACCATTACAGGAGCTGTACACTCATTATTTGCTGGCACTACAGATGGAGCCACTAAAGTCACGTCCAAACAGAATGCAGTAGAGTTTGGAGTACCATAGTTTGCAATGACAATGTAATAAGTCATTCCATTTGCTAAAGCATTTGTAGTAGTAACGCTCAAATCGGCTGTAGAACTACCATTATCTGCTGATATTACACAGTTAGGAGCATTAGCAGGGCAATCATCAATAATGAAAACACCTGCCCAAGTCGCTGAGATACTTGTCAAATCAACTTGAATGGCATTTACACCATCACCAGTAATGGAGAACCAGTATTCATCGTCATTGTAAAGAGCTGCACATGGATTTGCGGGAGTACCACCAGCATTAGGAAAATCTCCAACCTGTCCAGCGGAGTCTCCGCATTGTTGTGTTCCAACAGTAACTGGAACAGCAGCTGCACAAGTAGCTTGTGCGGAGATATTTTGTTGAATAAAAAACGCGAGGAGTAGAAAGAATAAAGACTTATTCATAGCTTCTGAATGGGTTTAATTGTTAAAATATTAATTCCTAGATTGGTTTTTGTCTAGAAACCTTATGGTCGTAAAAGTAATATTAATAAATGATTAATCAAAAAAAAAAAATTACTTTTCTAGTCTTCTATATCTACACTTCCAGAAATAATTTAGAGCTGAGAGCGTTTAACTTTTGCTGAATAATGCTTTACAGTTTGAATTAGTTATTCTTATCAATAGATTTAAATTCACATATTAGTCATTCAATACAGTATTAATAAAATTATTGAATCAATAAAAAATGTAAATTATTGAAAAAGAATCATTTAAAAAATTATGCATTTTTAACCTATCGTAAGATTTCAACAGGGTAAGATTGCACCAACTTTGTAGTATAAAGTTTATAAATTATTATAAATATTTGTACTTTACGTGCCCCTTCACATAAAAAAACAAACAAAAATTAATTATTTGGTAACCTTTTTGCTAAAACATCAGTCTAAATATATAGATAACTCGTTAGAAAATAGTTAAAAATATGAGAATCGTTTTATTTTCTTTCGCGTACAAGAAATAATAATTAAAGATCTTATGAAGAATTTTGTACTGTTAGTTGCATGTTCCTTTCTACCATTTCATATTTTTGGACAGATTCCAAGTAGTGGTGTCATGTTAAAAAACTTTTCAAAAAGTCTAAAAGTTGTTAATGCAGATGATGGTGGATACTTAGTGGTCGGTCTTGACAGAAATGGTCAATATAACGAGCAACTTAACCGGGAAGCAAAAAAATGTTATTATTTAACGAAACTTGATAAATCTGGTAATTTAAGACTAAGAAACATCTCCAAACTCCAAGAAGATGAGATGATTCATGATATGTGGAATATTAATGGTCCAAACTATCTCATTATAAAGTCAAAAGGAGATTCCAAAACCAAATTGAATAACAACTTTTATATTCAGGAGATCAATGAGGCTAACGTTGTAATGTGGGAGAAAGAAATTGGGAATTATAACCAACTTGGTTTTATTTCTGGTTCGATGAATTCAAAAGAGTCTTTCAAGTTATTGTTTGAAGTAAAACCGGGTACTTACGAGTTAATATCTTTCGACAATAAAGGATCAAAACAATTTAACAAATTACTTAATCTGGGTAAAAGTCATACGCTTAATTCATTAACTCTTTCGTCTACAGACGATATTCTTTTAGTTGGTGGTGTAGAAAAGGTTAAGCAAAGAAATGAGTATTATGATGAGATGTTTGCGATTTTATTGGATTCGAAAGGCATTACCAAATGGGAAAAATTTTTTCCTACAAGCGGCAGTAGTAATGCGATAAAAGCAGTTGCGGAAGGAGATGGCTTTGTAATTGGTGGCAGTGTTCAGCATACAAGATATAAGGATCGAGGGATCAACAAATCGTATTTAAAAGAAGGACCTGAGCAAATCAGAATACTAAAAATTAGTAATTCAGGTGCTGTCAATTGGGATCGAAGATATGGAGGTTATGGCTCTGAAAAATTCAGGGATATCAATATTTGGAATAATAATAAAATTGTGGTTTTCGGTACAAACGATCTTCCAGACAATGAGATTGAATACAACTATGGCAAGAATGATATTTGGATATTCAGCCTGAACATGAAAGGCAAATTGATCAAAGAGAAAAGTTTTGGAAGTAAGGATAATGAGATGTTCAATTATCAATTATTAGATTCAAAAGGTGATTTTGTTGTTTTTGGTGAAGTGGGTAGATGGAATAATACATCGCAATGGGTATTTACTCTTGAAGATGAATTTTACTCTTATTTGAATTCTGAAAAAGGAATGCCTAAAATGGATACTATTCAATATCGTACTGTTGATAGTCTCTATTCAAAGAAAGATTATGACAAGTTCCTTTGGTATAGTCTATTCCATAAACAAGAGGGGATTGCAAATAAGGAGTATCTTAAAAACATGAAAAACGGCGACCTGATTAAATATGACTGGAATCAGGATGGTAAGCTAGACTTACTAGTATTTGGAGAAGATATTGATGAGAACTATATTCTTTATACGGTTATTAGTGATAAAGGTAATACTTATAGAGGTGTTGATCTTTACCATGTAAATAATATTACAGATTTTGATTTGGATACAGCTACTATAAATGGCACTAACATTATTATCGTAGAGCAAAATGCAATGAATTGGAAAAAACCAAAGATTGATACACTTGCCTTCATCAATGAGAATTTCATTAATTTTAATGTTGAACCGATTAAGGAAAAAGATATCAAAGTGATTGAATATGAGATGACAGACAATGTCTCTCTCCCTGTTATTTTGAGACTTTCTAGTGATAAGAAATTTGAGGCCTACACCTTTAACGACGAAAAAAAGTACAATAAGAAAATTGGGGAATGGAAAACCTCTAAAGAACAGTTTAATCGTATTTTAGACTATGTGTCTACAATACAATACGGTAGCAAAGAAGGCTATTATTCGGAGCTTAACCCTTATACAAATAAACTTTCCATTTCCCTTAAAGACGGTGAACAGCTTGTGCAGTCTGGTTGTAATCCTTGCTCTAATCTTAGAACCTACAGACTACTGCATGACATGTTTGAGCAAGAATATAAGAATATTGCGATTCAGTACCGTTCTGGTTGGTAATTAGTGATTAATGATTAATGTTAGCTGAAGGGATTCCCTTCACTAATGTCTACAATCTTACCTGCTTCAACAAGGATGGATTCTGGTCTTAACGAATTGTTTGCCAGCACGATTAAAAAGTAATCATTATTTAGGTATTGGTTTTATTTTTCTGACTGATGATTTGCGCGGCAATACTTACTGCAATTTCCATTGGGGTTTTACTGTCAATTGGTACTCCGATTGGCATAAATACTGAATCAAGTAGTCTTGGGGACATTCCTTCTTCTAATAAACTAGTTTTCAGTTGTTCGATTTTGGCTTTGCTACCCATCATACCTAGGTAAGCGAATGCCTTGCCTGCTAATTGTTGAATAATAACCTTGTCACTTCTGTAACCAAAGCTCATAATAACTACATACTGGTGCTTACCTTCGGGAATTAGTGATCCAATTTGTTGATAGTCAAACACTTTCTTTTCGTGAACAGAGTGGTTATCCTCCATTGTGTTGAGCTGTTGACGGTCATCGTAGTTGATTACATGAAAGTCTAGTCGGAAGAAGAGTTCACAGCAGGCACTACCGACATGCCCACCACCAATAATATGTACTGTTGGCTTCCAAGCGATTAGCTCTTTGAATTGCCATTGTTCTTCGGTCTTGAAGGTGTAGTCGAAGGGATTTATTTGTTTTGGATTGTTCTGAAATTGAATACCAAGATTACTGATGATCAAGCCCCCAGTACCGTTAGAGGCAAGGCATTCGGAGATCTGATTAACTGTTGTCTTGTGGCTTTCGTTTAATGGTAGGAGCACGACAATCTGTTCTCCGGAACAAATCATACCTGACTGATTGGCAGGCGCTGATTTTCTGTGAAACTGTGGTTTAAAGAAAATGTCAGATTCCTGTTTACTGATCATGTCTTTCGCCTTTTCTACTAATTTGTACTCCATGATTCCACCACCGATAGAACCGGCCATACTGTTTGCTGTTACTGCCATTTTGAACCCTTGCCTCCCAGGGCTGCTTCCTTGGCTATGTAATACGCATAGCAGGATAATAGGTTGACCTGCTTGTAAACTGTTTACTATGAATTGCCAGGAGAACTTCAAGTTGTGGGGGTTAAAATTGTGAAAAAAGTAGATAAAATTAAAAAAATAAATCATTATCCCATGCAAGACTGTTTATATAGGTATGATAATTGATATTTAGTGTTATCTAAAGAAATAATAAATTAAAACTATTAAAGATGAATTTCAGATTATTAAATTTTGGATCTTTCCAGCTTGTCTTTTTGTTTGTGGTTGTATTCATGACTTCATTTTCTTCTTGTAAAAAAGATGATGAAAAGTCTGTCATCCAACTTAATCATGATTCGGCTAATCTTGATGCCCCAAACTTTCCTGCCAACACCTATGAAGGAGCGGCTAGGTTTCCTGCAGCCACAATGGATGAATATAGCGGTGGGCAACTGACTGAAGTAGAATTCTATATTAAGGAGGTTCCTAACTCAACAAAGCTTAAAGTTTATACGGGATCTTCTTCTAGTGCTCCTGTTAATGAAGTGTATTCCGCTACCCTAACAGGCAGTGTAGAAGCGGATAGCTGGAATACGCATACCTTGAGTACTCCTTTGGTATTAGATGGTTCGGATCTTTGGTTAGCGGTTGAATTTACCCATAATGATAGTAGGGCCGTATTAGGTTGCGACGCTGGGCCAGCGGTTACTGATGGCGATCACTTTTTTGATGCGGCTACAGGATACTGGCAAAAGCTAAGCGTTTTCAATTCCAGCATTAGTATTAACTGGAATATTCGTGGAAAGGTTGAAGTTCTTGAAGACTAAACACTAAAATAATCAGACTAAGGCGTTACTTTTAGGTAACGCCTTTCTTTTTTCAAGCATATGTTTTTAACCTTTAACATCATCATTCTTGTATTAGGATTAGTGCTTTACTTGTTTGTCACAGGCATTTGGAAAATGTCAAGTCGAGAAGCGCTAAAAAATCAGGAGTTAATCGTTTCAAAATCTGGAAGGATGCTTAAGATCGTAGCACTAGTTTCTATGGCCATGGCAAGCGTTAACATAGTTTACCAATTAATCAATTAGTTATGATTGAGTATGGTGATTTTGCTAAGGTAGATATGCGTGTTGGTACGATTGTAGAGGCAAAGCCTTTCCCTGAAGCCAGAAATCCCGCTTACCAGTTATGGATAGATTTTGGGGATACGCTTGGCATCAAAAAATCCAGCGCACAGATTACTGATCATTACGAGTTGGAAGCACTACTAGATCGACAAGTGATTGCTGTTGTCAATTTCCCCACAAAGCAAATCGGTAAGTTTATGAGTGAGGTTCTGGTGTTGGGGTCTGTTCAAGAGGATGGAACAGTGATACTGTTGGGACCTGTGAATCGTGTGAAGAATGGGTCTAAAATCAGTTAGAATTTGAGATGAAGGCTATTCATATGATTAGTTCATTGATTGATTTAGATTTCCATAACACCTAGATTTTATTCCTTAGCCCCATTTTTATTCATAAATTCGCGGTAAGTCTTGTCACCTCCCTTCTTATAGTCTTCAATTCTTTCTTCAGAAGCCATTACCTGTTTATCCAGGACTGCCCAGCTGATTTCTGGGCGTAGGGAAAGCGTTTCAGGATCTTGATGACAACCTACAAAACCAGCGACAAACTCCATTTCGAAAAAAGCACCATTATAATTCCACAAAAAGTCTGCTTGGGAGAAACCGCTTGGGAAAGCTTTTGTTGAGCCGATGTAAATTTCAGCTGGTTTTTGATTAACAAACGATTTTTGTTTTTTCTTACGAGCATAGGTTCCATTCCATTCAAAATATGGAAAAAGATGAAGCACCCATCCGGTTATAAGTGGATTACCACTACCAACATCTCTCCATTTATAGCAAGACTCCCAGAACTCTATATCTGGTTTGCCTGAGGCGGTTTGAGTCAACTGTTTCAAGACAGGCAATAAATCATCGATCCACCATTCCAGATCATATTGTGCAAGTAGTTTAGCTTTCTCCTCTATTTTCTTCCAATCTTCAGGTGTGCCTTCCAGCGTTATTTCCGGAATACCGCAAGCAGTTGTTACGGAGTATTGAAAATAACTTTTCATAGCATCCATCAAAGTAATTTGAAAGGCGATTTTTTCTGCGGAGCCAGTAGTGGAAAAATCACTGGTGACTAGCTCTAATAAATCAGCACCCGTATTGGCTTCAATTTTTTGAGCAAACTCTGGAAATGTATTGGCCCAATCATTATTTTCACCGCCCTTTACAAATTCATCTCTTCGGATATCAATTTTCTTCTTTCCATCGAAATCAACAAACTGACTTCTTAGTGTTTCTGCATTTTCATTGACATGTACGGCAAATCCTTGCGCAATTAACAACCAAATCATATCTGGAGAGATAGTCATGGGATAGTGCTCTGCATATGCCAAATGCATTGTAGCCACAAAAGGATGAAAGTTGGTTTCTATTAATAGCTTATCTATTGCGGGACCTGCTTCAAACTTTCTGTTTACTATTTCTTTTGCATATTTGGAAGTATCTAAATTACAGCCGTGCTTTTCATTCCTACTCTTAATGCGATCAAGTTCCTTTGCGGTAGATCGATCTTTTTCATTTCTTTCAAAAATCCACTTCTTATTGACGAGATTTTCGTAGATCTTAACTGGGTTCTGTCCGTTATTGACAGACTTTGTTGCCCTTTCCACCTTACAAACGTTAAATGTTTGCGCATTGAGGGAGATTGTGATTCCAAGTAGGAGGAAAAATAGGACTAGAGATCTCATAATGAATTAATTCTAAGGTAGTGTACAATATTTAGAATAACGAGGGTTAGAGACAAATGGTTTGGCAACTCTTCCAATTGATTTGTGTGCTCGCCACCACCAAAGTATGAATTTACTTAAAATCTCCATCACATTCCAATCGCTCTCCTAACCACTCTGACAACCGATGTGCGCCACCAATATTAAAGTGATCCTTGTCGTGCCAGTTGTGTCGGTCCTTCAACATTTTTTTGGGAGGAATTAGTATTTTGCCATGTGTCTTGTATGCGGCCATTTCTAGCGGTAAGGCTTGTGTTGCGCCATAACCAGGCAAGTATAGAAAGTACAAGGAGATTTGATTCCTCTTGCACAATGCCGCAATTTTATTGAGATAGGAGGTTGGATACATTCCATAAAACTGGCGCGACAACTGTCCTTGTGCCGCTCTAGTGCGATTTCTCCTATCCAACAACTCAATAGACCGCCCAATGGCTAAAGTGTCAGCAGAGGCCATAAAACCGGTTGTAGTTGATTGTTCTACCTTTTTAATGGGAAATTGGAACAACTTTTCCTGAATCAGCTGACAGCGATAGGCAAAGTGATCCCAGTTATCTGCGATATAATCACGGTTGAACAGTAGCGAAGCACCCAGGACATCCTTGCTGCCGGCTAAAAATGGAAATACGGGATGGCTGTAGCGATCTTCATCTTCCCGAACTTCCAGAACTACTGACGTTACTTTTTTGTTGGTTGTCAACTCTTTAAGCAAGACATAGCTCATGTTTCGTCCCATTCGGCAATACCCAAGATTTACGATGTTGAGCGCATCACAGTTGGCGGATTGCTGAATGCTGTTTTCTACGATGGCGTTGATGGTGTGACTAGATCCGATGAATGCCACGTCGATTGGCGCATTGTTGTTATACAGTCGATCGTACATCCAAACGCCTCTATTAGTGCAGTCTAATTCCAAGCTTGCGTATAGGCGTTCCTTCTCTATTGGTGCCAGATACACGACCAACAAAATAGGCAATACGCCCAACAATAGCATTCGAAATAGCTTTGCCATAGCGCAAAATTAACAGATAATAAATACATTTGCAGTAATGAAGGATCGATTTCTCACATTTATTGCCTATTCCTTTCCAGTGCTGTTTATCTGTGGTATTGTGTATCTTAATTATTTTACGATTAGTTCATGGCGTTTTTCTGAGTACTTACATGCCAATGGGAAGGTACATACGGGTACTGTTATCAAGAAGGAATCGTGTTATTCTAAGGGTGGCGACCGCTATTATCTTACTTACACGTATCTGTCGCCTGGATCTGGCAAAAGCATTGAGAACCGCATCGAAGTAGACTACAATACGCATTTATTGAATTCCGAAGGAAAGGAGGTGCAGTTACTCCTTGATTCTTTGGCTTTGGAACGGTCTACTATTCAAGGGAATGATGCTATCTCAATGACCTTGTTTATCACTATTTTACTCGATCTGGTTCTATTGAGTGTCCTAATCGGATTTTGGATTAAGGCTAGCAAACAGGTTACTCCTTAAGCAAATGAGCATATTTTGCTCTAAATTTGGCCATCTTAGCGTTAATTACTGCTCTACAGTATCCTTGGTTAGGATTTAAAGTATAATAATCCTGGTGATACGCTTCTGCTATATAATACTCAGTGGCTGCTGTGATTTCCGTCACTACTGGATTAGACCATAAATCACTTTTATCAATTTCTTGTGTTACTTGCTCCGCAACTGCTTTTTGCTCTTCTGAATGGTAGAAAATGGCGCTTCTGTATTGTGTGCCTCTATCTGCTCCTTGCTGGTTGAGCGTTGTGGGGTCGTGTGTTGTGTAAAAGATATTTAGTATTTGCTCGAAAGAGATAATTGCGGGGTCGAAATGCACTTGCACTACTTCCGCATATCCTGATGTTCCTGTGCAGATCATTTTATATGTGGGGTTTGGCATGTCTCCTCCCATGTAGCCTGATGTTACTGTTTCAACGCCTTTCAATTCTTGAAACACGGCTTCTACGCACCAAAAACACCCTGCTCCTAGTGTCGCGAATTCTGTTCCCTTGTCACTCATAGTCTTTTGTATTTGTGGTTTAGCTGTTTTCTGTGTGCTCTTTGCTGTGCGTTTTAAAACAATGTCGTAGCACTAGACTGGTTGAAATTAATTGCTTTGTATGATTGTTATTACTTACTATTAATAACCCGAAAATAGTAAAATTGTTGTTGGGAATAGTGTATGCTGTGGGACAATTTTTGAATTAAAGTTTCTTCTTTTCTTCTTGTAAAAATTTTTCTAATGCTTCTGTAGAAGGTAATACTGTTTTGTATTGACTCACAAATAGGTTTTCGTCCATGCCTCCTAGCGCATACTTTACTAACTCCTCATTTTGAATTGGGCAGACGCTGTCTGCCCAATTTGAGGGTACGCGTTATAAAATTGTCTAAACAGTTTTAGATTTCTATAGGAAAGTCCCGTTGTATTTACCTCAGAGGCAATATTATTCAACAAATTGGCACCATATGTTGCTCTATCTTGTCCATTTTGCTCATATTCAAAAATATAAAATCCAATCAACCAATTTCTGAGAGTTAAGTGGCGATCGATGGTCCGACTTACTTTTTCTTTAAAGAAATCATCGGTTATACGGATATGAGATGTCAATAACTTAAAATCCATTAGGCAGATTTATATTTAGTTTTCTAACTCTTTTAATGACCTTTTTCATATTCGGCTTTCTTACCGAAGGCATTTACTTTAACCCTGTTCATATTAAGTTGTTAGTTATGAGTTGGCAAAATAGCAATATAATTTTAATACCTCACAACGTGGACATGTTTAATAATCCTTGGATGGGA
>Ga0209186_1001514_pt1 | contig 17126 bp, 12 predicted proteins | sample SidtaG_FD_187426 | JGI IMG/M metagenome (GOLD analysis project Ga0209186, IMG submission 187426) | Marine algal microbial communities from Sidmouth, United Kingdom - Sidmouth_Male2 metaG (SPAdes) (version 2) | ecosystem: Host-associated > Algae > Red algae > Unclassified | place: Sidmouth...
TACATTTTAAATTTGATATTTTACATTTTACATTTTACATTAATTTGAATTTCTCTTTTTGCAAAAATTGTCAAAGAACAGCTTTTTTTCTCCATGTAAAAAATAATTTCTGTAACCCGTTCAACCCGCAACTCGCCCAACCCGCAACCCGTAACCCGCATCCCGCAACTCGTAACGTTCTCCACTTTCTTCGCAAATTGCTTTATTATTTTCATCGAAATGCAAACGACAACCCTGTGCGCTCATCCAACCAATTTGATGTGCCGGATTGCCGACGAGCAGTGCGTAGGCAGGAACTTCTTTCGTAATCACCGCCCCTGCACCGATAAAGGCATATTCGCCGATATTATTGCCGCAAACAATGGTCGCGTTCGCGCCTATGGTCGCGCCCTTGCCTACGCGTGTGGTACGGTATTCTGATTTGCGATTAACGGCACTGCGAGGGTTGAGAACATTGGTGAAAACCATTGAAGGACCGAGAAATACATCGTCTTCGCATACTACGCCCGTATAGATGGAGACGTTATTTTGCACCTTTACATTATTACCGAGTTTCACATCATTGGCAATAAATACATTTTGCCCGATATTGCAATTTTCACCCAGCACACAGCGCGGCATCAAATGGCTGAAATGCCAAACTTTCGTGCCTTTACCAATGTTTGCACCTTCATCTATTACTGCGGTTTCGTGTACCATAACAATGCTTAAATGTTGAAATGCTTAAATGCGATAATGAAATGAGTGAATGAGCGAATTTTGAATGAGTGAATAAATGGGATAATGCCTTGCGTTTTTTTATTTTTTTTGTGGAAAAAACGATTGCGTCTGACCGATTAAAAAAATATCACAATACAATCATTCATACAACTTTCCGACAATATCGTTTCATTCCCCCAAACGAAAAAACATCCACTACCATAGCATACTTCAATTTTACTTCATGTATCGCATTGCTCTCTTGTTAATTAAGATTTAGATATCGAATGTTCATTATCTCATTCAAAACATTGGGTTCTTTGACATTTTTTGCATTTGGAATAAAATTAAAGATTTGTGCCTTGCCTTTTCCACCCCCCACCCCCCTCCAAAGGGGGAGACTAACGCGAGTAGTTCTTTGCAAAGCGAAGAATCTCCCCCTTTGGAGGGGGTTGGGGGGTGGAAAAGCGTGAAAAACTAATGTTCAAAAACTTCCTAAAATCAGAATAAACTCACTAATTTCTCTTTTTGCAAAAATTGTCAAAGAACCAAAAATTGACGCATTATCATTGTCGCATTATTGCATTAATTATTCACTCATTCAAAATTCACTCATTCACTCATTATCATTATCGCATTGTCGCATTACTTAAAGTACGCTTGAATGGTTTCTGCGATATATTCGAGTTGGTCGTCGGTCATTTCGGTGTGAATGGGGAGGGAAAGCACTGATGCACAAAGTGATTGGGTGACAGGTAGGTCGCCGACTTTTCTTCCGCGCCCTTTGAAGGCTTCCTGTTCGTTGAGGGGGATTGGGTAATAAATCATGGACGGAATACCGCGTTCGTGAAGGAAATTTTTGAGCGCGTCGCGATGTCCTTCTTTGACGATAAGGGTGTATTGGTGGAAAACATGAGTGGATTGGGGCAATCGTTCCGGTGTTTGGAGCAGCTCTATATCGACCAATGCTTTGTCGTAATAATCCGCTACGACTTGTCGGGCAGCAACATATTTGTCAAGATATTTGAGTTTGACATCCAGAATGGCAGCTTGAATGGCATCCAAACGGGAGTTGACGCCGATATACTTGTGCTGGTATTTTTCGCTTTGCCCGTGTGAGGCAATACGGCGGAGTTTGTCGGCGAGTTCGTCATTATTGGTCGTCATTGCGCCGGCATCGCCGTATGCGCCTAAGTTTTTGGAAGGGTAAAACGAAATGCAGCCTACATTACCGATATTACCGGTCTTCTTTTTTGTACCATCCGAAAAAGTGTATTCTGTACCAATGGATTGGGCATTGTCCTCGATGATTTGAAGATTATATTTTTCAGCAATCTTCATCAGGGGTTCCATGTCGGTACTTTGCCCAAATAAATGCACGGGTACAATGGCGCGTGTATGCACATTGAGGGCTTGTTCTACAATTTCGGCGGTTAGGTTGAAGGTATTTTTATCGACATCTACCATGACAGGATTCAAGCCAAGCAGCACCGCGACTTCCACAGTAGCGACATAGGTAAATGCAGGTACGATGACCTCATCTCCCGGTTTGAGTCCCAAGCCCATCATTGCGATTTGTAGCGCGTCTGTTCCATTGCCGCAGGGGATAACGTGCTTGGCATCCAAATAATTCGCGAGATTCGTCTCGAATTCTTTGACTTTGGGACCATTAATAAATGCGGCTGATTTCAGTACGTCTTTTATGGAGCGATCTACTTCGCGTTGTATTTTGCGGTACTGACCCTGCAAATCCACCATCTGTATCTTCGGCATATGCTTTGTGATTCGTTGATTTGTGATTCGTTTTATTCAATCAAAATGAAAATAACAATGAAAATCAAAATGTCAATGAAAATGAAAATATCAATTTTTCTGATTTTATGAAATGAGGTTTTTAGATTTTGGAACGGTGCATATTTTTTTCATTTTCATTAGAACTTTCGTTTTGCTATTAACCAAATTACAAACGCGCAAATTTAGTCATCAAAACGCCAAAAAACAAATCTGATTTTGGCTATATCTGCGAACTTTGGACAAGTTCATCAAGCTAGTTGACGCTTTTTTGCAGGATTATTCAAAAAACTATTTCACGCAGAGAACGCAGAGTTCGCAGAGTGTTCATAATCAATACTCTGCGAACTCCGCGTTCTCTGCGTGACACAGCCTTATGAGTAGTCTCGCAATTTCACTCAAAAATACTTAGGATTAAACCAAATTACTTCACCACAAATTGTCCGCTTATGATTTGATGGCGAATTTTTATTTTTGTAAAATAAATACCTTTCGACAAATCCGCTATGTCCACGCGCACAGATTGGCTGCCAAAACCTTCTACGGTTTGTTCGCGTATTAATTTCCCTTGTGCATCAAGAATCGCAATTAGGGCATTTTTGCCGGGTTCGTGGTTAGAGAAATTAATATTGATATAATCAGTAGCAGGATTTGGGAAAATATCTAATTTAGGGGCAATAGAAGTTGTATTTTCTACCGCCACTGCCAGGTCAACATTCATAATCGAATCCAATGGAAAAGTCTGAATAGACCGCGCAAAAGTAGCTGCTACGATTTCATTTTTCATTTCATTCCATGCTAAATCATAGACAGGAATTGCAGGCATATTTGAGCCGAGGCGTTCCCATGTTGTACCTGCATCGAGGGTGGCATATACGCCGCCGTCAGTGGCAGCTACCAGAAGGCTATCATTCGTAGCGGGATGTATAAAAATATCGTTTACAGCCAATTCCGGCAAATTCGCTGAAATATCTGTCCATGTTGTTCCCCTGTCATCGGAGCGATGGATGTGTGGAATAAAGTCATTGGATTTGTAGCCTGAAATGGTCGTGAAAACTCTATCAGCTTCATTTGGCGAAGCTTTTATCGAGGTGACATATCTTTCCGGTACACCTGCGGAAATATTAACCCAACTCGATCCGGCATCGGGCGAATGCCAGAGTTTGCCATTCGTTGTGCCTGCGTATAGGTGGTCGATGTTCACAGGAGATTCGGCTACGGTAGAAATGGCAGGTCGAATGCCTTCTTCTCCAACTAAATCTTCGCTAATCGGTTCCCAAAAACCAAAGACCCCATCTGTGTTTTTATACATCGCTTTTGCGCCCGAATAAAGAAGTTCCGGGTTGGCAACACTGATAATGTAAGGTGTGTCCCAATGCGGCGTATCATTGAAACCAACTATCCCATTCCAACTATTTCCACCATCATATGTACCAACTATGTTACCCCGTTGGGTTTCGTAGTAGTAGGTATTCGGGTCGGTTGGGTGAAAAGCCATCTGAAAACCATCGCCGCCAAAAAGTCGGGGCCAGTCTTCTATATCGCTGTTTCCGGCAGTCGTGCCGTTGTCTTGTGCGCCGCCGTAATAGAGGTCGGGCTGATGCGGATTATAGGCAGTACGGTAAAATTGTGTCGCCGGGATGCTTTCGATGTCCGTCCAGTTATCGCCATTATCGTCGGATTGGTACAAACCGCCGTCGGTTGCCAATACCATTGTGCCGGAAGGCGTAAATGTCAAATCATGCTTATCGGCATGTACTTCATAGCTTCCCCAACCGGGACCAACCTGATTCCAATTTAAGCCTCCATTTTGAGAGCGATGTAAATCAACTCCCAGTATATAAACTTCCTCATCATTAACCGGATTCACCCTAATTTTACCAAAATACCATCCAAAACCACCTAAAGCCCAACTCAATCCAGTAGTTTCTAATTCCTCCCAATTTTCCCCACCATTTGTAGTCTTAAAAACTCCCTCTACATTATAATCCTCACCATCTACGTATAGCGCGTAAAGTTTTTGCGGATTGGTAGGAGAAATGGCTAAACCAATGCGGCTTTCTGCTGTGGTCGGCAAGCCGTTAGTTAGTACTTGCCAGTTTGCGCCGCCGTCGGTCGTTTTCCAGATTTGCGCGTCGTCACTTTCTGCAATATTGATAAAATTGCTACGAACCCGCGTCCATGCTGCCGCATAAATGATGTCAGGGTCAGTCGGATCCATGACCATATCAATGATACCCGTGCTGTCATTCACAAAAAGGCTTTGTGTCCACGTCGTACCGCCGTCGGTAGTTTTGTAAAGCCCTTTTTCATTATTAGGAATAAATGGCAAGCCCATTGTGCTGACATAAAGCGTATTAGGCTCATCGGGATGTGGGATGATTTTGGAGGTGATGCGCTGGGCTGCCAAGCCGATATTCGTCCATGTTTCGCCTGCATCAGTACTTTTATATACACCGTCACCAATGAAAGGATAGCCCGAAATATTGACATCACCCGTGCCTACATATACGATATTTGGGTCGTTGGAGTCAAGCACAATATCGCCGATAGCAAGAAAGGCTTGGTCGTCAAAAATCGGTGTCCATTCTGCGCCGCCATTCGTTGTTTTGAATACGCCGCCACCCGAAAACCCGGCATACATAATCGCTTCATCTTCGGGGTTGACGGCAACGGTATTGACCCGTGCGCCGATATTTTTCGGTCCTTGTTGCGTCCATTCGGTATCGAAGCCTTGTTGGTTAGATTTTAATTTGATGTCTTGATTTACCTTATGCAGTGCTGCTGTGTATGCTTGTATATCCGGCCTTGCATCGGGGTAGGCGCGTTGAATAAAGAGGTGCTCGGCAGGGCGAAATTTTTCTGCCATGCGGTCTTTGCCCGGCTCCATCGTCTGACAACTTGTAGTTGTCCGACGATTCATTTCGCCATTATTATTTTCTTTTTTTTGCAATAAATAAATTCCCGCGATAGCGGAAAACAACATGAGTGTAGTAAAGATTATTTTTTTCATAGTGTAGCGTAACTCGGACATTCCTGTCCGAAGTATATTTTGTGAATAAGAGCCTGTTTAACTTTGCTCAACTCAAGTTGTACAGGGCATACTCGTCTGACGAATGTTGTTATAAAATGTAGTGGTTTATTGTATAAAATATTCGCTCTGAACAAAAGGATTCGTCTGACGAGATTTCGCTTTAGGCAAAGTTAGACGGGTAGCCTTTAAACATGCTCTAAGAAGATAGGAACGTTTTACACCATTCGACGGACAAGAATGTCCGTGTTACGAAGTTTTTTCTACCATAAATGATCCGTAAATCGTCATCCACCCGTAGTAGAGAATGGTAAGGACAGCGACACCTGTGACCCAAATATTTTTTTCAGGATATAAATATAAAATAATTCCATTGGAAATAAAGAACAGGACAGTATTGAAGATGTTCATTTTTTTGAAATGCGTGGTCCGGCTCGGATATACGTATTTGAGCGGGACGAAGTGCATCACGCAAAAGAAAATAACAAGCGCGAAATTGAACCATTCATTTAAATCCAAAATAAAAAACATACAATATACGACCATATTCCACATCACAGGAAAACCTACAAAATAGAGGTCGTGAGAAACCATTCCCATTTTGCCGTAGTACATCGCTGAAATAAGTAGAATCGCAAATACAGCAGGTAGCTTCCATGCTTCTGGCAGCATATCGGATTGGTAAAAAAAGAAGGCAGGAATGACGGCATAGGTCAGAAAATCAATGACATAATCAATGGCTTTCCCATCCCAACCGGGCAGTACTTCTTTGGCATTTACAGCGCGTGCCATTGCACCATCTACACCATCAATAAAGAGGGCAAGTATGAGCCACAGCATTGCCTCCTTTTGCCAGTTGGTTTGCATTTCACTAATCGCCCGTATCGCCATGAAGGCAGCGAGTACACCCGTCGAAGTAAATAGGTGAACGCCCATCGCGAGGGCTTTTTGTGTAAACGTGTAGCTTATTGAGTTCATAAAGTTTATTGAGTTTATTAGGTTTATAAAGTGTGAATTTTGCTACGCAAAAATCGATTTACTTATACTTAACTATACAAACGTAATAAACTCAATAAACCTAATAAACTAATTACTCATCTCTGTCAGTACTAGCGTCCGGTTCGTCCGGGTCGGTGACATCTTCGGCAGTTTGTTCCATTTTTAGGATTTTATTTTTATCGAGCGAGTCTTTGTGCATATCGAAGTAATTTCGACGATTTTTGACAATATCCATCGCTAAGAATATCGCTGAACGGAATGATGAAGGGTCGGCTACATTTTGTCCGGCGATGTCGTGTCCTGTACCGTGGTCGGGCGATGTGCGTATGACTGGCAATCCTGCCGTATAATTGACGCCGACACCAAAGGAAAGTGTTTTGAATGGCACAAGCCCTTGATCGTGATACATTGCAAGAATACCGTCGAATTGCTTGTATTTACGCGAACCAAAAAAGCCATCAGCAGAATAAGGTCCGAAGGCAAAAATACCGAGTTGTTCGGCAGTTTTGAGGGCTGGTTGTATGACCGTGGATTCTTCTTCTCCGATGAGTCCGCCATCGCCTGCGTGCGGGTTGAGCGCGAGTACGGCGATTTTGGGTTTGTCAATGCCAAAGTCTTTTTTGAGGGTTTCGTTCATTATCATCAGCTTTTTGCAGATAACATCCTCCGTAACCGATTCTGATACACGAGATACGGGCAAGTGATTGGTGGCTAAGCCTACACGCAAATCGTCATTGACCATGAACATCAAACTCTCCTCCGCCTTAAATTTGCTGGTCAGAAACTCGGTATGTCCGGGATATTCAAAACCCGCCATTTGCATGGCTTTCTTGTGGATAGGAGCCGTAACAAGCGCATCAATGTAACCGGATTGCAGCTCATAAGCTGCCGCATGAAGTGACTTCATGGCATAGCTGCCGCCTTCTTCGTTGATGCGTCCAAGTTGGATATTGACACTATCTTGCCAACAGTTGACGACATTGACCGTACCATCAAACACGCGCTCCGCAGAGCGGATGTTTTTGTATTGAAATGACTCGGTCTGTACAATATTTCGATGGTAAGCCATGACCTTCGACGAGCCATACACTACCGGAGTACAAAGGTCAGTAATGCGCTCATCTTCAAGGGTTTTTAAAATAACTTCAAGACCTATCCCATTCACATCACCGATGGTGATGCCTATTTTTATTTTTTCCAAAACGATATTTTAATGGTTAATGGTTAATGGTTAATGGTTAATTTTTAATGGTTAATGGTCAATGGTCAATGGTTAATAATGCACACGTTCACTGCACAAAAATCAACTATTGACCATTATTCATTAATCATTACTTGTTAACCATTAATCATTAATCATTACCAAGGTTTTTCTTTTTTGTTTTGATGGAAGCAGTCAAAATTTTGATGATTTCTACAGCATCAGCATCCATTGACTTATACATTTTCTCATCAATATATTCCGTAGCATATAGCAATTCAAGCCATAACTGCGTCTCACCAATTTCTTTTTGTCCTATGGAGAGTTTGTGTATAAAATCTTTTCCGCTTTCTACATTTTGAGCTTCCCTGATCATAGCCATAGGGTTTGTTCCTGAACGCAGAAGCTGTCGGCTAAGTACGTATTCCTTTTTTTGTTCTTGAATTTTTCTTGCCAGATAAACAATTCGCACTGCAAAATTAAATGATTTATCTCCAAGTGGGTCGCCTGCATCTTTGGTATAGCGTCTCATAATCTCAATAATGGATAATTGCTAATGGTTAATTTTGAAATAAATTTATTTCATAAATTTCTAAAAAAAACAAATTATAATTTAATTTTTAATAAATTAAAAATTAAATTTATTAACCATTAACCATTAACCATTAACCATTAATCATTAACCATTAAAAATTAATCAATAGTTTTTCACGAAGTCAAACAATAATCTGACTCCTACGCCTGTGCCGTTCTTACCCCTGTAAGAATCGGGCGTATGTAAAAAGGCTGCTCCCGCAATATCAAAATGCAGCCAGGGGTAATCTGTAAAATGCTGGAGGAAAAGTCCGGCAGTAATTGCTCCGGCACTTGGTCCGCCGATATTTTTGATGTCGGCTACGTCGGATTTGAGTAGTTCGTTGTATTCTTCCCAAAGTGGAAATTCGACGAGGCGTTCCTGTACTGTAAGTCCGCTTTTTTCCATTTTATCTTTGACGGATTTATCGGCAGTACCCATATAAACGATACCTTGACCACCGACAGCGCGAGCTGCCGAACCGGTCAGCGTAGCGAAATCCATGACGAGTTCGGGGTCATATTTTTTAGCAAAATGTAAAGCATCTGCCATAATCATGCGCCCTTCTGCATCGGTATTGAGTACTTCGACGGTAGCACCACTGTGCATGGTGATGACATCGCCGGGTGCGTAGGCTTCATTGCCGGGGCGATTGTCGGTAGCGGGGATGAGCGCGACGATGTGTATCGGCAGTTTTGCTTTTGCAATGGCATACATCCCGCAAGCAACAGCCGCCGCTCCTCCCATGTCGGATTTCATGAAATCCATGGAGTGAGAGGTGGGTTTGAGACTCAAACCACCGGTGTCGAATACGATGCCTTTGCCAACCAAGACTATAGGCTTGCTATTTTTTGCATTATCGGGCTTCCATTCGAGGATGTTGAAAGTCGGTGGGTCGAAACTACCACGATTGACTGCCAACAGACCGCCCATTTTTAATGCTGTGATTTTTTCTTTATCGAATACTTCGAGCGAAAATCCTGCATTTTTACTCATCTCGGTTATTTCCTCGCTGAGTTTTTGAGCAGTAAGATAAGAAAGTGGTTCATTGACCAAAGTACGGGCAAGTGACGTGGCTTCAAGGACGATATTCAGTTGGCTGACTGCCTCTTTGTCTGCTTTGTGAATACTAATTTTTTGGAGTTTTGTTTTTCTTTTTTCGGCGTCTTTATAGTATTTCAAAAACTGATAACTACCTAATACCAAGCCTTCGGCATAGGTGAGTGCAAGGTCGCGTCCGGTTTCATCTACGACGGTAAAAGCGTCTAATTGATACCTGCGAATGGTTTCTAAAACCTCGCAAGCGTCACGGCGGGTGTATTCGTGGGTTCTATTGTTATCGTCATGTTTTTTCAAAAACTGTACAATCACAATACGCTCTGCCTGTGGCAGTGCGATGTGAGAAATCTCACGTTCTGCCGCACGTTTCACATAAGCCGCTTCATGTTCGCCCAAATTACCTTTTATCCAATCGTAATTGTCACGATTAGAAAGTATGATGATGTTATCCTGCTCTGAATAGTCATTTGTAGTAAGAATGACGGGATTCATACGATACATATTTTTAAATATAATTCTGTTTCGGGATGAAGAATCTGTTTTCTATACCCGATGTAATTTATAATGTGTTCGCCAATTATGAATTATGAATTTTGAACGAAAAAAATATATACTTTGTTAGTGGTTGATTACCAACAATAAATAAAACAACATTTAAATTAATTCGTCATTCAAAATTCAAAGTTCATTATTTGGTGAAGACATTGAATTTAATAAGTCTTATATTTTCAACTCTAATTTCAACAAAAAATGATAGAAAAGGATGTTTGAGTTGAAAATAAATTGGACAATCTAAGTCACTATTTCAGATCAGTGAACGGTAAACTACAAAGATAGGGAAATTAGAGATAAGAGTGCGGTTTTTGTGATTTTAGTTAGGATAATTAATGCAAATCTTTACGATAAGTAAAATTATGTCTCTTCAAAATTGACGTTCAGGTGAATTTATCTAAGTGATAAATGTCGGATTTTCAGGGGGTTTAAGCAATTAATGGACTCGTTCCATCTAATACGTTTTTTGCTTGCTGGATGTGTCGTTGCTCATGTGCGACTATGAAGCGCAGGCAATCGCCTAAGCGGAGTTTGAGCAATTTAGCAACTTCTGCCGGGATTTTTATTTTATATAAATTGACAGTTCGGCTTTTTGAAATGATCTTGCGTAATTGTTGTTGATGTGACAGAAAATTTTCTAAGACTGTTGGCGGTAATTCGCTGTGGATTGGGTTGAGCCGCTTGAGTGTTTTTTGCTTTTTTGCGTTGTCGGGGTGTACCGATTTTACAGAAAAATCACCAAACCAGGCACTTTTAAAATTCGCTGTAAATATGAGGTGGTTTTTCTCTTGAATGGCTTTTTTCATTGCCGGATTGTAGTAGCGGCTGTAAATGTTGAGATGCTCCAAACATTCGGCTGCACTCCATTTTTCGGGCGTGGGTTTCCAGTTGAGTTCGCGGGGTGAGTAGGTGGCAAAGTCTGTTTCTACGATGTCAATGATGTCTTTTACGGCATTGTCTAATTCGTTTAATAATTGTGTGCTATCGTAGGTCATTTGTCTGTAGTTTTGTATGAATGATTGATTTTTCGGGGCTGTCCAATATTCTGTGTCACGCAGAGAACGCGGAGTTCGCAGAGGGTTGATTATCAGACCTCTGTGTAACATGCTTTTCTGAACACTCTCGATTTTTCCCAGTCAATCAATTTCGACTTTCGTTTTTTGGACCATTTGTAATTGGCTAACCCGCCATCTGTACGGAGGACACGGTGACAGGGAATGAGGTAGGCAATGTGATTTTGAGCAACTGCACTCCCGACAGCGCGAGCGGCATTGGCTTGGTTGATTTGTCGGGCAATCGCGGAGTAGGTGGTTTGTTGTCCGAATGGAATTTGTAGAAGGATGTTCCAGATTTTTAGTTGAAATGGTGTACCGTAAGGTAAAATTTTGATGGGATTGGAGTCGCTTTTGAAGAGGGTGGCAAGGTGTGGAGTAGTATGGTCTTGGTCTTGTTGAATATTGGCATTTGTCCATTTATCGTGGAGTCTTTGAAGGATAAATTCGCGATTGTCATCCACAAAATCCAACATGCAGATGCCTCGCGCGGTGTTGGCAATCATACATTCGCCGAAAGGCGTATCGTGAAAACCATATGCGATGTGAATATCTGCGCCTTTGTGACGATATTCGTGTGGAGTGAGGGCTTGAACTTGGATGGGTGAACTCATAGCTTAGTGTTGTGAATTCCAAATTCCAGGGTTTTCATTTTTGTTATTTAGGATTTGGTGCTTGGAATTTATTCATTTGGTGTTTGTTTTTCTAATAATACATAAAAAGTGCTGCCTTTGTTCAGTTCAGATTCTACCCATATTTTGCCACCGAGCCGATTGATGATTTTGGCACAAATGGCAAGTCCTAAACCGGAGGAATTGTTTTTGTTTTTATTTTCGAGTGTTTTGAAGGGCTTGAAAATGTATTCGTGGTATTGCTCTTCTATACCGATGCCATTGTCTTTTATGGTAAAGAGCCAAGCCTGTTCTTCTTTGTTCATATCGACACAGACGCTCGGCACTTTGGATGTGTTGTGTTTTATACCGTTATACACCAGATTTTGGAGAACTAAAATAAGCTCGTATTCGGAGCTGCATATCGTGTCGCTACCTGCCGAGTTGTTAAAATGCAAAACGGCGTTTTTATCATTTATTAATTCTTCTAAATTGTTCTCTACTTTTTTGTAAATATCACTGACATGAAGGGGTATAGGGGTGGGTTTTTCTCTTTTGTTGATTTCGGTAAATATGCCGAGAGAAGATATAATATTTTGAAGTGTTTGAACATAGTTGTAAACGTATTTGAGGTAAGGGGTGATTTTCTTTTTGGTGGCTTCGTGTTCGATTTTTCTTTCAATTAAATGGCTAAAACTGTAAATACCGCTTATGGGCTCTTTGAGGTCGTGCGAACAGATATAGGCAAATTGCTCCAAGTCACGATTGATGCTGATCAGTTCAGTGTTTTTTTCTTGGAGACTTGTTTCTGCTTTTTTTCTTTCTCTGATTTCTGTATTGAGTTTTTTGTTGTAGGAGGCTATTTCCTTGTAGCGTTTTCTTAATGTTTTGTTGTAAATTCTGAAACCCCACAAGACAGCAAGAACAAGTATAAGAATGGCTATGACTTTGAATATTCTTGTTTCCCAATAAGCGGGTTTTTTGATGATTTTCAGAGATCTGCCCTTGTCATTCCAGACACCGTCATTATTAGCAGCTTTTACTGTAAATGTATAATTTCCGGCATCCAGATTGGTATAAACGACGGGTTCGATAGATGTGGTGTACTCCCATTTGTCGCTAAATCCTTCAAGTTTATATTTGTATTGATTTTTTTCGGGCGAATCATAATTGAGTGCCGCAAAACTAAGCGCGAGCAAGTAGTCTCCATATTGAAGTTCTATTTCTTCGGTATTGATAGTACTGAAACTTTCTTCCTGCTCGGTGTTTAAAATTCGGACATCCGTGACAAATATTTCGGGAGGGGTTTCGTTTTTCAATAATTTATCGGGTGCAAGTCTTATGATCATGTTTTCACCGATAAAATATAGTCTCTCATCTTCGTCCTTATAACTTATACTATATCGTAGCGAAACATGATTAATTCCATAATCACTATAATATATTTTATAATCTTCTGTTTGAGCATTATAATTGACAATTCCTTCTTCGGTACTCATCCAGATGTCATTTTCCGTCCAATCATATATATTGTGTATCCAAAATCTATATTCTCCCTTTGTTCGGTCTATAAATTTTTTGCTGTCATATTCGTAAGACATCACGCCTGTGTCTGTACCGAGATACATCCGCTTGGGGCTATTTTTGAGCGTAACTATCTTGTTGGATATAAAGCCCTCTGTATTATTGACTTCATAGTTCTCAAATTTAAATTTATCGGGCAGCTTAGATTGATTGATTTGCGCTTCACTCATTACAGATAGACCACCCCATGTGCTTATCCAAAGGTTGCCTTCATTGTCGAATTGAATATCAGCAAGCGCGGTGTTGACCAATGATTGTTTATCTTCAGGGATTTGATGATAGTTTTTAATTTCGTTGAGTTGGGTGTCGAATACCGAAAGTCCTTTACTGGTTGCTACCCAAATTTTATTTTGGTAAAACATATATGCAGATATAAAGGCATTTTTGAAGTATTGTGGAGCATCGTCAAATATTAATTCATGCAAAAAAGTGTTGGTTTTTATATCGTAAACGCCAATGCCATATTCAGTCAGCATCGAGATTGTACCATCCTTATTGTTTTTAAAGTTGATAAAGCCTTTTTTATCTATTCGATTTTCGGGAAGTTTAAATCTTCTTGTTATACTATCTTTTTTTAAATCATAAATATAGATATAAGGGCTTTTATCCATTGCAAATAAGATGCCCTCCGGAGTTATTATACTGGCATTGCCCTCGCTCCGTTCATCCATCTGCATAAATTCAAACTGGCGTGTTCGCCAGCTAAATTGGCTTAAACCCTTAGATGTACATATCCAGATAAGCCCTTGGTCATCCTCATAAAGGTAGAAAATTCGATTATTTGATATAGAAAAAACATTACCTTTGTCTGCACTGAAATTTTGAATTTGTAACTCGGGTTTATCCGGTGTATTTCTTAGAAAGACTGTCGTATCCGGCAAAAAATCCCGATAAATCATATCCAATCCCTGTGTAGAGCCTATCCACAAATTGCCAGAAGTATCGTCTATAATACTATATACCTGCCGTATTTTTAATTTATGTTTTTCCTGATACTTATGAAAATTTAAGTTCCAGTTTTGCTTGTTTTTTTCATCCGAAGCATCAGCCGGCAATTGCATATATGTGAGTCCGAACTCTTCCCCCATCCAGTACCTTCCTTCTCTATCCTGATAAATTTCCCATACAATCTTATGAGCATTCTCTCCCGGAATCATAAAATTTCTAAAGGTACTTTTTTTAATATCATCTTTATCAGGTAAAAATAAATGCAAGCCACCACCCCATGTGCCTATCCACATTCTCCCTTTTTTATCTTGCAAGAGAGACAAAATGGCTTTAGCCTGCAATCTTGTTGAGTCAGTTTCATCTGCTCCGAAAGTCAGGAAGCGTTCTTCTTTGGGATAAAATATATTCAGTCCACTTTCGGTGCCTATCCAAATTCGTCCTTCCCTATCTTCCGTTATACAAAGTATTTCATCGTTAGCGAGGCTATTTTCATCATCAGGATTATGTCGGTAAGTTGTCCATGTATCAGTAACAACGTCTATTTTGGTGAGCCCTCCATGCCGTGTTCCTATCCATAAAAAACCTTCACTGTCATTATAAATAAACTGGATATTACTTGATTGTAAACGATTATTTTCAATATCTTTTTGAAACACTTTCATCCGCCCTTTCGCATCATAACGACACAAACCGCTATTGGTCGCAATCCACAAAAAACCCAAATTATCTTTTACAATTCCCTTAATCGTATTACTGGAAAGTCCGTCTTCTTTAAAAATATTTTTGAATCTAAAATCAGATGATTGGGCATGAAGCGGCACATACCACAACAAGGTGAGTTGTAGTGTTATAAATAGAATAGAACCGTATAATTTGACAAAATTCACTTTTTACCCGTATTTTTACAAGAAAAATAATTTTAATATGTTCGCCAAATGAAAAATTGATAATTGAGAGTTGATAATTATTTTATTTAAACATTCGTAAAAAACAGATTTCGTTCGTGTTATAAATAGTGATTTTAAACTAATTATTAATTATTCATTCTCAATTCTCAATTTGGCGAAGACATTGAATTTGAGGCATATATATTGTACGGTTTTTATGCTTGTTTGTTCACTTATATGCAATACAGTACTCTACATGAGAAAAATTATTTTTGGGAATATGAGCTAAAATTTGGAGCAGACTCATCTTTTAGACTTTGGACAGAGGAAATTAGGGAATTGGGAAATTCGGTAAATCCTTCTTTTTTAATTTTTTATAAAAAATAATTATTTACATGTTTTATTATGTTAATAAAATTAGAACAACTGATAATCAATAGATTACGAATTTTAACCTAATTTCCCAGTTCCCTAATTCCCATTCTGTCCAAAGTCTAATCATCTTGCATTTAGGAAATCTATTGATATTTTACCATCTTGACAGGATATTTTGCCCTCATTTTGCACTTTAATCCCGATAGCTATCGGGAGAAAATATCAACATTTATGCGGGTTTCAAAGCCCAAACTGAGGCCAAACTCTCTCAGTCAAGAAAGCAAATTTAAACAGGCTCTAAACTTTTCGAGTTTAGTAAACATAAGAAGGGTTTTCTTATAAAAATGTTTGAAACAATCTTACGCTTTACCTTGTACGTATTGGGAAATTCAATGTCGAAAAACACAAGCAAAAGCACGCAATCAGGATTTGCGTAAGTATTACAAAAGTCGAGCAACACAGGCAAGACAAAGTCCGATATGTGAGGACATACAAGAGCGGATTGATGATAATCGAAAGGAGGAACTGTGGAAAATGGCTCACCGGCTCGCTGAAAGTTTTCAACGGGCTTCTTCACAGGTAGAAGGTAGAAATGGCTATTTGTCCTTTATCAATCATGCCAACAGAGGCATGCTAAAACAACGATTAAAAGTATTGACGGTAATCCACAATTACGATATTAGACGAGCCGACGGCACAACGCCTGCTCAAAGGTTTTTTGATAAGGAATTTCCAGACCTCTTTGAGTTCCTATGCCAAGATGTGACAGGGTTCAAAGAGCCTCGTAAAGGAAGGCATAAGTCTTTGAGTAACAGTTGTGTCCAACGTTAGACTGGTAGCCTGAATTTCCAATAAACCTTTTGACAAGTTCATCTAAATGATTAAAGTAGTTGACACTTTTACTTTCAAATTAAATGAGTGTGTAAAACATTAGGGGCAATTATATGTGAGTGCCTTGTTTTTGCGAGATGCGTTAGCATTGACACCGTTTGTAGCACGGTTTAGCTCAAACACGATTAAGGTGCGTAGCACCGACCCCGTCTTGATTTCCAACGGTGCCGCTACTACGTAGCTAATGAAATGTAGGGAAGAACACCTTGCTACAAACGGTTCCGGTACTACGTACCTTTTGGTGAAATTAAATTAGATTTCCCCTAATGTTTTACACACTCAAATTAAATGAATGTAAAATGTAAAATGTAAAATCCCGTCATTCGTCGGGACAGGTGTAAAAGTTGTAGGACGCGAGACTAACGGGCGCAGTTCTAAACTGTTCCTAAACACGACCATCCTCTCAAACTAAACCGTCATTCTGAATTTATTTCTCCCGTACAGCTGTCGGAACTCCTATGCTACAGGGCGCGATTTTGAAGTGAGCTACAATTTTGTATTTGACTATAAATCAATAAATTACAGCTTTCGTATAGCATTTGTTTTCTACCGCTTGGGAGTCCCGTATAGCTATCGGGAGAAATAAATTCAGAATGACCGTTGTTTTTGGTTTTTTTGGTTTTTTATGGTGTAGGAACGATTTAGAACTGCGCCCAGACTAACACGATTCCTTCGTATTTTATTGATTTTAAATTTATTAAAAAATAAGAAAATAAGAATATTTGTGTAGGTACTACAAGCACTTTTACACCTGTTCCGACGAATGACGGGATTTTACATTTTACATTTCTAAAAAAGTGTCAATTACTTCAATGAACTTGTCAAACCTTTCGACAAATTCACATTCAACCAACCTTTATCAAATTCCGCAT
>Ga0209186_1001516_pt1 | contig 17098 bp, 18 predicted proteins | sample SidtaG_FD_187426 | JGI IMG/M metagenome (GOLD analysis project Ga0209186, IMG submission 187426) | Marine algal microbial communities from Sidmouth, United Kingdom - Sidmouth_Male2 metaG (SPAdes) (version 2) | ecosystem: Host-associated > Algae > Red algae > Unclassified | place: Sidmouth...
ATCGCGGCAAAGTGAGCGCTGAGTTGTCAACTGACAAGGTTACAAAGCAGGACGTAGTGGGTCATATCATGGGGAGTCAATTGGCATCATAAATCAGATCAGATACGTAACGACATTTACCCAAGCAACGCAAGCTCCGGATTGCTTGGCGCTTAAATTTAAAAGCATTGGTTAAACAGCATTAGTTGTAATATCCAGCTGTCCAGTCAGTGTTTTATGCACTGGGCACTTGTCTGCTATCTGCAATAAGCGCTCTCGCTGTTGATCGCTTAAGTCACCATGTAAGCTGATATCCCGCTCAATAACATCCAGCTGGCTTGGCTGCCGCTTTATAAATGCGTCGGGAATGTCACTGGCCGCACTTAACACAGCGGTACCACTTGAACTGTGTCCGATTAATATTAAAGGAGCTAGTTGTTGTTGTTCGCGAAGATAATTTGCTGCGGCAATCAGGTCTTGTACATTAGACGAAAAATTGGTGTTGGCAAATCACCATCACTGTTACCCAGCGCCGGACTAGCAGAAGTTCCTCAAAATGACTCTAATGGACAAGTTCGAGCATGGTGTTGAGTTTCTCCAGGGCCAGCTCCAGCATCAGTGGCTGAGCTTCGGCCGTTGGGTGAATACCATCTCTTTGAAAGTATTTTGCGTCCATCGCTATCGGTTCAAGAAAAAACGGTACCAATTCAGACTCGGTAGCAGCGGCTGCGTCAACAAATGTCTGAGCGAACTTTTCTGTGTATGCAGCCCCATAGTTGGAAGGTATTCGCATACCTAAAATCAGCACGGCAGCGTCAGTATCTTTTGCCATATTCGCCAGAGTAATCAGGTTTTCCTGGATTTTTTTTAAGGAATACCCGCGCAGACCATCATTGCCACCGAGTTCGATGACCACAATGTCAGGCTCAAACCGATCAAGTGCGGCGGGCAATCGTCGCAGCGCGCCTTCGGTGGTGTCACCCGAAATACTGGCATTGATCATTTCGATGTCGGGGTGTTCATCAACTAATGCTTTTTGCGCTAACTGCACCCAGCCATCAGATTCGTCCAAGCCGTAGGCTGCGCTGATACTGTCACCAATCACCAGAACCTTTGTTGCTTGCGCAGGTCCACACAGTGCGAATCCAAACAGTACAATGGAGAGTATTAGTTTCATAGCTTGCCTACAATAATTTAACCCCTATCTTAGCTTATGGGGTCTTCCTTCAATGAATTTCAAACAATAAGTATGAATAACCCGACACAATCCACCGATTACCAGTCTCCGGCGCTTTCAACCGCGCTGAACGGCTCACAGGTGCTAAGTGGTTCTCAAATAGAGAAATCGATCAGTGGACCCAGTGGCTTGCTGACCATTCTGCACTCCCTCGATATAGCCGTTGAATCCAGCGAAGCAATAGCGATTGTCGGTCCATCAGGTTCGGGTAAATCAACCCTGTTGGGTATTCTTGCAGGGTTGGACACGCCAACCAATGGTTCGGTTCACATGCTGGGTAAAAATTTGAACGACCTGGATGAAGATCAGAGAGCAAGGTTACGAGCAGGTAAAGTGGGTTTTGTTTTTCAGTCGTTCCAATTGCTGCCAGGTTTGAATGCGCTGGAAAATGTCATGCTCCCCTTGGAATTGTCTAATACGGCCGACGCTAGCGATCGCGCTATGGCGATGCTGGAACAAGTTGGCCTGGCCGATCGAGCCACGCATCAGCCCTTACAGTTATCCGGCGGTGAGCAGCAACGTGTGGCTGTGGCGCGTGCATTTGTTTCCAACCCGGCTTTGTTGTTTGCTGATGAGCCTACCGGAAATCTGGATTCAGCAACCGGACATAAAATTTCTGATTTGATGTTTTCTCTACGAGAACAGCTTGGCTCGGCTCTGGTTTTGGTGACTCACGATGAAACCCTCGCTCTGCGATGCGACCGACGTTTGCGCATGGGTGATGGCAAGTTGAGTACCGTATGAATTTTCCTCAACAACTTCGTTTTGCTGCTCGTGCTTTCAAACGTGATTTAAAAGCTGGAGAACTCCGCGTTTTAGCATTGGCGCTGGTTATTGCTGTTGCATCAGTGACGGCCGTTGGTTTTTTTACTGATCGTATTGGCAGGGCAATGGAGCGACAAGCTGCCGATATATTAGCCGCCGACTTGTTAGCAACATCAGGACTGGCTTTGCCTGAATCCATCGCGACGCGGGCAAATGAACTGGGCCTGGACACAGCCAGGCACACGCGCTTTCCCAGTGTGGTTATTAATCAAGATGATGAATCACAGTTAGTTGCTGTTAAAGCAGTGACAAATGGTTATCCGTTGCGAGGGGCGTTAAAGCTTGCCACTTTAGATGCACCATCAGAGCCTGCGCCATTGGATTCACCTGCACAAGGCACGGTCTGGATAGATGTGCAATTGAAGAATATCTTAGCGATTGATCAGGGCGATACGCTGACGTTAGGTGCCATGGATTTTGTTGTTGAGCGGCTCATTCAGTACGAACCGGATCGTGGTGAGAACGTCTTCGAAATTGCACCGCGTGTGATGCTCAACATGGACGACCTTGAGGCATCTGAATTGTTAGGCGCAGGGAGTCGAGCACGTTTTACTTTCCTTATGGCTGGCGAGGTATCACCTGTTGACTCTATGAAAGACTGGCTCGAGTCCAACGTTGCCAGTGAAGTGAGAGTACAAAGTGTGGAAGATGGCAGCCCGCAATTGCAGCGAGCGCTATCACGCGCGCAACGCTTTCTTGGTTTGGCTTCGGTGGTCACGGTGTTATTGGCAGGGGCAGCGATTGCTTTGGCGGTAAGACAATTTTCATTGCATCAAGCCGATGCCAGTGCGGTATTACGGACATTAGGTGCCACGCGTACCGAGGTGGTTGTCTGGTTGGTGTTGCGATTGGCCATGATTGTGTTGTTGGCTTCTATTATCGGTATCGTGGTTGGCTGGTTTGCGCAGTTAGTGTTAGCCAGGCTCTTGCAAACCTGGTTCAGTATGGTATTACCGGCACCGGGTATTTGGGCGCCTGTCATTGGCGCACTTACGGCTCTTATTGCGGTTGCAGGCTTTGGTCTCATGCCTGTGCTGCGTGCCGGTCGCGTTGAAGTAATGCGTGTTTTACAACGTGACTATTCTGGCCTGGACACCAGCGTGGTTTTAACCACCGTGATAGGTGTGCTGGCGACGTTTTTTGTGGTGTTGCTGCAATCTCGCGACTGGCTACTCAGCGCTATCGTGGTTGCTGGTGTTGTGGTTATGCTTGGTGTGTTTGCCTTGTTCGGTCGATTAATAATACAAGCGGTTCGCGCGATGGCCGGTGCAAGATACCGTTTGAGTGTTGCTGGCTTACAACGACGAGCGGGCAGCAGTGTGGTTCAGCTGGCAGCGTTTGCCATGGGTATTATGGCTCTGCTGCTTATAGCTATTGTCAGAGTTGATGTGCTTGAAGCCTGGGAGCGCGATATTCCAGCCGATGCACCGAACGTCTTTGTGGTTAACATTCAGCCTGATCAGGTTGAAGGTTTTAAACAGCGCCTTGATCAGCAGGACATAGATGTTGCTGGTGTGTATCCCATGGTGCGAGCTCGCCTGGCATCACATAATGGCGAGGCCGTTCTAGCCGATGCACAAAGTGAGCGTCAGCAACGTCGCGCTCGGCGCGAATATAATTTAACCTATTCAAACGAGCTGCCTATTGCCGGTGAAATTGTCGAAGGGCAGTGGTGGGCAACTGATGGCACAGCCGGACCCGGATGGTCGATAGAAGAAGAGTGGGCTGCTGATCGCGGTTACAGCATTGGCGATACCTTAACGTTCAAAATTGCGGGTGTTGATGTGACGGCGCCAATCATGAGCTTTAGAAAAGTGGATTGGGAATCTTTTCAAGTGAACTTTTTCGTTGTTGGATCACCGGCAACCTTGGTCGACATGCCAGCCACATTTGTTAGTAGTTTTAAAATTGACAGCGATTTTTCCACTACCACAGGCGGTTGGGCGCGCGAATTTCCAGGCATAGCAGCGCTTGATATTGGTGCAATTATGGACAGAGTCAAAACATTGATGGACCGTGCATCGTTGGCTGTGGAATACGTGTTTTTGTTTACTGTCCTTGCAGGCATATGTGTTTTGCTTGCGGCTGTTCAGAGCAGTCAGGGCGAACGTATAAGGGAATCTGCGTTGTTGCGCGCGTTGGGTGCATCTCATCAGCAAATCAAACACGCAGTGGTCGCAGAATTTGCGATACTGGGCGCAATCGCGGGTTTACTGGCTGCGTTTTTTGCGACTGTCGTGGCTTGGGCATTAAGCCGGTTTGTCTTCGAATTGCCTTACGAAGTTAATGGTTGGTTATGGATAATAGGTGTCTTGGGAGGAGCAATAGGCATCAGCATCGCTGGTTACTTTGCCACGCGTCGAGTTCTTACCACACCACCTGTCGTCGCGTTACGCAACACCGCCTAAGTCATACCTCTGGCTTATCGTTGAAAGTCAGGCCGTTGGAGGTTATGTGAAGCATACCTTCAGCGCCAACGAAGAACTTTTCGAAACGGCTCAATCTTCTGCCGATTATTTTGGTCAGGGCTGCACGCGCAATCAATGTGTGCAGATTCGACAGGCCATTGATTTATTCTGGCCGCACCGATTTAGTCCAACGGATTATCCCAATCCATTACACGTAGCAGCTCAGCTAAAAGACATGCGTGTCGATGTGCCTACCTTAATTGCGACCATACTCGGTAACGATGTTATGGGCGTGGAAGCGCCTGTCGAACTGGTTACCGAAAAACTCGGCAGCGATATTAGCGACCTGGTCAGACAAGTTCGCTGGCTTAACGAGCTTAGCGTTAACGATGCTTCCCATGTTGGCGGTTTAGGCTCGCGTGATCAGGCAGAGATGCTTCGGCGCATGGTGTTGTCCATGGTTGAGGATATTCGCGTAGTGTTGGTAAAGCTGGCTTACCGCACTCAACGCTTATATATGCTGGTTAAATCTGAAGATGAAAATCGGCATCAAGTGGCACAGGAAACATTAGCCATATACGCACCTTTGGCGAATCGTCTAGGTTTAGGTCAGCTCAAATGGGAGCTTGAAGATATTTGCTTCAGGATTCTTGATCCCAGTGCCTATAAACGTATAGCTGCAGCACTGGAGGAAAACCGAATCTCGCGCGAAGTTTATATTAGCGATTTTGTTGACGATCTCAAGCATCGCATTGAGGAACAAAATATGTCTGATGTTTCGGTTTTTGGCCGACCCAAACATATTTACAGCATCTGGAAAAAAATGCGATCAAAGCGCATTGAGTTTAATGACTTGTTCGATGTGCGAGCGGTCAGAGTGCTGGTTGACGATTTGACTCAGTGTTACAGCGTACTGGGCATTGTTCATACTGCATGGCAACCAATCGGGCGGGAATTCGACGACTACATTGCGCAGCCAAAAGCCAATGGTTATAAATCACTGCACACAGCTGTAATGGGACCTGCAGGAAAATCTGTGGAAGTGCAAATACGCACGCGAAGCATGGACGACGAGGCTGAGAACGGGGTGGCCGCTCACTGGGCTTACAAAGAGGGTGGGTCAGCTGATGCAGCGCTGCAACGCAGCATAGATACACTCAAATTATTACTCGAAGACTCTGATGACACCTTGTTAGAGGGTTTCTCTCAGCAACTCGATTCTGAGCGGGTTTATGTGTTCACCCCGAAAGGTGAAGTAATTGATTTGGTCAAAGGTGCAACGCCACTGGATTTTGCGTATCACGTACATTCAGAAATTGGCCATCGATGTCGTGGTAGTAAAGTTAATGGCAGCATCGTCAACCTGACTTATGAACTACAAAACGGTGATCGGGTTGAAGTGTTAACAACCCGTGAACCTGCGCCAAGTCGTGATTGGCTGAATAAAACCCTGGGCTATATTAAAAGTCCGCGAGCTCGCGGTAAGGTGCGGGCCTGGTTTAATACAAGAGACCACGACCAACATTTAATAGACGGTAGAGCTATTTTAGATCGTGAGTTGCGTCGACTCAAAGCCGCCAATATTTCTATTGATACCATCGCTCGTCGACTCAAGTTTGACAAGCCTAATGAATTATTTGCATCCCTTGGCCGCAATGAGGTCACGGTATCTCAAGTGGTGGGTGCCATTGATCACCTGAGCACACCGGAAAAAGAACCCACAAACACCGATCAGGTAAAAAGCAAACAACCAAGAAGAACGGATGCTATTAGTGTGCGAGGTGTTGGTAATTTATTAACGAATATCGCTACATGCTGTCAGCCTGTACCACACGACTCCATTGTCGGTTTTATTACCCGCAGTAAGGGTGTCTCAATACACCGTGCCAGTTGTATTAACATGCTAAATTTGCCAGATGAAGAGCGCCAACGGTTGATTGATGTTGACTGGGGTACAGAATCCAATGATAGATACCCAGTGGATATTCTTATTGTGGCATTCGATCGTGTGGGCCTGCTACGTGACGTGTCAACTGTGATGGCTAACAATAGTGCTGATGTAATAGCTGTGAATACCTTGAGCAATCAGGACGACCAAACAGCCGAAATGAAAATCAGTGTCCTTGTCAGTAACATGCAAGAGCTTAATACGTTGCTGGAAAATATTCGACAGCTGAAAAATGTGAGTACTGTCGAACGACTGATATAGCGGCGCTAGTCTATCGCTTGTTTCAAGAAGTTGCTTGTAGCTTTAGGTTGCATGTATCAATTTGTACAGCTTGCTTTACTAATGCTTCGTTGTCACATAGCATTGAGTGTGGGTAATCATCAAAACAGGCCATGCCCTGTTTAAACTTGAGTCTAGGAAGGCAAAAATGCGTTACATCAAATCGATAACCATTATGTTCTGGTCGCTGGTTTTTCTCAGTGCATGTGCGACAACTGAAACCAAAACGGTATTACAGGCCGAAACGGTCAATAGCTATAACACCAGCTATTCGGGTCCTCGTTATGCGTTGGTTATTGGCAACTTCCAGAATAGATCAACCTATCAAAGAGGTATTTTTTCAGATGGGCAAGATCGTTTAGGTAGTCAGGCTAAAACGATTCTTAAAACGCATTTAAACCAAACCAATCGCTTTGATGTCGTCGACCGAGATAACATGGCGCAAATAGCAGAAGAGGCAAAAATTGCCGGTACTGAACAGCAACTGGCAGGAGCGGAGGTAGCAGTTGGTGGTGATGTGGTGGAGTTCGGTCGTAAGGTAACAGGCGATCAGCAACTATTTGGTATTTTAGGCTCCGGCAAAAAACAAACTGCCTATGCGAAAGTGGCGCTGAATCTTGTTGATGTCAAAACCTCACGAGTGGTTTATTCAGCGCAAGGCGCAGGAGAGTATGCTTTGTCTAATCGTGAGGTCGTGGGTTTTGGTAGTAATGCCGGGTACGATGCCACTTTAAATGGAAAGGTATTGAATCTGGCCATCACTGAAGCGGTCAACAATCTGGTTGAAGGGCTGGAACGCGGAGATTGGTCACCCTCCAAAGAATAACGACAAGGAAAAACGACAAGCAGTAACGACAAGGAAAAAGTAAATGAGCCCTAAAAATTCATTTTTATCGTGCGTGTTGATTTCTGTTGTTGTATTGAGTGGCTGTGTTACACCAACCCCACCCTTGTATCGATGGGGCCAGTACGAAGACATTATGTACTCGTCGTATAAGAACGGCGGCTCCGATCCTGTTAACGATGCCGTGCAATTGTCTGAAGACATGGCTCGCACTGAGGCCGAAGGTGCGCAGGTACCGCCAGGTGCTCGAGCACACTTGGCGTACCTTTATGCACTTCAGGGAAACACCGAACAGGCCAAGGCGTTATTTGAAGCTGAGAAAGCCGCTTTCCCGGAATCTGCTGTTTTTATTGATGGCATGATAGCGCGCATGGCTGGTTCTTAAAATGATGAAGACAACTTTCAATTTAGCGGTAAACACAACAGTAACCAGTGGAGCTTTTGTGGCAACTAAAGCGAAAAGCCGTAGGGTATTGGTTGGACTTGGCATGTTGTGTGTGGCATTGACTGGTTGTCAAACCGTCATTCCCGAAAACCCTTTCGACTTGTTGGTGGCCAATATGCCGCGAACCGTCTTGGTGTTGCCGCCGACGAGCGAATCCCTTGATATTAATGCACCGTATTCGTTTCTGACTACCATGTCTCGTCCATTGGGTGAGCAAGGATACTACGTCTATCCAGTAGCCGTGGTTGATGCTTTCATGAAAGACAATGGTCTGCCAACACCGGCAGAGATGCATAATGTGCCTTTAAAAAAACTGGATGAGATCATCGGGCCTGATGCCGTGATGTACGTCAACATCACCGAATTCGGTCAAAAATACGAGTTGCTTAGGTCCAGCACAAAAATCAGCGCTACAGCAAAACTTGTTGACGTAAAAACAGAGCAAGTCATTTGGACTAACAAGGTCGATTTAATAGACAGCAGCAGCAGTAACGGTCAAGGCGGCTTGCTAGGGGACGTCTTGACTGCAGCTATTTCGCAGGTGGGTGATACGATTATTGATAAGTCACACGATGCCGCAAAAATTGCCAACTACAGATTGCTTCGATATGAGGGTGAGGGATTGCTCCCTGGGCCGTTACATCCCGAGCACGACGAAGCGATGATAGCTGCGTCGGAAGATCCTAAGCCTGTGAAAATGTTTCTTGGTACGCCGTTGTACTAATCAAACGCTGTTTTGTTGTGTCGTTGCTGGCAAAGTTCGCATTGATCTTTTAAAGTTGTCGGCGTTACTTATGCCGTTGATATCACCTCGTTGTGGCGTCCATGCTCAGCCAACTCGGGATCGATCGCCTGCACAGTCATGCTTGTTAGCGCTGCCTGTCCAATAAGTGTGGCGAATGCGACATCAGCGGCATCACGACCCGCTCCAATTCGAACGAAACCACTGACTGGTGCAAGCTTGGTGGCATCAAACAATATCCAGCTTCCACCCAGAAAAGCTTCGAAAAAACCGTGAAAATCCGGCGGATCCAGATTGACTGCGTAACCTGATACGTAGCGGGCGGGTATTCCCAATGATCGACACAGTGCTATCGACACGTGTGCAAAGTCTCGGCAGACACCTTCTCGCTGCAGTAGTACGTCGCAGGCCGTTGTACTGGACCCCGTGCTGGCTGGCGTATAAGCCAGACTGTCATAGACCCATTCGGTAATTTTGGTGACGCGGTCGAAACCCGGATCCATAGAGCCAAAGGTATCGCTGGCAAACTTCCCCAGTTTGTCGGACTCGCAGTATCGACTCGGATTTAAGTAAGTCAATACGTCTGCCGGTAGCATGGTGTAGTCCAATTCGTCCAAATCTGCATTGTCAGGCTGCTTTGGCGTCAGGATTGCGGTCGCTGAATAATGAATAGTGGTGGACCCTGGCATCAGACTCAGCCGACATGCGCGATTGCCCAACGGTCCTGTCTGCAGATGATCCATGGGCACCAGCGGGTCAATGGTGAGTAGTTCATCCTTAATGACTTGTTGGTCCGTCTGCATTGCCGCCACTTGCAGCAGTATGGTGGTCGGGGTGTCAACAGAATAGGTCAACTCGCTGTGCAACAATACAGTGCGTTTGTTCATCGAAATACAATCCTGCTAATAGCATTGAGTGGGTGTGGTCACCAAGACGTTTTATTCGCTAGTCGTCTGTTCACTTTTACATAAATATAAGCTCCATGTCTCCTTTTCAGACAAAGATTTGAAATATATATAAAAAGAAGCATTTTCAGGCAGGTGTACTGGACTATATTCATGCTCCACAAATTCACGTATTAGGCAATAGCATTTGCTACACGATCTCTTAGTACAGGGAGCACATCGCGTTCGAACCATCCATTACTTTTTAGCCAAATATTATTGCGTGGACTAGGGTGCGGTAGAGGCAACAATGTCTCGTCATACTCAGCCCAATGTCTGACAGTATCCGTCAGCGTTTTCTTTTTAAACGGCAGGTGCCATTCTTGTGCGTATTGCCCAATTACCAATGTCAGACAAACATTGGGTAGCGTAGCCATTAATTGATTGCGCCAGGTCGCAGCACAAATTGGCTTTGGCGGTAAGTCACCTGAACTCCCTTTCCCGGGGTAGCAAAAGGCCATTGGAAGAATGGCGACTAGAGATTTATCGTAAAATGTCTTTAAATCAATATCCATCCACTCTCGCAGTCGAACCCCGCTGGGGTCATTGAAGGGTACGCCGGATTTATGCGCTATAGAACCGGGCGCCTGGCTCGCTAGCAAGATACGCGCTTTGGGATGTACTTGCAGAATAGGACGCGCGCCAAACTCAAGCTCGTTAGCGCACAGAGTGCAGGATCTGACAGATGTTACGAGGGTTTTGAACGATGTACTTGGCATAATGGCTCAGGAAGCGATTAGATGTTAAATTTCCGTCGTCTGCTTGTACGATTTTCGAGACCGGTTAGGCCACATTTACTTTACGCGTGCAGACCAAGGCTGAGCGAAAAAACAATGATAGTTCTGCTCTTTATTATTCTCTTTGTTGCCACCTTAAATACGGTGGTAGGAATTGGTCGTGTTAAACGCAAATTCAAACTTTCACTTATTCTGGTATTGGGTATATTTAACATCGTGTTGACCCTACCATTGTTTTTGTCATTTTTAGAACATATAGCCGCGGAATATAACCTCAACTATTTAGCGACAGTGTTTTCCAGTATCGGCAGAGTACTTCTTGTCAGTGATGGAGATATTTTTAATGGTGGGGTTCTTATTATCGTATTATTCATTTCAATAGCGCTACTTATTCTTCAGACATTGTTAGTAAGAGAAGGTTTGCGAGAAGAGCGCAGTTGACTAGTTTTACTCGCACTGGTCAGTGTCCCAAAATGCCCTTGTGGGACACTGACCCCTCATAGCCCCATCTGATGCGGTTTTTTATAACCGACCCTGCTAGAGGGTCCCACAAGTTGATAAGAAGTTCAAAGCCGCCACTTGCGTTTGCATTACGTAACGCGTAACATTAGATATGATTCAGAGCTTCGCAGACAAAGATACCGAGGCGTTTTATAACGGCAAATCAATACGGCGGTTTCGTGGTTTTACCCCGCAAGCTGTGCGCCGAATGAACGTACTCGATGCTGCTACAACGCTCAAGGATTTAGCAAATTTACCCAGCAATCGGCTTGAATCACTTTCTGGCAACAGAGCAGGGCAACGAAGTATCAGAATCAACCAGCAATGGCGAATTTGCTTTGTCTGGAAAGATGATGGGCCACATGATGTGGAAATTGTTGATTACCATTGAAGAGAGATAAACCATGACAACACGAAACCAAATGCGCCCGGTACACCCAGGTGAAGTACTGCAGGATGAGATCGAGGCATTGGAGATGTCCGCGTCAGCATTTGCAGCGGCACTGGATGTGCCCGCAAACAGAATCACGGCTGTCTTAAATGGTGAGCGAGCTATTACGGCTGATACCGCACTTCGATTGTCACGCTACATGCGAACATCGGCTGAGTTCTGGATGAACTTGCAAAAAACCTATGAGTTGCGTGTTGCTGAAATTGAATCGGGAAAAAGCATCGAGCGAGCAGTCAAGCCACGCGCAGCATGAGCGTGTCGGCTAGCAGTGTTCGATTTGATGACGATTCACTATGGGTTGAACTCAGCGATGGCCGCACCATCGGTGTATCACTCGCTTGGTTCCCTCGATTGATGAATGCAACGGAAATTGACCGAACAAACTATTCAATCAGTAGAAACGGACTGCACTGGGAGAATCTCAATGAAGATATTTCAGTAGAAGGACTAATGCTGGGGAAGGGCAGTCGGGGAGAGCAGCGTTGAATGAGATTTAAAGTTTACTCTGATGATGCAAATCAACTTGTATTGATGCGTTCAAGTGCATTGCAAGACATTTTTGATCAAGATGATTTGGCTATGAAACAAAATCCAGACAAGGAAATTCTAAACGAATACCACGAAAACTGGATCCACAAGGGGATATTTATTGTCCCATCCTTTTTTATCCGAGGCCAGCATGCAATGGTTGGCAATGGGCGTCATAGACTAATCATGCTCTCTAGACATATGAGAGAAATACCAGTAGCTTTTGAGCGCAGGTTCAGCGTCTCTGACATTATTGACCAAGTAGTTGAAAAAATGATCGTAAGAGGTCTTTGTCGGTTTGAAATAATTGAATACCCTGATCTCCCAATCGATAATCTTGGAAATGACATCAACGGAGAACCATTGTGGAAGACGTGTATTGATTAAAATGCGAACAAGGTCACCAGCCAATGCCGGTGTTTGTCAAACGAGTTGTCGCGTAAATATTTCTTAAGCTGCTTTCTTCTTCACTTCTGGGTTGAGTTCGACGTTACCCTGAACTGACCAGTCCCGTGTAGAACCAGACCATCTTGATGGATTGATAACTTTAGCTGATTCATATAATCCGCTTCTATCCATCAGTATTTGTTTATCTTCACCTTGATGGCGCTGATTCGGTGTAACAAACTTAATGGCGCTGTGGCGATGCTCCGAGTTATACCAGTTAACAAAAATACCTACCCAGACGCGAGCATCTTCTATCGTACTAAAGCCCTCTGAGGGCCATAGTGGGCAGTATTTTAAGGTTCTGAACAAGGACTCAGAATATGGATTGTCATTGCTTACTCGCGGTCGACTTCGAGACCCCACTACGCCTAGCTCATACATTTTTGATAACATTGTCTGGCACTTCATCGGCGCTCCGTTATCTGAATGAAGAACCAACTTAACGCCACTGCATTTTTCACCCAATACAGAACGTTGCAAAAGACTTGATGCATGTTCACCACTCTCAACATCGTACACTTCAGCACCGACGATTTTTCGGCTGAAGATATCAACAATCAAGTACAGAAAAAAGTGCATTCCTTTTATCTGTAGAAGTTTCGATGTAATCTGACACCTTACTTTATTTTTAGGACGTTTTACAGTCTTGAAAAAAGTGAGGGTTACCGGTTCTAATTGAAGTGCGAACTTTAACTGAAACCAAAAAGGTAACCCTCATGATTAATAGTACAGAGAAAGTCATTTCCCATAAAGTCGGATTGCTCAATTTAGCCGAGCAACTCCAAAATGTATCGCAAGCCTGTAAAGTGATGGGCTTTTCCCGAGACACCTTCTATCGTTACAAGGAAGCGGTTGATGAGGGCGGTGTAGATGCATTGATGGAGAAAACCCGTAAGAAGCCTAATCTGCGCAACCGGGTTGAACCAGCTATCGAGGAGGCAGTACTAAAACACGCAGTAGCCGAGCCCTCACACGGGCAGACACGCACTAGCAATGAGCTTCGCCGTAAAGGTGTCTCCGTATCGCCTTCGGGCGTTCGCAGCATCTGGTTACGTCACGATCTTGCGTGCTTTAAAGATCGGCTTAAAGCGTTGGAGAAGCATGTTGCTGAGACCGGTGAAGTACTCACCGAATCACAGGTCCAAGCTTTGGAGCGAAAAAAAGAGGAACAGGAGGCGCATGGAGAAATTGAAACTGAGCACCCTGGATACCTCGGTTCACAAGATACCTTTTATGTTGGTACGCTCAAGGGTGTTGGCCGCGTTTATCAGCACACTTTTGTTGATACCTACAGCAAGATTGCCCATGCCAAGCTATACACAACGAAAACGCCGATAACCGCTGCAGACCTGTTGAACGAGCGAGTGCTGCCTTACTACGAGGAGCATGAGTTGCCAATGTTAAGAATACTCACAGATCGTGGAACAGAGTATTGTGGAAAGCCAGAGCATCATGATTATCAGCTCTATCTAGCGCTTAACGACATTGACCACACGCGAACGAAAACGCGCCATCCACAGACCAATGGAATCGTGGAGCGTTTCCACAAAACGATACTGAATGAGTTTTACCAAACAACATTTAGAAAGAAAATCTACGCTACTATTGAGCAGCTGCAATCAGACCTTGACGAATGGTTGCTCTACTACAATACTGAACGCACTCATCAAGGAGAGATGTGTTGCGGCAGAACGCCATTCGAAACATTATTGGATGGTGCGAAAATCTGGCAGGAAAAGAAGTTGAACTAAACTTCACCTGACAGTCACTCGGTTAGAACCGGTAACTGTCAGATGTCATCTGAACTTCTACATTTTATCCGTGTCGGAAGATAGGAAATATCCCAAGACCAAAGCTGGTTTGGCTTTGATGTGGTGTAACTTCGTGGTTTGCCCACACTGTTTTTGGGCTTGCTTTTGCCTCTGTGCTTTAACTGCCCAGCGGCCCTCAGAACACGATAGAACGTGGCCTCAGAGGCTATGTATAAACCACGATCAGCCAGTATCGGCACGATCTGGCTCGGTGGCAAACTCGCGAACTCTTTCTCACTACACACCGTTAGAATGCTCTCTCGTTCAGCGTCAGTCAGTTTACTTTTCGGTGTTGCATGCACCGCCTCTGGACGCTTATCATTCCCGACACGGCCATTCTCGTCACACCATCGCTGCAGCGTTCTGATCGATATGTTCGCCAATTCGCACGCTTTACTTTTTCGTGAGCCACTCATGACAGCTTCTGTAATCCAGGACACGATCTTTTCTCGCTCCGGCAACGGGGTCAATCTTCCTCGTTTTCCTGCCGAAGCGTTGAGAGCTTTTTTCCAAGCACCAATAAAGCTGCAGCCTCCGCTAACGCCTTTTCCTTTCGCGCCAGTTCACGCTCAAGCTCTTTGATTCGCTTCTTGTCAGAAACTGATTCCGATTTCACTTTCTTTTGTTGATCGCTGCTTTTCATATTTCCTCGTACACAGGCTTGCTTCCATAAAGCCACTTGCTCAGGGTACAGCCCCTTGCGGCGGCAATATTCACCTAACTCAGTTTCAGTTAAGGTGGCACACTCCAATACTACCGTGAACTTCTCTTCAGATGACCATCGATCTGATGAACGATGTACTGAACTTGTGGAGCTGGCACTCGGATATTTAACTTTCCATTTGTGAAGGGTGGACATTCCAACCCCTTCTTCTATCGCAAACTGTCGCATTGATAATGAAGACTCAGACAGACGCTTCAGCATCGATAGTTTGAATTCCTCTGATGTTCGTTCTCTCACTGCTGCTTCCCATCGCCCCATCATTGATAAAAGAGGCGACAACTAGTCTGACAGAGGGCCCTGTGTGTCAACCTGCAGTTAAACAGACCCAGTCTGAGTTAACATAGATTTCAGGGCAATGACTCACAGGACCAATACGATGCCTAAACCAGAAAACAATGATTTGCCTGAATCGAAAGTAACAGCAGACCCAAAGCTTGAAAAGCGTACTCGTCGAGCCCATACCACCGAATATAAACTTAACATTATTGCCCAAGCCGATGCGTGTCAGCATGGCGAACTTGGAAAGCTGTTGCGTAGTGAAGGGCTTTACAGCGGTCAGTTAAAGCAATGGCGCGAGGAGCTTGAGCACAATGGTGGCGAGAAGCTGTCAAAAACCAAACCCGGTCCAACACCAAAACTCAGTGCTGACCAGCGGCAAATAGAAAAACTCAACGCCAAGATTTCTAAGCTAGAGCGTGAACTGGAAATCAGCCAAGGCTGCGTCGACCTTCAAAAAAAAGTATTGCAGATTCTCGATCTTCAGAGCAGTGGGAAAAAGCAATGAACACCGCTCTCAAAGATCGGCCAAAAAACATCCCCATTGCTCGAGCCTGCAATGCAATGGGGTTAAGCCGAAGCACGATTTATTATCGGCAATCACGCAAGCATGTCAGTGAGGATCAACTCTCAGCCGCTCGCTCTCGAAAGCACTGCAAGCAACAGCGAGCTTTGTGTTCTGACGAACGTAAAGCGGTTCGTGACGTGCTCAATTCAGATGAGTTCGTGGACCAACCACCAATGCAGGTTTACCATACCCTGTTAGAGCGTGGAGAATATCTGTGTTCGCCCAGCACGATGCATCGTATTTTAAAGGCTGAGAATCAAACTTGCGAACGCCGAGACCAAAGGCCAGCACAAAGCCATGCTGTTCCTCGTTTACGAGCTCAGGCCCCAAACGAGGTGTGGACTTGGGACTGCAGCAAATTAAAAACACCGACACCGGGGGTGTACCTGACGTTGTATGTAGTGATGGATTTATTCAGTCGATACGTGCTTGCCTGGATGGTATCTCGCAAAGAGAACTCTGCGCTGGCCCAACAGCTGATGAATGAGGCTACGCATCGATACCGAGTGATGCCGAAACAGCTGACCATTCATCAAGATAGAGGCTCACCGATGATTGCCCATCGGTACATCGACATGCTTCTCGATCTTGGCGTGACACTAAGTCATAGCCGACCTCGCGTCAGTAACGATAACGCGTTTAGCGAAGCACAGTTCAAAACCATGAAATACCAACCAGACTATCCCGATTATTTTACAGGTGTATCTCATGCCAATGACTGGTGTACAGAATATTTTGATTGGTACAACTATTCCCATCACCACAGCGGCTTGAACGGCTATACGCCAGAACAGGTATTCACCGGTCGATACCATGACATCGCCAAAGAGAAACAGATTGCGCTGGACCAGCGCTACGAACTCACTCCTGAGCGATTTGTTCGGGGTCGGCCGATCGTCGATTTGCCGCCTTCGAAGGCTGAGATTAACCCGCTGACAGAGCTTGAGCTGGAGCAAGGGGCAAGTAGCGCAGTTAACTTCCCCACACTCAACCGAGTAAAAGACAAAATTACATTAACTTTGGATTAAGTGTCCAAAACAGGTTGACACGTTCCGAGCACCGCCAACATCAGAGTACCAGTCCTTCAAATATTTCAACTTAGCCTGCAGAGTTTCAACTTGTAAATACAGCTCATTAGTTTGATTCGAAAGAACGATTTTTGCGTAAGCATCCAACTCACTTTCCGAGGAAGCATTTGAATGAATCATAACTGGCTCAAGAGAATATTGTTCGTTATCAGACTCACCAAATATTTTTATACTGCTGCTTTCTTCGTACTCCTTTGACATTTTTTCAATATTTCTCTCGTAATTTCCATCATTATCTTTTAGCACGTGAATATTAGAGCCGACTTTTTTTGCAATTTCTAAGTAATTTTTAAACCCAATGCCTCGAACAACAATA
>Ga0209186_1001517_pt1 | contig 17081 bp, 21 predicted proteins | sample SidtaG_FD_187426 | JGI IMG/M metagenome (GOLD analysis project Ga0209186, IMG submission 187426) | Marine algal microbial communities from Sidmouth, United Kingdom - Sidmouth_Male2 metaG (SPAdes) (version 2) | ecosystem: Host-associated > Algae > Red algae > Unclassified | place: Sidmouth...
GGTCGGCAGCGGTGGCGGCGGCGGGGGCGGCGGGGACCGGGGCGAGGGCGGGGGCGGTGGTGGCGGCGGTGACCACAGGGTGCCGGGACGGAGCGTGGCGATGCCAGGCCGGGTGTGGAAGGGGAAACGTTGCATCATCGAGGCTGTTCGTCATCGCCAAGTTAAGGGAATTAATCAGCCAATGATCGGCATGCCCGCGGCCTACATTGAAGGGCACCGCCTGCAATGTAGGCTGCCATTATCTCACTTGTGGCGCGGGTGCTGCGCTGGTCACGTCAACTCCTCTTGCCGAGGCGGCCTCCATGGCTTCGCCGGCCTCCCTGGCCGCGGTGGCGTCCTTGGCCACGGCACAGGCCAACTTCGCGGCAATGTAGGAGGCGCGGTTGTTTGCCGCCTTGGAGAGAAGAGTACACGCGCCCCAACTGCGCTCGTCTGCAGTCCTGCCCTACGTGATTTTTTTGTTCGCTCCAGGCGACACAATGGGGACACACGACGATTAAGTGTCACCGAGGTGTCGTGCGCAAGGGCACATTGATTCGCAGACGGTCTCACCAGGGGAGCACATCGGCAGCGGATAAACATCCGGACGTGCCGGATACAGGACGGAGTTACGCAGGCGTCGAATGCATTTACGAATGCAATTATGTTTCAAGGATTGAAATGTGATGAGATTGAATCTTGGAACGAAGAAAATGTAATGAGACTTGGTCGTACCGTGCACTTGTAATACATGCTGAACTACTCTCGTGTCTTCATCAAGTTAAGAAGCATTCCTGCACCTCACCGACACGCCGCAGGCATCAGCCAGACACGCCGCAGACATCAGCCAGACACGGCGCAGACATCAGCGAGACACGATGATATTGTAAGTCCGTGGGGCACACAGCATTGGTGGAGAGATCTTGAGTCTGTCAGAGGGAACAGAAAGCCTGACAGACGCAGTGAGACGGAAACGAGAATGCAGATAAAGATGCAGGTCATGAGGCGGCCACGAGAGAACGAAGGGCCTCTCCGACGCAGTGAGAGGGTCCCAAGAGTGCAGATAAAGGTGCAGGTCATGAGACGGTGACTAAGAGCACAAAGGGGGCATCGACGCTGGAGAGCGGGACAGCAGAATGGGCAGTGGTGTTGGGCCGCGGGTCGTCTCGATATCCGCAGCGGAAGCACGTCGGTGTAAGAGGGACTCGAGGAACTCTCGCGTGACCTGCATTGGCATGTCCTGACCGGCAGTAATCATCGGCGCTGCGACCAGGTGCCATCAGGACACACGAAAGCCGCGGATCAGCTCCCAGCCACAGCCCCATCCACACGCCCACCGCCATCACCGTCAGCGCCGGCACCTCCGGGACTGCTGACTCGGCGACGGGGGCTGCCACAGCCGGTGAAACCTGTGCTGCCGCCAGTTTTGTACCCTCAACAGCACACGCCGCAGCCCAGCAGCTACAACCGTCCCATTCGCCCCAGCCACAGCGGAAGCTGTCGCCGCCACATCCGCCCCGAGGCCCATAACCGCCGCCGGAGGACGGCAGCGGCTGCGGCCGTCGAAGCACCTGCGAGGCGTCCGTCCGTCACTGCCGCCATCATCGCCGCCGGAGCGTGGCAGTGGCCACAGTGGAAGTTCACAAGGTGATGGCCGCCTGGGCCGCGTCAATGGCATCCGCCCGATCATTCTGGGGGCTGGCCCCGCGGCTGCCATTGTTGTCGACCCCGCTGCAGCGGCCACCGTCGCTGCTGCCACTGCCGATGCCGCCGGGGCCCCATCGCACGCGGCGTCTGCCAATACGTGGCGTTTGCTGCTGTCGCTACTGCCAGTTTTCGGTCCAGCAGTGCCGCCACAGACGTCGCCTGAGCGTGCGAGCGGTGACCTAGAGCGTCTTAGGGCCCGCGGCCTGAGACCGTCGCAGGGCCACGTCCTGGGATCGTCGCAGGAGAAACCGACGCTGCTGCCACCGCGACGTGCAGCCGCCTCCACGGCAGAATCCATCCCAGCATTGGCCCGGACCGCGGCCGTATCGCCGGGTGGAGTGGCCACCACCGCAGGTGTCACCGTCGCGGAAGGTGCCGCAGGTCCCACTGCCGCAGTTTCTACCGCCGCCGGAAACGCCGCACCTGTCACCACCCCGTGCCACACCTGTCGCGGCAGCGTGGCCAGCACTGGTTCTGTAAAGAGGAGAAACTAGACGCGTGACACACGCACCGAACCAACAACGAAGAGCGGAGTCCATGACATGGAACGCTTGTATATAATCGCGCAGGGACACCCCAATGACCACCAGAACTGACAAGCACTGCAAAGCGGCACGCTCATAGTGGCGTCCCTCCCAAAAGATCAGTCAGATAATACCTCAAGCAGTTGTGCGGCGACGCTTGGCCGCTTGGAGCGGTAGGTCGCGCTACTTCCTATCCCACAGCACCACGACGCTCGTGTGACTCCCGTCCTCCTCCGATGATTATTTCTCGCGTCGTTTTCTGGCCTAGAGCGACTCGCCCGGGGCGTCACTATCATCTAGCAAGTGCTGCCGTCGACGGTCGGCACGGTTGTCGGCCGACGAGGTCTCCGTGTCGGTGGCCATGGCAGAGTCGTGCGCGGCGTCCTCTTCGACATGTTCATCAGTTCCATGAGGATCTGTGCTAATACAACACAAGTGGGTGTGCGGGAAAGAATGCCATGCAATCGAGAGATAGCAGGTACAGCAGAAGACAAGCACGGGAAATACAGGGATTCGAGAGAATGGCGGAAGGGTTTGTATGCGTCGCGAAAGACATCGACAGGTGAGAAAACGCGGAAGAAGGCAGAGCAGCCCCAAGCACTGCTCAGTCCAAGGATGAATTTTCACACGTACCTTCACAGAAATCCAAGCGAGCCGCGATCTCGTCCCAACCGAACGGTCCCCATCGACATTAACGCAGAAGCTTCCACCCTTCTTCTCCGATCGCGAACAGCCGGGAGTCGTGCTCTTCCTACCAACACTGATCTTGAACGCTCGGTACGCCTCTACAAAGCCCTTGCGGCCGCGCACCGTCATCAAGTAGCGGCGGCCGCGGAGCAACTACTTAGCTTTCTCCGTATTGGTGGTCACAGGCGGCGCTGCCACCCTGGCAGTGTCCTGTTCCGCCGATCTCAGCCGCGCGTCGAATGCGGCGCCCGCAGACCACGCCTTTCCGACTGTCCGCCAGGTCGCGCACAGCGTGGCAGATGGCTGCGCGGAGAACGAGCTTCTCCTTGATCGATTTTGCTACCTCCCACTCCGCGGGGATCGTAATGGCAGGAAGGCCGATTCCGGTCTGAAGTGGTGCCGAACGACCGACCCCACTACGCCCCTCTTCGACGTTGCGACTTCGAAGAGCAGCACGAGGGAGGAGATGATCTTTTCTGCGCGACAAGCCTGCAGGAGCAGACGACGGAGGGGCTTCCTCTTCGTCGTCCTCCTCTTGATTGCCGTGGTCAGCTGCCTGCGACACATTGTTGGGCGGTCGGCGCTGCAGCAAGGGTAGCTCCTCTTCGCGAGCCGCCAAAGCGGCACAAGCTGCTGTCGGGGGAGCCACGGTTTCTCAAGCTCGAGGACCCTTCTGCACTGGAACGCGGGCCGCCCGGGGACGGTCCGGACACGCGGTAATGAGCGCATCTGCATCTGCGACAGGGATTTCGAGGTCGACGCCAGGTTCGGTGCAGGGGTTGTCATGGATATATCCCCGAGGATTTTATCCGTGCATTATATCCATATCCACTTCGGATACGAGCCGGGGACGCATATCCAAATTGCAATATGAGAAAAGGAGGAGAGGGTATATCTATCCTGTCCGACAGAAATTGCGAGATTTTATCGGATCCGTATCTCAGATATGAGAGTCAGGATACAGGGATATATACGGTTATGAGACTTCCCGCGCCTGGAGAGTTCTGGTTAAACACAGTCGACCTCTCTTTTCGCGTGCCGACAATCGGGGGATTAATGTCCGAACATTTGGCAGCGGCAAGCGGCGATCCAGCCCGGCCCGGGTGGAACCGTTCAATCACGCGACTCGACCCAATTGCGTTGTTGTCAGAGTGTAACACGAGATTCAGAACGGTCATTCTGACGTACGTTTAGACAAACGGCGGGAAAGCGAGTCGACGGCGCCCGTTGGGGCGTTGAAATCAAGTGTGGATTTCAAGTCGTACTGACGTCCATTTAGCACTCGAATAACGGCTGGATGGCGTTCTTCTTGGGCTCTAATTGAGCTGTCCGTCGGACTTGGGGGATTATATTCGGATCCAATAATCGTATCCGGATACGAATATAATCTACTCGAATATCCGGCTCCGGAGGCAGATATCCTGATCCGGATCTCAGCTGAGGGAGTTATCCGTAATCAGATACGAAGGATCGGCGTGTATCCGTATCCGATTACGGCCCAGAACCCATATCCTGACAAACCCTGGCGGTGACGCCCACCGCGCCGCCGCGCCGGTGACGGCCGCCGCCCCCTCTTAGCCGACGCTGGCGCGGCTGCTGAGGACGCGGCTGACGTCGGCGTCCGCTCTGGCCGTCGGCTGGCAGGCGGCGCAGAGGCACGCTGCCGCCCGCCCGCTCGCCCTGCCACCCGAAGCACGAGGCCGACGGATGGGTCGCGTGGGGCACGGGTGCCGCCCAGACGGCAGGCGCAGGCCGCTGACCGGCGATACAGCGGTGCCGTCGCATACCCACCCGCCCGTGCCCTCCATCCCTTCTCCTCACACAGACGATCTCGCTCGCAGCCCAGCGCCCAGGTTTTCAGGGGCGGCGTTGCTGCCTGTCGCCGCCGGGGTAAATCCTTAACGCATTGTGGTCTTACGCCAGAAAGGGAGCCGCGGCGCGAAGCTACGCCACGAAGTCCTGGGCGGCCGCGGAAGCGCTGCGGCACCCGGATTAGCCTATCCGTCCCCCGTTCCGTGGCAGCGGCGCGGCGCTGACGCCGTTGTCGCTACGCGCGGACCGCCAGGGCGGGCCCGCTGAAACGGGAACTAGCAACGTCGTCGACCACAGCCGTCGCCTCGAAAGCCACCGGCACCAATCGCACCACCGCCACGTGGCACCACCGAGCTTTGCGGGCAGCGGCGGCGTTACCGCCGTCGCGGGCACGGCATTCTTGGCGGCGGCAGCGCCGCACGTAACCGCTACACCTGCTGCCGCCCGCCACACCTCGTGGGCCGGCGTGTGGCCCTGGCAGGCACCGCCGCTGACGGCCGCTGCGGATCCGCGCATGCCGCGTGTTCGCCATGCACGCGGGACTTTTGCGGCCGGACCGAGGGTGTGCCGACCCCAGCCACCCAATCCCACGACGCACGACGGTCTTTACGTCGCCTCGGCTTTTCGGTTGGAGCGCAATGCGGTGAGCACGGCGGCGGCCGCTAAGACGGTGAAGCCGGAGGCCACATTGACACCGCTGCCTGTCGGCCGCCGTGCCTTGAGCGGGGGGAGGGGTGGCGGGGCGGGGGGAGTAGGGAAGGCGCGCAGGGGGAATAGCGCCACCAACGTTTGTTCGGCGCGTACGTGCGTGCAAGCGTCTCTCCCAGAGCCGTCCGACAGTGCGGGCGGCGCGACGGCCGAGGGTGTACAGGCAGACGCTTTCAAGCCCCCCTCCCGCCCGGCTTTACCCCGTGCCGCCGTCACCGCGTCCCCATCATCCGCAGTGGGCACTTTCGACACCGCTGCGCCTCACAGATTGGGGCCGCGGCGGTGGCAGTGAAAGCGTCCTCTACTTGCCGCGCAGTCCCCGGCCTGCATCCTTCAGAAGAGGTGCGAGTCGGCCGCGGCGTCCTCCATAGACGGCCGCTCGACGGCAGGGTGGCCGCACGTCAGCGGCCTCCCCAGGCGCATGGCGCCAGCCACTGCCCCGCGGCCACTGGCGGCAGCACGTGCACCCGCAACGCCAACCCGCAAGAACCCTGCCCCCCGACTCGCCTGCTGCGGCACCCCAATATCAGCAATGCTGCCGGCAGCGCCGCTGACGGCGATGGCAATTCGTCGATAAGTCTCAGCCGCCCGAGTGGTCTGGGGGGTGCCCGGGGCTGCGCGAGACGGCGGCGGCCACGCCGCTCTCCACCCTAGCATCCCCCACCGCCCGCTCTGTCGTGCGCGGACGGGAATCGGTCGGCGCGTGCCGTGGCCGACGGCAGCGTGTATAATTTGCGTGCTGCTCTTTGGCCATGAATGCGGGACCGTCGCGGATACCTCGGGGCGACCGACGACAGCCACCGCCCACTGCCAGGCCTGCCGAAAGGTCTTGTATTCGCCCACTCCGCCGCGGCCGGCGCGGCGCTGTGATGGCGGCGGCCACACAGCTGCGGTGACGTCGGAGCCGACAAATGTGGCCCTACTGCCAATTGACAGACGATCTTGGAGCGAGGGGGAATGGTAGGGGAGACGGAGCGTATTTCAGCCTGCGATGACGACACGGCGCCCAAATGCGCGCGGGAACCATCCCCGCGCCCGACGGCACCAGCGGTGCGATGGTCAAGCGCGTCGAGGCACCGCCGTTTCATCCTCCCACCCCCGCGCCCCCCCGTGCCGCCTCCGTGGCCTCCCTACCACACGCAAGATCGCCTCCCAGCCCGCCGCCAACCGCCTTCTCGTTGGAAGAACCCGAAAAGGTGGGCGTCAGCCGCGGACGCGGCGCTGCCGCCGGTGACGGCGGCGGCCGACACCAGACGATTGCCGCGCTGGCGCCACCCGTTCTGAGAACATGTGGTGACGGCCGTCACGCTAGAGAGTGTCGGGACCCCCTTGCAGCCGCTGCCAGACGCACGTTCCCCCAAGAAGCTCGCGGCACTACACATGGACTACGGTCTACGAAAATCGACGTACCATTGAGAAATCAAACATGGGCCTCATTCGTACATGCGAATTCTATCCAATAAGAACTCGAACAGTGATCAAACCTTCAAATCGCAATACAAATCACAATCACGCATCAGATATGGGTTTGATGGCCGGCCGGTGTGTGACGTGTAGTACGCAAACTCCGCGTATCCAGCGCAAGTGGCCGCGCCCGCAGTGGCCCACAAGGCATGGCACTACGTCAAGATATGAGGGACAAGTGGCAACACAAATGCGATGGAGAAAAAGGACATCAGCCAACAGATGCAAGCCAGGGGAGTACCGAGGATACATGCCAAATGCATCAAGGAACAAAAAGAGCAAACTGATCTACACTTCAGGAAGCATCGGACAACGAGCACGCAGATAGGGGCCGTCAGGGACACAGCCACTGCACAAGCAGTTTGGCACAGGGAGGCCGACCTCCGACTCTGCACCAAACCGAGAGAGAAGCTGGCGGTCGATGCAGCCACGCGACTGCAGTAAGGACTGCACGTCCCTTAGAACATCAAGATCCGTTGCGATGTCCTCCTGGAGGATGTCAACAAGACGCCTCGGCCAACCGCCTTGCTCGATGTTGGACAGGACCTAAAGCGGGACGACGGCGCTATAGTTCTCGCTCGTGTCGACGACCAAAACGCCTTCGTGGCGCATGTCGTTCACAGCGCCATGGACTGCAGCAGGTCCCGCCGACCCTTGATCCAGCAACGGGGATTCCCGACAATCAGCGCGAACGTCAAACCTGGCAATCTGCGGCCTGCTTGCCCCACGGCGCCGTAGCTGCGGCATGACGTGCTTCGTCCACAGCGTCTGCGCATCGCTAGAGAGATTAGCAAATGCGGCCATGAGGTTCTTGTCCGGCCGCACAGCGATTCTGCAAGGCACAGTGGGCCCAGCCCTTGTCGCTCCCAGCCGCTGTAGACAGGCCAGGACACGGCTCACTTGCTTCGGGCCGACGCCTGCAGCGCGGAATTCGGCGACGTGCATCAACGATGTTTTTCCAGTGGCGGCCGTGTGTTCGATGATTTTGTTGAAGAGAGTTGACGACTCGCTCTCGGTCAGGTTGTTCTCGTTGATGACCTGACGGACCCCACCCGAGTCGCGAGGGTTGAAGAAACATACGCAAACAGCTTGAAGGCCATCACGGCCAGCTCTGCCAATCTGCTGAGCAAACTCTGACACGGAGCTTGCACCTCCCTGCTTCGCCCGAGTTGATTAAACAGCAGCCAGGCCGCAACAGGCGCAATCAGTCGTCAAATGGATATAAGAATCAAACGCAGCAATCACACAGTGTACCAAGTGAGAAGTAGAATTGACAAACAGAACTACAATGCAGTCGTCAGTGGCCAGAACACAGCAAGCCCGAAGAGGTGCTCGAACAAGAACCACACATGATAACAGATGCGACAACCACAAGAAGGAGCATCGATCGTGCGTACAAAGTGAAGCACCGCTCGAACATGAGCACAGTGCACGCCCATTCCAAAGGCAATGGTGGCTACCACAACGATCCCCGTGTTTGTGGCGAAGTGGTGCTCCGTCGCCGCCCGATCGTCAAGACCATCATGGTACACGAAGACGTCAAGAGGCTCAACGCGCGAACCGCCGTGGCGCGCAAGAGCCTCAGTGAAGCATCGGAGCTCCGCACCAATACGCACCGCTTCAGACTGGGACGACGTGAAATCAACCATGTGGCCACGGGCATCCCGGCACCAAACCGCCAGCTGAAAAGCAAAAGCCACACGCTGAGCGTGCTCAAGGTCAGCACGGCACTCCTCCACGCTATTGGAGCGCCCAAAAGCGTACGCAGCGTTACGGTCAATGACACGAATGACCAGATTGCGCCGCAGGAACGGACCGCGATGAGCGACCAGAGGTTGGTCGATGTGGAGAGCGTCCTGAAGAGCCGAGACTTGAGCAAGCGGCACCGTCGCGTATAGGGCCAGCCGGCGGCAGCTACCGAGGCGCGACGCAGCCCGGGAAAGGTCCGGACGCCAGCGGCCCCACGAGTCGAAGAGGTGCGCCTCGTCGAAGGCAAGTAGGCAAACGCCCATGGTCTTGATCACCCCGAGCAGCGCAGGGTTATTGACCATGGCCTCAGGGGACGCAACAAAGATGACTAGTTGGCGCGAGGTTACCGCCGCATGCTTTCGCATGCGCTCAAGCTCAGTCGACGAACCGAAAAGACCGGCGCACTCCAGTCCAGCGTTTTGGAGAGTCTTGACGTGCTGCCGACTGATGCTGGTGAGTGGCGTCAGCAGCACGGTCAGCGACCGCCTACGACTGTGCAGCAGCACCGCAACAATACCGAATACAACGGTCTGCAAACCACAAGCAACAAGGACCCATTCAATGGGGCAGCGAAGTCACATCAGTAAGAGACTCCAATCGTGGGAACAAGCTACTCAAACTAAAGAAACTGATACCACCAGGACCCGCTCGTGACGAATGTCTTACCTTGCCTTGTCCAGGGCCCATAAGTGACAAGACGCCGACATTGGGATTGTTCTTGTCCACGACGGAGACAATGGCCTCGAGTTAGCCTTCGCGGAAGTCCTCGTGCTCAAAGCGGCTGCGCAGCAGGCCCTCGGCTGCTGCCCGTACTGCCGCCTCTTCCATATTGCCGCAGCTTCTCGCAGTCGTGCTCTCAACAGAAGTAGAAGACAGCCCCACAGCGTCCCTCCTTCGGGAGGGGCGCTTGATGACAGGCTCTGCGGCCACATCATCGTAGAGGGGAGCCTCCACGACTTCGAACCGCCTTGCATTCGCACGACACAACACAATCTTTGGACATGCAATTGCACATGTAACATAAGCCACAGTGTGCATTTAATGCAAGATATGAGGCTTCGATTCAAGCGTTGTTAGGTCAACTTGAGGTATCAGTGTGGTTGATTGAGATTTGCACATCCAATTTGCAACATGCTAAGTTTTCTACATATGATTATAGACGTAGTGGGACGTGCTGTTTTCTCCATTTGCTGTCACAGCTGTTGTCCATGTCCACCGAAGTCGCTCCCCGTTCACGCCACACGTCCTATCGAGCCCAAGAGCATGTAACAACCCAGCGCATCGTGCAGACACACGTTTTGCTCCGGAATTGCCTCAACGACTGCTTTACGGCGGGGAACACGCGGGAAAAAAAGGCATGGTACACGAGTTGCCCACGATCAGCTCGGCCGAGCGACCTGTTTTGGCCGCGGCTCTACCTCAATCCCCAGTTCTTCTAGCACCCCAGCCGTCACCTTTCCTCGTTGTGAAATGACATCATCCAAGGCCGCTTGCGCCGTAGTGTACGTGTATCGCTTCTCCAATCGATTGCTTGCTTGCACATATGTAGCATATCGCGTTCATATTTGGATATTGGGCCCGGTAGCCTCCCTGACTGGTCAGTATTCATGTGGAGGATTGAACTGACTTGTGGCTCGCTCTTTGGTAGGTTACTTCCGTCTTGTATATCTGTCCTTTCTTTTTATCGTCTCTTTTTTGGTCGTTGTTCGATCTTTATGATCGCTCGGTCGATCGACCCCGCCCCTTTACCGTCTGATAATAAAAGAACCAAGGGACCGGGGTTCGCCGTCGTCGGCACCCCCGGCTCCCCATCGGATGCTCCACTAACAAAGGTTCTTCTTCCTCGCCTCTAAGGCGATAGTGTTCGCTTTTTGTCGTGCGTCTACGGTCGGTCGCTATTTACCGGTTATTTAACCAGCGTCATTAATACCACAGCATACGCAAAATACGCCGAGAACGTCTGCCAGTGTCCGCGCTCCTTGATCTCCTGGTCACGAACGCCAAGAAGAAGGTAGAGCTGCACGCCGCCGCGCTTGAAGGAGTGTGTACCAAGAAACCGGTAAGAGTCCACCCCTGCTTCATCTAAGGCATCGCGCAAATCATTAAGAAACGCTCCGTCTTTCAAGGGCGTGCGCGGGTCCATCTCGTACGCGTCACGACCGACATTTTTGAAGTTCACAAACGGGGGACCCGCTAGCTCCCCGCGCTTCAGCAGGTACATGGCAAGGGCGAAGACAGGGTCAACCCGACGATCACCAGGGAGACCCGGTCCGCCTTCCAAATAGTAACGATGCCCAGTCAGGGAGTTCTTGGTACCCTGTAAGATGTTGATGCGAAACATAGGGTTCCGAAACACTTCCTCGGTGAGCAAGACATTCTCGCGCCTGAGATGAAAAGAGTACAAGATACGAGCAGTCAAGTGGGCATCACATGCCAGAGACAACGTAGCAGTGGACCGCTACGCGTGCGTCACTTCCGAGTTAGAGAAATCATCACAAGACACCAGTGGTCAAAGCCGGACGACACCGCCCTTACGTGCGTCGATGGAAAAGAGCCAAGTAAAGCTGGCGCAATACGCCCAACGTACTGGATCTTTTTAACCTCATCAAACCGCATCAGGTTGAACGTGGCGACCATCATGGCCGCAAACTGGCAAAGCTTAGCAGGGTCAACATCGTCTTGGTCCTTGATGTTGTGATCGTCGTAAGCACACATATGCCCGTACTCTAGCGCGTCGATTGGAACAGGTGCACGGCCCTGCGCTGCGAGCGCGGCCTTATGGGCGCGCTTACACTTGGCGACGTCATCGCTGTAGTTCGTGTTGCCATTGACATACGTGTCCTGCATGCCGACCTTGCCGGTTGACCACTGTCCCGAGCAGCCCAGCTCCTTGAAGAACAGCGTCATCTGAGCGGAGACGTGCTTGGCCATCGACAGTCCGAGCCCGAAGGTCTTCGTTCGGTACTTGTCGAAGTTTGCGACATGCGCAGCGGTGGATGACGTCACAACAGAGGGGTCCACACCTACGCGAGCACAAAACGCGACGTAGTCAGCCCGCATCGCCTTGTGAACTTGTGCGCTGCTTTCGGATCGCATCGCCTCCTCGGTCTCCTTGGAAAGTGCCACGGCATCTTACGATGATGCTTCCGGCACGTGCTCGAGCCAATTATCGCGGCGAGCCGCACTGGTGCGGTTCTCCCGCGTGTTGGAAAGGCGCCTGATCGCCAAAGGGGGAAGATCCGAACTTGTCGGCACCGTTGTCGACGAATTGGTGGAGGATGCCATGGTTATCGTTCACGGCAGCCAACTGAGGCCGCTGCGGCGGGTGTCCGGGCACGAGCAGACGATGGCTGCACGGAGCGATTGCTGGGACAGAGACAGCACTGTGAGCAAAGCAAAGGGGCGAAAAATAGCCCCACCGCTCTAGGAATAGCCGTGTATGCGGCTGGCAGAGGCATTGCCCACTGCGTTGAAGATTCTCAGCAGGTATGAGAATTGGTATACAATTGTACGAACAATCGTAGTATGGGATTTGACTTGTTGTCTGATTTAGGCAGAGCGCGCCTCTTGGTGTGATTCGCCAGTGTCCCCAGCCGCCGCGCGCCATCGTGCTGTTTAAGGACGTCAGCGTCTCTCGGACGAGGGTCAAACTGCTCCTGAGGATGCAACACAGTCCCCAACGTACGTGCCTCCCACCTTGAAGCTGCTCCAGCTTGGCGAACGAGCAATGATGCAAGGTGAAGCCTCATCGCGTGCTGCGTCAGACCCGGCATCGTCTTCAACAACACCAGCTGCCCGACCTGATCCGCCGCTTGTTTCTGAACGACCTTCTGACGTGGCGTCTGCGCGCCCGCATCTACCGCTGACAGCAGCTATCAACCCCTTGCACCGCGCCTTCGATCCAAGGCAGCTGCCCGACAACCTCGACGGTCACCTGCGATTTCCAAGAGCGCTCGCCGCAAACGGAGACCAGGTGCCCCCCACTGGCGTCGCCAAGGCACTTTGCGGCGCAATCAAGAACAAGATCGGGCAATTTGAGGTCAACCATTGCCGTGGAGCGGCACGTCGCGGGCTCCCAGCGCAGATGACTATGTCCGCGAAGTTCTTAGCCGCGGCAGTCTATGGAGCTCCGTCCGACCCGGCCACTGACAAGCAGAACGGCATTTGTCCCCTCCCGCTTCCGAGCGTCACAGACACGTCGGCATCACCTCCTACAACTGACCAGGGCACTCTCTGTGTTTATTGCCTCAAGCCATCCCCTGGAAGCTCACTGCCTGTGCGAGCGCCGGTCAAGATCTAAGTGAAGCTGTTCACGCTGCCCCCGCTACCAAAGGACTGGGAGAAGATGCTGGATGCCGTCCAGGACTCGTGGGAGGGTGGGCTCAATGGCTCCCCGGCACTCGAGACGCTCGTTCGCGGGTCGACCACACGTGTTGCTATGGCATCCAACAAGCAATTGTTCGGTTGGGGGTGTTCTTCTAGGCTGTATAAGCGCGGGGCTATCGCTAAGGCCGTTGCAGGATATGGAGGCCGGAGCGCTTTACGTGTCGTTCTTCGTCGGGAGCGAGCTGCCTGTGAGACTTCCGGTGCGTCGTTCCCTTACAACGAAGTGCACAAGTTTTGTGCGGCACTTGCTTCGCAGTCGGACTCCGGATCGTAGGCACTTGGGAGTGGTCGCGTTCAAGTGTGGCATGTGTAGTCCCATGTTCATCTCTCTGTTTCTATTTTTTCAGGTCCGGTAGACTGGCGCGTTCTCCAGCTTGGGCTTGTGAAGCAGAAACGAAGCTACGGGAGGCTGGCCCAGCTTGTGGGCCGGCGACGAGGCCAGCATCTCGGTGAATCTCGGAAGCGCATTGTTGCGGTCGACCTTTCTCGTACTACTTCGCAATGTGATCTACAATTAGACATGGAGATTCGAACTGTCATCTACAGTTAGACATAGAGATTATATACTTAATCAACGATTCAGTGAGCGTCTCTCGTTTGAAACTATATTAGAATTGTGTACACATCGTGTTTGCCTTGGCCAGAGTATTTGCCAGTACAATTAGTTTCCGGATTGCAGGGCACGTTTAGTGCTCTGCTCGCTCGGGTGTAGCGTCGTCGGCGCCCATTCGAAGGGCACGCTGTTGGAGCACGTCGTGACGCGAGTACCTGGCGCACTTTTTGCCGGCCTGTGCGTAGCTCTTCTCCATTGGGGTGGTCCGACAAAGTCGCATTAGGTCTGAGTCACCTTCCTGTATGTGGTTTGCCACAAGGTGCTTGGTGCTGCATCCCTTCTTCATGGTACGTGCGTTGCACACGATGAGGCCATATGCTTACCGTCTTGACGCGTGGTGTTCTTTCTCGCGTGTCCACGCAAACTTTTTCTTGCGCGTCTATTGCAGTGGTTGTGCCATTATTCCTTGATCATGGACGCTATGGCAACAGATCTTTTCCGTTGGAGCATTTTCGCCCTCACGAGTGCGCGCTTGTTCGTCTTTTCTGACCACTGTATATCTGCTGGGATCTGTCCTCTTCTCTTTGCTATGTGTACGTTGCTTGTCAAAAGATGCCCGCTGGCCGATCCTCGGGAGGTGCCGCAGGGGCGGCGTCCGACAACGCCGCACCAAAGAACAAGAAGGTCAAGACGACAGGTAAGGAGCTGAACGCTTCACGGGTTGATGCTTCAAAAAAGGCCCAAGCAACTCGGAAGCGCAACCTGCAGCTGAAAGCCAACGAGCTTACTTCGATCCAAGGTCGCAGACGCGCTCGCGCGATGGCTACCAAGGCTACAAGCGAGAAGCTGAGCGAGGTGTTTGGTAGCGACGCCGGTAGTGCCGACGGCTGCTCCGACGCGGATGGCGCCAGGGACGCCGGCAAAACCACGACGGCGACTGGCAAGACAGTGGCCGACTTGCCCACCTCGTCGCCTCGCGCATCACCGCCGCGCACGGCACCTGCGGGGACCGCCCGCGACGCGAGCGGCGGCAACACCACAAACGACAACAAGACTGAGGCGCCCGCCTCGTCGCCGCGCACGCCGCCGTCGCGGAAGACGCCTGTGGGGACCGGCGGCGTCGTGGGTAGCAGAAACGCCACGAGCGGCAGTAAGGACAAGGTGCTCCCGTCATCCCCGCTGGCGTCGCCGCCGCCAACAGCGCCACGGGAATCTGTTCGCGCCGTGGGCGTCGGCACTACCACACGAGGCACCGCCACGGCGGCACCTGCCTCGTCCCCGCGTACAACACCGCTGCCCACGGCGCCTGCGGGGACGAGCCTTGAGATGGACGACGGCAACACCACGAACGGCAACAAGAACAAGGCGCCCACCTCGTCGCCACGCGCGTCGCTGCCGCCAACGGCGCCAACGGGATCCGGCCGCGCTGTGGGCGGCGTCACCACCACCCAAGGCTCCGACAACACGGCGCCCGCCTCGTTGCCGCTCGCGTCGCCGCCGCCCACGATGCCTGCGGGATCCAGCCGCGCCGTGGCCGGGGTTAACAGTACGCACGGCACCAATGTCGCAGCGCTTGCGTCGACACCGCGCTCGTCACCGCAGCACTCGGCGCCTGGAGGGACTGTCCGCGCCCTGGCTGGTGGCACAGCCACGCAAGGCTCCGAGGCCACCGTGCCAGCGCCAGCGAGGCGCGTGTCGCCGCCGGACGCATCGTCTGCGGCGCAACGCCGAGTCTTGGTTGCTGGAGACAACGTCCGCAACAACAAGACGAACGCGCCCGCCTCGTCTCCGCGCACGCCGCCGCCGCAGAATAGACCTGCGGGGACCGGCCGTGTCATTGATGGCAGCCACGCCAGAAGCGTCAGCAACACCACGGCGCCCACCGCGCCGCCGCGCGCGCTGCCGCCGTCCGCGGGGCCTGCGGGGACAGGCCGCGTCGTCGGCGGCGGCACCTCAACGCACGGCACCGACACTACGGCGGCCGTCTCGCCAGCTCGCGCGTTGCAGCCGCTCACGGCGCCTTCCGGGTCCGGCCGAGTCGTGGGGAGCGTCAATAAGACGCTCGGCAACAAGACAGCGGACCTTGCCTCTTCACCGCACGCGTTGCCGCCGGACATGGCGCTGGCAGGATCTGGTGGAGGCTCCCAAGCGGTCGCCACGCCGCCGCCCGCTGTACTGCCCTACGCGTGGAACAATTGCGCTGCCGGGTGCACTGGGGGAGTCCACGTTTGCGACATCGCGCCGTCACCTTCTCTGCGAGAGCAGGAGGCTGTTGCGGCCGCTTTGGCGGCTGCGTGTGCGGCTGTGGACGACGCGTTGCCACCCGACGACGCCCCGCCGCCATCCCTGGCGGGTTTCGACGCCGCACTCGCCGATCTTGGTGCGTCTGACCTAAAAGACGCGTGCACTATGCCCGGTGCAAGCCCTGAGTTGCTGCACCTTTTCGATGGCGGTGCCATCAATGAAGCCAACAAAAAAGACGGACCCCCTTTTCCTGGTGAGGAATTCTTATGCAACGGCTCGGCGGGGGGTGGGGGCGTCACGTCGGCTGCACGCTCGCGCCCTGGTGGTGGTGAAGCAGCATAGGCGGTCATGGGAGCCGCTGACAGCGCGCATGAGAGTGCTCTGTCCCGCTTCCCTCGGGTGGTGAACGCTGCGCTGCAGCGGAAGTACGCGGCTGAGCGCCGTACATGGCGCGCTTGCTTCGCCGATTGGGGAGTGTCTTGGGGGGACGACCTGCACGCTGAGGTGATGGAGCTGTTTACAAGGGCAAAAGACATCTCCCCGTCATACATCATCCACGACGCGTCCTCCAAGGTGAAGTCCGACGCACTGGCTACTCGCTGCGGCGTCCAACACTGGTTCTCATGCCTGCCACGCCGCAATGCAAGGAGTTCCTGCGGCGGCGGAGCAGCCGCTATGCCGCGTGCGCCGAGCTCATGTGCTGACGGTTTTCACGGCGGCTTATGCTACGTACGGATTCAACCTGCCAGAGTCGGTCAACGCCCGACCGGACGCGCTTCCTGTCGGACGAATCAAAGACGAAGCCAGCCTGTTGCGCGCCTCGGACGGCCGCGCGAGCTCGCCACCGTTGCCACTTGCCGTTTCGCCTGGCCAGCGACCGGCTGCCGATGCTCCGCGGGCTCAAGTCGCCCGCGCAGACGTCCCGCCGACCCTGACGTACAAGAAAAGCGGCAAGTCAGTGGTCACGTCAGAGGCCAAGGTGGGCGCTGCAGCTGGCGCTGCCGACGCTGGCGGCTTGGACAGCAAGGGGCGGCACGACCGGACGATGGTCCACATGATGTCGGCGGTTGGCATCATGCTGACGTACTTCAACCCGGAGACGAAAAAGTGCCCTTCCGTACATGACGTTTTCATGCGTATGCCGTCCTGTGGTAGTATGCCACCTACCGCGGTCACCTGTCGCGATCCGTCTCAACTAGAGGCTCAGATCGCAGAGGACCACACAGGCCCAGGGTCACTTAACAGGCCATGTCATTGGGATGGTTAGG
>Ga0209186_1001520_pt1 | contig 17066 bp, 15 predicted proteins | sample SidtaG_FD_187426 | JGI IMG/M metagenome (GOLD analysis project Ga0209186, IMG submission 187426) | Marine algal microbial communities from Sidmouth, United Kingdom - Sidmouth_Male2 metaG (SPAdes) (version 2) | ecosystem: Host-associated > Algae > Red algae > Unclassified | place: Sidmouth...
CCTAGGAACCGGATACCGCGGGGACAAGTTCGCTCAACAAATCTCCGAGCTGCTCGATATGTTCACGGGTTCGTGGATCCCGATCACCTTGCAAGTAGACGTAGGCCCAGCGATGCGAGAGCCCCTTGAGCAATCGGTCGGAGGCCATCCATAGAATCCGCTGCATGTGATCCGCGGTTTCCCGACCGCTGCCGACAAACCAATAGGCGTAGTAGGTGTGCTGATCCTCTTTGCCTTCCTGTTTATTAGTTAAATCCAACACCCGGACCGACAAAGGCTCGCGCCCCGGAATATCAAACTGCACCGTTTCTTGGTACATGATTTCCCAGTCTTGGGAGGTGATGCAGACTTCAGGCCGATGAATACTTGAGCGGTCTTTTCCGCAGAGGGTAATCCCGCTTTCAATCTGCACCCCGTCGCGCCGGTCATAACGGGTTTTATAAAATTCAGTGTCGGCGGAAAGAATCATTTTTTCGCCGAAATTCACCTGAAAAACCTCTTTGCCGCAGTACTGGCAGCCCTCGGCTTCGCGATCGACCTGAGGTACTTTGCGGTAGCAGACTGGATCGTGGCAGTAAGAAATGGGTTTCCCTTTCCAGCCGCGGAGCTCCAAGGGCATGGGAAGATGCACCCCCTTTTTGTCGGACAAAGTAATGTCGTTACCAAAGCCGAGGAAGAGTCCCGTCGCACAAAGTACTAATAGACAAATCAGGCCGTGTTTTAGAAATCCGCTCATGCGCTACTCCCCTCCCAAAATTCTAACTTGCGACCGAGCCAAACCATGAGAAGCACCGCGACAAAAAACACGATGAAACCAGAAAGGTCATGAAACTCGGCCCCGGCAAATTTTGGATCCACCCCGTCGGCCATTAAGGCAACCGTCGTCACCCGAATCATGTTGCCGATCACGGCAATCGGAATGGAGGAAAGGCAGAGAAGAATGCGAGGAATGGGCCGCTTCAGTGCGAACCAGGCGTAAGCCGTAGTGAGTGCGGTAAGGGCCATGAGTGAACGCAAGCCACTACACGGGGCGGCGACATTAAAGCCTTCGTAACCACTACCTGGAGGCGGAAAAATTTGCGTCCCGGATCGAGTAACTTCGAGCCCAAGGCCGTTTAGTAGGATGGTCGCCCCGCGCGCCATCAACAGCTGGAGTTTGGACGCAAGTTGGTCGCCAAAGATATTCAATGGCAACGCAAACAGTAAATAGCCGATGGGAAAAAGAAGAAATTTTGCGCGAGCCCAGCCCTGCAAATACAACGCGACGGACCAAAGCGATCCGACAAAAGCGAGCAGGGAAAGGCGGGGGAGCTGAACCCGAGCCGCAATGATATGCACCGCGAGACAGCAGAGTAAAAAGAAGAGCCCAAGCAGATTGATCTTCGCCGGCGCCTCCGCGTAGGGCTTGCGAACCACCCAAAAGGCCGCCAGGGAAATCAACGGAATGATGAAGCCGTGGGAGTAATCCGCCCCACCGATGGCAGGTCCAGAACCGGACCACGCGACTACCAACCAACGAAAAACAGAACCACCGTATTCATCGAGGCGGACCGTATTACCCACCACGTGAAAGATGACAAACAACGCACTGAGTAGCGCGGTTCCAAGCAACAAATTTGGCAGCTCAGATTTCGGAATCCATGAACCGAGTTTTAGCTTGGTATTCTCCGCCACAGCGTACTCGTAAACGTAATCGATTCAGGTCGAAGCAAAGGCCAATCCATACGAATGGATCGGCTCGATGGCTTAGGATTCTTTGGCTTTACGAGCCGCTTTGAAACTACGGATGCAAAGCACAAGAAAGATCACACTCGCGATCACGGTGCCTAACAAAGCGTAAAAACCAATGCCAGCCGAAGGCGTGGTTTTGAGCAATCGCATCCCCGGCATAATAATCCCCATGAGACCAATTAGCGCTGCCACATGCATGACATGCATGCGCGCGATATTTTTTAAGGCCATGACTCCGCAAATCCATGCAACAATTCCCATCCCAGCTGGGATCAGCGCGGTTGGGGATTTCACATCTGATAAGGTGTAACTAACGGCGCTAATCGCGATGAGGACAATTCCGTAAATGATCGTTTGTATAGGCATAAGGCTCTCAGTAAAATGGGTTCCCCGCTTAAGCGAGGATTAAAAAATGGCAAAGGAAATAAAAGACGGGGCTAAGGAAGCGGAAGTCAGGACTAAGGAACCGGAAGTCAGGGCTAAGGAAGCGGAAGTCAGGACTAAGGAAGCGGAAGTCAGGACTAAGGAAGCGGAAGTCGCTGATTGCGAGGGGAGGCATTCCGGTTTTTCTCTTCCAGTCGACGGTAAAATTCTTGGATGCGATCGTCTTCAGCCGAAGAACTAGGTTGTGCTTGGCGATCAAAGTCAGGTTCTCGATATCGCTCTGGATCATCAAGACGGTCTTGGAAAACAGGGCGCACGGGCTGCAACCCTGTAGCGGCTGGCTTCAGACGCACGGTGCGTGGGGCTTGCCCAGAACGGTTCACGGAGGTGTATGGGGTATCCTCTGGGGCATTTGCGCTAGGAAAGACCTTGCGAATTTCGCTGCTAAATTGCTGGTAGGTATCGGAGACGTGCAAGGTTTGCTCGAGCTGCACGAGGCTGCGGTTCGCCATACCCAACAGCTGTTCAAGCTCTCGTTGCTCTTCCATGCTCGGAACATAGCCAGTGGATTCACCAGGGATCGCTTCGTACAACTTATCCAAAAAATTACCGTACTGGTTGATCACGTTTTGCATCGCGAGTGGCTGACCCAGGCCAAGCATTTTTACTTTCAAATCGAGATTCAGCACCGTGTCTTGGAACCATTGATCGCGTGGAATGCTGACCAATTCAGCCAGGGTTAATTCGTCTGAATAAGGCTTGGGCGCGGTGACGCCAAATTCACTTGGGGTAAAACGCATGTAGGATTTGAGCATGGTGATTTGCTCTTCCATGGACCGGTCCCAGAGCTTCCGCTCGCCGCCTTCAAAGGCCATAAACAAATCCCAACTCTGTTCAATATCGCGATCGCTCTCCATTTTAATCATGGAGTCGACGAGCCAATCCATATCAACTCTCTCGCCTTGACCCCAACGGGAAAACATTTTGGACGCGGTGCGATGGAAGCCAGCTTGTTGACGGAACCATCCATAGAGTGCGCAACAGGTTGCTTTTTCTGGAAGGCGTCCCGGAGGGAAAACCCGAATCGACATCAGCTCACGAGGACGTGGTTCCCGGTGTGTAATCCAGTCTTGATAGACCACTTCGCGATTCCGGTCGCGAAGCTCCGGCATAATGTATTGCGCCATGCCTACAGAAAACCATTCTGGAACTTCATGTAGTTCTTTCTTCCCCTTCTTGACCGCACCGGCATTGAGATAACGGTTGAGAATCGTGGTGACCAAGGTTTCGAGCAGGTCCTCTTGGTTAATTTCATCTGGGCGATTGATGATGATGCGTTGCACCAGCGTCTGGTCAAATAGTTGAGCGCTTCGAACCGCTTCTGGTGGCTGGCCTTGATTGAAATTTATAACAAACCAGACAGGGCGCTCAGCATCGGTTCGGAACGGCGCTTGAAGCTCGGCTTCGACCCGCGAGGCAATTTCTTCGGCCCACGTCGCGATGCGGACATTATGCGCGTACAAATGCCCACGAGCAGCGAAGCGCTTTTTGTTGCTGATGGCCTGCAACCGAAGATCATCCATTGGGCCCGCTTGAGGCTCACCGGATGGGCCACCGGGCTGGGCCAATGCACGACTCGCTCCGAGGGATAACGTTGCCGTGACAGTTAAGATGGCGACCAAGCTGACAGGTTTCAAACCATGTACAAGGATTCCTTGCAGGGATCCGGTCCAGTTACGAATTAAGTTTAACATGTGATTTGCGGTGGTGAGCAGATAAATTGCGGTGATGAGCAGGTAAATTACGGTGATGAGCAGGTAAATTGCGGTGGTGAGCAGATAGAGTGCAAGTGAAGAGCAGGTAAATTGCTAATGGTGAGCAGATAGAGTGCAGGTGAAGAGCAGATAGAATGCAGGTGGCGAGCAGGTGGCGAGCAGGTAGATTGCAGGTGATTTGGTTATTTAAATTCTTGGTTCTTCATCTCGATATATGCCGCTCTGTTTTGCAAGCGTAGCCGATGGCTAATTAGCCGAAACCGCGCACTTCTTTTGCCGCAGAGACGCTTATCGCCCCTGACTTTCCAAGATCAGCGTAATTGGTCCATCATTTTCGAGCAAAACCACCATTTCTCCACCGAATTTACCAGTTTCCACCGGAAGTTTTGTCGCACGAAGCTCCTCAACAAAGTGATTGTAGCGTTCCTCGGCCTCTTCAGGCAAGGCGGCACCGATGAAACTGGGGCGGTTTCCCTTGCTACAGTCTCCATATAGGGTGAACTGGCTTACGGCGAGAATCGCCCCTCCGACATCGGTAAGCGAGCGGTTCATCTTGCCGTCATCGTCTTCAAAAATTCGCAGACGGCTCGCTTTGCCAGCCAGCCAAGCCGCGTCGCCGGCGGTGTCGCCAGGAGCCACCCCGACAAGAATCATGAGGCCCGCTTGGATCGCCCCCACCACTTCATCGGCAATCGTCACCTTCGCATGGTTAACTCGTTGAATCACCAATCGCATACGTCAGTTTCCTTTCCAACGACCAACCGTGACACGTCCATCATGCAGCCGCATTTCACTGACGTTGGCCATGGCGCTTTGAGCCTGCTCCATATTGTCGAACATGTTCTTAATCCGACCCGCGACATAGTTCCGACCAAACTCACCGGGCATGGGTAAGTGACCCACCCACGCCTTTTGCACGACGACCTTTGTGGTGCCACGCTTGATGTCCGGCTTGACCTGCACCGTGTAGGTAATCGGCATCGTGAATAGGCGGTTCCTCGCGACAAGGTCAACCCGTTCTGGACGGATCCGAGTACGAATCAAATCGGGAGTCAGTCGTAAAAACTCGACCTCCTGCGGTCCTGAATCAATAAGATATGCAAAATATCCGTTGATCGCTTCTTCGGTGTAGCTGCGCTTAAAATCAATATTTTTATGCCCTGCATCGACCACTAGCAGGAGCTCAGTATCGAACTTCTTGCCGAGTTCAATGTCGCCCACTGCACCAATTTCCGTTGGCATGGGCCAGAGCATCAGCCCAAGCAGAGAGAGAATCCCGACAAAAATCGCGAGACGAAACAGTCCTTTGATCATGCCAGTAAAAAAGCCGCGCAACTTGGATGGCTTGGGAGCTACTTCCGAAATATTCGCTCCGCATTTGAAACAAAGCGTGTCGAACCCTACAATCGTTTGGCGCTTGCAGGCAGGGCATTCGACTTTTTTGGGACTAGAGCGTGCCATGACTTATTTGGACTTGGTCGACTTTTTAGCCGCAGGCTTCTTGGTCTCTGACTTGGTCGACCCAGAATCGGTTTTACCCGCTTTGGCATCGCTCTCTTTTTTGTCTTTGGAAGATTCGGAACTGCTTTTTTGAGCCGCCTCTTCGCCCTTTTTGCCTTTCACGTAACTGTCGCTGCGGTAATCGGTTTCGTAAAAGCCACTGCCTTTAAAAATAATCCCAGCTCCAGCGGAAATTTTGCGCTTCATCTTGGCTTTGCAGTCAGGGCATTTCTTTGCTGATTCATCCATAATGCTATGAAAGATCTCATGCACTTCATTGCATTTTTTGCATTCGTAATCGTAGGTAGGCATGGTCGGAAATTAAGTAACTGTATGAGAGGATGCAAGAACGCGATGCAGGTAACTACCAAGTCTTCGTTTGCATAAATCGTTTCAAACGGGATGTACCAAGCTATCGGGCCTAGTCGAAAGCATCCGGTTAACTCTAAGATCCGTTTAAAACAATGCTATACGTGGTGAACCATAAGACTGAAAGCATGTCTGACAGCAATGGCACTTAGTTAAGCGGTCCAGCGTATTTTTTTGTGCTATGTTACAACGTGGGAATCCGCCCCAAAGTGGGCGGGATATGGTAGCCCGTGTGCAAGGTCGCGAAGCGGCCGCAGCGCCGGGTTTAGTGCAGACGCAAGAGGCAACGAGGGATAAGCCCTGTATTTAAAGAGAAATCGGAGCGAGGCGCAGCACCGCGCCAGCTGGCTAAAACCGTACAATTTTCAGTTAAAAATCGTATTCTGAGCACGCATCAGTTGACCTCTGCTTTTTTGAAAAGCATCGCCCATATTGGTTTCTATTCCGACCGCGCTTCCAGCGCTTCATATTATTTCCCAATGAATTCCGGTGGTTCCCTTCGGTCACCGACCGGCTAATTGCCTTCAAGCCTCCGGCTTTCTTTTCGAGCGAACTCCTTTCCATACAAATCGGCTTAACTAAGTGCCATTGATGTCTGACACCAATGGCACTTAAATAAGCCGATTTGTATCAAAAACGAATGGAAATCCGGACGACTAAAGGCGCGTAGCGCTGACCCATTGATAGCCATGGTTGACGAACGAAGTGAGGAGGCCGTGGTCCCGGCGACTTCCTCCTCTAAGCCGCGTAGCGGCGACACCTTAGCGGATGACAAGCGGATGATAAACGATTCCTGATAATTTTGAGGGTTTCGTTTTAGTGGATTTCGGGCATTACAGGATATAAACAGGATTCAAACTGGGCGGGGCTACGTTCTGCGCCTCGGTTCGAGCTCTTTTACAATATAGCGCTTACCCTTCGTTGACTTCTTACGTCTGCACGTAACCCGGCGCTGCGGCCGCTTCGCGGCCTTGCACACGGGCTACCATATCCCGCCCACTTTGGGGCGGATTCCCACGATGTAACATGACGCAAAAAAAATACGCTGAGCCGCTTGTCTAAGTGCCATTGATGTCTGTCAGGCTTGTCTGAAGTTTGGCCTCAAGATGCCCTCCGGGGATCACGCTACATAGCTCGGGGTTCAACCCCGAATACAAGCCTGAAAGGCTTCCACAAACTCTCTGCAACTTGTGCAAGTCTTTCAGACTTGGCGTGCCCATCGCTACGTTGTTTTCGCCTTTCAGTTACGAGGCAAAAAATTAGCCCAGCCAAAACAGCTGGGCTTCATATAAACACGTAGCACTTCGCTACGGCGGAGATGAATTTAGATATCCAAGTTCCGCACATTAAGCGCGTTGTCTTCGATAAATTTTCGGCGGGGCTCAACTTCTTCGCCCATCAGAATGGTGAAGATCTCGTCCGCTTTGATCAGATCGTCCATGGTCACTTTAATCAAGCGACGTTTCTCAGGGTCCATGGTGGTTTCCCAAAGCTGCTCTGGGTTCATCTCACCCAACCCTTTGTAGCGCTGAATCGTCATGCCCTTTTTGCCGTTTTCACGAACCGACTCGAGGAATTCGAGCAGCGAGTGAAGTTCCCAAGTCTCAGGGTCTTCGCCTTTTTTCGGCTTGGTGTTCACCAACTTAAAGAGGACCTTTTCTTCACTGCGTGGAAGCTGTTCGGCCGAGAACCCTTGGGCCGCAAGCTTGGCAGCCAAAAGCTTCAAGTGCCCTGCCGCATCAACCGTCACCGCGCTCATAATGAGTTCATCGTCTTCGACCGCCAAGGCTTCGACTTCGGATTTGCGCGCTAGATAAGGCGCTTCTTCAAAGAAGTATTCTGTCTTGGTTGCGCCATCACTGGTGGTAACACTGATGCGGAATTCTGGATAAGCACCGTCCTTGGCTTGGCGAAGGTACTCATCATAATCGATGCCCTTGCGCGTCACCCGGTCAAGCGTCTCTTCTAAGTCAATCAAGTTGATCAAGGCATCTTGGAAGTTCTCCGCTTTCAGGACCGTCTTGCCTTTGGGATCTTGAAGTTCAAGCGCCTCGGTTCCGAGCTCGAGAAGAAACTCCGTCAACTCACGATCGTTTTCGAGATAGCGTTCCCGTTTTTTGCGCGTCACTTTGTACAAGGGCGGTTGGGCAATGTAGATGTAGCCTTGGGTGATCAAGTCAGTCATTTGACGACAGAAGAAGGTCAGCAACAAGGTACGAATATGTGCCCCGTCGATGTCGGCATCCGTCATGATGATGATCTTATGATAGCGAATTTTTTCAATATCGAAATCTTCTTGGCCGATGCCGGCGCCAATCGCGGTGATCATGGTCCGGATCTCCGTGTTGTTTAACACTTTGTCCAACCGTGCTTTTTCCACGTTGATGACTTTTCCGCGGAGCGGCAAGATGGCTTGGTTTTCGCGGTTACGTCCTTGCTTGGCGGATCCGCCAGCAGAGTCCCCTTCCACAATAAAGAGTTCGCATTTCGCAGGATCCCGTTCGGAGCAATCCGCGAGTTTTCCTGGAAGCCCAGCTCCTTCGAGCGCGCCTTTGCGTCGGGTGAGATCACGCGCTTTACGAGCCGCTTCACGTGCCCGTGCTGCCAGCAAGGCTTTGTCGATCACGGCCCGAGCTGTTCCCGGATTTTCTTCGAAATAAATCCCGAGCTCTTCGTTGACGATCGACTGCACGAGTCCCTGAACTTCACCGTTACCTAGCTTGGTTTTGGTTTGTCCTTCGAACTGTGGGTCGGGAATTTTCACCGATACAATGGCGGTGAGACCTTCGCGACAATCTTCGCCACTGATCGTTCCTTCATTTTTCAAAGACTTGTTGTTCTTGATGTAGGAATTGATGGAGGCGGTGAGAGCGCTACGGAAACCACTCATGTGAGTACCACCCTCGAGGGTGTGAATATTGTTTGCGTAGGACAGAACCGTTTCTTGGTACGCGTCGCTGTACTGCATGGCGATCTCGACCGCGATCATCCCGTTCTGTACTTCGACAAAGCGTTCTTTTTCAAAGTAGATGACATCTGGATGCAACGGAGCTTTGGCCCGGTTGAGGTATTCAACAAATTGCCCCAAGCCGCCGTCGTAACGGAATACTTCTTTGCGATGCGTCGCTTCTTCTTCAAAGGTGATTTGAATCCCTTTGTTGAGGAAAGCTAACTCGCGCAGACGCTTGGCGAGAATTTCCCATTTGAATTCGGTGTGGGTAAAGATTTTTGGATCCGGCGCAAATTTGACCTGCGTTCCAGTCTCGTCTGTTTTGCCAAGCAATTCCAATTTTGAAACCGTTTTGCCTTCTTCAAAGCGCATGGCGTGAATCTCGCCATCCCGCTTTACCGTAACTTCGAGGAAACTACTGAGGAAGTTCACACACGATACCCCGACCCCGTGCAGACCACCGGATACTTTGTAGGCATCATTATCAAATTTTCCACCCGCGTGGAGCACCGTCAACACAACCTCAACTGAAGGCTTGCCTTCTTTTTCGTGCATATCGACGGGAATCCCACGACCATCATCGTTTACGGTAAGCGAGCCATCCGCATTCATGCAGACATGGATGTTCGAGCAATAACCCGCCAACGCTTCGTCGATGCTGTTGTCCACTACTTCGTACACCAAGTGATGGCAACCGCGCTCGCCTGTATCACCAATGTACATGGCAGGGCGCATCCGAACCGCTTCAAGGCCTTCTAGAACGGTAATATTCTCGCTAGTATACTCGGCGGAACTCTTGTTATCTGCTTTTTTGTCAGCTTTTTTGTCAGTCATACGCGTAACAGTCGTCGTTTTTCAGTCGCTAAATTCAATGCAAATGCTCGATAACACTGACGAACCACACCAATATAAAGCTTGGTAAAATGAATCAGGGTAGAACCGCTTGAAGAGGCAAAAAGACTGCCTTAACGAATTCCGCCCAGATTTTGTCAAAAATCATCGGACATCTGAGAATCATGTAGTATGCTTCAGTGTTGGTAAAACAAGCTAATAACCCGAAATTGGCCGACCCTTTACCCTTAAATTTTGATCCCATTACCCCCATATTTTAGGTCTTTTCTTAATATTCTGCTGTTCAAATGCTTCCCTTATTCCCTATCGTTTAGAACTGCTTCAACATCCCACCTGTTATTTTGGATTCCCCCTCACAATTTGATGATGTCTACCGGGCATTGAGTAAAAACGCTGGTGAAGTGGTCTGCCTATATGATCCGAACCAAGGCCAAGAAACCTGGCTTTCGGAACTCTCCGAGCATCTAGGTATGCCAGATGGAATTCCCTCACCAAGCATTCGAAACCTGATTGATTACATCAGCGAGCCGGATCGCTTGCTCTTCGAAAAAGAGTGGAGCAAATTATCCACCCAACAGCGCCTTGATTTTCAATGCCGCTTTCAGACCTACAAAGGCAGGCGGGTCTGGCATCGAATCACGACTATTCCCTACACCGACAGTACGGGCACCGCCTGGGTTGCGATTGCGATTCGGGATGTCGACCGCTTTGAACGAATGCGGGTACAACAGACCGAAGACACTCGAATCCAAGCCATTCAATCGATGACGGCTGGGCTCTCCCACGAATTTAACAATCACCTGACGCCGATTGGCGGCTTCATCGAACTTACCATCGAGACCCTCGGCGAATCAGAACTTGCCAGCGACCTCGGGGCCGCTTTGGAAAAGGTGAAAGAATGCGCCGACCTGATCAAACATGTTCAGTCCTACGGCGGTAACGCGGTCCTACAACCTCGCTCAACTGAAATCGGACGTATCACGGGAAGCATCATCCGCAATATTCTTACCAACGAAGAGGAAGCCGGGCATGGCATCAAAGTTCATGAGGAAGTCGACCCCGACCTCCCCATGATCATGCTCGATCACAACGCCTACCGCCAAGTCCTGAAAAATTTGGTGCAAAACTCTCTTGAAGCTATTGAAGGCGAAGGCTCTATCTCGATTCGCATTCGCGCCGAAAAACTAGACCCTGTGAGTAAGCGGCCCACCGATGAAGCAGGGCAAGGCTCGGCCTTCATTCGACTTCGGATGATCGATAGCGGCGAAGGCATTTCCGCCATGGATTTGAATCGGGTTTTCGATCCTTTTTATACCACTCGAGACCGCGCGCAAAAGCGCGGCATCGGACTTTCCGTTGCCCAAGGCATCGTGCGGCAACATGGCGGATGGATGGACATTCATTCGACCTGCGGGGTTGGCACCGCCGTCACTCTCTTTTTCCCCTGCTTTGAAAAAAACATACCGGTCGAAGCCGATACAAAAGGGATTCAACTCACCGAGCACGAGCAAAAAGATGAGGTACCCCGAGTTCGCCGAGCTGCCCCGGTTGGACGTGTCTTGGTCGGGGACGACGATGATGTTATTCGGCAAATGGTCTGCAAAGTATTCGCCCGCGAAGGATGGATTGTCGAAGAAGCCCACGACTACCACGAAGTTCTCGACATCGCGGAACGCTCCAACCAAGGCCCCACCCCCTTCTCTCTGTTCATCCTCGACATCCGGATGCCAGGACCAGCTTCTACCGAGGAAAACCTCGCCCACCTGCAACGCCTGATCAATGGATCTAAAATCCTTTTGATGTCAGGAGTAAGTCGCGACGCAGACATCGACCGCTTAGTAAACGAATACGATTCCGACTTTGTCAAAAAACCATTTTCCCCACGTGCACTGATGGAAGTCGTCGACGACCTCATGCTCGAACACAACTAATAAGGCCCCTCTTTGAGCAAACGACTTACCCGTATAACCACCCGAACCGGCGACGATGGCACCACTGGATTATGTGGAGGCGAACGGGTCTCCAAGGACCATCCTCGCATCGAAGCCATGGGCGCGGTGGACGAACTCAACAGCACCATCGGCCTCCTCCTATCCGAAAAGCTGGAGGATGAACGTCGCAAGCTACTCCTGCGAATCCAACACCACCTCTTCGATCTCGGCGGTGAACTCAGCATGCCCGGTGAGAGCTTTTTTAAGCCAGAACATGTCAGCTACTTGGAAGACCAAGGTAAAGCCCTGAACCAAGCTCTGCCCGCTCTGGAAGAATTCATTTTACCTGGTGGCTCCCGCGCATCTGCACTCTGTCATGTCGCGCGTACCGTCACCCGCCGTGCCGAAAGACGGGTCTTGTCTCTGCACCATGTCGAACCTGTTCCGGAGGCAAGCCGCCTCTACTTAAATCGCCTTTCGGACCTCCTATTTGACCTCGCGCGAACTTTAAACGTCGATGACGACACCGACGAAGTTTTTTGGAAAAAAGAAAACGCTTAACCAGGTATGGCTAGCTAGAGCCTGTCCTCAACCCACGCTCACAGGGTTTTCGGGTGCTTGCTTGAAACATTCTACGCCCGTTAAACGATGAACCCTGTCCATCTTCGGCGATTGGAAACCGCCGCTCCTTGGCCTTCGGAGCTTCACTTTTTGGACATGAATCGGCCGGAGAGGCTGACAAACGAAAATCTGTCTTTTCAGGACAGGCTCTAGCTAGGTTAAACCCCGTGCGCGCACATCCGAAAAGAACCGCATGGCCCGAGCTTCGCTCCAGTAGGTTCGCTTTTGTACCCGATCCATAAATCCAACGTGCCCACCAGAGTCTGGATTCTCTAACTCCACCATTTCTAGCTCAGAAACCGCTTCGACCGGGGCACCTTCCCGTCCTAAAAATGGATCGTTTTTCGCGATCACCAGCAGGGTCGGAATCCGAATTCCAGGCAACCGCCTCCGGCAATCCGCCTCAGCATAATACGCATTCACATCGGCAAAACCAAAATCTCGGCAGGTAAATTTTGCGTCAAAATCACGCAGGGTTTTGATGTCTCGTTTGTACACATCCGTATCCCAATTCTCCGCACCAAACTTCGTTGTCATGCGCCTCTCAAAAGCCTTTAAAAACCGCTTAAGATACACCCGATTCGTCGATTTTCGAAGTTGAACTTCGCAGGCTTCAAGATCGCACGGCACAGAAAAACAGACAGCCGACTTAAGTTTTTCGGGAACAGCTTCTCCCGTTTCACCAAGGTAATTTAGGGTAAACACCCCACCCAGACTAAAGCCAATGAGAACAATTTCATCGTAGCCTTCCTCTTGGTTTGCCCGCTCAATCACCGCAGCAAGATCCTCATACATTCCCGCATGATAAAAGAAGGGTTTGCGGTTTGTCTCCCCGCCACAACCGCGAAAATTCCATACCAAAGAGTCATAGCCACTTCGATGTAAGGCATTTACCATCCCTTGCACATAAGGACGGCCGGGATCCCCTTCCATGCCATACGAGATGATTCCGAGCCGTTTTTTTCCGCAACGCGCCCAATCAAGTAAGAGGAAGTCACCATCGGATAACTCCAAGCGCTCGCGCATGTAGGGAGCATGCAGAACCTTCCGCATGAGGGCGGGGACAACCGTTTGCGTATGCCCATCCGCAACCGCACGAGGTGGGCGAAAACTTGAGCCAGAATGAATCACAAATCGTGTCTAAGAAATTCTAACGCAATACGATCGCAGAGCGGCCAAAAGTAGGCCAACCAAAAGCAGAGCGACCAAAAGCAAAAGCAGAGCGACCAAAAGCAAAAGTAGGGCAGCCAGAGTCACGTTCCTTGCGGCTTACTTACGGCCCTTAAGCGAACCTTTTCCGAAACGGGAACCCCGCCCTTCTGTCGTGCGAAAACCACTTTTTAGCGATTTTCCACCCTGTTGCTTTTGCGCTGTGTTCTGAATTCCCGAGTTAAGTCGACCACTGGCAAAGGTGCTTGCCGCACCCTGCTTTCCGTTGCCACCTTTGACCTGAGAGGCTCCGCCGAAACGGACCGTTGACCCTGAGCCTTGCGTACGTCTTTGCGTGGGAGCGGTTCGGTTCGCGGTTCGGTTCGCGGTTCGATTGCCGGTTCGATTCGCAGCAGCGGTTGCCGGGGATCCAGCTACCTGACCTGCAGTTGCTCCCGGTTTACGCTCAGGAAACATGTTATCGAGTTCCTTGAAATGGAATTTGTTCATGAAGAAGTATTTGAAGTCATTTGGTTGCATCGTCACATCGTTAAACTCTGGAACCTTCATGAGCCGGCCATTGAGAGGAACCTCGGCCATTTGACGCAGGGGCGAATAAACCAGTCCTTGACCGTTTGTCGCCACTTTCAGGGTTTGTATGTGTTCACCAAGCAATGAAAGGGGCTGATCAGGAATGCCTTTCAATGGGCGCTCTGAGTAAAAAATGGCGTAAGGAATAGAGCTTCCTTTGATCAAGGTGCGGTGAGTACCATCCGCATTCACCGTCTCTTCAATGATGCTACCTTTTACGGGTATCAAGATGGGAGGGAAGAAACTTAAATCCGGCTTCCCTTTTCCAGCGTCCATATTACCCGCTTTACGTTGTTCATTGATCTCCTGATCAATCGCCTTTTTCTTCTCGCGCCAATCCCCCATATAGACGACCCGGGACACAGGCAAGCGGCCAAGGGTAGCGGGTGAGAAGAGATAGTTTGGCGCAACGAGCGCATAAGCATCGTAAAATTTCTTCGTTGCTGCACTGGTTGCTGCACTAGAAGCTGCACTAGATGCCTGACTCTTGGCACCTGAGGTTTGGGCCACGGCCACCCCACTCACGGCCACCATACAGGGGATGCTTGTAAACAGGCAAACCCGTAGGCCATTCGATAGTAGTAGACGCAGAAAACTGAGCATAAAGCCATCATAGGGAGTTAAGATCGCCCTGTAAAGCGCTCGTTCCACCGGTTCGACGATTGAAGCCATGCCCTATTTTCTCTATGCTTGGGCAAGATAGAACCCTTAAAGAAAATTGGTATTGGTTATGAATGGAAGGTATTTTAACGGAATTTGTTGGTGTTTCACTCTTTTTTGCATCGCACTCGCACCGGCTTCAGCAGGCCCTAACGGGCAAATGAGCGACAATAGGCAAGAAATGACCCCCGTGCCAGCCAAAGAACAAATGCAAAACATGCTTCCAATCTTGGCCTTCAAAGATACCAACATCGCTGATGTGTTCGAATTTATTATCTCGGTTACTTACAGCCCTTGCGTGCCTGGCAGTGTCGGAGTAAGTTATATTTTCAAAGCCAAGGCGGGAACAAAAAGACTTCCTAAAATAACCATCGATCTTCGCAGAGTTAGCTTGGAGAACGCGTTAGGCATTGTGTGCGACATGGGTGGCTACAAATATTATTACGACGGTGAGATCATCATGATAAGGCACCCGTCGGAAATCAAAAAGGGAGTCCGCGTGTATCCTCTCCCGAAGAACCATCAGGTCATTCCCCTCCCCGCTAGTTTGAAACTGACGGAATAAACCCAGCAAGTCGTATGCCGAGGCAACCGCGCAAAATGTGTTCGACCCATTCCATTATTGGTCCGGTTTCCCCATGTAACTCATGAAGAGGAAATCGTTCTTCGCGTTGGAATGGCAATCGGCACAGTTTGCGGTTTGCGGACCACGGGTGACCACATCACGCGCGCCGGATTTATCGATGAAAACAAAATCCCAATCGGCTTGTTGGGGTGCGGTGCCTTCCGCTTGCTTGAGCATGATGGCCAAACCGATGGGGCGATCTTTTTCATTCCGCTTTTCTTTTACCACCACCGAGCCGGGTTTCAGTTTAAAGGTGCCCGCGGCGGGGGCGACCATGGCGCGCTTGTTCCAGTACACGTGATTGACCACTTGAGTGTGCGGATTAGGGTCTTGTATTCCGGTGAGGTCACGCGGTTTGCAAAGCATGGCGAACATGGAAGGCACAATGCGACCACCAGAGGTGACATCGGTCCAACTGCGATAATCCGTGATCTCGGGAATGGCTTCGCGAACCACTCGGGCAGGCGGGGTGGTCGCGGGCTGATTTGGAGGACTGGATACTTGCGAAACACCCGCCGGTTTGTTTTCGGCAACTCGTAAGACTTCGGAAACTTGTATGGCTTCGGAAACTTGTATGGCTTCGGAAGCTTGTGTGGCTTCAGAAGCGGTGGGCCTCGGTGCATTTGGAATTTGCATCGGAGCTATTGGCTTATAGGGCGCAACCGGGGGATTTGGAACCACATACCGGCGCGGGACCGGCGCGGGCTCAATCGCTATTTCTTGGGTTTCAGGCACAGGTAAAGGCGGTGGGTTCTGCTTCGCCTCCATCACCGAATCGGGCGACTGCATCACCTGTTGCGGAATCCGAATCCCCCGCACCACCGGCACTCCTTTGATGCGTAGGCCCGGGTCGTTTGGGTTCATTCCGCCGTCGACTTTTCGAGTCTGGCAGCCGCTTGTGAGTTGCACGGCAATGAGGCCAAGGACGGCAACCAAGAGGCAGGGTCGGATCACTTGTGCTGCCGCGATTCGTTTCGTAATCGGTTTGGGTATCGTTTTCATTCGCTGTTCAACATTCTTTTCGCTTCTAACTTTTCTCGCAAGCTTGGCATGGCTTCCTGCATAGCGATTCGTCCAGCTTCGATGCAGGGTTCGGCTTTATCAAAATCCAAAATATTGAGACTTCCTACCTCGGGTCGCACCAAGACATCCGGCGGATTCACCGCGAGACGTGCTTCGGAAATTTGTACTTCCATGATGCGTACCGAGTTGCCAATCACGTCAAAAATATTGGGGACGGGGGCAGGACTCATCCAGCGACTCAGCAAGGGCATGCGGTCCCAATTCATGTCGTCCACTCGGTGGGTGACGGATTGTAAAATCCGACTATTTCTCCGGTCAGAAAATCGGCGAATCCGTTCCAAGGTTCCTACCGGAACACTTTTTTCCGCCTTGTGAAGCAAGCCATGATTCACATCGATCGCGATGGTAAAGTCAGCTCCCATTTCGCGCACCACATTGACCGGCACTGGATCAACCACCCCACCATCGACCAAAACTCGTTTGCCGCGCGCCACTGGTTTTAAAATACCTGGCATGGCAATGCTGGCTCGAACCGCTTCGACTAAATCGCCATCCTTGAGCACCACGGCACCCCCTCGCATCAAATCTGCCGCGACACAGGCATAGGGTTTGGGCAAGGACTCGATCGGACCGGCCTGAATAAATTCCTTCATGAAGGTCTGGATCCTACGACCGTTCACCATACCGGAGCGCGGGATATTCGGCTCAAAAAAGTAATAGATAATGCTACGCCAGTCGAGTTTTAGCGCAGTTTTATGCAGCGCATCCAAGTTCCCACTTAGATACACCGCTCCGATCAAGGAACCCATACTCGTGCCCGCCACGAGGTCAATCGGGACCTTTTCGGCCTCCAATACTTGGAGAGCTCCGATGTGTGCCCACCCGCGTGCCGCGCCACTACCTAG
>Ga0209186_1001522_pt1 | contig 17041 bp, 7 predicted proteins | sample SidtaG_FD_187426 | JGI IMG/M metagenome (GOLD analysis project Ga0209186, IMG submission 187426) | Marine algal microbial communities from Sidmouth, United Kingdom - Sidmouth_Male2 metaG (SPAdes) (version 2) | ecosystem: Host-associated > Algae > Red algae > Unclassified | place: Sidmouth, United...
TCCTAGCCACAGTTTTTAGTCGTATGGTCGTGGCGGGGGCCATTATTGCCCAGCTGCTCATTTTGTGGGTGCCTCTGTTAGAGCCTCTGGGTTACCCTTTGGTTCTACCCGAAAATGTAATTTGGAAGGTTTAGAGCGAAACTATTTGGAGTCAGGTTGTACTGCGATACTGCATTACGGTAGCCGAGTGCTTTTCGATTTATTGGCCGATTTACAGCGGTTGCACGTACTCCTGATTATATTTCCGTTTGATTTTCAGCCTAAAGGCTTTATCATATAGCTTTCTTGACTCTCACGAGATAGTCATTATGTCAAAACGGCAAGAACTGTGCATACGCAATTTGTCAAAATTTAGAAACGAAACATCCAGCGAAAGCGACAAAATGAATTCAATTATACAATATTTCTCAATCCTGATGCTAGCCGCGGTTACCCTTCCAGCTTCCGCACAAACAAAAAATGCCAAGCCCTCTGTTGCTGCCAAGCCCTCTGTTTCTGCCAAGCCCTCTGTTTCTGCCAAGCCCTCTGTTGCTGCCGAGTCCTCCGTTACTGCCGAGTCCGTTGTTGCTTCCAAGTCCTCTGTTGAGAAGTTCAATAATCAAATGGCGATAAACCTTGGGGGATCTCCGTTCCCGTCCGGACATGTCCGCTTTAGTGGAGTAGCCTACCCAGCTCATGCCGCTAATACATGGATAGTTGCATACAATCTCAAATCCACGATTCGATATCTCAACGCGGCTGAAGAGCTAGGTCAAAACTGGTATGTTTATTTTGGTATCAAGATGTACAAAGATCCATTGGCCAATACGGATACCGACGCCCATGATTACCACTATGTGGCAAGCTATACTGATGCATACCCTGCGGTCGCAGATACCTGCCTCGGAATCCATTGCCTAACATTCAATGTAGACAGGTTTTTTCACGTCAGTCCAGAAATCGAAAAATTTAAGGTCACGGTTCGGCTGATGGTAAGAGGTAGCGATGGAGAATTTTACTCCATTTCCGACGATGTAGATAGCTTCACGAAGCCTTATCCTCACCCCTAGTCTGATTCTTTTTCAAGTAGTCAAGTCGGGCCTTCGTGTCCGGCTTTTTTTTGCCCTGGTCGTTTAGTAGGTTGGCTCTCTGAGCCGACTTAATGGGGTAAAATGCAAATTTGTGAGATATGTATAGAGCCGCGAAGCGGCGGCATTTGATAGCCCCGGACGCAAGTCCGGGGTTTAGCATGCTCCTACATTTGAGTCGCAACGCGACGGCATCCCGTCTGGTCTTAAACTGAGGGACCCTCGCTCGAAAGCCAAGCCCGACAGACTCTTAAGAGCCTGTCGGACTTGGCAGACTCGGCTGCGAACTTCACACTTTGGGCCTCACGATCCGGACGATCCGGACGAATTGATCAAATAGCCTTAGTCCATATCTCTAAAATTGTTTGTTAAGGATTTATTCAATTTATTCATCACTAATTGGTTACGGGATTGTATCCCTATTTAAGTGTTACGGAGAGATTATGAAAATATTTAATGGTTATTCGCGGGGGAAAATTCTCTGCTTTTTTGCAATGCTCGGATTTTTGTTCGCTTTTAGTTCGAAAGCATACGCGCAAACAATTTCAGGAGCTGTAAATACGAACGATATCGGAGTTGCTGGAATCGAAGTGTGTATTTACGGATACGATGGTTCGGGTCCGGTGTGTGTCACTTCTGCCGCAGATGGGTCTTATGTTTTTGATTTTGCAGCCGATCCGGCTCTCGTGGCGCTTTGCACGCCATGCCCGGACGGAACCGATCGCGAAGACACCTTTACGGTGGTGATTGATTCGGCCTTGTTTACAAACAACTTTGGGACGGGAGTGATCAATCCCACGGGTCCGACAGACCCCTCGGTGGATTCGCCACTGGTTCAATTTGCCGATAAAGGCGATACACTGACCTTCAATCTGGAGCCGTTACCCGGATGTGTTGCCGGATCGGTGGCCAATCCACAGTACGTGGTGTCCTGTGTCGTGTTTAGCCCCGCCCCGGGAAGTGGTTCTACCGATATCGCTATCGTGGGTTTCAACCGCTCCGATGCCCCAGACATGGGAGGTCCTCTGGTAGACACCAACATTGACAATCCGGTGAAGCAGCCGCTGGCCACCCACGGTCAGGTGGGATCGATCATTGGATTGGAATATCAAAGTGCTCTCAATAATGGCAACGGTACACCGGCAGTATACGCAGCCGCGGGGTCGATTGCCGCTTCCTACTGGGGTCCCGGTGGACCTGGCGCGATTTACATTGTCGATGACTCTGGCGCTCCAAGTCTGACAGCTAACCTTCCCTTTATCACCATCACGAATGCTTCACCAGGAACTCGCCGAGGGGTCAGCTGTGAAACGTTGGTCAACAGCTTCAACGGAGACTGCTCTACCGTCCCGAAGGATGGGACCTATGATGGTGCGAATGATGGCATGTTTCAAGATATCTGCATGGTTAGCCAAGTCGGAAAAGAAGGTTTGGGCGACCTAGAATTGGATGGGGATCAGGACACAATGTGGACGGTGAATCTCAACAATAAGCACCTCTACATGATCGATGTGACTGATTCGACCACCGCCACCAACACACCTCCGGTTGATCTCGGCCTGATTCCCGGACCCAATTGTGTAAACGGGGAATGGCGTCCTTGGGCGTTGGAATTCTGGGGAGGTGATCTGTATATCGGCGGGGTGTGTTCTGGCGAGAATGGCGGTTCCATCAACGATGTGGTTGGCCATGTTTATCGGGTCGCTGATCCTTATTCGGCCGCAGGTTTGGCTGCCGCTCAGCTGGTGCACAGCGAAGTGCTCAATTATGACAAGGACTATGCAAACCTCAACAACACCCTTTTTCCTCTCACCAGTAAAATGCGTCCATGGCGCGACTGTTATGATCCGGTGGAGCATGACATTGTAGACGGCGCGACCGGGACAATCTTTCTGTTTCGTGGCTCTCCCATGCTGGTCGATATCGAGTTCGATATCGAAGGCAACATGATTATGGGATACCGAGACCGGATGGCCGATCAGTTTACCGGAGCCCCGATGTTGACCAACGTCAATCCGACAACCTGCCAATACTCAGGTTGCGAAAGCCTAAACCGGAGTATTGTGGCGTCAGGTGACATCCGCCGGGCGTGCTGGATTTCTGATTCCGCAGGTTCGACCACAATCAACAGCGCCCCTAGCTTGGTGGGTGCCTACGATGTCGGTGACTGGCACGGAGAAGGGACCGTTTCGGGTTGCCCACAAAACGTCTCGGGTCTTCCTTCCGCAGGGGGCAACGCAGACTCGTTGACGGATGAATTTTTCAACGGCGAATACTCTGCTAATCATGCCGGAGGCGCAACCGGCCACCTTGCCCTCGATCCTTCTCGGCGCGAAGTTGCTACCTTGATGGTTCGTCCCTGGCAGCATTTTGGCGCCGGCACCAGCTTTGACACTCAACCAAGCACCCAAGGCGTTCGTTGGATGAACACCACCACCGGCGGATCGGCTTCAGGCAACGACCCCGGCTCCCCTGGAAACACCGGCAATCACCATCTTGCCTCTGTACGCCTTGACCGAGGCCTTGGTGGCGGAGAGAAAAAAGGCACCGCCCTTGGAGATATCGAGGTTCTTTGTGATCCTGTACCGGTGCAGATTGGCAACTTTGTTTGGTGTGACTGCGACGGTGATGGGATTCAAGATGGCGGCGAAATGCCGCTGGAGGGCGTGGAAGTCAAACTGTACAACGAGGATACGGACACGTTGCTAGCGACCACTAACACCGACGTAAATGGTCATTACTTCTTCATGGTCACTCCCGATCAACACCTACGCCTCGAGTACTGCACCAATCTCACCCTATCGGCTCAAAACATGGGCGGGGACGATACCCGGGATTCGGATGCGGGCCTCATCAATGGTGTTCCGACCATTTATTATGGTTCCCGTGCCGGGGTGAATGATCACTCACTTGATGTCGGCTTTATTTGTGGCCCGGTGGTTCAATTGTTGGTTGAAACCTTGCCGAACACGGATTTTTCTACCTGTCTTACAGAGGTACCATCCTTCCAGCTTGCTGAACTGAGTGATGTGGTCAACGTGATTGTCCCTGAGGGAACTACATGCTCTTCCGTGACCACTGCCGACATGGTTAACGTCGTAACTGTAACCAATGATCTCCCGGGTTGTCTGACTGAGGTTATCCGGACCTTTACCTTCATGGATACCGACTGCTGTCCTTTCACGAGGTGCCCGATGACCCAGCGTGTTACTTATGCCATCGATGTGGAACCTCCCACCATCGTTTGTCCAGAGGGACGTTTTTTAGGCTGTGCTCCTAACCCATTGACCGAAGAAGCTGTCGCCGCGATCTTCAATCAATTGGCGCCACTTTCTTTTGACCTCGCTCAAATTACGGCAACCGACAATTGCATGTGTGTTGAACCCGTGACGCTATTCTCCGAAACAACCGTGACGAATGAAGGCTGTTCCGTCGACTTGACGCGGACCTTTGTCGCGACGGACTGTTGCGGTCAGACCTCTACCTGCACCATCGTGCATACGGTGGGTGGGGTAGATGCGATTGTTTCTGGAATTCCCGGAGCGGAAGTTGCAGGTTGTCAGCCCGCAGGTTACGTTTTTGAAACAAATCTCACTTCACTCACGGTGGAAATTCCTACCTTATTTGGCGATGAAGAAGTGACGGCTTTCGCAGGAGTCACCAACATGGTTACTGTTTTCACTGGTGCTATGGACTTTGCCTGTTCCGAATTGACGATCACGAATCTCGACTTGCTTCCCGGTTCCGTGGGCGGTGGTGTGGATAACCTCTTTAAATTGACCAATGATGTATTCGCCTACGATCTCTGTGATCCGACCGCGAATCTTCCGGTTCAAAATAGTGGGGCTCACTGGCTTGAGTTTGCCGGCAACCCCGGAGCGACCGTGCTTACGAACTCGGTCGTGGTCGGAATCGTTTGTTCTGAAAACGTGTTTATCGATGTGTATGGCCGTAGTAACTGCTGCTGGACTCGTGACGATGACATTGACATTTATTTTCTAAATAATGGCGTCTTGGTGGCCTCTTTGATTGCGGTTGGGATTCCAGGAAGTTCGGCATCAGACCCGAATGTGGCGCGGTTTTCTGCACCTTCGGGAGTTAAAGTTGACGAAATTATTATCAGTTCGGTGATGCCAGCTGGATCTGGAAATGACAACCGTCTTATGCTGACCGAAGTCCGAGCCGGAGTATACACGACCAAGGATGGCGGTGACGGAGCCTTGGCCCTTGGTACATGCGGGGGTAACCTCAGCGGCACCTATAACCACATGCTTATGCTTCCGGCTTCCTGCCCTGATGGGTGGAGTGACTTTAGCGGAACCTTTGATATTCCCTTAAACAGCTCAATTATCATTTCAGCAGGTGCGGCTTCAACCACCCTCTCTGGCCCCTTCTCCGGCCCATTTACTATGCCGATCTCAGCCGCCGGAGACTTGCCGATTATGTTTACGCTTAACAGCACTGATCCTTGTGCCATTCCCTGTGTCCTCGACTATGCGGCCATCGGTCAATGCGAAGCCATGGTGGCTGATCCGGCCAACGATTCTAACTTTAGCGTCACCAATGTCCTGAGCACCAATGCCTGCGTGGTGAGCGAAGTCAGAAGCTATCGGTACACGAGTTGCTGCGACCTCTTTGGTGAAACCGTGGTGACCAACACGTATACCATCGCTGCTCCGCTGAGTATCGCCCCATTGGCAAAATTGGATGCTGGTTGTATTACCAGCGCCGCGACCGACATTCCTGCCTTCGATACCTCAACGTTGGTGATCCAATCTGACTGCCCCTTCACCATCGTCACCGGTGACGTTTCTATTGCGATGCAGACCGACTGTGTCTGGTCTAACGAACGTGTGTTCGGAGCTGTCTCGTTCTGCGGCGAAACCCAGCTCGTGACCCAAGCGGTCTGTTGGGTGATCAACGACTTCACCTACACCGGCCCCATGTCTTTCGCGACCAATTGTGTGGCGTATGACAATGCTGCGGAGGTGCTGTCTGCATCAAGCGCCATTGAGCTGGGCTCCGATGCCTGCTCCTTGGCCACAGTTATGAGCATGACTATGAGTGGCGGCGACGCCTGCACGTTAGGTGGACTTGTTTATACCAATGTCTACACCGTGGATGATCGCTGTGAAGCGGCTACGGCGGTGTTCACGCAAACCGTCCGCGTGGTTGGGTTGCAAACCTTCACCGCCACTTCTCCGGAAAGCTTCACCACCAACTGTATCGATTTCAGCAACGATGACTACCTTGCCTCCTTGCCTCCGGTTGAGTTCACTCCAATGTCCTTGCCAATTACAAATTTGGTTTGCGTGACGACGACCGTCACTGGATTCATTTCCAATCCGAATGGTGGCTTCAAGGATGAGTTCCACCCCGACTATGTTCTAAACCCCGTAAACGGTCTTTGGGAAACCATGATTTCTGCAACCGCCACGCCAACCGTTGTGCTTACCGCGCCAACAGGAGCAGGTGCATACCAGTACAGCGACCTGACCGATGTAGATTTTAATCTTGGATTTGAATACGCCGGTTTCTATGGGAACTCGACTGCGGCCCCGATCGATATTGATATCATTTATGATACCCAGATCAGCAATTCGGTCGCAACCGGAAGCGACGTATCGACCTTCAATAACTTTACAGTTACTCCGCCTGGTTTTGGCCCGCACCGTCCACCATTCTCTATCCCCCTTGCCGGTCCAGATGTGCTTGGCTTTACTAACGATGGCGCCACCGCGATATCACTTGGCAGCATTGGCTTAGATTCCTACTATTCGGCCACGGACGGGTTAACCAGCTACGGGGGGGGACATCACATTCACCTCGGATTGCGGTTCACCGCCACACTTAAGGAATACTACGAAGTGGTCACACCGGCCGCCGAGCTTGCAGGGTGCGACACGTATACGACAACCACCAATACCACGATGGGCGGATCGGCTTGCGATCCTGCCGGGTTGCAGATCACCAATCTCTTCACGGTGAGCTACTCCTGTGGCTCCCACTCAGTGACGCAAGTCATCACAGTCGCATCGGCCAACGTGCCAGTTCTCAGTGGTGTCCCGGAAAGTTTCGTCACCAATTGCGCCAGCTTTGATCATGCCGCATGGTTGAGCAGCCTCACTGGAATCATGTCCACCGATGCAGACACCTGCGACACCATCATCCTCTCAACCAACACGACGGTAAGTGGGGATGTCTGCTCTGGGTCTTTGGTTTACAGCAATGTCTTTAGCGCAACCGATTCTTGCAGCAATATGACATCCGTGGTGCAAACCGTAACCGTCGAGCGTAACGAAGCGCTTGTCGCGGATCTTAGTGCGGTCACTAACATCACCCTGAGTTGCGTTAGCTATATCGAGGCCGATAACACCGCGGCTGTGGCTGCCTTAGCTGCGGACATTGTCAGCAGTATCAGCGGGCATGTTTGCGATACCCCGTTGTTTTCAACAAATGTTACGAGTAACGGAGGAACACCTTGTTCTGCACCGGGACTTATCTTTACCAACGTGTTCACCGTGACCGACGGCTGCGGTTCGCTTTCTGCAACCCAGGTTGTCACCGTCCTCGCTTCAGAACCACTCTTGCTTGCTGGTATTCCAGCCAGCACGAACATCGAAGGCTGTGTTATCAGTTACGACAACACCGCCAATCTCGGTGCCCAAGTTTCTGCGACCGATGCGGATGATTGCGAAGTCACTGGGCTCAGTGTCAGTGCGAGCACCAACGGAACCGGTTGTGCCGGCGATCCCGTGATCTACATGAACGTTTGGACCGCCACCAATCTTTGCGGCGATCTAGTCACCGCAACCCAAATCGTCGAAGTCGTCGACACCGCAGGACCCGTTCTCACGGGCTGCCCAGCTGACACCAATCTGACCTGTATCGGTGACTTAGGTCAGGTTGTTGTCACCGCGACCGACAGTTGCGGAGCCGCCCTCGCGGTGGCATCGAGTTCAACCAACAATGCAGGATCCGGTTGTGCCGGCGACCCTCTCATGTTGACGTTGACGTGGAGCGCCACCAACGCCTGTGGCGTTGCAACTTCCTGTTCTCAAGTGGTCCGTATCGAAGCGACGACCGCTATAGGGTTGATGGATTGTCCTGAAGACAGTGCGACCAACTGTGTCGTAAATGTGGTGGCTCCGGTTGCCCCCACGATGGTTGCGGGATCCTGCGAAATTCCGACCATGCTGTTTGTCAGTTCCACGAACACCGCGAGCGGTTGTGTCGCGGATCCGATCCTCATTACCAATATCTGGACTGCCAGTGACGCCTGCGGTTCCGTTAGTTGCACTCAGGTCATCACGGTTGTCGACGCGTCTACTCCGGCTTTGGCAGGGGTTCCAGCAGATACCTTGGTTGCCTGCATCGCCGACGTTGTCATCACGCCTCTCGGTGATCTGCAAGCCAGCGGCGTTGGGTGCTCGACGTCGGTTACTTCCATGTCCAGCGTCACCAACGCGGGTAGCGGATGTGCAGCGGATCCGGTGCTTATTACCAACACCTACACGGTTGCCAACGACTGCGCATCGACCAGTTACGTGCAAGTCATCACCGTCGTTTCCACCGAGACTCCAGCTTTGGCCGGGGTTCCAGCAGATTCCATGGTTGCCTGCATCGCTGACGTTGTCATCACGCCTCTCAGCGATCTGCAAGCCAGCGGCGCTGGGTGCTCGACGTCAGTTACTTCCATGTCCAGCGTCACCAACGCGGGTAGCGGATGCGCAGCGGATCCGGTGCTCATTACCAACACCTACACGGTTGCCAACGACTGCTCATCGACCAGTTACGTGCAAGTCATCACCGTCGTTTCCACCGAGACTCCAGCTTTGGCCGGGGTTCCAGCAGATACCATGGTTGCCTGCATCGCCGACGTAGTCATCACGCCTCTCAGCGATCTGCAAGCCAGCGGCGCTGGGTGCTCGACGTCGGTTACTTCCATGTCCAGCGTCACCAACGCGGGTAGCGGATGCGCAGCAGATCCAATTGTCATCACCAACATCTACACGGTTGCCAATGATTGCTCATCAACCAGTTACGTGCAAGTGATCACAGTTCAAGATACCTCAGTGGTTGCTTTGACCGGAGTACCATCCGATGAGATGGTGGCCTGTGTTAGCAATATTGTAATCACTCCGCTGAGCCAACTTGCAGTGGTTAATGATGGTTGCACCACCTCGATCACCTCGATGACCAGTGTGACCAATGCGGGCACGGGATGTGCAGATAGCCCAATCCTGATCACCAACACCTACAATATCGCTGCCGGCTGTTCATCGTCTTCCTACGTACAAGTGATTACGGTTGCCGGTGCGGAATCGTTCCTGCTTGCAGGGGTTCCTGCGGATACCAACATCAGTTGTGGAACCGCCACAATCCTTGCGGTCGAAGATCTTGAATTCAACGAAGCCGGTTGCAGCTCAGCCGACCTTTCCATGACTTCGATTACGAACATGGGGTCCGGTTGTGAAGCCGATCCAATCGTGATCGAAAACGTCTACACCGCCATTGGCGAATGTGGAAGCCTATCCGTCACTCAGACCATCACCATTGCCGATACGGAGGCACCTGTCTTTGACTGTCCAGTCGCGATGACTGTTTCCAATGCAGCGGACGAGGCCTGCCAACTCATTCTACCTGACCTGCGCCCCGCAGCCACGGATGGATGTTCAAGCGCCGTGGTTACTCAAGTTCCATCTCCTGGAACCGTGATCACCAATGCGGGTATCACGATGGTCACGCTCACGGCTGAAGATGTCTGCGGAAATGTCACCAGTTGTATGGTCGCAGTCGAGTTGGTCTGCGGAACCAATAATGTCGTCACCAATACGCCGCTGATCTTCGACCTCGCGCTGATTAAATTCCGTACCACTGATCTAGTTAGCGTTCCAGGTGCTGATGTCGACTTCACGATTACGGTTAGTAACCAAGGTGAACTCCCCGCAACCAATGTTGTGGTCACCGATTACATCCCGTCCTCGATGATGCTCAATGACAGCGACTGGACCTTGGTTAGTCCCAATGCCGAAATTATGCTTCCGGGCGTACTCGCTGTAGGCGCCTCTACCAATGTTGAAATCACCCTGACAATTGATCCAGCTTACCCGGGCGGGATCATCACCAACTGGGCCGAGATCAGCCAAGACAACTCTGTCGTGCTTGATATCGACAGTATTCCAGATGCGATGAACTTCAATCACGCTGGCGAAACCGATGATCGCGATGACGATAACTTTACTGGCGGCGATGGACGAAACGGAACGGTTGGCGTCCAAGGCGGCGATGAAGACGATCATGATCCAGACATTGTCACGGTCGTACTTCCAGGTAGTTGCCCACCCGCAACCGCTTCTGCTGAATGCGTGGATGACGTCACGGTCCTGACGCTGGCAAGTTTCCCCGGACCTGCGGCTTGCAGTAACGCAACGCTAAGCGTCGCGGTAAGCACCAATGGAACCGGCTGCGACGCCGAGATCATTCAAGTCTACACCGTCACCGATAGCTGCGGTACGCGAGTCTGCACCCAGACCGTCACCATCACTGACACCACTGCACCAGTGATCACCGCCTGCCCAGCCGACGTCACGGTCGACTGCTTGTCCGCGCTTCCAGAGCTCGACCCAGCCGCCTTCGTCGCCACCGACAACTGTGGCACCGTCGTAACCACCACCAACACCACCGAAACCCCCGGTGCCTGTCCGGCGGAGCGGACCATCACCACCATCTTCACCGCCACCGATGATTGCGGGAACAGCAGTAGCTGCACCCAGACGGTCAACGTGGTTGATAGCGAAGGTCCGGTTATGACCTGCCCAGCCAGCCTCACGCTGATGCTTTCGGGTGCGGATTGTGGCGTCACCATTCCAGAGCTCCAACCTACCGCGATCACCGATTGTGGAGGCTTTGGCGCGGTCACGCAAACCCCGGCTGCCGGCACCCGCTTCACAGACGGTAACGTGCCTTCGCTGATTGGTCTCAGTGTCACCGACGAATGTGGCAACACGACCATGTGCACCGTCGCGCTCGCGGTTGAATGCGGCGTCAGCATCACCGGGTTCCTTTGGCTCGACATCAATGGTGACGGCATCCGAGGTACAACGGATAACAACGGCTTCGCAGGCGGGGCCACGGTTGAGCTCCTCAACGCAGCTGGTTTGGTTATCGACACCACGGTTACCGCGACCGATGGATCCTATGCTTTCCAGGCACCAGCCGGAACCTACCAGATCCACTTCGATGTGAATGAGCTAGCCAACCGTCCAGAGATGTACGAAATCAGCCCGCAAAGTGCAGCCTCACAAGCCGATGCGGCCACTGGCCTTAGTGAGACCTTTACCTTGGCCTGTTGTGCGAGCACCAGCGTCGACCTCGGGATCTACGAGCACGCAAACATCACCGGAACCCTATGGGAAGACCTCAATAACAACATGTTGATTGACGATGGCATCGGACAGATGCTGCCGACCGTGACGCTCTACCTTGAGGACGTCGATGGCAACCTGATCCAGACCGTGACCACCGATGCAAACGGAGACTATGAATTCAGTTGGATCGAACCCGGGACCTACAACATCCGGATCGAAACCAACGACTTCCCCACTGGGTTTATGTTAGAAACCGTGATTCCGGCCATGCCCTTGACCGTGACCTCCTCGCAAACCCTCGAAGAGCAAAACTTTGGCTTCCTGTTTTCCGCTCCGACGGCCCTGGACCTAGTTCGGTTTGATGCCGAAGTTGGCCCTGACGGGGTCACCGTGAGTTGGGCCGCAGCATCTGAAAATGATTTGCTCGGATACAATATTCTCCGCAACGGCGAACAGGTGAATGCAGATTTGATCTTCGCTGGGGTAGGGGAATACCTTCTGTTGGATGCCGGTTCTCTCGGTGGTGCCTACACCATCGAGTCCATCGGCAACGATTTGGCCCGTGAAACCGATGGCCCGATCTTACCGACTCTTGACGCCGCCCCGGTAGGCGAGCCAACCAAGACCATCCTTGCCACTGACGGCGCCGCGGACTTTGTCACTGACGTGACTTCCCTAAGCTACTTCGTGCTCGAGTTTGAGGCCGCCCCGACCGTGATCGACCTCACGAATCAGCGAATCCTTAAGGGCGAATCCATCGAAACCGATGGCAACTTCGGGGCTTACTTTAGTGCGGAAGCCGGTCTTCGGATTCAGGTGAAATAAACCAACTTCATAAATTATGAAGCTATTAAGGCCTGAAAGCATTCGCTTTCAGGCCTTTTCATTTTTGGGAAATCCGAACGGTAGAACAAGGCGTGGATACGGAACCCTTCGGGATTCAAAGAGGTTCCATATCCCAGAAGGACAAGCCCATAGATGTTAATGATCATGGAACCCCCTAGATCTAAATCAATGCCAACTACACACACACCCACACACAGGCCTAATCCCCAGCTCTTTTTTTGAGCTGTACACACTTTCGTTGTCACGCAATAATACAATTGCTTTATTGTCGTATGATAAGGCACGCAACGGAATCACAATTGACTGTTGCAGATGCAGACATGAAAATTGACCTGACGCCCTATCTTTCTATTTCAGACCTATTGCAGAACGCACAAGCCTGTTCGCGCATGTTACAGCTGAAATACTGGACAGAATATGAAAGTGGATATGAGCGCGTCGCGTGGGGGCGTGGATGGCGATATCGCTATCAAAAGACCTATGTCACCGACCCCACCATCCTTGAATATTTTAAATCTCTAGCCATTCCACCAGCGTGGAATAACACGTATATTGCGCCCGAGCGAAACTCACACATCATCGCCACGGGCACTGATGACAAAAACAGAACGCAGTACATTTATAACGACGCTTGGACAGAGCGAAGAACCTTGCTGAACTTCTACAGGCTACCACTGTTCTACATGGCTCTCAAGCGCCTTCGCAGGTGGAGCAATGCAAACAAAGATACAGCTGACCCAGAAACCAAGGAACTGCGGATCGCATTAAAGTTATTAGAAAAACACTATTTGCGTATCGGACATGTGTCGTATCTTGAGCGCAATAAAACGGTCGGCCTGACCACACTATTGCGTCGCAACATAACCCAAACCGATGCTGATGAATACGCACTCGAATATCGCGCAAAGTCCCAAAAACTAAGAACCATTGTGATTAAGGATCGAGAAATTGAAAAATTTCTAAATGAAGCAGAGGACTCTGACCGCCAGTTTATATTTCCGTCTTGGAACGCCCGCTCACTGAACCTCGCGATTAAAGAAATCACCCGGCTCGACGTCACCGCAAAAGATTTTCGGACCTGGGGCGGCACCTACGCGGCCTACAAGCATCTGTGCAAAAACGAGCCGGAGGTAGTCACCCCCGCTATCAAAAAAACCTCGCAGATTTTGGGCAACACGCCCGCTGTGGCACGTTCGTCGTACATTCACCCCTTTGTGCTCAGAGCCTATAACGACCCGAAATACGCATCGTTCTTTGTGCCGCAGCGGCGTCGCACGGCCTATGAATCATCTTTGAATAAGCTGATTGATACGCTCTATCACGACACGATGAAGGACGACTCTTAGCCGTACATTTCTCTAAACTTCTTTTTTTCTGTGACGTATTTGGGGTGCTCTTTTGCGTCGAACCACCTTTTCTTAAAAATACGCGCGGACTCCGCCTTGATAGGGTCTTCTACCTGCCGCTCGTGCTGTGGGCGCCCGTGTGATCCACTTTGACCTTTCTTACTATCTGGCACGGGGCCGACATACTTTTTGCCGCCTTTGTAATTCGCATATCGACGAGAACGCGTGTAACCCATCTGCAAAAACTTGCGCGCCATGTCAGCCCCAACGAAGTCATCACCTGCTAAATATTGCAGAAATAGTGCATATATTTTTTCTGACGATTCTGTGGCTATCTCTGGGTTTTTAAACCGCCAATGCGGCAGTATTTCGGACTTGTATGGCTCGACTAGGAGCACCCCCTGCTCACCTCGCCCAACCCGGTAAAGGTGTGGGCTTTGACGGAGATTAAGTGACTTGTAATCGAGGTCATAATTAAAGGCGCGGTCGTTGGGCATTACGTTGTATCCAAAAAATCATGAGAGTTGAGTACTGCGAAGAATGAGTGGAATCCCGTCGATAAACCCGCTCAGACTTCAGTCAAACTCTAAAATTGCCTGCTAAACCTATCAGCGCTAGAGAATACGGCTTCGCAGCAGGTCGCTTGTGAAATATGCGGGCGAACCTCTTAGTATGCGCCCTGAGAGTAGGTCATCTCATAGCTGTGGGTATAGATCTCGAAGACCAGACCAAACGGATCTTCCACATAGACCATCTTGTATGGCTTTTCGTTCGGATAATACTCCCGAATGGGCATTCTCTGCTTGCCACCATGGGAGACCACCTTCTCCACAAGCTCCTCGATATTTGGATCCTGCACGCAAAAATGGAATGCCCCCGTCTTCCAATACTCAAATTCTTTGGGCGTTTGGTTGTTTCGGAACTCAAACATTTCAATGCCAATTTTGTCGCCAGTCGAAACGTGGGCAATCTTGAATGATCCCCAGCCTTCTCCGAAAACGTCTATGCACATCTTTCCGATGGCGGTATCCGACTCCTCCTCTACCACAGTTGGCTTCATGATCGTATACCATCCCATGACATCCTCATAAAACTTGACGGCTTTGTCTAGATTCGGAACCGACAAGCCGATGTGGGAAAATGTTTTTGGATATGTGCTCATAATTTTTCTTGGGCTAGCAGGTTAGCAATTTCAACTTTCCTTAAGATATAGATTAAAATTCGACCGTCAAGTTTACCTTTTCTACATGATTTTTGGCATAGGTCCGAAACGGCCTATGGTAGGTTGGCTCTCCGAGCCGACGCAACGGGTTAAGCTACATGGTTTGCAAAGAACGATCATGTCGGGACAGAGTCCCAACCTACTTTTTCCTTCAGATCTTCTTGGGCGGCAATACTCCAACTGGTTTCCCGGTTGGGGGGACCTCATGGTATCTCATCCAGCGTTGGGCATCAAAATCGTATACTTTGCACGCGGCTGTATTTCTAAAGTAATCGAAAAATCCGAGCGGCACCTCGCGATACTGCCCCTCATATCGCGCGCGCAATGCCTTTGCCGCTTTTGGCAGATGATAAAATGGCACGCTCGCATCGAGGTGATGCGGCATGTGGATGAAAATATTGTGCGCAAAAAAGTTCATCACGCGTGGAATTCTAATCACCGTCGAGGAGAGCACCCCGGTGAGATATTCCCAGTCCTCTCCGTGAAACCAGGGAATATCAGGATGGATGTGGTGCATGTGAATCGTCACCGACATAAAGTAATTGAAGCCAAGAAAGGGCAGGATAAGAACTTTGAACCAGACCCAAAAACCATAGCCTATCGATCCGGATGTGACCGCAGCGATTCCGACCAACGCGAGGGTACTCAGCGCAATAAACCCCATCACGATCAGTCGGTCTTTGACGACTCTTTTCGCGGTGCGTTCAGGAAAGTCCTGCATCAAGGCCCCCTTCTTCACCCAGATTTCGATAAAGTAATACACCCCAGTACCGAGAGCCGACCAATAGATCCGATGCATGAAACGACCGAAGGGGGACAGCGCGTTGTACTCCTCGACGCTGGTAGGATGCCAGATAAAGTCCTTCTCTTCGTTGCAGGTGTAGGCGTGATGCACATGGTTATGTCCGTGAACCCAGACCCCAAATACGTGAAAGCCGGGGAGCATCAGGATCTGTCCCGCCCAATAGTTGAGGCGGCGGGATTTAAACAGCGATCCATGGGCGCAATCGTGCGCGATGACAAAGCAACTCCCGATCGACACCGTGGTATAGATCCAGAGCACTACCAGAAGGATTGGGTTGTCGGTCAATATAAGCCCGACGACCCCGAGCAGGTAAAGCACAAGCGCGCGAAGCACATAAAACATCCCGCGCGAAGTTGGATTGTCATAACACTCTGGAGGAATAAGCGCGAGGGCCTCCTTGGTGCGTTGGATATCAGGTGGATCTTGAGAAGCTGCCATGGCCTTTTGTTACTGAGGGAAGCGCGATAGAAAAGTTCTTTCGCTCGAAGAATTAGGAGTTTATATCGGATGGCTGGTTTATTCAGAGAAACGGATCACGAATTTTGTCCGTCTCCGTTTTTTCGCAAGATGGGTTTGGCAAAGGAATGGTTGGCAGAGGAATGGGACGGACCGCAATGGCACTTAGATAAGCCGATTTGTATGGAAAGGAGTTCGCTCCGCCCTGAAAAGAAAGCCGGAGGCTTGAAGGCAATTAGCCGGTCGGGGACCGAAGGGAACCACCGGAATTCATTGGGAAATAATATGAAGCGCTGGAAGCGCGGTCGGAATAGAAACCAATATGAGCGATGCCTTTCAAAAAAGCAGAGGTCAACTGATGCGTGCTCAGAATACGATTTTTAACTGAAAATTGTACGGTTTTAGCCAGCTGGCGCGGTGCTGCGCCTCGGTTCGCGTTCTCTTCCAATATAGAGCCTACCCCTCGTTGCCTATTACCGCCTGCACCTAACCCGGCGCTGCGGCCGCTTCGCGGCCTTGCACACGGGCTACCCTATCCCGCCCACTTCGGGGCGGATTCCCACGATGTTACATGTCGCAGAAAATACGCTGGACCGCTTATCTAAGTGCCATTGGTGTCTGACCTCAAAACGCAAGGTGTCTGACCCGTTGATAATTCGAAAGACCCCCGGGAAAATTCCGAAGCTAAAACCTGCGAGCAGGCGGTCAACCGAACTCAATCACGCGGCTAGGTTTGTATTGGGTACCATGAAGATTAGTAGGTTATGACGTTTGGTATGACGTATGCTTCTTGGCCATGCTCGGTAAGGTAGAATTAAAAAAAGGAACAGAGACCATGCATACTCTGTCCCCATTCTCTTTTCAAAAAGGCAGTTCGAGTTGCTGGGTATGACTTGTTTTCGAATCACCCTGTTGTTTCCGCCCATTCT
>Ga0209186_1001523_pt1 | contig 17029 bp, 23 predicted proteins | sample SidtaG_FD_187426 | JGI IMG/M metagenome (GOLD analysis project Ga0209186, IMG submission 187426) | Marine algal microbial communities from Sidmouth, United Kingdom - Sidmouth_Male2 metaG (SPAdes) (version 2) | ecosystem: Host-associated > Algae > Red algae > Unclassified | place: Sidmouth...
TCGCTTTGATTTGCATTAGATTTGTATCTCCCACGCTTTGTATTAAACCGCCACCACCCCGCCGCCCACCAGCGACGGGGCACCGGGCCACTCTTCTCCCGCATTTCACACCCGGAGGCTCTCTGGAGGCACCCGGAGGCATCCCGAGGCAACCTGCAGGATGTCCTCAGGGTGTTATTCCGGAGTTACGTGACGCCCCCGAGCGGCGATTTGTGGCCGTGCGGCCACTCGATTCGCAGCGCGCGCGGGAGCACTGTCCGACGGGGCAGCGGTCGCACCACGTTGTCCCTCACTGGTAGAGAACATAACAGGATAAGTTTTAATTGCGCTGTCACGCCTCCTAGAGTAGAGGGACCGGGTGTGGCGGGGCGGAGGCCCTATGGGTCTAATACTCCTGTCTGACCACTAGCCAACACCACCCTGCCCCGCCCGCGTCGACTACCCCGTCGCGCCCCTCACGCACATCATGGACACGTAAATCTAGATACAAGATGGCCACAGTAAACAAGCGAAGGGCAATACAGGTAATCGCCAGATAGACAACAGCACAAGCATGAGTAATCATCAAAAGCACCACAGAGAGTTAGTGTCGCCCCCGGCAGCGCAAAGGTCCAGGTATGCAGGCATCCTCGCGCCTGCGTCAAACCCGCGCGGTGCGGCGGTAGTTGTCGCATGTTGACACGAATGAGGCATCGCGCGCTCCCGACGGACACGACCCCAAACAACCCCCCCTTTCTCGGCACTTCCGCCGCAACTCTCCGCGCCGGCGCCGCCCGAAATATATTTCACCTCTCGCCCAACTCCGCGCGCGAGTCACCCGACCACCGCCTTTGCCGCCCTTCTCTTCATCAGCATGGATGTCCCCAGAACGGAGTACTACAGCGGATAGCTGAGCAGTACAGGGCGTGGGCCCCCAACGCGCAATGCGTGGCTCGCACCTCCCGGCGCGGCGCCCGGCGACCTCACGCCGCAACCGCCTCGACACTCGCGTCCCCCCATGCCGGCGAGGAGTGCAGAGCCTCCGCCACTAGGTGAACCAGGTTGTGATGCAGCTTTATGTGAAGGCTTGTCTGCTCGCCCCATGTGGAAATATAGTGGCACCCTTCGGAGTCTTCGAAGCACCCGCATTTTCCATGCGGCGCCGCCGTCACCGAGCGGGGAAGGGTTCCCAGACACAGTTGCGCAGCCGCGCGAATGGCCACGCCAGGGGTGTCCATCCTCGTCACCCCCTGCGTAGGCAACGCCGACAGCCACAGCGCCGCGCCGCCACCCTGGCACGCCGCTACTTTCGAGCAGCGACAGAGTGAACGCTCGGCATAGATCCGCACGCGGGCGCTGGCGTGCTCCGGGCGCGACAGGTCGCGCTGCGAGCCACGCGCCTCCTTCCACAACAAGGACTGCTGTGAAACAGGCGTGTACGGCCCCAAGCCTTTCAGCCTTTCAGCCGATCTGTTTAGCGCTCCGGCGCCGCCCTCAGTGTGGGGGGGGGGGGGGTGCCGGCGAGCGAGTGCGAGATTGGGTCGGTCGCGGCGTTCGGGCCTCTGCTACCCCGATGACACCAGTCCGGTGTCCGGCGCGGCACTGCGGGACCTGTGGGCGTAAACAGAGCCAAAAGGGAGCGAAGGAGTGCGACCGCTCCGGGCCCTACAAGACAAGTTTACAGATATTCCAAGGTTTCTTGCCTCGGAATCTCATGTCGCCTGGGACACCGAGCCAAACAGACCCCCATGGAGAGTTTAACCTGGGATTCCGAGAATCCGCGACATGAACTGTGCAGATCAACCTGGGATCTCGGGTCCACGCTCGCGTTTTTGCCTGGATGGGATCACCATCCTTTTGAGAGGCACCCCGACCGACCGCCTTCCGCGCCACGTTTCGTGCCAGCCATGCCCGCCTGCGCCGACCAGCATATGAAGTGGTGGTGTCTTGAAACAGCTCCGCCTCCGGGCCTGCCCCTCCCCCCCCGTGGTGCTGTGACATATCAGGCCGCGTGGAAGGAGGACATCTCCGGCTCGGCCAGCGCCCGGCTACAGGCGGTGCCGTGAAGCGGGCCGGCGGCGCCCTCGGCCGCTGCCAAGCTACCAGCCCGGCACGAGGGGACAACATGCCAAGTAGGCCTCGAAACTGCCATAATGGGGGAGGGGGGGGGACGCAGCGCGTGGCAAGTTACCGACACAGCGATACATTGACCGCCTCGTGTGTTATTGATGGAAGGCGAAGGTGAGACTCGTGGCCACAGGGACGGAATATCTGAAGCTCTTGATGGCCGAACTGATTCCAGTCGGGACATGCACCGTTCAGATCTGGATGTAGCATATCTCCTTAATATTGGGGATATTGGGCCCGGTAGCCCCTCTGACTGGTCAGTATTCAAGTGGAGGATTGAACTGACTTGTGGATTGCCCTTTTGGAGGTCACTTCCGTCTTGTATATCTGTCCTTTCTTTTATCGTCTCTATTTTGGTGGTTATTCGATTTTTATGATCGCTCGGTCGATCGACACCGCCCCTTTACCGTCTGATAACAAAAGCACCATGGGACCGGGGCTCGCCGTCGTTGGCACCCCCAGTTCCCCACCGGATGTGTTACGAACAAAGGTTCTTCTTCCTCGCCCCTTGGGCGATAGCGTTCGCTTTATCGTGCGTCTACGGTCGGTCGCTACTTACTGGTTAGTTAACCAACTTCATTAATACCACATTTGGTGGATCAGCAGGGGATACTCTTGCCTGCCGCGTGCGTCCGCACGCGGTGCCCAAGAGCTGTCTTTTGTTGCCAAGTGGCACGGTGACGGGTATTGCACCCATTGGCTTGACGCGCAGGGCGCGTCTCCCACTTGTGTGTGCCACGAAGCTGAGCGTCGTGGGTGGTGATCTCCAATTGGAGTGCGAGGCGCTTCGGTTGGCACGGTGCCGGCTGAGCAATGACCCTTGGTGGTTCCGATGGGCAACGTGGATATAGGAAGGGTAAGGGAAACGCCCTGCCTTCCGACTACGTCCCGCCGGGAGGCGTTCGTACGAATATGCGCGCCGCCAACGCCCTACGTTGTTCCCTCTCGGGATCACCTGCGTTGAACGCGGCGGCCTCTGGCCCAGCGCTCGACGCGGAGAGCCTTAAGGCGGAGGTGGAGACACTTCGTCTCCGTCTGACTGCCCAACAAGCGACTAACCGCTCGTTAGCGGAAGCAGACGACAACCTGCTCGCAAACGTGGAGGCTATGCGCCAGGAGGACATCGAGTCCGATGCCCGGACAGCAAAGTCGCGTCGCAAGAAAAAGAGGAAAACTAAGGTGAAGATCGACCCCAAGGGGGGCGAGTCGTCTTCCTCTCGTCCAGAGCCAGTTTGCCAAGCGACCCAACGTCGGGATAGAGAGCGTAGGCTCGCAAGAAGTTGCGTAAGATCCGCAAGGAGACCAAGCTGGCCCGCTCGACATCCTCAGTTGAGAAAGCCAACAAGTCGGCCGCAAATGAGTCAAGCTCGTCCAGTGGAACGACTTCCTCTTCGTCTTCCGACTCCGTAGAATCCCCGAGTTCCCCGTCTTCTCCGTCGTCGAGCTCAAGCTCCGAGTCCTCGGACACGTCATCGGACGCCGCGTTTTGACGATCCCGCCCGGGTCCGTACAAGAGTCGCCCCGACTCTAAGAAGCGGTTATAGAAAGCCGATCGGCAAAAGGTCATTCGACCGTACAACAGTCGCTTCAAGTCCGCATTGGACTATCGCACCTTCTTCTTGATCCGACGTGATCTGTCGCTGCCACCCTCCCTAGTGGAGAAAACGAACAAGATGAACCGCCGCCTAGATGGCGCATTCCAAGGGCAAGAGCCATTCACGGGCACCAGCCCCCTTGGTGTATTCACCTTCTTGACGACCTTTCGGCGCGCATGTGACGCAGCCGGCTTGACGCATGGGCAAGCCCTTCCTCTCTTGGCCTTTCGCCTGTCAGACGCTGCTAAAGGAGCCTTCTCGAGCGCCCTGAACTCGAAAGCCGGACACCGCATTTATGCGATCCGCACCTATGGTGCCGCTATTAACTGGCTTCTAGCCAAGTATGCCACTCACGCCGTAATGGCCTCCGTCTATCATGACATTATCACAAGGCGTCAACCCGATCATGAGTCTCCCATGGCATTTGGGTTCCGCGTTGAGACGCAGTGCGACCGCCTAGACGGCCTCCTCCACGCCCAAAATGTCAAAGATGTATTCATCAATGGCCTGTCCAAGATGATCCAATCTCATGTCCGGGTATTGGACGGGCAGTTCCACAAGCGCGCACTGGCGGATACTATCTCCGCTGCGCAGATGTATTGGGAAGGGACAAACAAGCTTCGCCTATCGCTTGAGCTGCCTCGTCTTCAGACGACTAAGGTGGCATATGCCTCGCCCATGCCAACCCGGCACCCCATTGTCGACCGTCCCTTCCCGGTTACCCAGCCGCGGGCCCGGTCCCTCTCCCCTTCTCCGAAGAAGTCGCCTCGGGCGAGGACCGATATTTGTTACAACTGTATCAAGCCCAGTCACTTCGCTGCTCAATGCGCTGAGCCGTATCGGCCACGCGAACGCCGCAGCCCTGTTATTGCCGTGAACTCCGTAACGAAGGATACCAAACCAACTGCTGAAAGAGATAGCAACGAGTCCACCGACTCGAAGAACGAATGAGCCGTGTGCCCCTTGGCGGGTTTCCCGGCGCAACATCACCAACTGGTGAACGACGTAAGGTCACAAGGATTCTTAGCCCGGCACATCGGCACTATGAGATCGCGGCCACCATTGGCTCTTGCCAACTGGCAATGCACAGCTGTCGCTCGGTCCTGGACAATGGGGCCGGCACTAACTTGGTTCGACCTAATGTCTTACCTGCCAACTGGCAGAGTTATGCTGAAAAGCTCGAGCGCACACCCCGCATCAAAGATGCAAAAAGCAACCGCTTCATATCAAACTATGCTATACATCTGTATATATATGTTGGATGCGCCAAGGTCTTCGACCGATTCTCTGTCGCCGAACACCTATCGGTGCCATGTCTTCTCGGTACCGAGTTCATGGATAACCATTTCGAAGCCATCTTCATCCGCCTAAAGAAGGTTGTGTGGCACGATCACGTCGGTGATATCACCAGGAACCTAAGGCGAACGCCTATCATAGCCACCCTACCTGCCAATAAGTGGGAGCGGTCGTGGGAAGACCAACTTTCTAAAGTGAGGGCCTGTCGCCAAGTTCGCGTCAAAGGACGGATGGAAGAATAGGTTATGGCCACCTGCGCCACCCCCGACCTCGTCACCATCTCGCCCAACATCCGCCTATGCCGGCACAAGTCAGTGGCAGTCGCCCGTGGCGTTGCGCTCGTCAAGCTCGATGAACCATTGTTGGTTAAGGTCTGCAACGTCGGGCCGGACCAGGCCATAGTTCGTAAGAACAGCATCCTCTGGTTCGCCGAACCATTCCAAGGGCCCATGTTGGCCGCCATAACAGAGGAGAAGGCAACCCAAGACACACCAACTGGTGAGGACACATCGTTGTCCGATGACCCTGTCGAGGACGTGGACCTCAGTGAAGCACCGGAGCACTTGCACAAGCAAATCCAGGAAATTCTACGCACGCATTCCGCGATGTGGGACGGTACCCTCGGTACTATACACGCCACGGAGCATACCATCGTCACCCCAACGGATGCCGTACCCATCCGGGCACAACCGTATCGCACGGGTCCATTCAAACGACAGATCATTGCTTTTCAAATCAACAAGATGTTGAAGCTCAAGGTTATAGAACCTAGCCATAGTGCATGGGCAAGCCCCGTCGTCATCGTACCAAAGAAGAATGGCAAAGACCGCTTCTGTGTCGATGACCGACGACTCAACAACATCACCAAGAAGGATGCCTATGCCCTTCCTCGAATGGAGGATTGTCTGGACTCCCTAGGAGATGCCAAGGTCTTCACCTCACTATACTGTACGGCCGGCTACTGGAAAGTGCCCCTACGCCCGGCCGACAGAGAGAAGACTGCGTTTACAACGCATGCAGGTATTTACCATTGGCTGTCCATGCCATTCGGCCTGACCAACGCCCCCGCTACTTTTCAGCGTGCCCTCGACATTATACTGTCTGGCCTCAGGTGGCAGCTTTGCCTCGTCTACCTAGATGATGTCATCATCTTCTCTGCATCGGCAGAGCAACACTTCAAAGACGTGGATGTGGTCTTAACGCGGTTGCGTGAAGCCGGTGTCACACTTAATCTTGAGAAGTGCACCTGGTTCTCCGACGAAGTCAAGTATCTTGGACATATTGCCCGACCGTGTCAACTCCATGTTCATAATAAGAACGTTGATTCGTTGAAACACGCTTCGTTCGCCACAAAAAAGACCCAGCTTGAAAGCTTCTTGGGGATGTGTAATGTCTATAGATGCTTCGTCAAAGACTTTGCTAAAAGAGAAAAGCCGCTCAACACGATAACCCGCTCGGAGGCCCCCCCGTACTTACCAAAGCCTACCGACGCAGCCCTCGCGGCCTTTGACGATCTACTCCAAGCGCTTCTCGCACCACCCAGCTTGGCACTGCCAAAGGCCAAAGGCCAAATGATCGTTGATGTCGACGCCTGTGCCGACCAACTCGGATGAACCTTGCTGCAAGAGCAACCTGACGGAACTAGAATCCCGGTTGGCCATTGGAGCCGTGGCCTCAGCCCTGCTGAGAAATATTACTCCACCACGGAACGCGAATGCCTCGGCGTTGTGTGGAGCGTTCTCAAGCTCAGACATTTCCTCGACGGCCATCGCTTCCTAATAAAGACCGACCACCAAGCTCTAAGCTGGATGTACAGCACCACTGACTCCAGTGGTCGCTTGATTCCCGTGGCGCCTACGGCTGTCCGAATATACATTCGACATGCAGTACAAACCCAGTGCATCACACCGCGCCCCAGACTTCTTGTCCCGAACGGAAAATGACGCCGCCGTTGAATATATCAACAATGATATCCCATGCCTTGCATGGGCCAAGACGGCCAACGGCTTTCTGACGGGGAGGTTCACGGGTACCGAAATGCCGGCCCCAGTCGAATACGACGATATCGTGGAAGCCCAACAAACCGACGCGTTTTGCGTCGAGTTGGCCAAACCGGTGGCTCGCAAAACGGCGAAAGTCTTCTTTCAAAATGAAAGCCGCGGACACTGCAGGCGGGCGCCTTAAGGAGACCAACTGGTCATCCCGGAAAGCCTACGCGAGCGTATCCTTACGCTGGAACATCACGCAACGGTGTCAGCCCACACGGGTATTAACCGGATGTACTATGCCATGCGGCGTCGGTATTACTGGCCATCTATGGTCACGGATATCTACAACACTAATACCAAGTGTACCACCTGCGCCCAAAATCAGCTGTCACTACGGCGACACACGTCCCCATTGACGCGGTTCCTAGCTACGGAACCATTGACAGACCTATCGGTCGATATCTTCGGGCCAATCCCCGCTACCAAAGCTGGTAGCCGCTTCATTCTGGTCATTACTGACCGCTTCTCCAAGCTGACCGAATGCGTCGCCTTGGGGCGCATAACAGCAATCTCCGTGGCATCAGCCATTATCGACGCCTGGGTCGCCTGTTATGGCCCACCGGACCGAATTCTATCGGATCAAGCACCGCAGTTCATGTCGAAGTTCTTCATTGCCGTAATGAAAGTGCTGGGCACCAAAACTGTGCGCACCACGACATACCACCCACAGACCAATGTTCAAGTCGAGAGGTACAATCGTACCATGGCTACGCGACTCCGACACTACATCACAGACGACCCGCGCCGATGGGATGAAATACTCCCCGTATTGACGATGGCCTATAACGGCCAACCGCACCGGTCGACAGGCATTGCGCCATTCGAGCTCTTTATTCCGAGACGAATCCCGAGTTTGTCGGTACGCGACCTCCCACCCGGGACCCCGTTGAAAAACAAGGGTACCCTCAATGATGGGGCACCCAGAGCGCGTAAGCGTGAGTTCATGGCCAAGCTAAGACAGCAAATTCCGGCCGTCGTAGAGGCCTTGCAAAAGACCCGACAACGCTATAAGCGTAACTTCGACTCGAACGTGGAAACACGTAACAAGCGTGTCCGCGTCGGTGACTACGTCTATACGACTAGCCACCAACAAAAGAACAAACTGCAAAGCAGTACCGTCGGCCCGTTCGTCGTACTCGACGCAGATGACTCTACCTACGTCATAGACGTGAACGGCGAAGAGCGAAGAGTCAATAGTGACCATGCTACTCCGACCCCACGGCCTTCGACACAGGACGAGACGCCACATCCACTACTCGATGGACACGATAAGCCTGAAAGCACGCCGCCGGTACCCGACGAATGCGTCATTGACCGCCTATTAAGTCTCTGTCGGAACAATGGCATCGACAGTGCTAAGGTCCGATGGTTTGACTATGGTCCAAAGGAGGACTCCTGGGAACACCTGGAAAACCTTCCTCGGAACCTGGTGATCCGTTTCCTCCGACGGAGGAAGCAAAAAATTGCGGGATACTCTTGGAGTATTCCCAACCCCCCGTGTCGGGGTACCCGCCGATCACCCAGGCTTAATCAAGCCGAAACTGCGTTGGTAGTGACCCCCCAACGCCCAGATCCAAAGTGGTCCCCGACCATTCTTAGAGTGTTTTCGAATTCCAACGGCAAAATTTGAATCACACTGAACTGGTTTAAGAGTAAGAAATCTACTTCAGTTCAGGAGACTTTACCGATTCGTTGGGTTCGACTGACATTTCACGAACGGACGCGTAATATCCCCCACGACCCCAGGTTGGCTCTTTGGCGTTTCGCGGAGCTTTTTAAGTGGCACGGGCCGTATACCTGCGTGTGGCCCTGCCCCCCGTCCTTACAGGGAGACGATGCGCCCCCCGCGCCTGTTACCCAAGGGGTTGGATCCGAGCCAAACGGGCTACTCTTACCCTCGGCCCATAACCTGACGACTACGGTCGAGGACCTGATGTACCAAAGTACGGAGGCGACGCTTATAGCCCCCAGATGGGAAAGTGCCCCCTGGTATAGTGACGCCAAAGCGGCCTGTGCATCGCACGACGTACTGCCTCACGCGTCAAACGACCACAATAGTACGACCACATGGGCACTTGTTGCCTTTCAATTTAACAGAAAAACCAACAGCGCTACACAAGCCAAACCCCCTCTGTACAAATGACAGAAACCCATGAGCGGGCAAGGTGTACACAACACCGCTACAGCATCACCTGCCGACGGGCATCGGCAGTAACAAGTCTAACAAAACAAGAGACACAAGTCGTACCCGCACCGCTCCTAGACCACCCCGCCTCAATTACGGGCAGGCCCCCGGTTACCACCGTCCACCGACGATCTGCGACGGCGAATATTGCGCGGAGACTCCTCCTCGTCCTCGTCGTCACGGCTGAGACGCCGGCCAAGGATGTCCCTGGCGTCGAAGCGCACAGGCGAGGGAGGCACAGCCGCCACTTGGCGAAGACGTTCGACCTCCTGGAAGAACAGAACGAGGGCCACGGCCGAGTCCGCCGCCACGCTCATGGCCCGAGCCAGTACTGGCATGGCGTCCTCAAGGACATACCCATGGGCATCTCGAACCGCCCGGCGCAACGCCTCCGTTTGGCGATGCCACGCCAAGGCCAGGGCGGCCGCCCCGACGCCACGAGGCACTCGCTGCCCGTCAATACGACGGCTAGGCCCATCGCCAAACAGTGCCACGGCCGCCTGAAAGGCCTCAGGCGAAGTCCACACTTCCTCGAGCGTTGAACGTTCGTGTCCTCCGGACGCGGCGGCAACGCGTGTTTCGTGCACTGGCGACAGCGAGCCACGACGGCTGAGAGAAGCGGCCCGACGCGAAGGTCCACCGGACGACCGCGTCCCTGGACGGAAGAAACCGCCATTGCATTGAGCCGCCGCCACTGGCGTCTCGCCATCGTCGTCCGAGCCCCCGCCGCAGGTGGGAAGCGACGAAAAGCCCAGACACGGGTAGCTCAGCATGAACCCGTACTCGGCCATCGAGTCCAAATGGACGTGCACCTGACGCGCCGCACGCGCCTGCGTGTCCTGTCGGATGACGTCCTTGACGAAGATGGTCCACGGGAAGACCTCCGTGGCCTTGTGCATCTTATGGAACGTTTCCAACATCGCCCGGCCGCCCGGCCCACTGGCCGTAAGGTGCAGGTCCAACTTGGACATGCGCCGAAGGGCCGTGGCATCGAGCCCGGCGAAGACCTTGTCCGTCATCAGGGTGTGCACCCACCGGGCCACCAAGAAGCAGAAATTCTCCTCGTTGACGATGTGCCAAGCGGCACTGAACTCGTCTACAAGCTTATGAGCCAGTTACGACAATGCGTACGGTATTTCCATCCAAACCCCGAGGTTTACGCCTCCACCAGCGGGGGTAACGTGGGAACCACCACGACACGTCGAAATTACGAGGCGTCCGGATTACACCGGAACACCAAGCGGTGGGAAGAAGCCCGCGGCTCGAGATGCGAGCCGTGTCTTGAGCATGCCGATGGGCGAGGGCAAAACTCGGCTCCCGAAACGAGGAGGTCAACGCCACGGTGCGCGCGTCTAGCTTCTCCTCCACGGCGTGTTCCGCCTCGTAAGATACCTCGATGAGCTCTTCGAGGTACTCCTCCACGCCCGCCTCCTGGGCAAAGGGAACCGACTACTCCTTGGCCATACGGCGCGACAGGAAGACGGCCTCTGGCCAAGCGCGACGCAAACGCCCGAAGTTGTTGGCAGCCACCTCAAAGGTCCCCATCTGGTGGACCGGGAACAGGAGCGCCCAAGCGTAAATACGCGTGTGAGAGTCATGGAACGGCCGTCCGTAACGGACCAACTCGTTGGCATACGCCAGGGCCTCGTACGCTTGTCGCGCCTCGCCTTGATTGCCATAATTGGCATTCCCGTGCACTTCCGCCACGACGGCGTCGTCGTGGTCGTCGGGCACCTCATTGCGGATGTCAATGAGCCTCGTCGGGGTGCCCTAACGGCCTTGTTCAATGCAAACCAACGCCACACGGCGGTTGTCGGTCGCCACGTCCACCAGGGCGTCGTCAGTCATGACGGGGACGCCGTCTCGTGTCCCAAGGAACGGCGGGCTGAAGTACATGCGCCGAAAAGGCGACGGCCCCGCCCCTTCGATGAGAGGGAGCTCGGCCGCTTGGTCCGCCGCCCCGTCGGGATCCCCCGCAGGGATGCCGCCGCCGCGGATGTCACGGCCATTATCGCCCGAAGACCCGTCCTGACGCGACCCTGAGTCACCGCTCGCCACCGACCCGGCTCTTCCAGCTGGGCTCCCCGCGCCATCGGCAGCGTTACCCGCCGCGCCGGCCGCGTCGGCCATCTGGACGTCGCTGCCGCCGCCCGCCATCTTGGCCTCGTCCTTTCCGTCGGCCCTCCGCGTCGAGCGGAAGACCTGGGCCAACGCCAGGCCCCCCCCAACCACAAGCCCACCACGCTCCCCCCTCACGACCTAGGGTCAATTGGCTAGGATACAAGCCGCGCTCCCGACTCCTCAGTAGCTATGAGCCCGACCCTGTTCCCCCGCCCCCCTTGTGCGCTAGCGCAACGACCCCCGCCCGCCGAGGGAAAGGCCATGACAGCCTCGCCTCGCGACGGACGGGGCACGGTAAACGGAGGACCCAGAGGTCAACTAGTGCGCAAGCGCAGGCCACCACAGCCTGCCCAACTGGGCTACTCGACCGGGACGCCGAATATCATGAGGGAACCGGACTGGCCCTCACCGTGCGCACCACTCCAGTACATATACCGTGTGGCGAGCCCAGAGTCCCGCCGTTTCGCCCCCGCCTGCTCCCCCTGCGGCACGCAGGCACTGAGCCCTCCCCCCCCCTGTTGGGGCCGATACGACGCCTTCACGGCCGCGGCCGCCCCCTGGGTGCCCAGAGGCTGCCCGTGCCCGCCCCCTGGCCCTCCGGCCCGCAACGGCCATTCTGAGCCGCTCGCGACCGTTCGCGCCTCCGGCTCCATCGCCCTGCCTCGCGCGAGAGTGTCAGGGGTCCCCCCGATCACCTTTGCAGGCGCCAGCCAATGCGAAGCGCCCACATCTCCGTTCGCACGTCATTACGCGACACGATGATTGGTTGCCACACGTGGCGTTCGTGGTGGCGGATTAGTCGATCTGCACCCACTCGCCGGGACGGCTCGAATCTCATTAAAGGAGTATGTAGCATATCTCCTTAATATTGGGGATATTGGGCCCGGTAGCACCTCTGACTGGTCAGTATTCAAGTGGAGGATTGAACTGACTTGTGGCTTGCCCTTTTGGAGGTCACTTCCGTCTTGTATATCTGTCCTTTCTTTTATCGTCTCTATTTTGGTGGTTATTCGATCTTTATGATCGCTCGGTCGATCGACACCGCCCCTTTACCGTCTGATAACAAAAGCACCATGGGACCGGGGCTCGCCGTCGTCGGCACCCCCAGATCCCCACCGGATGTTGTACGAACAAAGGTTCTTCTTCCTCGCCCCTTGGGCGATAGCGTTCGCTTTATCGTGCGTCGACGGTCGGTCGCTACTTACTGGTTAGTTAACCAACGTCATTAATACCACACTGGAAGCCAATGGAAGAAACCGGAGCCTTCCACTATCAGCAGTGTGATAATGCTATTTGATTGAGCAGAGGATCTCCCTGATTTCTTTCACAAGTACCTCAGACGGATTTGCCTTCGATGTCCCATCTACCAGCGACACTCGCAGCGCCATCGCTGGAGGTCCATCTTCGCCACCTCATCATCACCCGACCGCACCTGCCCCCCCCAGCCCCCCTCATCATGTACGTGCCACCTCCCGAATGCGTGGCCGATCCTGAGCCAACAGATCAAATTGGGCTTCCTGAAATTCCGATCTACCAACCAGCCATCAGCACGAACGATGTGCGTCTCCCAGTGGCCCAGATCAGGGTTTTCAGTGCAGACCTCTCGCTACATGCCTTTACAGTTCAGCACGATTTGTCGCAAGCGTTGATTGCGGTTCTAATTCGGAGAAGCTTGTCCGCGGCCACGTACTGCATGCCCCACGTCATGGAGCCCTCCCTCGATGACGCCGTCAACTTGGAGAGAAGGTAATTCCACTGTTGCATCAACGGCTGCGTGGTTTTCACTCCTACGCGTGCGCAAAAATCGGAGTGCGACGCTCGCGGAGTCCCGCGCTTCAAAGCCAACGGCAAGACTTGCAAAAAGGTTACATACTGGTGCTTGACATCTTGGTTTGCTCATCTTTTCGGCGAACACCGTAGTTGGGAAGTCAATGCTAGAGAACATGGCTGCGTCTCGCAAAGCTGTGGACGAAGTGGCAGACGGCCTCCGAAAATACGGCGACAGCGCGAACTTCCGTCACTACCGCGACGTAGGGCTGCAGAACCACAGCCCTTTCGTGCCACTAAATTTGTGGAACCGAAGACCTCCATCTGTTTCGTAAAAGCGGGTTTGAGGGGTGGCCAGTCACGGCCACTCCCCTTATTTTGAGTCCGGGACAACGGAAGCGCACGAAGTATCAGCTATTGCTGGTCGTATCTCATGGGCCAAGACAACCTGTCGACGTCGAATCGTCTATACATCCCATCTCGGCGGAGTTATTCAAGTTATCCAACGGTCTTCCAGGCCTTGTCGTAGCCAACTCGCCGACGCCAGTCGTTTTAAGAGCAGGATTTCATTACTTTATAACAGATCAGCCGGGTGGAGACAAGCTGTATCGAACGACAGGAGCAATCAGCCACGTTTACAGACGGTTTCGTATGTTCCAGGGGTTCTTCGTTCGTGCAAGGAGCCATGTATACTTCCCGCCTAAAGATCAAAGTGGAAAGGCCTTGTTCACAGTACATGACTGCATTGCACCACGACTCAGGTCCTCAAGTATCGCCGCAAGTGCGGCTGAAGAAGAGGACCCATGCGCAGAAGGCAGGTTGGTCGTGCACCAGACGAGGCTGCAGCAGAAGGATGGGGTGCAGGGCTACTCCCTGTTCTTCGCGCCCAGCCCAGCGATGCGCACCGCCTACCCGCACCTGAAACACCTATGGACAATGGGTCCTACCGCCGCACCATACGATACTATGCACTTGTACTCCTGAACGTCGTGCCACACCTGTTGAAGCTGTTCGCTGGAATCTAAATGGTGGAAAACAGAAAGAACGAGTACTACCAAAGACGACGGTGGCTCTTGTTGGCCAGGAGCTGCCGGAGGGGCGCCGGACGGAGCCCCTTGACCAAGCGAGAGTTCTAAAAACATAAAGGAAACCAGGAAATCTCTTGGCGCGCTGGGGTCACCGGCCTGCACGGGCTGCATTGGACGCCATTTCAGGCCCTACAGGCCTGTTGGCATGTTTTCGTAACGTGCCAGCCGACCGTGCCAGATTTTCACCCAATCACAGAAGAAAGACTCCACTATTCCAGTTCGCCGAAGCTGGGTACAGGCCGGTTTCGCTCCGTGGCGGTAGTGACAGACTTTGAAGGCGTTCCAGGTGGCCTCAGAAAAGCCACAGTGGCGACAGTGGGGGTGTAGCCTCAATGAAAGGGCCGCCAAGAGGGACGGGCGCTGGGAGAAGTTCGCCTTTGCCGGCGGCAGGGAACCTGGTCACCGTCAGGCAAGTAGCAGAACCACTGGAGCCAGTGTCGATAGATGGATTTTGAGCAGGCACTTGGCTGCATACTTGAAAGAGAAGGACACGTGACATCAAGTACAACAACAGAAGTAAACTCTACTACACAGCAAATCCATGCACCTCACCCCGGTGCACATTAACGCAGCACCGCCCAGTCTTGGGACCACAAAAGAAAAGGTCCACGCCGGTGCCGTCGCGGCAAGCAGAGCACACAAGCGTTGTCCGACCGCTCTTGCACACTCGGAAGTTGCGCTGCGCGCGGTGGTCAACATTTTCCTTCAGACGCATAAGCGTCGGCGTAAGGTGGACACCGACACCGAAACTCCCCAGCGTCTCCTCCTTGAAGCGAGCCACCGCGTCAGAAACCACGCGCTCCCGCAGACCAACGGTGTTGTAGGTGCTGTGGATCATCTGCACTGCAAGGTCTTCGAAGAACTAGTTCTGGTCAGTGCCGCCGACGCCCCACGGGCGCCTGCGCAAAGCAACCAGGCGTCCAAGAAACACATGCGCGACAGCGAAACGTTGGCACACAGGGACCAGTGGTGGGTGCAGAGCCTTTTCTCCAGCCTCAAGTGATCCTGCCGACAGGGGTTGTTGTGGTCTATTTGCGCGCAAAACTTGTATTCCGTCCCCACCACCAGAGGCAGTGGCAGGGTCAATGCGACGCGCTCAGCGTGGTCACCCACCTGGCGCCATCGCACGCGGTCCTGTGGGGGGAACCCCCTGTCCGGGGTGACACGGCCCCCGGCCTGAGCCGGGGACGGATCAAGACCACTCCCGTCAAACCTCCCTAGGGAGGTAGCGTGGGCCACCCCCGCTGGGCGCCTGTCCAGGCAGCCCGAGGTTCACACACGAAACAACCCCTCTGGAGGGGCGCGGGGTGATGAGCACCCGATCGGGCCCCCCTGTAGGGGTCTGACACGGCCGAGGCAGACACGCGTCTTCCCGAATCCGGGCGCTCTGGAGGGACCGGGAAGCTTGTGGAAGCTTCCACAATCGGAGCATAAGCCAGACCGAGATCTGAATCCGACCAGGGATAGAATCCCACCGGAATTCTATCCGAGAAAATTAAAACATCTTGGGACAAGTCCCGAGGTACTGATTTTGAGTAAATCCTGAGATCTAGGCAGTCTTGGTGACTTTCCTGGTTCTGCCCGAGACGGGCGGGGAGTCTCTTCCAGTGGAATGGTAATCGAGAATGCTGGGCAGGGGCCACTAGTGTCTATTCCCCTGAGAGGATCAATTGATCCTTTAAGGATCAATGGATCCCCTTTTTCAAGTACTCATAGCTCCGTTTGGCGTCAGTTCTAGTCAATTCTAACTCCAAAAACGGAATCAGCGGTGCCTGTTTACCCATTGGAACACTTGGGAGTCCAAGAAAACGCGGGGTGTTCATGCTAGAGTCGTTTGAACGCAGACGTCCTGCGCCCTCTGTACCATCCTCCCTGTCCGCATTCTCCCCCTTCGCTCTTTCTCCCTTTCCCTCATCACCCTGCCCCCGGTTCCACAGGCGCCTCCCGGTGGCACTGTTGCCCTCTGGCACCCGTGATGGGCCGGTGTGACGACCCGCGCCTCGTGGTGGGCGCCACGGTGCACGCAAAGGCGGTGCACATCGTGCATTATGCTGAGTGTGCCCGTCTGGACGGGTCACTCGCTGGTACCAAGCTGGTGTCTGGTACGGTCGCGAGTGTTACTCGTCAGGTCACGAACGGCCGTTCCATGACGGGAAGCACAGCTACGTGGGACCTAGCCAGCGGGACCGTGAGTTGCGCTGTGAACAAGTGCGTGGAGACGGCAAATGCCCGTGGGAGGTCAGGGGTGGGGGAGGGCGTATGACCGGCTCCTGTGCCTAAATGTGTAGTACCAAGCGCCATTTTTTTTGGAGGAGTGTGTCTCATGGGTGGCTGACATGTCAAGCAGCATTCGTCGCCGCGATGGAAGCCGGTGTGTGCGTCTCCGTAGGCTGTCAAAGGAAAATAGGACGGTTCTGGGGCCGTACGGAGCCCGATCTGTGGCTCCGGGTGCCCAGAATCGACAATTTTGAGTGAGGATCAAATAATCCTCAAGACAGGATCAATTCATCCTCAGGATCAGGGGAATAGACACTAGAGGCCCGGGCCTGAAACCGTGGCCCGTAGGGCACCGGTCCCCCCATGGTGACGCCCGGGGGTCGGGATTTTGCACGTCCTGTGTCTTGTTTGTGAGGTTATATGAGTGTATGCTTCGGGATCATCGTGCGTATTCGAATACATCAGCGATGCGTTTGCGTTATTGCTGATCCCCCAATTTTGTCCTCATCGGCAGAGAACGGGAGTGCAACAGCGATGCAGGCACGTTTCTGATTGGCCAAGAGGATCGACAGCAGTGCATGTCGGGTCCCATCTTTACAGAATGTG
>Ga0209186_1001526_pt1 | contig 17009 bp, 20 predicted proteins | sample SidtaG_FD_187426 | JGI IMG/M metagenome (GOLD analysis project Ga0209186, IMG submission 187426) | Marine algal microbial communities from Sidmouth, United Kingdom - Sidmouth_Male2 metaG (SPAdes) (version 2) | ecosystem: Host-associated > Algae > Red algae > Unclassified | place: Sidmouth...
GGGAACCGTGCTTCTTGTGTGGCGCTCGGGGTCGGCGATGGCGGGCGGGCTAGTGCTGTCCGTTTACCATTAGGCCATTTAAAGAATCGCACGCTGCGCCGCAACGCCGGGAGACGAGGGCGCGTCAAACGCGCAGGACTAAAGTCAAGTAGAAAACGATGTGGACGCCCTGCAGATAGCAACCGCCAGACGCCGACGCGCCGACTCGCTACGACCCCACGGTTATGCTTTCCGTTGATAGTGTCGCACGTGTGCTTCCGGCAACCGCTAAGACGCAAACACGGACGCTGTTGAGGTTCAACACTGATGTCGCACCCACCGGCACTCCGCGTTGCGCGCACCACGTGCTGTCGGCCAACCGGGTGAGGCGTCGTAGGGCGAAACCGACCATATTGTATTGGCATCGTGATCGTTTTTTGCATTGGCGGCCGCCACTGTCTGAGAGGAGGTCATGTAGTGGTGGGTATGATGTGCAAAGGGAAGGGAACTGTGATAGGTCAAGGTGGAGCAACTAGTCTATGTCGCGTGTCGTGCACGGGGCTGTGGGCCGCTGCCGTCGCTGTACTCCGACACTGCCGCGCACGAGGACGAACGAGTGCGGCGGCGGGATGCGCGTGAGACACGAGTCTGCCACTTGCGGCACAGGAGCGGTGTGCTCCTCGATTCTACACGTGTCTCGCATTCCAAGACAATCCATGTACCAACGAACCAGAGCTCAAACAATACATTCGCTCGTACATCTAACGTGCAATGCAAAACAGCTCAAACAACAGGCGAACATGCGCATCAAATCAGACCTGCAAATCAAGCATTAAAACTCAATGACATCGCCGGCATACATATGGCATGTATCAGGCAAGAACAGCGGACGTGGGATGCGTGTGGCCGCGAGTCACACCGCGAGCTACACCATCACCGATGAACACTAAAAGAACACGAGCGTATCCAACCATGTACAGGTGAAGATGCGACGAGTGCAAGGCATAAAGAGGAAAAATGCAAGGGGAGACACAAAACGAAAGTGAAGGGACCGCACACGAAACCTATCAGAAAGCACAGGTAGGGGCCAGATCTACACTTCCGGAAGAATAGGACAACGAGCACGCAAGGAAGGCCCATCAGGAACACAGCCGCTGCACAGGCAGTTTGAACAAGGAAGACCGACCTCCGACTCGGCTCTAAAGCGAGAGGCGAGCTGCTGGTTGATGCAGCCGCTCGACTGCAGGAAGGAGTGCGTGTCCGAAAGCGACTCGAGGTCCGCATGGACGTCGGCCCTGAGCATGTCTACCAGACGCTTTGGCCAGCCGTCCTGCTCGATGTTGGCGACAATATCGAGAGGGGTGACGTTGCTGAAGGTCTCGTTGGTGTCCACGACAAGGCGCCCTTCGTGGTGCATGTCGTCAACGGCTTGATGGACCGCAGCAGGTCCCCCAGTTTCGTGGTACAAAAATGGGACTGCACCACAAACAGCGCGTACGTCCAACCTCTCCATCGGCCCACTGTGTGCCGAGCGCCGACGGAACTGCGGCGCAATGTGACCCCGCCAGAGCGACAGAGCATCTTCGGAGAGATCTTCGTCGTTGTCGAGGGTGTTTTTTCCTGGCCCCACGGCAACGCGGCACGTCACAGCTCTTCCAGCCCTGCTGGCACCGAGCCGATGAAGAGCGGCAAAAACATGTCTGACCTGGTTGGACCCCACACATGCTGCCCGGAAGTCCGCCACGCGCATGAATGAGGTTCTTCCGGTTACGGCCGTGCGTTGGAAGATCTCGGCGAAGAGCGTCGACGATTCACTCTCCGTCATCTTCTTCTCGTTGATGCGGTGACGCACACCACACGAGTCGCGTGGATTAAGGAAGCAGACGCAGACAGCTTGGGCACCGTCACGGCCAGCCCGAAAAATCTGCTGCGCGTATTCCGAAACAGAGCAAGCACCTACCTGCTCGTCAAAAGGTTAGGAAACAAGCGGCAGCAGACCCAGGTCCCAAACGCAGTATCAAAGTGTTTACAACATAACATGGCAGATAAAACGAAGCCTACAATTAGACATCAGCTCGGAACCACACTGCGTCAAACACAAAATGGTCAGCTTTGACACACGGACGAGTGCGGCCGGCTGTCTGTGATGCAGTCACGCGTGCGTGGAAGCACGTGAGTGTCAGAAGTAGGACATGTGCAACACGTACAAAATGCAGCACTGCTCGAACATGAGCACAATGCACGCCCATTCCAAATGCGATGGTCGCGACGACAGCAATCCCTGTAGCTTACACGAACAGCCGCTCAGTCGCTGCCCGATTGTCGAGTCCAGCGTGGTAGGTGACGACTTGAAGAGGCTCCGCCTCTCTGCGATCAAGGCGCGCCAACGACTCGGCCAAGCTGTTAAGCTCCGTGTCAACACGAGCCGCCTAGGACCACGACGGAGTGAAGATGATCATGTTTCCGCCCTTGTCTCGGCAGGAAACGGCCAGTTGAAAGGCGGACCTAACGCGTTGGGCATGCTCGAGGTCGGAACGGCAGTGGTCGATGCGTAAGGAGCTGCTACCGCCGTAAGCAGAGTCACGGTGAATGAATCGGATGACGAGATTGCGGCGGAGGAAGAGACCACGGTGAACAACAAAAGGCTCCTCGAAGTACAGTGCCGCTCGTACAGCAGATGTCTTGCCAATCGGCACGGTGGCCGACAGCGGTCAGCGTCGGCCGCAATCCAAACCTGACGCAGCCAGGGTGAGATCGGGGCGCCAGCGGCTCCAAGCTTCAAACAAGTGGGCCTCATCAAAGGCGACGAGACCAAGTCCCACGGCTTTGATCTTGCTGATCAGCGTAGGGTTGTTGACGATGGCCTCGGGAGACGCAACAAAGATGACAAGAGAACGGGAAGCCACAGCTTCATTAAGGGTCAGGCGCTCAAGCTCCGATGTGCTACCGCAAAGCCCGCGGCACTCGATACCAGCTTTCTGGAAGGTCCGGACATGCTGCCGACCGATGCCGTTAAGAGGCGTCACAAGCACAGTAAGAGACCGCCCGTTCATGTGCAACAACTTGGCTGCCACGCCCACGATCACGGTCTGCTTATGAAGCGCGCCAGAAGCACTCACGCAGGAGCAAAGCAATTCAAGAGTCAGTGTGAGGCCGACAAATTCTGAGATGCCACATGCAGGCTGCAGACGGCAACTCGAAGTAGCATCTGACGATAATTGATGAGATATGACGTACCTTTCCATGTCCAGTGCCCATGACGGACAGGACGCTAGCGTACGGAACATCCTCGTCGACCACAGACATGACGGCTTCGAGTTGGCCATCTCGGAAGTCTTCGTGCAAATTTGGTTGCGCAGGACGCCCTCGGCAGCCGATTGGATCGCCGTCTTTTCCATCGTGGTATCGCTTGGTGGTCGCTCGTCCTCGAGGAAGGAGACAGCCGCGCTGCTCGCACATGCGCGGCCGCCGGTCGATATCGGACAATGAGCGTTCAATCTCACACGTGCTTCTGTGCGGTGCGACTGACGGAGTTCTGTGCTTTAATGTAGGGAGCAGCATGTTCAATTCTATGTGTAGATGTTGCCGTTTGCATGAACCATTGTAATTGTTGTAAAACTCTCACCCTAAAACTATACGTTCAATATCAATCAATGTCGGAGACGATGTGGCGGCAATGCACTCCAGCCTCTCGGAAACGGCAGCGGTTGCGCGGGCACCCCGCGGCTGCACCGCCCTTCGTGACGGTTGGCGCCTCCGGCAAGCGCCCCCTCTGCGGTCTGACGGCCCCCCCACGTGCAGAAGAGCGGTCCCGCTCGCAGCGCCACCCAATCACGGGCGCGTGGGCGCCGCGCGGCTTTCGCCGGCCACTCTTTCCGCCTGCCACCCATCCACAGATGCTAGCCGGCGGCGAAGAGTGCCTCTGCCTCTGGACGACGTCTTGCCACGGCGACGCGGGCGTACATTTTTTTCCACCGACGCCGCGCACTCTGTACGCATCAGGATAGCGACGGCACAAAATGTGGTGGCACATTACCCACGGCCGCTGCGGCCGCCGCGCTGGATGCCAGATGGATACCAGCGCCGACTCCGTGCGACGGGGAGTCCATGGTCGATGGTGGCGTCGGGAGACAGGGATGGTGTGGGACTTAGCCTGCGAGGAGTTGGTAAAAGTCACGGGCACGTACTCATCCATCGCACGTTCGCGGAGTACGCGACGCCCGCGCTGGTGCCATGTGCGTCGGCCGCCGCCATGGCCGGAGACTGTGGCCGGTCCGCGGATGCTGCCCGCGACCGGCAGTGTTGCGCGTGAAAGAGCGGATGCCGGCGAGTGGCCGGGAATGATTCGGCCGTGAGGTTTTGGTGCACGCGCAGACGACTATGGCGTGGGCGCGGGGACTGAGAGGTCTGGCGCGTCTGGCGGCACGGGTGTGCTAGATAGGACTGAAAACTTCAAACCTGCCTAGCAGCTGTATGGCGGTCATGTTGTTTCTCGTTCGGCTTGGCGATTGCCTTGCAGGACTGCTCTGGTGGCACAGTTGGAGGCTGTTTTCTGCGCTTCTCGTCTTCTCTATTGTGTAGAGGAAGACGGTCGTGCTGTCTGTTTGAAAAGGAGCGACGCCGTTAGCGACAGCAACTACCACGGGCACTGCAACAGCATTCGCGCGCGATGCGGAAGAATCTAGGAACGCACTTGGAACGCGCTCCTAGGTCTCAACGAATACGCCGTCGCTTCTTTTTGTGTCTGTTCACCTCTCACGCAACAGTTGGCCGCAGCACATAGAGACATACCCGAAATGCTCAAAAGAATGGCACTGGTATGCCGGTGAACGAGACAAACCGTCAGACGTGCACAATCGTGCAAAAAGTACTCTACCATACGTCCGCTCGTGCTTGAAACGCGCAATAAATAGGGTCCTCACATGGGCTTTCACTCGCGCGCCTCCTCAATTTCGTGTGGCAGAGTCTTGCTCTATAGCGCTCGCCCCGACAACCTGTGGGCACCCCGCCACTGGGCATTTGGCAGTTGCCGAGCCCACGTTCTGAAGCATCGCTGGAGCGCGTCGGACGACAGCAGCTGCGCTGTTCGACATGAGAATGTGGTGAACAATGCCCTCGAGGAAATACGTGTGGGCACAGCAGCGGCTGGGCAACCAGAGGTCCCACATAGCGTGCGGTGCCAAGCCCAACGACAAACAAAAGATACGTACGTACATGAAGACCAAGCCATTGAGAGGGGTCGGAGTTAGGAAGCCGTCCGCGCAATCGAGGGTCAAGTTGTGCGCACGCACATGCACTGGATGCATGAAAAAGATAACACAGGCTCCAAACATCCGCACAAGTAGGCACGTACCTTTTCACCGGCCGATCCATCTTCAAACCGGTAACTGGGCATGTTAGCCTCGGCGATGCTCGACGCGAACAAACATCAATAACGTCCTGTGCGTCCCCCGCTGCACCCGGCTTAGTTGCCGACCACTCTTGATTAGATAAACCCGCACCACCCATTGCACCAGTAGTCCACAAAGATGGTGTTCTCGCGGCCAGATGAGCACTGGAGCAGACGGGCCCAAGAGTGGCTGCGCCAATCACTATCAGACACCCAGTCACGGGGCAGCTCCTCGTCAAGCTGCCGAGCAACTCCAACGACGGAGAGGATGTCTGAAGAATGTCAATGGCGTCGTTTGATGCCAATACGAGGCCGACTATATCGGACAGGTGGAACACCTGCAGACAATCGCGACTATCAGGCATCCACGTATGCGGAAGAGCACGTTTCATAGGACTCAATCACTGGATAAAGCCAGTACAGGCAAAAGAAACTGGTACCAGTAAGATGCTTGAGCACAGATCCGTGCCCTTTTGAGAATCAAGAACCCACGATGAAACAGAGCAGCGCGCCATGATCCGATATGTGAAAGCAGAGAGTCAAGATCGGTCCCGGGGCGTCGCCGTGGTGGCTTCTCTATGTGCCCGTGTGGATTTCAACGCACCTCTGGACTAATGAGTCCGTCCTCAGAGTAGATGGCTTGTCTACTTCAGCGATCCCGTCGCCAATGCCGCCACGTGCCAAAACAGCCAAGCGCGCCTCCGCAAGAGCAGTACAGCGTGTACGCGAGTGCGGCGATGACAGCAACGAGGTCCGCGTGAGAGTGAAAGCGCGAAGCGACGCGGGTGAGAACAATGCACGCTGTCCGTTGATTCCCAGAAGAACCTGTGCACGTACTCTACCAGTCAATGCGAACAACGGAAAAAATTGTACTATCGGATGAATCTATCGATTTGAAACTGTCGTACTAACCGTGTATGGGATAGACTTATGATTTAAACAATCAATCATGAAATAATGATTACAATTGTCAAATGGAGTCACAGAAAGAAAGCATATACCGTATTCGCCAACAGAATTGGGTCTGAAAGGGTCTTGCAAAGCAGGACGCCCTTCGCCCACCCCAGAAAGCGTACTGTACTGCAGCGCACCTGCAAAAAACACAAGCAAGTCATGCACAATGCAGCCTCATCCTCACCCGGAGCGCGTGTCCTCCACTGGACCAGTGCGCACCTCAAGCCCCAACTCGTCTAGCACGGAAGCCGAGACTTCACCGCCTTGTGCAATGACGTCTGCCAATGCGGCTTGCGCCGTCGCGTACGTGAACCGCTTCTCAAGCCGATTGCTTGCTTGGACGTACGCAGAGTACGCCGAGAACGTTTGCCAATGTCCACGCTCTTTGATCTCTTGGTCAGAAACGCCAAGAAGGCGATAGAGCTGCACGCCTCCGCGCTTGAAAGAGTGCGTGCCAAAAAACCTGTACGAGTCCACCCCAGCTTCGTCAAAGGCATCCCGTATGTCGCTCACGAACGCACTGTCCTTCAAGGGCGTCACTGGATCCATCTCGTAGGCGTCACCGGCGACTTCCTTGAAGTTAAAAAAGAGAGGACCCGAACGCTCACCGCGCTTGAGCAAGTACATGGCAAGCGCCAGCACGGGGACAACGCGAGGGTCGCCAACGAGCCCCGGACCACCCTCCAAGTAATATCGATGACCACTCGTCGAATTACTGGTGCTCTGCAAGATATTGATGCGAAATACTGGGTTCCCAGACATGTCCTCCGTGAGGAGCACATTCTCGCGCCTGATGGACAGATGGAAAAACAGCATGTGCACTCGAGCGAAAAAGGGGCACCAAACACGTGAGCAAAGCAGTGCAGGGAACTTACTGATGTTAGGAGGAGCAGTACGCATAATAAGAAGGTCTCCCGATGTCACCGTTGGTCATGTCCAGGTGCTCGTATGTAGAGCACGCCACCCGCAAGGCACAATCGGTAAGATGGACGCGACACATTGTACGTACAAGATCTCGGTAGCCTCATCGAATCGCAGTAGGTTGTATGTGGCAACCATCATGGCGGCGAACTCGCAGCGGTGACGAGGTGGCACCTCGTCTTGGTCCTTGATGAAGTAGTCATAATACGCACACATGTGGCCGTACTCCAACGCGTCAATCGGCACAGGGACACGCCCATGCGATACGAGAGCAGCCTTTTGAGCTCGCTTGCACTTCGCCACGTCGTCGCTGGAATTTGGGTTGCCATTGACGTACACATCCTTATCGCCGACCTTGCCGGTTGACCAGATCACGGAGCAGCCCAGCTCTTTGAAGTACAACATCATTTGTGCAGAGACGTGCTTGGATGTTGAGAGTCCGAGCTTGAAGTTCTTTGTACGAAACTTGTAGAAGCTCGCAACATGAGCTGCCGTCGCAGCTCCCACGAGGGTCGGATCCACGTCAACGCGGGAGCAAGACGCAAGGTAATCGGCGCGCATCGCATGATGAGCCTTCGCGCTGCTCTCGGACCGCGCCGCCTCCTCATTTTTCTTGGCAGTAGCAACCGCATCGTATGCAGATGCCGATGGCACATGCTCCAGCCAGGCGTCGCGACGGCCCGCGCTTGTGCGGTTGTCCAGCGTTTCGGCCAGGCGGCCAATCGCCAAGGAATGATGACCAATCTGCTTTTCACGTGTTGGAGAAAGGTTGTAAGAAGCCATACTTGTCTTGCACCGAAGCCCCCGCGGGTGGTCAAGAGAGTTTCCGTACGGCGCAGTGGGCTGCGAGACGAGGCCTTCGTCTGGATTGAAGGAGCGGCACGAGAGCAGGCAGCGACGCAGACCTCAACAACCCAAAAGCACAGCAGGGGTACATTAAGAGCGAAATTGATTGCACAGAGGCGTCCAGCACCTCAAGACCGTATCTGACAGGATTTGGGGCACTTCGAGCACAAAAGGTGTCTACTATTTGGTATGTGGTTGAGTACAGAAGCTGCGTCAGGGTAGCTCGGTGCTCACGTCATGCGTCGTGCTGATGCCCATGGATGCCACACGGTGCTGCGGAATGCCAAGTCGTCGTCTCCAATGCGAAACGATCGTCCTGGCACTCCTGGCTACTACCGTCTTGCGGCCTCCATCACCTCGGCCTCCTGTGCTTGTCGCATGCGGCGCGTCAACCATGACCCACGGTGACCCAACTATACCGTCCGACTCCGACCCGATATCACCAGCGACATGCACTGCTCAACCCGACGACTCGCAATCACGCGACGACGATCCTTCTGCAGCAACCTCGTTGACGCCACACCTGCCCCTGATGGCAGCTGTCTACCCTATTCACCGCGCCATTGTTCCCCGCTTGCCTCCCGAGCACCTGGACGACCATCTTCGCTTCCCGAGGGCCCTCGCTTCTAGCATGGGGCAGTTATCATGCACCGGCGTCGCCAAGGCGCTTTGTGCCGTGATTATGCAGAGCGTGGAGCACTTCGAGGTCAACCATAATCGAAGAGCAGCGCGCCGTGGTCTCCCGGCCCAGTTCACGATGTCGGCGAAAGTCTCGGCGGGTGTTACGCACGGCGCGCGGTTGGGGAAGCCTGAAGCGGAAAACAGAATTGGCACGTTCGAGCTTTCTCCGACTTCCTCGGCCAAGTCGCGCTCACCTGCGGAAAGGGACAACGGCACGTTCTGCTTCCATTGCCGCAAACCATCAACTGGGCCCTCGGCGCATACACTTCCGCCGACCAAGATCCAAGTCAAGCCATTCACGCTGCCCCCCCTGCCACGGGACTGGGAAAACATGGTGGACGCCGTGCAGGAATCCTGGGAGAAGGGTCTCAACGGCTCCCCTGCACTTAAGACACTCGTGAGTGGCTCGACAACGCGCGCCGACATGGCATCCAAAAAGCAATTGTTTGGCTGGGTGTCCTCATCAATGCTATCCAAGAGCGGCCTAATCGCAAACGATGCGGCCAAGTCGGGAGGATGGAGTGCTCTTCGCAGCGTGCTTCGCCGAGAGAGAGCTTCTCGCCCACGCGCGGTGCGGTCTTTATCTACAACGACGTGTACAAGTTTTTTGGCCGCGCTTGTCTCGCAATCGGACCTTGGCTGTTAGAGATGTGACCTCTGTCGCGCTTTTGAGCTGCGTAGTCATTTTTTCATCTGCTTCACACTGGGTCCGGCGTGAAAGACTAGTGTCCCTTTGTTTTCCGGGAGTCAGCAGTGGAAGCGATGCAGAGAAGGGAGACTGCCACAGCCTCTGCTCCGGCGGGAAGGTGGGCTTCTGATTTGATGTCGACTGTGCAAGATTATGCTCGAGTATTGTTGCCGCTTTCCAACTCGAGAGTAAATACGACATGTAGATTCAACATCAAACCATATTCTTGTTTCCTGTTTACAGAGTATCTTCTCTGAATTGTATATACTGAGTGGTGAGTAGTGCATGATGCCAGACTCATTGTTTTCGAAATTGCACGACCGATTGCAGGACACAATTGCAGCTTCGATTGCTGGGCTGTTGCATGCTGGCGCCCGCCCGAGCAAGTTTCTTTAAAGGGCCGTGACGCAGGACCGTTACGCGGCAGCTGACGTGCCCTGTGCCGGTAGGTGCGCGCCTCATGTCGCTCCCGACACGTCTTGTCGACACCGGGCCATCCTGTCGGAGTGTCTATTCTCATTGTGGTTTTGTTACCACGAGCTTGGAGTTGCGAGTACCCTCCTCGGTACGTCGCACCTGTTTACGCGATTCGTTCTCCAGTTTCTTGTGCAACACTCCGTCTGGAGCTTCATAGCCAACCTCTGACATTTTACATTGTGATTCTCGTCGCATAGTAACTCCGTCAGAGACGCTATCTTAACATCTGTGCTCCACGCAAGGTTCGTGACGCTGACATGCGCGCTCGTTTGTGTTTGTTAAACGGCTGTCTGATCGCTTTGCGCTGGAGCTGGTCCTTCTTCTATTGTATGATATTTGACTTTTATACACCAGACGATGCCTGCTGGCGGCTCTGCCGGGGCTAGTGATTCCGGAAAGCATGGTACTGCACGTAAGGACAAGAAGGCCAAGCCGTCGAAGAAGGAGGTGAAGGCTGCGCGGTCGGCAGCCGCTAAAAAAGCACAAGCCACTCGCAAGCGGAACCTGAACATGGCGGCCGACGAAGTCGGTCATCGCAAGACGCGGAGGTGCGCTCATGCGTCCGCCCCGGCGCCAACGCGCCAAGAGGTCAACGACGTGCTTGGGAGCGATGCTGGCGGCGACGAGGGATGCCAGGAGGGCAATGCGGCCCTTGACATCCCCGGCAACGAACTGGACCAGGAGAAAACCAACTACACTGGAGGAAAGAACAACAACGGGGTATCCGCGCCAAGGCCGCGCACAATCCCATCGCTTGCGGCCACCGCGCCTACTGGCGGCAGTGCGGGTGGTGGCCATGATGGCGGCAACGCCGTGGGCAAGGCGCCCTCCTCGTCGCCGCGCGCTTCGTCGCCGCCGTCGGTGGCAGCGCGGACTGGCTGTAAGAAGGACGGCGGCATGGCCGGCCGCACAGCAGGGCGCAAGCCGCCCGCCTCGTCGCCTCGCGTGCCGCCACCGCTCTTGGCGGCGGCGCCGACTGGCGGCACGAACGACGGCCGCACAACCGGGCGCAAGGCGCCCACATCATCGCCACGCGTGCCGCCACCGCCCTTGGCGGCGGCGCGGACTGGCGGCACATACGACGGCAGCATGGCGGGCAGCGCCAGCAAGGGCGAGGCACCCGCCTCGTCGCCGCGCGCGTCGACGCCACGTTCTGCGGAAGCACCGACTGGCTGCAGGAAGGGCGGTGGCACGGGCTGCCGCGACTACGCGAGCACGGCTCCCGCGTCGTCGCCGCACGCTTTGTCGCCGCCCCTGGTGGCGGCACGGACAGGCGGCAGGAGCGACGGCGGCACGGGCGGCCGCGCCAACGCGGGAAAGGTGCCCGCCTCGTCGCCTTGCGCGTCGACGCCGCTCTGTACGGAAGGGCGGACTGGCGGCGGGAAGAACGGCGGCACGGGGGGCCGCACCAACTCGGGCAAGGCGCCCGCCTCGTCGCCTCGCGTTCTGCCACCGCCCTTGGCGGCGGCGCGAACTGGCGGTACGAAAGACAGCGGTACGGGCGGCCGTGCCGTCCCGGGCCAGGCGCCGGCCTCGTCGCCGCGTGCTTTGTCGCCGCCCTCGGCGGCGGCGCGGACTGGCGGCAGGAACGACGATGGCACAGGCGGACGTGCGAACACGGGCAAGGCGCCCGCCTCGTCGCCGCTCGCTTTCTCGCCGCCGTCGGCGTTGGCGCGGACGGGCGGCCGGAACAACGGTCACAAAGAGGGCCGCGTCAGCACGGGCCAGGCGCCCGCCTCGTCGCCGCGCGCTTTGTCGCCGCCCTCTGTGGCGGCGCGGATGGACAGCGGAAACGACGGCGGCACGGGCGGCCTCCCCAACGCGAAGAAGGCGCCTGCCTCGTCGCCGTGCGCGTCGCCACCGCTTGCGGCGACAGCGCGGACTGGTGGCGGGAACGACGGCGACACGGCCGGCCGCGCCACCGCGAGCGAGGCCCCCACCCAGGCACCGCGCGCTTCGCCACTGCTCGTGGCGACGGAGCCAACTGGAGGCAGCGCTGACGGGGCCCGCGCCAACCACAGCCCTGCTGGCAGCGCGCACGCGTCTTCAACAGAAGCGAAGCTGGCGCTGAGATCGTCTACACCTGTCGTGACGACGGCATGGCCGGAGAGGGGCGTTGCTGTGTTTGGGAACGGCAGTCGGAGCGTTGGGGAGCAGGAAACCATTGCGGCTGCCTCGGAGGCTGCGTGTGTGGCAGTTGCGGGTGCGGCGCTTGGGGAGCTTCCGTCGGAGGGAACAGCGGCGGCGGTCGGTGCCACGTGTGCAGACGCAGCGACCGCAGCTGCTGTTGGTGGTGCGTGGCACCTACAGCCTCAAGAGCAAGGCGCAGCCAAGTTCCGTACTGGCGTTATAGCACCAGCGTTTCCGGGATCATCCGTCGTCGCGGCACCAACCTCCACAGCTACGGCGCACCCGCAGGCGCAGATTGCGCCGCAGTCTACGTCCCTGATTCAAAGGCAAACCGCGCTTCCGTCGATCTCTGGACCCGCGGTCTCCAACGTGGACGAGGACTGCCAAGCTGGTCCAAGCACGCCTGCGCTTCCTCCTTTCGGCGCGTTTGGATATGCATCTGCAGTCTACGAGCGTCCTCTGTTTCCTGGCTCGGAGTTTTTGTACGACGGCGCATCGAGAGGTCGTGGCGACACGTGGGTTGCACCTCCGGGCCCAAGCGGTGGTGGAGCTGCTTCGGCGGGCCTGGGGCCTGTTCTCCATGTTCCTGTGGAAGCCCCAGCAGAGTTCCCGCCTGTTCAAGACATTTCGCTCCAGGGCAAGTACGCGGCGGAGCGCCACCTATGGCGCAAGCACTTCTCCGAGTGGGGTGTGTCTTGGGAGGATGACGTCCAGGCCGTGATGGTGGAGCTGTTCACCAGGGCTAAGGACATAACGCCGTCGTACATCATCCACTTAGCCTCGTCAAAGTCGATGTGTGACGCACCAGCTACCCGCGATGGCGTCCAAGAATGGTTCTCCAGCCTTCTTAACGCAGCGGTGCAGGGGGCTCCCGCGGCGGTGGCGCAACCTCTGTGCCGTATACGCACAGCACACGTTCTCAAGGTCATCACGGCGGCGTACGCTAAGTGCGGATTCAGCCTTCCTGAGTCCGTCAATGCCCGACCGACCGCGGATCCTGGTGGCCGTCAACCGGCAAACAACAAGATCATGCCTGCCCCGGAGGACCGCCCCTGCCTGCCATCCTCGTCTTGTGCGCGTCGCGGAGTCAGGAAAAGGGCCGCACCTGCTGAAGTCGAGGACGACGACGTCGCGCGCTGCCGGTCACCAAAACGCAAGTCGGTCGCCAAGGTTGAAGACGTTGGCGCTCTGGACTCTAAGGGTCGGCACGACCGGACCATGTTCCGCATGATGACAGCCGTTGGAATCATACTGAAGTACTACGACCCTGATACCGAGAAGTGGCCATCCGTCCATGAAGTCTTCGTACGCATGCCGCTGGATATCTTGCAGGGGATGTCGGAGCCGTCGATTGGCCTGATGATGTCGTGCTGGCCGTGGGCCCGCCGAGGTAACAAGGGCCGCGAGGAGCGGACGTACGACCGGCTTCTAACTTTGGCTCTGACAAAGCCGGGCGTGACCACGGCGACTGAAGCGCTGCAGTACGTGTGAGAGCTGCACAAGGTCATGATGATCGACCCCTAATGGCGGTACAACCATGTGAATCGGACTACCGGATCTGTTGCCATTCCCTGGCAGCAGTGGCTAGCAGAGGCGGAGACGTGGGTACCGACGCTCGACGCCAACCGCGCTGGCAAGACACGCCCTCCGCCTCCAGCGCATGAGCGCGACGCCGAGCTGTGCGCCCTGGGTTCTGAGGAGGGGGACCCCGCCGGGCCGGCGGCAGGCTCCACGGCACAGACGTAGTTGGCTCTTCAGTAGTATGTTTTTCTCTTGTCATTTTGCATGCCTGTGTTCCTCTTGTGCTGCGGCACTTGACCCGCGCTGTCTCTTTTATGGTCTAGCCGGAGCACGACTAGATTGATTCTGCCTGTCCGTGAGTGGTGCTGGTCGTAACACAGCCGTGACTCGTCGCAAGCGAGTAACAGTCTTCCGCCACCCGCCGGCGTGGCGCCCGCGTGAAGTAGAAGACGTAACTGACGGACGCGAATATGCCCTCCGTGACGACAAACATGCGCGACAGAAGCATCCAACAGGTCTCCTAGTACACCGACGACATCGAAACTGCAGACAGCACCCCTACAGTTGTGCTCCTGATACTGTTTGTGGTGTCATTGCCTGTCTCTGTTGCTGCTCCTTCTACTTCTACTGCTGTTCATGCTTTCACAACTAAGGCGCCTACTGCCACCCGCCACCCAACCCCACGTCCCCTTCCGACAATACCGCAGCCAAACTAACGTACCCCAGCGCAAAAACGTCGGCCGCGCCCATGACAGCCACTATGCCGGAGACCACACGACGGTCAGCAGCCGGGTGGCTGGAGGCACAACCGCCAATATCCAAGGCGCCACATATACGGCCGTCGTACACAGCACTGACAACAGTGACAACACTGGTCACGTCACGGCCTGCGCCGCCGCTGCCGCGTCTGCGGGCGCCGGTGACACTACCCCCCCAGCCGCCGCCGCCATGGCGATGGCGATATCCGAATCTCGCGCGCGACGCGACGTTGCCGCAGACTCGGGCGCCTATATGTCCTGCCAGAGCCACAGTGCCCGCACGCAGCGCCGGCGATGCAGCACTGAGCTTCCTCCCGGCCCCGCCCCCGCGACGCAACAGCAACTCCAACACATGAAAAGACCGCCGCACCCACCTGCTCCCACGCACAAGTTCAATTGACAATGGGATTGCTTGGCAACGACAGGAGCGCGTTCGGCCAAATGATGGCATCCCAGCCCGTGTCCTTGTCGGTGGAGCGCGTAGCCATCACGCCGACACACAGAACACCCACGTCTGCATTCAAAGGTGCTCAGAGCCACTAAAAAAAGCAAACGGCAAACGCGTGGGACAAGAATCGACCAGACCCATCCGTGTGAAGTAGAATACGCCGCATTCAGCGCTCGGTTACAGGGCGCACAAGCAGTCGGACGAGATTCACAGGGAAAACAAGGAAAAGCTCGAACCCAGAGTGCAAACCGTCGGCAGTCCTCCCCGCAAAAGCACAGGGCACCACTCCCAGCGCCAGCCACAGTCTTCACAAACAAAAGGTACGGACGCACAGACAACTGTTGCCGATGCCGTCGGCAGTCCCCCCCGCGGACGCACAGGGCGCCTTTTCCGGCGCCGTTGGCAGTCCGCACCACCACAAAGTTCGGACGCACAGGGAACGGTCGCCGGTGCCGTCCGCAGTCCCCCTCGCGGACGCACAGGGCGCCGTTTCCGGCGCCGTCGCCAGTTCGCACCCACACAGAGGACGGACGCACAGGGCACCGTCGCCGGTGCCGTCGGCAGTCCCCCCCGCGGACGCACAGGGCGCCGTGTCCGGCGCCGTCGGCAGTCCGCACCACCACAAAGGCTGGACGCCCACGTCACCGTCGCCGGTGCAGTCGGCAGTCCCCCTCGCGGACGCACAGGGCGCCGTTTCCGGCGTCGTCGGCAGTCCGCACCACCACAAAGTCCGAACGCACAGGGCACCGTCGCCGGTGCCGTCGGCAGTCCCCCCCGCGGACCCACAGGGCGCCATTTCCGGCGCCGTTGGCAGTCCGCACCACCACAAAGTTCGGACGCACAGGGACCCGTTGCCGATGCCGTCGGAAGTCCCCCCCGCGGACGCACAGGGCGCCGTTTCCGGCGCTGTCGGCAGTGGGCATCCACACAAAAGACGGACGCACAGGGCACCGTCGCCGGTGCCGTCGGCAGTCCCCCTCCGCGGACGCACAGGGCGCCGTTTCCGGCGCCCTCGGCAGTCCGCACCCACAGAGTCCGGACGCACAGGGCACCGTCGCCGGTGCCGTCGGCAGTTCCCTGCGCGGCCGCACAGGGCGCCGTTTCCGGCGCCGTCGGCAGTCCGCACCCATACAGAGACCGAACTCACAGGGCACCGTGGTCGGTGCGAGGGTAGAAGGATGCTCGCGTTCTCGCATTACGTTCGGACAGTGTGATGGCGCGAGAGGAGCGAGTACCTCAGCTGGCTCAAATTGACGATTTTCTCACCATCCAATGAGGCCTTCGGCCAAGACAATCGCACGTTCCCGAACTCCTGCCTGGTTGTGGAGTTGTCACCCGTCCAGTTTATTGCTGGTTGGGTCTCGCCCGTGTCCGTATCTCCAGAGGCCCAGTTCCTGCCCAACACGCTGAGACTTCCCACCCCCCCGTCCAGCTGCCCGGCACTAGCGCCCCCGCCACCGGCCGCCGTCTCCGCCGCTGGCCGATTACCACCGTACGGGCGCCGCTCCCGCTACTGGCAGCCGCACGTGCCGCTGGCCGCATCGCTCCCTACAGGCGTTGCTCTCTCCGCCGGTCGCCTTCCCCGCCGCAGTCCGCCGCTCCCGCCGCCATTTTCTGCCCAGCCCCCATGCTGGCGACGCGCCCTGCCGCCGCCACCGCCTTTAGCCGCCGCCCCCGCCGCTGGCCGTCACGAACGCCGCAGGCCTCCATCCCTGCCGCCGTCCCCGCCGCTGGCAGCCGTCCCCGCTGCTTTCCACCCGACCCCGCTGTCTTGCAACCTCCCCCGCTGTCTGCCGACCACCCGCGCTGCCTGTCGCCTGCCACTTCTGCTGGCACCGCCTCCGCCGCCGCCGACCTCGCCGTCTGCCGCTGCCTCTGATACCAGCCGCTGACCTCGCTTCTGGCCGCCTTGCTGCCTACGGGCGCGACCCCAGCCGCTGGCTGCCGCCACCGCCGCCGGCCAGCGCCCCCGCTGCCGGCCAGAGCCCTCGCCGCACCTTGCTGGCCCTCTCCCCTGCTGTCGCCGACGCTTTTCGCGACCCCTGACTCACGCCGATTCCCCCACCGCTGTCCGCCGCCCCAGCCGCCGGCCGCCGCCCATGCCTCTAGCCACCACTCCCGCCACTGGCCGGTGCCCCCCCTGGCCGGCACGTCCGCCACCGGCATCATCCTTGGCCGCCTGTTGTTGCCCGCCCTCCCTTCTGGTGCCGCCGCCTG
>Ga0209186_1001527_pt1 | contig 17007 bp, 25 predicted proteins | sample SidtaG_FD_187426 | JGI IMG/M metagenome (GOLD analysis project Ga0209186, IMG submission 187426) | Marine algal microbial communities from Sidmouth, United Kingdom - Sidmouth_Male2 metaG (SPAdes) (version 2) | ecosystem: Host-associated > Algae > Red algae > Unclassified | place: Sidmouth...
GGGGGGGGGGGCAGCGGGCGGGGGCGGCGGCGGCGGCGCCGGGAACCACAGCTGCAGCGGCGACGGCCGCCGCTCCCCCATCCAAGACGCGCTCATTGCCGAACTCCGGGCAGCGCTCGCGGACGCCGACTTCGGCGCCGTGACCGCGGCGGTCGCGCCGAGCGTGGGCAGTGGCGGCGATGGTGCCGATCCGGGTGGCGGGGGCGCCCCCCCCCCGGAGCCGCGGCGCAACGCAGTGATTTCGCGGCGGCACGCCCTCCGCACCTTTGGCTGGCTGACCCGCTCTGCGTCACCAGCCGACGTGCCGCTGCTCGCGGTCGACGCCGCTGCGCGCGGTCGACGTGCTCCCTCGCGCGGCCGTCGCCAAGGCGACGTCAGCGGCCGAGGGGGCGGCGTCGGGGTGTGCGCTCCGCGCTGTGGCACATCCTGCCTGCCGCCGTCATGGTCGACGGCACGGGGCGGCTTGAGGCGGCCCGTGGGATTATGTGGGCGGCCGCGCGCGTGAGGGGTGCGGTGGGGGGGAGTTCATCCCGGGGCGCTCACGGCGTGACGATGCGCCTGCCTATCATCAGAGAGGCGTGTAGCCCGGCTTGTTGCTCCCTGCAAGGTCTACAGGAAAACCCTCGCCAGAAGGCGGGGGAAGACCATTTTTCTTGCCCTCTTTCTATCTACACACACACACTCAATTACTTACACACACACACACACACACACACAAACACACACACACAAACACACACAAACACACACACACTCACACAAACACACACACACACACAAGCACACACACAAACTCACACAAAGTGAACAACACGCCAGCGGCAGAAGCCCCCGAAAACGCCATCCAAGCTCTCACCACACACAAACACAACGACAGGCAAGCAAGCAAGAAGCAAGGCGCAAACGCGGCACCTCTGACAAAGACACAACTACAGAGCTCTTGTCCCCCGCGCCGCGTTCTTCCCCGTTGTCGCTGAGCGCCTAGCTCAAAAACTTATCATCATTGTCCGGCACGTCGCGCTCGCCGCCAACGCCGGAGACCCGGCGCCGGCGAAGCATTGGCGCGCGGCCGCGGCTGGCGCCACCGTGCGGTCCGCTCGTCGCAGGGCCATGCGCGATGAAGTTGCGCATCTTGTCTGCCTGGGAGGTCGCGCCACGCTTGGCGTCAGCCAATATCTTGGCGGCCGCGCGGCTGTTGCCGCCCGCTTCGGCGGCTTCGTTGCCGTCCGTCTTTGTATTCTACGCAGCCGCTTTGCGGTCGCCCTTCGCCGTGCAGTCGTCGCTGCTGATGGTGATGACCGCGACGACGCCGGGCAGCGGCTCCGTTGCTGTCGACGAGCCGCTGCTGATGGAGATGATAGGCGCGGCCGCCGGCGACACACGCGGCGGAAAGACGCGCTCGGGAGGAAATGGCGGCTGCGGCACCGTCCCAGGCCGTGAAACACTACCCGCTGCGATCGCGGTCGGAACCCCAGATAGAGGCAGCGAGAAACGTGCCGCCTGCGCAACATACGGAGGTGAGGGCGTAGGCGATGGAGGCGTCGGAGATGGTGGCCGCTGCGGCTATCTTGGTCACGGCTGCCGCAGCGAGACGCAACCCAACGGTTGATCAGTGTTTTTTACCGCCGTCACCCGCGGCGGTGACGGCCGCGGCGACGGCGGCGACCGCCACAAGCAAGAAGGCCGTGAAGATGGCGATGGTGGCCGCGGCGTGAGGGATGGCAGTGCTGGCGGCGGCAGCAGAGTCGGCGGATGTGGAGGAGGCCGCCTCGGAGGCGGCGACGGCGACGGCGGCGGCGGCGACGGGTTCGTCGACAGATCCCGTGATGGCGATCCGGTGTTCGCCCCTGTTGGTGCCATCGCTGCGGCGGCGCGCGCCGGAACACCCGTGGACTGCAGCGTCTGCTATGGTGACGCCGCTCGCCCCTGCCGAGCTGAGCATCCTACCGCCACGGCCGCTTCCGACCAGGGGTTGTCAGAATACGGTTTTTTGGCCGTATCCGGGCCAGAATACGGATATAATCCAGAATATTGCGCAGAATATTCGTCCATGATTGTCCATTGAAGAAAAAAATACCACATACGGAAAGCTCTGCACGTCTCTATGTCAATATCCCGAGCTGCTGGGCCAAACTGATGTCGAATATAGTCGTTTTGTTTGCAATTACAGTAGCCCAGGATATCGGATATTTATCCTGACAACCCCTGCTTCCGACGCCGCCACACCACTGTTGAGGCGCACCGCGCCGCGCACATCCGCGGCCTCGGCGCAGAGCAACCGCTTGCCGCAGCGCAACACACGTCGCTGCGTCTCCGCCGCCGCCCACCGCCGCGCGTCCTCCGTGTGCCGCATCCAGCGAGAAACGAAGCACGACTGGTCCACACGGTCGTTGGCCGCCTCCGCTAGGGAACCGAGCGTGCACGCCATCAATGCGCAGTCGCTCTGCATTGCGATCTCGACCTAGCGTGTCGCTTTGGCCCGCTTCGTACCGATGGGGATGGCTTCCCACTCGGGCGCCCGCCTCGGATCTCACCCGCCGTCTGCCTCCCCCTCATCCTCTCCGTCGTCGTCCTCGTCCTCGGCCCCTTCGCTGGAGGCCGAGTTGCGGCGCTCACGCACGCGCGCCAGTGCCGCCGACTGACGGCGACCGCGCGACGGCGTCGCGGCGGCAGCCGCCGCCGCGGCACCGCTGAACTTTTCCGCTCTGCGGAGGACTCTCCAGCTTGGAATCCAGTCAGACGAGCGAAAGCCGCGCGCCCGCGACCGCCCCTGGGGTTCTGACTTCTCCGGGTCGTGGTCGGGGTGGGCCTGCACCGTCTCGTAGGCGTCGCCCGCGTCCAGTTCCGCCTCCGCGGCACGGATCAGCTCCTCGTCGAACAGGTTGCCCGTCAGGTTACTTCGGCTAACCTGCGCGTACACGGACGCAAACAGCTGCAGGTTCTTGAATAGTGAGTACCGCCTGAAGCGGACTATCGCAACGGCCTACCGCGCCTGCAACCCAGCCAGCAGCCCAAAACCGAGGCGGTAGGCGTCCACTACGGCCGCAAAGAACTCCACGCTCTTCTGGTCTGTCCCGATGACGGGGTCCCGGCTCACCGCCAGCCACGCGCGGCACATCGCCATCTTCTCAGGATGCGACCACGAGAGCCCACGCCCTCTGCCGGGAGCTCCTGCATCGTCGGTTAGGGCGATCCCGCCGGCAGCAGAGCGCGCGACCGACGCCCGTGCGCCCCGTCAGCGCACGCGACCGTAATTGCCCAACTCGGCACGCCTCGCCTCCGCGCTGCGGCAAAATGCCGCGCCGTCCCACCGACGGCCGCCGCGCCTGGTCCCCACCACGTGCAAGTTTCCGCGCTTGAGAGCGGCCTCCACATCCATCGGCGTCATGCCAGTATGCTGGGCCGCCGACGCAGGGGCAGGAGCCGACGTGTCCATGTCGACCCTTGCCTCCACGTCCACGCCACAGAGCACCTACCCGTGTGCGTCCATCTGCTCGTCCATGCAAGCGGCCGCCTCCTTCGCGTCACCTGCGCAGGGAGCAACCAACGCAGAGTCCACCTCCATCTGCTCCGCCAGCTCAATGCGCTTGATCCGCACTGCGCGCTCCTGCACCATCTGGGACGCGACGTCCTGCGGGTGGGCTGCAAGCACGGCCGTACAGCGACGCACAAGACGGATGTCGTCTCCAAACTCCGGAGTGTCGTCGGCACCCGTGGCCGGCGATTGTTTCACCGCCGACCACAACATCACCGTGGAGCAGGTGGCCACGTCGCCTCTACCAACGCTGCCGCAATAGTGGCGGCGCGCTGCCGCCGGGGTGGCACGGGTGCGTGCGGGAGAAGGGCATGCAGAGCCAAGAGACGCTTCCCCCACGCCGCCGCCGTCGTTATTGCCTCGGCCGCGGCCACTGGAGTCCACTGCAGAAGCAGCAGCACCAGCCTCGCCTGTTCGCCCCGGTCCCCCACTCCCAGCCTTTTTCCTGTCTCCGTCGACGCCCGAAAACGTAACGCGACACTGCCCGACAACGGCTCTGGCGTCCTCTCCGTCCTCGCCGCTGTCGCCGCGCCCACCGTCGCCATTGCTGTCACCAGAGCGAGCGTTACGGAGGCAGGCGGCGCCGAGGCGAATGGCGCGGCCACCACGAGCGGGTGACGCGCTGCGGCGGTCGCGGCGCCGGCCCCCGCCTCCGTCAGCGTTGACCTTTCTGTAGCAAGCGCCAGCACTGTCGCCAGTGGCGGCGCCAACAATGTCGCCAGCAGCGGGGCCGCGCTCGGCCTCGACAGTGGCGGCGTCGGTAACAGCAGGAGCGGCTGCGGCTTGGCGCGCCGACCGCCGTGGACGGACCAGGACCGCACGGGCCAGGCCGTCGGACGCGGGCGCACTGGCCCCATCTCGGCCGGCGTCCGCGAGCGCCGCGGCGGCGGCGGCGAGCATCGCCTCGGCGTAGGTGCGCTTGCGCCGCCCCATGGATGGCGCGCGGGTGTTGTCGGTCTTGTTGATCACGTCCGGCTGTACGCCGAGCCCCATGTGGAGCGGGCAGTACAGTGGGTGGGTTCGTTAAGGTTCTATCATGGAGGTGGCGCGAGCCGTAACGGGGCAGCCTGATAAGACCCAGGCGCCCCCACGCTCTCAGCACCCGCAGACACCCCCACTCCCAGCATGCATACACACAGCACGCACCTGCGCGGGCGGAGGGCGCACGGGCCACGAGCACACACGCTCACAGCCTCTCAAAATCCCGACCATGCACCTCGCTAATCTCCCGGAGCTCATCCCCTAAAGGGTGCCCCCAAAATCAATTACATGCGATAACATCAAATACAATGTCAAAGTACAGAACAAATTGCAATGTGACATCCCGCCAAAGCATTGAGTGACATGGAATTGCTGAGCAATGCTCAACGCCCCACGCGCCACAGCGCTTTTCTCAGCGCCACCCGTCCGGCGCTGTCACGGGCCTTGTCGGCGCGACTTGGATGGGGGGAGACCAAGGCGACGCACGATAGGGAAGGGGCCAGGGTGGTCACAGAGATGGGGGTGGGGAGAACGCGGAGCAGGCGAAAAAGGATGACGCCATGGAGGTTCGCGCAGAGCGGAAACCCCGGCGAGCGGCGGCAGTGTACGCCGCCGCTGCCGGGAAGGAGGAGTTGCAACTTAGAGGCAGGGAGGTGTCCAGCGGTGACGCCAACGCCTGGCGAAGCACCGAGAAAAGTGGATGCTGGCCTCGGCGCCTTAGTGCTCTGGTTATATAGGCGGGCGGCGCCCAGCGCCGCCCCCCCTCCATACATGCCCAGCCCGGCTAGCCCGCCCACGGCTCCCAGCGCTCTCAGCGCGCCAAGAACGACCGTCGCGCCCAGCCGCACGGGCCGCCCAGGCCGCTAAGGGCGCCCAACGCGCACCCACCCCGCCCCGCGGGCTCCAAGCAACACCCAGAGTGCCCTCGAGCGCCCACCCCCCGCACAAAGCCAACCGCGACCGGCAGCGGGAACGCTCGGCACCGCCTGACCACGCCCACCTACAACACCCAGCAGCGCCCAGCAAAGCACAGCAACGCACAGCACCCCACCCGAAGCGCCCTGCAAAGCCCAGGCCGCCCACTTGCACCACACGAAAGGCCCACCTGCTTCACCCGAAAGGCCCAACGGCGCCAACCCAGCAATGGCAACCTACCACCGCCAACGCAGCAGCGGCAACCCAGCAGCGGCAACTCAGCAGCGGTAAACCACCCGTGCCGGCCGGGAAATCGCCTCCCACAGCCACTCCAGCGAGCCTTCGTCCCCCTTGCTGAGAGGGAGACCGTCGCGGCCGCTCGGCGGCGGTGCTGGGCGAGCGGGGAGGGGGCGCTCAACCACCAGGCAGCGTCGCCCAAGGGCCAGCCCAGAACCGCCCTGCAGCCCCCGGTCGCGGGGCCGGCGTACAGGACGCCTTCCAGCCGACCTTGCACAGCCAAGCATCTTCCGAGCTTGGAGATTTCGGCCTCTGACGCAGGTGCAGGCGGGCACAAAATCTCTCCTGTCCGGCCCTTTACCAAGCTGTGACTTAACAGCTGCAGACAACCAAGCTCGCCAGACCACCTCCGGGCGGGGTACTGGTCGCCGCGCGACCGTCCAGGGGAATGCCGTGCTTCTTTTTTGGGACTTCTGCACTGCCTGGGAGGGCCTTGCGCGGGTGACGTGATGGCATGGAGGCCTCACACGTCGCCCACGTCACGTGCGTCAGGGAGCACAAGGGTGCCGGACTCGTCGACAGCGATGCACCGTCATCGCTATAGACCGCAAATCCTGCGTAAGCGCATCGCTTTCGACGTGGCAGGTGCCACGCGTCGTCCTAAAAGGCCTCTTATTCGCGATATATGCGAGTGACAGCTGTGATATTAGCTCTGAACGAGCTTCGTGTCAGAGTGTCGCGCCACCTCTTGGCGCCGTCTCGCCTATCTCGCCTGTCCGTTGGCGCCATTTCGACCGCAGCAGTTTTAAATACGTCTCTTCTCTCCTCCTGCAGCCCCGCATTTCGGTTCGTGCATCGTATGTGAACGATTTCACCCACACATGTAAAGTTCCTGACTACCTCGCTGAGTCATATGTAGCCCCCGTGTCGATGTAAGTCCCCGGGGTCCTGGGTCCCGCGCGGCCTCAGCTCTTCGAACAGTCTTCACATAAGCTCTCCCACCATTCAAAGATCCACACGTTGCAGCTGAATGGAGGTTCGTATGCGGCAAACATTCCCTGGACTTGAGTTCAGGGTACTGCTCAAGATGAGCAAACACTGACCACAGTCCACCCCATGAGCCCCTTTTAATTTTTTCTGAGGCCAGTGCACGTTGCGGGAGTTTTTGATAACGAGACGCAGTGCACGTAAAACGAGACCGTGACAACAACACAGGCCGTTTTGCTGTAGGTTCTTGGTATGGACATGTCCGCAAGCCTTGGGCAATGTTGCCCATGTGTTTCTTACTTCGAGCAAGTGTCCACGTTCTCTGTAAGGGCCGTTTGTATAGTTTCCAGCGACGGATCGCCCTCAATGGTGTGAAAAGCGCGGTCGAGTGCGTTGTACAGGCTGGAAACAACGATTCCTGCTGCACTCGGTCGACTCAGTTAACCGTACTAACGACGAAGCTGCGATTGTGCTCTCTGAGGGGCATGTTTTTGAATTTTTGAGCGGGGCAGGGCGGCGTCCTTGCACTTTTTCAGTCGGTGGCTCCCCTGTACGTGCACCGACCGGCCGTGCGCCGAGTGCTAGGCCGCATCGTCGCACATCGGGTGCTAGCGAACGAACGCATCATTTCGTAAGTCTCTCGTTGGGGGCACATCGCCCGGACGAATCGATTTTCATCAGTCGCAGCGATCGGAAGTCGTTGGGCACAACCAACAGCAGACGAAAGCCGCCTCGTCGTGAGAAATGTTCTTCTCTTCAATGGCCTCAGGAGAGGGGTCTCCAATACGTGTTCACAAGAAGGTACTGAGAGCTGACAGCCGTGCTGACAGTTCTTGCTTCGACTGTCTGACACCGCTACTCGTATATGTAGCTGTCTGTACTAGGTGATTTTAAGTGCAGCTTATTCGCTTAACCATGGCACACTAGTCGGAGAGGTGTCAGCAGGGTCCCACAAGCCAGCGTCGTACAGCAGCCAGTGCTCGGGTGCACCGTGGCGAGGCGGTCTTGCCGGCAGAACGTCTTGATTGCCGTCACCACAAGGCCAGAGCACCCGCCGCTCCTGACCGACTGTTTGCCACTTGCTCGCATTCGCCGACCGATCGTCCTCTGTACCGCGCGGCAGTGCGTAGTGCACGGAGCTCAGCAGTGCGACGGAACCGGCCTGCCGGGAAACCGGGGCTGGTCGTTGCTCACTTGTTCTCGCGCACCGTCACAGTCACTGTCCTCGTCCGCTGCCTTGAGCGCCGGCCCTGGTACGCCTGCACCCGTGCTCGCGCAGCCAGGCCAGAGGCAGAGAATAGCAAAGCAAAATACATGGGGGAGAAAACAAAACACTGTAAACAATAGCGGTCAATGGCTGGTACTCACGTGGTGCACACATGCACCTCCTCAATCCTCCTCAACCGATGACAGCAACCTTGCAGACGGTCAGATGGCATCACCATTACATGACAACAGTTGGCAACTCTACTCAGGCGTCCTCCTCGTAGTCGTCCGAGTCATCCTCGAGCCCGTCTACGAACTCGTCCCGGTCGCTGAAAGCACCGTCATCCTTGGCGGCCTCTGCGTCAGCGGCTGCACCAGCGGCTGCAGCACTGTTGACCGCCGCGAGACAAGGAGAAACGGCGGCAGCAGCTGCCTGTGCGGCAGCGACAGACGGAGTAGCGACTGCGCTGGCCATGACAACCGGGGAAGCACATGGTGCGCCGTGGTTCGCCGCGCGAGTCACAGCGCGTGCCACCGCGGGCATCACAACTGCCGTCGTCGCAGGAACACCAAAGGTGGCAGCCGAAATTGGAGCCCCACTGCGTCGAGGCGCTGGCGGGGCAGAAGGCGGAGCTTCAGGAGCAGCACCAAAAAGAGCAGCAGGGAGAGCGGCAGGAAGAACAGCAGTCGGGACGGCCGGCAGAGCAGCAGAAGGGGCGGCAGGCAGAGCAGCAGGCGGGTTGTCAGGCCGAGCAGCAGGCGGGGCGGCAGGCAGAGCAGCAGGCGGGGCGGCAGGCAGAGAAACAGTCGGGGTGGAAAGTAGGGCGCCAGGAGGGGGGGAAGTCGCCGGACCACCGGAGGCAGCGCGTAGACGCGCTGTGAGTGAAAGGCCTGCGGCCCCTTCACCAGCTGTTGCCAAAACGCGCGTCCGGGTGCCCCACAGACGGGAAGTCGTGAACCCGGGAGCGACCATCCGCTGTGGGGCGTTGCCGTCTAGGAGCTGGAGGCCATTGTGCTCCTGGTTGCTTTGTGGCAGGTGCTCGAGGACGAGTTCCAGCAGCACCGCCCAGACCTTGAGGTAGCACTCGTCGACATTGGCGGCACCGGTCGTGAAGCGCTCGTAGCCTGCCATTTCACAGAGCGTTACAAAGACCTGCTCGTGCCAACAGACAAAACACGTCAGCCCCAACTCATTTCGCACCCGCAGACGTAGACAAACATGCAAGGGAACCAAGGCACTCAATCACATGTACGAGATAGCTGCATGATCAAAGCACAGGCAGACAAAGATACCCTTACATACCTTTGTCACAATGGACACGTGCATGCCATACCGCACTTGGTATATCTTGCGTTTGGTATCTCCAACCTCGAACATGGTGCCGCGCAGTCCATTGATCCTGGCGAGCGCCCGGTGGAGCCCCCACAACATGGCCTCCCGGCAAAACTGATCAGCAAACAACCAGTGCCCATCCAAGCACCGCTGCGCGTTGGCGGCCGTCATGCGTCCGCTGCGCTTAGGCCCAGTCAGGGGCATGTTGAGCAAAACAGCTGCTCGTTCTAGGAAGCCCTCCGTCGCCGCCTCGAGCACCGCTCGATGGAAGCGGGGGATTCCTCGGCGCAGGACTGTCTACACCGTCTCCTCCTTGAAGTGCTTGCCGTGGTTATGCCTCGGAGCGCACGGTGCCAGTACCGTCTTTGACAGCGTCCAACGCGCCTCAGGCAACCCCCCCGGGAAATTAAACTTGTCGTGCAAGTGCCGGGCTGCCATCTCCCGACTGGTGTATGTCGACGGCCACGGGACGGCATCGGCGGTGTTGTCCTTGAACGCCTTCGTCGTTTCGAGGCGGATGGCATTCTGCGCATGACCCAAAACGTCGTGGGGATAGTATGTCAGAGCACCAAGAACAAACACAAGGGAGAGGAGGAACTGAATCACGTCAGTACGCCGAAGGTGACGAGGTTCCAGGAGAGGAGACGTCTTGCTGTCCCTCGTCAACTGAAACCAGCAACAAGAGCAGAGCTCGCGACTTACCACCATGTCCTTGGCCCACGGCACCTTTCTAGGCACGTCTAGGAATGCCGGGGAGAGCGATGCGACAGTGGCCGGGTCGACCCGATCGGCAGCACCCGCGGGCTCTGCGGGACCAGCGCCTCGCTCATCAACTGCGCGGCAGAGCTCCTTTGCAGCCGAGGCGCCATGCCCGATGGCAGTGCCGACGTAGTTTACCGCCTTCAGCACCTCGCTGAGAATGCGCTTGACGTCGGCTGCGTGGGCTGATGCCGCCGTCTGTCTCTTGCTCCGGTACTTCAGCTGCATGGTGGTTTCGGCACGGCGCTTCTTGCCCGCAGCCTCCCGCTCATCAATCCGCACGAGAAGATGTTTGACGCCGCGCTTTTCTGAGCACATGCACGAGACACTGGCGGCAGATCCGGGATTGGCTCTACCCTCGGCGAGTAGGGCGGCGTGTTCCGTACGGGAAGCAGCAGCAGCCGCCGATGGGGCGGTAACAACTCGCAAAGGTGGCCGGGCACTTGTGGCACCCACCCTATGGCCCGAGGCGGCGTCCGGCAAGGGCCAAGAACCTCCACGGGCCGCGGTCACCGCCAAACTTGTGGGGGCGCTGGCCGAAGCGGGCGTCTGGGTGTCCGGGGTGACGGGCCTCGCGTGCGACAAAGAGGCCACCGCTGCCGCCGCGAGCACCGGCGTACCGACGCCAGGAAGCACCGGAGCTGAAGTCATTGCCAGTGCAGTCATCGGTGCTGCTTCTGGCAGTCGACCGGTATCCCACGACGCCGGCACTGGCGCGCCCGACACGGGGCGCGTCGGTGCGCGCAACACGATCGGCGCGGTGGCAGACGTCGGACGAGACGGATAGACAGCCGTAGGTGTCGCGGCAAGCGTCTCGAATGGAAGAGCGGTCACCGGGGATGGTGGCAGTGCAAGCGGTGCCGCCGCCTCAAGCGCCAGTGTTGCCGAAAAACCGGGCGTTGGCGTGGGAATCACGATTGGGGCGGTGCCCTCCGCGAAACATGGCAGTGGGGCCGACGTCGCGGCCGCGGGCGTCGGCGCGAGCGCCAAGATGACAGAACCCGTCGGTATGACCGCCAATGGTGATGGAACCGCGGCGGTAAGCGGCCCCAGCGGCGGGGAAGCCTCTGGGGGAAGCACAGTTCATGCGCCAGACGTGTTCGCGGCCGTCGAGGTGATAGCCCGCGCGAGGGCACCCTGGCGAGAGGGTCGCCGTCGTAGCGGGGGCACGCCAGCCGCTGCGCAGTCACGTGCGGCCTGCTGGGCCTTCTCCGCGCGCGCCGCCGCCGCAGCTCGTCTCTCACCCGATGCAGCCGCCGCTGCTGTCTTCGTCTTGGCCTTCTTTCTGGTGACCGCCGCGTGCGCGTGGAATGGGTTGTCGGGCTCGGGCAAGAGGCTGCCCCGAGGTGGCAAGGAAGAGGCCGATGTCAAGCCCTCGCCCACACCCGCCAATCCCGGCGCCCCTCAATCATTCATGAAGAAGAGCAGACGACGACGACGCCTTTCCGGCGGGGTAGCCGCGCTGACAGCCCCCCAAAGCACTTGTCCACTACCGCCGCAACGGTACCCCCCGATGCCGCGTTGTTGTGCCCAATAAGGCAACCCAACCCCGTTGTCGTCGTCCAAGCAGAAGTAAGAAGACACTGGGACGGACCACGAGCACCCCTCACGGGGACGGGAGCACCTCGGCCACAAAGGCGCAGTCACTTGCCCGTTTGGCACCGCCGTGGCCTGCGGGGCCAAAAGCAACGCTGGCACCACCCAGTCCTCAACGTCTTTTCTGACGGGACGGTCACAGCAGCAAGGGGTACTGGTGCCAGGCTGGCAGCGACAGTGGTGCGTGGGCAAGCCAACGACCCCCCCGGTGCCGCGCCCCCGCGGCCGCAGGAGCTCACGGCAGCGCGCGCACCTTTGTCAGCACAGACGCGAGGGCGCGTGCTTGACACTTGCGCGGGGGAGGGGGGAGGCGTACAAGGTGGGGCACGAGCAACAGAGGGAGCCTCGCGCAGTCTGCGCGCACACGGCGGCCTCTGATTTCAGAGGCCTAGGAGGTGGCTGAGTGGTCACACACAATGGCCGGTAGACGGTACGAGCCACCATTTTCTGCCAGATTAACTCGCGGGAAAAAGAGTTGGGGGTCAATTTAGAGGCGCAACCCCCTTGTGCCATCAATCAGAGGCTACAGGTCAATTGCCTAAGGATAGACTTCATTCCACCCGGTCTACCGCAGCCAATGTCTAGTCCGAAACAAGGGAGCTCGCGATCCCAGCTAGTTGCTTCGTCGTTCTTCTCGCATCAGGGCTGCGCATGTTTTGTTTCTTGAAGGTCGTGGCCAAGGCCAGCAAGTGGGAATTGTGGAGACCTGTTGTCTACGCGCTACATGCGTGGGTGGTCATTTCGGTTCCACGACAGGAAGGCGCACAGTGGGGCAGAAGGGCCGGTGGTCGTCGTGCAGCGGGATCGTTGCCGATGCAGAGGGGGGAGACAGTACATGGCCGGTCAGTACTGAGGGAGAAGGGAGAGACAGTTCATAGCCGGTCAAGTCTACATGCAATGCAGTGACCTCCAGCAGCTGCCTTGACCGGTAGCGCGCAGCGCGCGGTCTCAGAGACAAAGAACGAACACGTCAATTTAACTAGCTGGGGGATGCGCGCAAGGGTGCTCTCCAGGCTGCTTTCGAGAGACGCACATACTCGCCATGAGTGCACTGCAGCACATGAATCCGTTTTCGCTATTGCCTACCTGTCGGCACATTGTCCTCAGGTTGGTGGGCATTGCGTCATCCAACCAGACAACGAAAGACAACTGGCCAGGTCGTCGCACCAGTGCACTGGCTTTCCGCCTTGCTGAGCCTGGGCAGCGGGCTGCTGGTGACGGGCCAGACGAATGCATCGGCTCTGACTTCAACGTCTTCCTGGCGTCGACCTTCACGGCGCGTTCGTTGCCTCTAGTTGCGGACGGGAAACGTTGTCTCACACCAGTCTGACCTCTGTACGTCTACTTGCCGCTTGTGCTCAGCAAACAGAATGACACTCACTTAGCCCAACAGGCGGTGTCAGAGCTTCTGTTGTTCGACACATTCTGTCTTCCTTCACACAACATCTGCTTCTTTGCATGAATGGGGCATATTGTCGCGAAAACCACATGATGGTGCTCATTGCTCCCGCAGTGACCAACACAAGCAAACGTCACTCCATCCGTGCACGAGCGCTAGGGCGGCGTCCATCCGTGCACGAGCGCTAGGGCCGTGACCATCGAGCACGAGCGCTAGGGCAGCGACCACAATGCCCACCCAGCCGACCTGATGCATCAGTAGCAGTCTACTCCAGATTCTTGAACAGCGCAATGCGTGCGCGCTTGGATGCGCGCGTGCCGCTCTCCTCGTTCTCGTTCAGGTCCTTGCCGCGCGTCTTATCCTCCATGTTGATCGCCAGGGCGGGGAGGCCGCGCTTAACCACTACGGCGCTCGTGTCATTCTCGACGGCTCCAACAGAATCATGGCCGTCCCCACCGCCACCTGGTGCGCCACGCTGGGATAGTAGAGCGGCAGCCGAGAGACCTTCGTCAGACGATGAAGACGCACTTGGTTCGGCCTGCTTGGGTGGCGCCGGCAGACGTCGGCGCCGGTGCTTGCCCGTGGAGAAGGCCTCAACGTCCGACGAGCTGGACTCCTGGTTGGCAGAGGGAAAGTCCCATGCCCGAGGAGGTGACCCAAATCGGATTAACGCGCCAGGCACAACGGGAGCGGGATCATCCGAATCAATCTCGGCACCCGCCCCACCACAGAGGCTCACCCATGACAACGCCCGCATGGAGGACTTCTCCACGTCAGGCGGCGGCACTGAACACATGGCGAGGGAGCTCGCAAACGAACAGGCAGGCGGATAAAAACACCCAGGGCCTCGATCTCACGCGTCGCCCGTGCGCAACCGACGACTGGCAATCGTCGCCCCTTCACCCCTCCCTCCGCGCAAGCACCAGCGCACAACCACAACTCCGCCACCATCACCGTTGCGCTGTGCGCGGCGCGGTGCCCGCACCCACGGACGTACCACACTTCTGCCCTTCGGGCTACCCACGTCCCGTCTTGCACCGTCGTAGGGCCCGCACAGGCGCACGCCACATTGTCTCACGGGCACGAGCGAGCAGCCACGGCATGCCCCTGTGAGTTCCAAACTCGCGTGTGCAGCAATAAAAGGAGCCCGGAGCACCCGGCACCCACCCAGACATTGTCGAATTCGCCGCATCCACGAACCGTGCAAGTGAGTGGCTGTCTTCACCACGCTGCCCACACCGGGGCACCCCCACCCACGTCGGGAACCTCGCAGAGACCCCGCTGACGCAGGCGCTTGCCACTGCCGACGCCCGCCCCCATGGCTGCTCACAGCCCGCTCATCGCGTCCTCCAGGAGGGGCCTGGAATATTGATGCTCCACGGGCCGCGTCCGTGCTACCAGACAGCGGCGTTGGGCTGGAACGGGACGTGATCGGGGGACGCACCGCCGTGGTGCCTGCCGTCTGGCAGAGGCCTTCACGGCTCAGAACGAGCACGGTGGCGATCAGCGACGCGCGAAGATGGTCGACCGTCGGTCGATGCCGCTGGAGTTCGACGGACTCGTGACGCACCCATTGGACTTCGAGGGACAGTTTCAAAAGATGAGGAGATAATGGGCACCGAGAGACGGTCCCTAGGTCCCCTTAAAGTGGTCATTCTCAGTATGTGGGCGGAAGTCCGTGTCAACTCCCCACCTTCATTCGAACGCACCGACCTCTGAACGCCTCTGTGCAGCGTCCCTCGCTGTCGTGTCCACGACGGCAGTCACCGACGTGGGTGTAACGGTACTCCGTTTCCCTTTCACGCACCTCTCAGCCTCGGTCCGTTGCCGAGCTGCGGCCCTCGTCCCTATACTGATGGCTCTGCTGTCAGATTCGAGCTGCCTCCACTGACGCTGACCTTCCTCGGGCGTCTAACGCTGGGAGCTCAGCCCCCTTGCAGGGATCTCTCGCCCCGATTCCATTCCCCAAGACACAGCAATGGCTACCGCCCGCACCTTTTTGGCCCAATCGGGTGTTGCTTCTCGATTGAGCAGTCCCCCCCCTGCTTCGGCTCCTGGCCATCAAGCGACAACGACCTGTCGGCAGCGCGGCCTTGGTTAAGAGCGGTCCCCTGGCTGCGAATGCCGGTTACAGTACAGCCGGCTTGTGTCTCACCCCGAGCTGCTATCGACACTTTCTGCTCGTCGACCCTATCAGTCGCTCGTGTCACCCTCACCCCCCCCCGTCGGTTGTTTTCGTCACCCTCTCCGCCGCCTGTCGGTTGTCGGTGTCACTCTCCCCCCCCACCCTTTTCGTTGTCACTGTCCCCGCTCGCCTCCTCGCCCCCACCTTCACGAGTGCCGCCGCTCTGTCCGCCTCGCACGTGGAAGCCGCGTCCGCCTCGCAGCGACGTCTTGATGGAGGCGGAGGACATGCGGTCATTCGCCATCGACGCGGCTATGCGGGCTTGTGTACCCACCGACAAGCTCCACCAGCTCATGGCGATTGGCCTCCAGGAGACCATCGAGACTATGATCGACAATCCTGTGGCGTCTACGGACGTCTGCACGCTGCAGGCGGCCTACACCCCCGGGACCACCAACTCGTACTCGCGCTACCACGTCACGATGTGGCACGACTTGGTCGCCGTACGCGTGTTGCAGCGCTTCAGCGTGCTCTCGTCGCCCCCCCCGGTGTTCCGCAACTGGATCTTCTTGGGAGACCCGACCGGCGCTCGTCCACGAGGCGTGCTCATGCACCGCTTGATGACCGTGAACAGGGAGTGCATGGGCGGTGACACCCGGGTGCTCTACGAAGGCGTCTTGTACTATTTGTGCAATATGCACCTGCCAGGCGTCTCGGCAAGCATTGTGCAGCCGGACGGGCCGGCGCCAGAGATGGCGAGCGCGCAAGCCAGTCACTACTACGCACTGCGCATTGAGCGCAAGGTGTCAGCCGACGGCCTGCCGCAAGACGTGCGGAACAAGCACTGCGTGCAGGCGGACAAGCGTATTTGCCTACACGTCATGGCTGGCACAGTGCTCGACGCGTTCACCAACACATTGCGGCACAACCGGGGAGCGAGTGTGCTAGTTGCGGTTGATGATACCCTACGCGCCATGGTCGTAGACGAGTCTTATGCGTGGTACTCCACTGCACCGGCCGACCACCCGGCAGGCCCAGGCACTTGGCGCCTGTTGCTGCCAAGTCGGCGTGCCCGAGCTTCGAGCGACATTCGGGTGCAGACCAGGGGTTGTCAGAATACGGTTTTTTGGCCGTATCCGGGCCAGAATACGGATATAATCCAGAATATTGCGCAGAATATTCGTCCATGATTGTCCATTGAAGAAAAAAATACCACATACGGAAAGCTCTGCACGTCTCTATGCCAATATCCCGAGCTGCTGGGCCAAACTGATGTCGAATATAGTCGTTTTGTTTGCAATTACAGTAGCCCAGGATATCGGATATTTATCCTGACAACCCCTGGTGCAGACCATGCCCGAGGGGGAGACGCAGCAGTGGGGCGACGAGTAGGTGGCTGTCGACATGTACATAGATACAATGATTTGTTTATTGCAAAATCGCATGGGACAGCCCCAGCAAGAAAAAGAGGTACACCAGCATGGTCATGCATTTTACCACACACAGCGGCGACTGCACCATCAGGTAGACACCGGCCGAACCACTGCCAACTCGGCAACGGACGTATTCTGCCGATAAGTCGTCACATCGTACAGGAGCACCGACGCGGCAAGCGCTCACACGAGCCGCCCCACCCGCGCCGACAGGTCGGGCGCCCTCACCGCCGTGCGCACGACGGGGGTGTAGTGGATCCTGCCCTCACAGCCAACGGGGTATAACCCCGTCGGAAAACCCAGCACAGGATGCGGAACGCTACGCCAGAGTCACAACGCGAACGCCGGGATCACTGGGCGCGAAGCGCACAAACACGACGGAAGCAACGCAAACGCAACGATGATTCATTCGAACACGCACGATGACCCCAAAGCATACTCTCATATACCCTCAGAAACAAGACGCAGGACGTGCACAATCCCGACCCCCTGGCGCTACCA
>Ga0209186_1001529_pt1 | contig 16999 bp, 21 predicted proteins | sample SidtaG_FD_187426 | JGI IMG/M metagenome (GOLD analysis project Ga0209186, IMG submission 187426) | Marine algal microbial communities from Sidmouth, United Kingdom - Sidmouth_Male2 metaG (SPAdes) (version 2) | ecosystem: Host-associated > Algae > Red algae > Unclassified | place: Sidmouth...
TTGACATCGCCAATGTCCCAGTTGGGTCACGCAACGTTGTCACGTCGACGCGTAGCTCTCGGACGGATGCTGCCAACGTACGCACCAGCGTCGTGAGCTCGGCCACTGCCGATTGCTCCGCGTGTCGACCAGCGTTGCTGGGGGATGCATCCGAATCGCCCGTGGCCGTAGCCACTGGGGCGGGGTCGGGGAGGTTCAAAGCACCTAAATGAGGAGAGGGAGACGTATCCGCTGGGACTGACCCATCGGCGGTACGCCGGGCGTCAGCACCCGCATCATGAGGAGGAGCAAATCGCGGGGGATCGGCACCCCCGCTCGCCATCGGCGATGGGTTGGCTTCTTGTCTCGAGTTAGCACGAACCCGGACACGACGGCGCCACGGCCCGTCGGGCACTGTCGAGCGAGTCCCCCGGCCTGCAACAACAGCCGCCGGGTGACTGGGACCACAAAGTGGTCGCGTCACGAGCACCGTCAGTGGCGTTCGTGCCGTTGTCGCCGGGGCTCGCGAGAGGAGAGGCGTCCCACACAAGGGAAGACGCCCTCTCCCCTGCTGCTCCACCAAGTGTGGCAACAAAGAAGGCGCGAGCAAATACCCTGTGGCAACACTGACAATACAGAAGAGAAGGACCCAGAGGGTCGACCTCCCGAGACTACCTAGACGGCGCAAAGGCGCGCAAGGGCTAGGACTCGAGAGAGACGCCAAGATTTATATGGCGAACAAGACGGGGCGGCGCGGGCCGTGGCCGGCGCCAGAGAACAAGACGGAAACAGACGAAAAAGAGAGACGAAATAGTAACCCCGGGCCCGAATAGGGGAGGCTACTTAGGGAAGGACAGCCGTCCCATAGCTCGCAATCGGAAGTACGGAGAGGCCGGTGCAAGTCCCGTCAGTGGCATAAGTACTGGACTTAGCCCCTGCCAATTGCAACACGCTTACCGCACGCCAGGACCGCAAAGAACCACCGCAAAAGCGCAGCGTCCAGCTGCGGGTATGTGGGCGGGCGATAGCGTACAGCGTCCAGGTCCACGTTTCCCAGCTGCAAGACGCTGAGGTGGATGGCGCGCCTGTACCAAGTGTTGCGCACGGCGTTGTAGCTGACCTTGATGGGAAGCTCCCGACGAACCCGGCTGTACGTCAGCCCGGCCGTGACCATGTGTATGGTCATCAAGCGGTGGCGCATCGTCAAATGAGCGCGCGTCCGCCGGGTGCGTCCTCCGGTCGAGCTTCCCCCACCGCCCCGCCCACGCCGACGTCGACGACGGCCTCGACCTCCGTGCTGAGCACCGATCGGCTGATGCTCTTGCTCAATTGATGGAGTGCTGGGATCGGCATGATCCGTGAAAGCCGAGGGAGCCGCCTGGGAACCCGTTTTCGGCGTTGGACAGGGTGTGACGTCTTGGGCAGCCCCGCCATCAGATCTACCTGCCCCCTGCTCATCGGTCAGCGCGTCTCGGCCGACGACGGCGGTGCGGCCGCCTCCTAGGTCGTCAGTACTACTCACAGCTGGGTGAGGCCCAAAATGAGTGGCGGTAGCCCCAGAAGCCCTGGCCGCGGCACGTATTCCGGAACTGGCCACAGGCACAAGAGACGGGCACGCGTGGGAGAAGGCCGCCTCCGCCGCCGCCATAGCAGCTCCGTAGGGGGTAGAAAGCCGCCGGTTGGTCATCTCATCGGGCCCGCTCGAGGCCGAATCGGACGAATCAGAGTCCATGGCGTCCCCAGAACCGCAAAACGCTTCCATGCGCTCGATGCCCAACGTCTCAAACGTCACGCTGGATGGATTGGCTTGCAGAGCGAGCGTCATCTGTTGTAGATCCACGGTCGGGCCACATGCAATCGATTGCAGCAGCGTCTGTCCGCTGCCACGCCCGAACGCCATATCAGCGCCCAGGGCGAGGGGGGGGAGGGATTGGAGAGGGGTATGATAGATTCACGTGGAAGGGTGTGGGGGAGGAGCGATCCCCGTCCAGTGATGACAGGGAGTGCAGTGGCGCAGGCGATGGTCGAGGGGACGGGATGGTCACGACGTCAGCGACAGCGGCGGGGACGGGGTGGTCGCGACGTCGGTGGCCACACGCTGGCCGCCGGCGCCGCTGGGCGCGCTTCTGCGGCTCCTACTTTTTTCGTGATCTCCTATTTAGCGTTACTAGCGCGACGATCGAGCGTCCCATTCAAAGTTTCGTTCTGGCCGGAGGTGCCGACTCAATTCCGATCTTCAGTCGACTCGCTATAGTGGCAGGTGCCCGTCTTCGCCGAGCCATATGGTCGGGGATTGACTGTACTCCGACGCCAGGACAGTCCTGAGCACGATCCCCAGGATGATCCTACTCCGGCTTCAGGACAGTTCTCAGCACGATACGCAGAAGGATAAGAACCAGCGAATCGGAATGATCCTTCCTCTGCATTTGACAGAAACTTCGTCGGACAATTGCCGAATCTGTAAGTGCTGGTGTGAAGATGATTCCCACTGAATATCGGTACACACAGAATTGGAGCTCTTCTGAACTCCACTGCGGGCTCTGTCTCCAAGATCAGCAAAAAGTGGGCATAATTTGATCCCATGATCAATGTGTGACAGTTCTGCGAACCGTCGGTGGGCGTGTTCGAATGTGGCACTTCGTAATTTTAAGGAATCGGGGACAAAACGCTGTGAACTCGTCTTCAAGAAAACGTGGACTGCGATTTGAATAGAAAATGAAATCAAGTTGGGCATGGGCCACAAGGGACTTGATCCCACGACAAGGCTCCTTGCTGCGGATCTCTGTCGGCCCCTGGCACATAGAGGGCCCGTGGGTAATCGATTCGGCGACGGGGTGTCACGAGCTACTGCTCTGTCGCTTCGGGCCCTCTCCGCTGGGGTGCGGACAGTCCTGCGCTGTCTGGCTGCAGAGGGTGTTCAGGGCAGGTGCTCTCGGTCCCGCGGGACACCTTCGATTGCCAAGGGGGCCCTGTGTCACTTGGTCCCTCTTCCGTTCTGTAATGTTTAAAGAGAGTGTGGTCGGCTTGTCACGTTCTACGCAACTGTTGCACAGACAAAGCCCCATGGCCTCTCTGAGCACGTCAGTGCGGTGACAGTCTTTGGTGCTTCTGTGCAAGGTTGACACGACGGAGGCTCTCCCATTGACCGTTGATGTTGCGTAGTCCATGGCATGCTGACGAGAACAGCTGTCAACAGCCGTTGGCCAATCAACGGGCTGTCGCTCTGTCGCTGTTGAAGACAGACTGGTGCGCCTTTGTCCACATCTGCAGCCACGACAGCGCAGTGCCTGCCTTTGGCTGCCACGTGCAATCGTTCTCGGACACGTCGTGATTCTAAGGGACGAATCGCTGGACACTGCGCCAGGACCGATCCGAAGGCGAGTCCTTGCTCGATGTACCCTCGCGCGAGTGCCCTGCGCAGGCGTTCGGATGACGGGTGTCCACGGCCTGCGAGTCGTTCGGGCATGCTTGTTCATTCTTTCCCCTGTAAAGTTCATGAAATTTGGATTGTGCTTCTGTTGCATGTCACTGTGGTATCGAGCGCAGTGCGAGGTTTTTTGGAGAACGGCTGTACCTGGTCCCATCCGACAATCAGACTTGTCTTGGATGGAGGATGGTCCTCAGATCAAACCAGGAACTGTTTTCCAGATTTTTTCCAGAACTGGTCCGCGGCGTATCTCGTGGCATGGTCACCGGACCAAACTACAAACAAATCTGTGCGCGCGTTGGAATGACTGATCTAGCGTTCGAACAAGATCCGTTCTGCATCCTTTACCCGTAAAATGAGTACGCGGACGCGTTCCAGACTGTCTTCAGAGCCAGGAAACAGCCTCGACAACAGATGGCAGTGTCGTCACGAGACAAACGCACATCCAGGATAAGTTCAGAACTACGTCGGTGCTTGACATGACAGACAAAGCACATAAACAGCTGTGAGTAAGTCCTGCAGATAAAGCAGCACGACAGCCTTCGGAACGATCCCGTCGACAGTTAGTATTTGTATTCATATGATCGCTTCATCCTCTATCTGGAGATCTGCCGCCTGGAATGTCAGCAAGATAGCCTTCGCAACGGTCCTGACGACAGTTGTTTTTTTTATACATGCGATCGCTTCCTACTTTATCTGGAGATCTTTTGCCTGTGAAGTCAGCAGGACTGCCTTCTGAACGGTCCTGTCGACAGTTATCATATTTATACATCAGACTGCTTCCCTCTTTTTCTGGAGATCTGCCGCCTGGAATATCGGGAGGACAGCCTTCGAAACGATGTGGTCGACAGTTATTATTTTTATGCATCCGATCGCTTCCTACTTTATCTGGATATCTTCCGCCTGGCATGTCAGCAGGACGGTTTTCGGAACGGTCTTGTCGACAGTTAATATATTTATACATCAGACTGCTTGCTGCATTATCTGTAGATCTGCCGCATGGAATATCGGGAGAACAGCTCTCGGAACGATCCTGTCGACAGTTGTCCTTTTTATGCATCACATGTGCCATGATCATGACGCTCATGTCTTCTCTACGACCATTCGTCAGAAAAAGCAAGAAAGATTTTGTCAGAAAAAACAAGACGGATTATGTCGGAAAAAAGGTGGAAAAACGACAGAAACGAGGAGAAAAGGGACATGCATGGAAAAAAAGAAAGAGTGGTCAAAAAAACGGGAGATACAGACGACTCTGGATACCACTGAGGCCAAGAAAGCGTCAGCCATATCAGGTCACAGATCGTGTTCGCCTTCGTCGGCATGGAGCAGTCGTCCGTGTCAGTGTGGTGGATCATATGGGATTCGCTTCAAGCAGATCGATAGGAGTGCGCTAGTCAGGTTCCTCGTCTGAGAGATCAACATCTCCTCCCTTGAGGTCCTTCAACTCATCCGGCATGCACCGCACAACGCCCTTGCGAGCCTCGTGGCTCTCTGGGCGCAAAAACTTGGGGTACTCTGCAGTGTCGACGTAGCTTTTCAGACAGGCGGCTCCGGCTGCTCGCACAGAGGTCCACACTTCGCTGGCGTCCAGAAACAGACGCTCAGCAATGATGGCCGCCGCCGCTCCGTTCATGTCAAGCGCGCGGACCAACTCGTTTTGGCCGTCCTTCAGTCTCAGTCGGAAACCAACACCTGGACTCTCAGCTCGCGCGCCGGCGGCAGAGGCACCAAGAACGTCTGCAGCAAGCACCACGCGTTCCATGGACGCCTCCTGTGCGTCATCGTCCATTTAAATTCCCAGGTTGCGGTTCGCGAGAAGCCGAGCAGAGGTGCGTCGCCTGTTGCAGCGAGTACGAATATCCTTCTTCAGAGCCACTTTCACAGCACGTCGATTGCCTGACCAGCCACTGGTGGTGTAGTCAATCTGGTTCGCGTACTTCTCAGTCGCTTTGGTCATAACTGCTCGGAGAGGGCGAGTACAGTCTCTATTGGGGCCTTCCAGTTGTACAGGGGGGGCCAGCCATGAGAGGAAATTGTGTTCGGGCGAATCGGCGGTGCTTCCAATCGTTCCGGAGCTCACAGTTCCATTTGAAATCTTCCTTAACATGGCCTGTGCGTATCGCGAAAAAGGACCACTCAGGTCATCCTGGTTCAGCAAAATATTCAACACGTCGACAGCAACGCACAAGTACGACGACAATGTGTACAGGTTAGACACGGTGCGATTCGTGGTATGATAGGAACAGATCACGGAGCACCTCTCTCTCATACCATGGGCCAAAAGCTATCGAGTCAAGTGGTCAACGTACCCAATGTGCAGTCCAGACACTAGCGAATAGGGCACCACTGACACCTGGGGATGGCGGCGGAGCATCAGGAGCTTCATCAGCCCGCTACTCGGCATCACTTCGACGCGAAAGACGCCTCTCGTTCAACATTTGTTCTTGAAAAAGCGTCCCGGGGTCTCAGTCCAGGTGCGGGCTCCGCAACCGCGATAGTACATGAGTCAACGTGTGTTTTCTCCCAAGCGCAACAGAGTCTCAGTGAAAGTAGGTCTCTGTGTAACCGTAACAGGGCCCCCGTCAACGAGCAGTACTCGGAGGAGCAGGGAAGAGAGTGCCACGAGAACACGTTTGAGATCTGTCCAAGAGAGGACGTACGCACATAGCGCACACAGCGGACCGGTTGGACGCAGGCGGCGCTGGGCGGAGCCGCACCGCAGGTAATCTCCTGAGCAGGGACAGGCGTCCTGTAGAAGCCGAATACAGCGCGAGGGCGACGCAGATTGCCGATCTGCGGCGGGAGATGCGGTTCGCCATGACCATATATGTACGCATTTCCCTTTGCGTGTAGTATTTATCACGAAGATTAGAAGCGCACGTTGGTGCAAGGTGCCCATATGCTCCAGTCGAGCGGGCCGGTCGGGCGAGGCCGAGGATCCCGTACGTGCCGCATGCGTTAAGGTCGTACACTTCCGTGGTAGACCATTGTGCGTACTTGATTTCACGCGTGGAATTGTCTGTGCATTGACATAAAATACTGTTGGAGATTGCACAGCTTCCAATTCACCGGGACGCGGCCGACGGGTGATCTCAGATCGGACGCCGCGCCCTCCACGCCGCGACCATATCGGGGTCCCGCACGTATCCGGTGCGGGACGGGTTCACCCGGCCGCGGCCGACGGGTGATCTCAGATCGAACGCCGTGCCCTCCGCATCGTGCCTATATCGGGGTACCGCATGTATGTGGTGTGAGACTCGGCGACCGCACGGGTCCAAGAAGGACAGCCGCTTATGTAACGGGCTAATGAACGCATCCAGAGAATCCCGCAGGGCCGCCGAAAAGGCGTCCCCTTCAAGGGCCCCTTGCGGAGCCCCAACCCCACTGACTTGTGGGGGTGTATGGGGTAGGCCCACGGGCCTAGCCCGCCGAGCCTGACGGTCATACGTCTCCTGTTTTTGGGGCGGAACGTCTTGTTCGGGCCCCCCCAGAGGTCCCGGCACTCTGGGGGAGACCCGCTCTCGACCCCTTCTGGCGGTTTCAGCGGAAGGGGGGAACGGGAATCCGTCACTGTCCCCTCCTCCGTCGCTCGCTGTGCCACGCACTCTCGCGGACACGCGCGCGCGACCCTCCACATGGGGAGGGTCCCCCAACAGGCCACTCGGCCCTGAGCCCTCACGAGCTCCGTCACGGATTTCTCGTGAAGAGGAGCCCGCGCCTTTCGCGCGGGACATCATCCTCCTCATGCTGTCCAAGACGATGGAAGCCCTATGGGAGCATCCAGTCAAACAGTCAACCAGTCACACCCAAGGGTAAGACGAGGAGAGCAAGTCCGCCGTAAGAGAACGACACAGGGACGGCCCGACTGATCAGGAAGGGCTTGACCCTGTCCCCTGCTGATCCACCAAATGTAGTGAATACTGCCCTAAAAGCCGACGGGGTATAGCCCCGTCGGAAAGCCCAGCACAGGATGCGGAGCGCAACACAAGAGAAACAACACAAACGCCGGGATCACCGGGCGCGAAGCGCACCAGAACGACGGAAGTAACGCAAACGCAACGCTGACTTATTCGAATACGCACGATGACCACAAAGCATACACTCATATACCCTCAGAAACAAGACGCAGGACGTGGACAATCCCGACCCCCGGGCGCCACCATGGGGGCACCGGTGCCCAGCGGGCGACGGTCTCAGGCCCGGGCCTCTAGTGGCCCCTGCCCAGCATCCTGGACTACCCTTCCGCTGGAAGAGGACCCCCGCCCGTCTCGGGCAGAAGCAAGAAAGTCACCAAGACTTCCTAGATTTCAGGATTTACCGAAAATCAGTACCTCGGGACTTATCCCAAGATTTTACAAATTTCCCGGATAAAATTCCGGTGGAACTTTATCCGTGGTCGAGATCATATCTCGGTCCGGCTTACGCTCGGATTGCGGAAGCTTCCATATGCTTCCCGGTCCCTCCAGAGGGCCCGGACTCGGGAAGATGGGTGTCTCCCTCGGCTGTTTCAGACCCCTCCAGGGGGGCCCGATCGGGTGTTCCTCACCCTGCGCCCCTCTAGAGGGGTCGCTTCGTGTGTGGCCCTCAGGCTCCGTGGACATCCGCCCAAGGGGGGCTGTCCCACGCTATGCCCCTAGGGGGGTGGTACGTGACTGGTCACGACCCGTCCCCGGCTCATGCCGGGGGCCGTGTCACCCCTGACATGGGCTTTCCCCCACAGGGCAGAGCCCATGGTCGGCCGCCACGGCCCGAACCGTGCACCTGGTCCGCATGGCACCCGACGCCGACCCACGCGTGCGGCGGCGGCAGCCGTTTCCATACCCCCGAACGTGAACCCACCGTCCCGGGTAGGATCTCTCTCGTCTGCCATCTATGGCTCTCTCACCTCTGGCCTGCGAAAAACCCATCTCTAGTACTCCCGCTTGCTCACCATGGGTGTCGGCTCACGGAGCCCCCTGCACAACTCCTCTCACTACTCCAAGGCGGTACTTTGTCACGCACCGCCGCCGCAGCACACCAGGCGTGCCACGCATATCGCCGCGTGGTCGCGTCCCGAAGGCGCGTAACGCACACCGCCGGCCCGTCGGTGGCAGCAAACGAACAAGTGTGACCACTTCGGATATCTGCAGGACAATTGGAATGTATCTCTTGAATACGTGTCAAATTTACACAAATACAGGAGAACAACGCAAAATTCAAACTGAGGCCTGCCTGCGGTATTCCAAAAATAAATTGGCCCCACAGCATAGGGACCTGGCTTGCGCCAAGACCTGGAAAGGCCCAAAAGCAGGGACCTCTCCCGGAACATGCCTGTCTCAGACAGTCCAGTGCGCAGCTTTATCGAGCGCACTGGATTTAAGTGTTGTTACAAATCTTATTGACAGTTTTCAATACATCAGAACAAATCATACACATTCAGTTCAAATATAATTACCACGTTTGGTGCCGCGGTTCGGAGGAGTTGGCGAAGAGCATTGATGTAGCATGTCATTATTCCTACATCTGAGTTGTTCGCTGTTGAACAGGCGGCCCAGGCAAATAAGTCAGCGCTAGCCATCCGTGCCCCGCGCTGGGACGGCAATCATCTGCCGCCATTTAGGGCGCCCCGCGGTGGGACGGCCCTCAATTGTTGACGCAGCACGCTGCTGTCCGCTGCCGCCGTTCTGACGCCCATCCTCTTCGAGCTTTAGCCTACCCACCGCGCAGTACGGGCCGGCATATCCCACCGGCCACCTCCGACGGCCGGCAGCTCAGCAGCAGCCCTGGCAAACTACCCGGCTGCTACCACCGGGACATCCAGCGACGGAAGCGCAGGTATGCTGGATAAAAGTGTTTCCAAGTGGGCGTGGCGTGTGTGTGTCAACACTTCTATGTGGACTCTTTGCGTTGCGCCACGGCTCAGCGAACTACTCCTGATGACACATTTCTAACGAAGAGTCCGATCTGTTGTTGAGCCGGAAATGGGCTTCGTGGCTTCGACGATTGAGCTACTTATAGGATCCCTTGCGGAGCGCGATCTCACCGGCGCCCCGCTTAATCTGTCTCCCAAGGAGGTACTTCGTATGAGCCAACGCGACGTGCGGGGCCTGTGGCTACAAAAAGACGACACAGGACGGCAGAACCCACTACATTCACAGCAGCACAATGGTGGTTGGTAACGTGCACTGTGTTGCCGCTCTGCCAAAAGGGCACGAGTTCTACACGGGTGCTAAATGTAGCGCTGGGAAATGCCCGTGCACAGATCCGTAAGTAGTGCGCTGATCTTGCTTAAAACAGTCGACAACAAGTTTCCGCTCCTTGCTTTTGGGTTTCAGTGTATCAAGCATGTTCCTCGTCGATGCAGACACGAGCTGACACGCATGTTTCACACTTATTCCATCTATTTTCTCTCTTGTCACACACTGCGCTTGCTGTGTAAGATTCCAAGGTTCACAAAGTGTCTGAATCCCGGGCACACGCCCCTGAAGATAGCGCTCAGCCCCCTTCTCTTCCAGCTCGAGATCACGCAGAACGGCGTTATCCTCAAAAAAAGAAACATCAAGAAGCAGTCGACCCAGTGTTATGTTCGAAGCCGATCGGGGCCGGCGCTGTTTGAATCTCAGCGGCGAAAGACCCCGGGCAACAGCCGGAAGGCGGAAGATGCCCGCCAGGCTCACACGGAACGCCGGCGGTCTCTTGTGGCCAACTTCATCGGGACGGCCAATCCCGTGTCGGCGGCTGTGGACATCCTTGTGGCTGTCAGCTCCGATGCAGCGGCGGTTTCGCCCATAAATGTTGAAGCCACGCGTGAGCAGGCGAGGTGTGCCGACGTTGGCCTGAGCGCGACGGCCAGTGCTTTTTCTGGCGCTCTCACGGGCACGCTTTGCGGGCACAGCAGGGTCACTACCGATTCTGTCCGAGTAAAAGCTCTGGCGATTCTCAGCGGTCATCGGGCGGTGGCGGAAAAGATCGCTGCGACTCGTGTGTCCGATTCTTCGCGAACGCGGCAGACACCCTCCGGATCCATTCTCCTGTACGTTTGGACTTTCTGTCGGCGTGCTCGTCGTCGTGATCTCCTTCTTCCTCATTACCATGGTCCACAGGGGAGCCGTGTGTGGCTCTTTTTCGACTTGGGTGCTTCTTGATCACGTTTGAGACTACGACACTGAATTGATATGTACTTGAGATGCCCCGACGCTTCACGGCGACAAGAGGTCTGTTAGTGGTGCGCTTGTAAGTTTCTTCACTCACTTGGTGACAGTGGCGATTGGAACGCGCTGATCTCTGGTCCCACAGACCAAGATGACGTGATTGAAGTCGAGACAAATCGCGAAGACCCACTTTCGCGGAAGGCCGGGTCCTTCATGATGACCCCCGCGCAAGTGGTGACCGCGCTCACCCACCACATATTAGGAGATGAGACTGTAGACAAGAGCGTCAAAATTCTGAGAAAGTTGGAGGAGGGCGCGACGGCGTCTGGAGTTCTTGGCTCGACTGTATCTGGGACGGCTGGCATTGACACAGTTGCGCACCATCTGTTCTCCTCATTTGCAAAGGAGGAGAAAACCTTGGCCTTCAATCAGGCGCGTTCGCAGTTGCAAGTGACGGCACGGTATACCGGCATACACCTGCGAAAGAACTGTGCCGTACCGTTTCGAGGTGGAAACCAATTACAAAAGATTTTCAGCCAGAATAAAAGACTTCTGTCGCAATGGGTTGCGACCGAGACCGACTGACAGACCGCTACCCCGCCATGGACCGTCGTTCTGGATGGTGACACGCGGGCGAAGCGCATCATGGACCCCTTCCCTGTCCTGCGTGCCGGTGCCTTGGTCTCATCTGTAGCTGGTGCTGTAGGGGCTTCCTCTAGTCCCTTTTCTCCCCTTTCACAATACAAACCCATTGGTGTTTCCTTTTCTCATGTGCGCGCCCGATATGGCAACCACTTTGAGCACGCCATGCGCATGTCCGAAGACGCCTTTAACGGTTTGGTGGGTGTTCTGCGTTCCCGCCTACATCGCCGCGGCGTCTCTGCGGAGGTACGCACCGTCCTGGCTCTGCGCTACTTGGGCGGCGGGAGCTACGTCGACATCTGTGCCGCGTTCGGTGTGCACTCGGCGACCGTATACCGGGCTCTTTGGGATGTGGTTGACGCTGTGATCGTTTCCCCCGATCTAGCTCTGGACTTCCAGATGGCTGAAGGCTCGCGATGGCAGGAGTACGGAGCAAGATTCCAGGCCCAGCACAGCTACCCGTTCAAAAATGTCATTGGGGCCCTGGACGGTGTTGCCATCGAACAAGAGCAGCCTCTACCAGCGGACGTCACATGTGTTGCAGATTTCTACTCCCGCAAAGGGTTCTACGCTCTCAACGTGCAGGCCATGTGTGACGCTGACTACAAGCTTCGGTGGATGTCGTGCAGGAGCCCCGGGTCAGCGCCTGATTCGATCAATTGGGTTTTGATGGCCGTGAAAAGCTCATAAGTAAAAGCAGCATCTCGGGAGTTCTTCAACGTCGTTGAGAGCGCGACTAGCTCCGCGAGGCGTGCGTGCTTTTCGGCCGACGCTGACATGCTTGCAGAACTGTCCACTAGAGCCTGGAAGCTCGGTTGTAGCACCCGCCTTCGCTCGCCACAATTGGCTGGCAGGGAGAAGGTGCGCAGCCCAGGCTTCTCGCCTTCAACACCGGCAGGGCCTACTTTGGGTCTAATGAGCTCCAAAACCGTGTCTTTGCCGCTTAGTAGCGCATATTGGTAGTCCAACAGGGTGTCCCCGTCGGAAAAGTCCGCCCACTGGCTGGGGTTGTTCTGCCATGAGGTGGAAAAGCGCCCATGCACACGCCAAGAACCAGATCCAATCTATGAAGCACAACATGGACAGAATATGACAGCAAACAGAGTGTCAGAAATGTGCTACTGTGCAGTAGGAAGCGCATGAGAAGCGTTGAGGTTGCAATTGCCATGGGAAAGGAATCGTATTACGAACTTACCTCCGTCCACTTCGCCCTTAAAACCAGTCCTGTACGCACAACCGGGTGGCGATTGGGGTCAATACCGCCATCGGCGCACTCGGGAGGTACAGTGAACGTTACAGAACCGTTGAAAAGTTCGGCCACGACCACCACCCAGACATCCAACCGGCGCGACCTCGATTCGTGCTGCTGCCGGCTCATCGGGCCCCGAGGAACGATCACACCCGAGGCCAACTCACCGTGACGCATCACGTGCGTGAGTCGAGCCCTCTCGGGCTTAGATAATGGCGCTCTCTTCCCATCCATCGCCCCACCAGCCATAGAGATTGATGGTGGCGCATGCTCACTGGCGGCCGCATCACGGGGGGGTGGTTGTGTGGGGTCCTGCAACTGGTCAGGTGTGGGTGAGGCAGCCGAGGCAGTCGTGGCAGGGGTGGGGGTCGTTGTGGGGGAGCTGGTCAACCCGGAAGCACTCCCAGGTCCCTCGCACGACACCCCATGTACACGGCACCGCTCCACCAGGATATCCTTGGTTCCGTGAATCTGCAGCCCACGACGCTTCAGTTCGGACCTCATCTGCTTCACAGTCACCCACGAGGCCATGTAAACCATTGACTGTAACGTGCGCCGCGGGGGGGGGCGTCGCGAAGGGGATGCTGCGCAGTGCGGACGGGTAGGTGGGCGAGGAGTTGCGAGAAGCTTAACCACGCATCGTCGTGCGTCTCGTGTGGGGTGTGGGCTGCGTACTGCTCTAGGCAGCGGCGTGTGTAGCATCAAGCCAGAATGATTCAGCTACTATTCGTCTGACAGTTGCGTGGGAGCAATTTCAAACCCACCCGTTGTTAAATCCAAGACTCTGTGACGGTATACAGCGGTACAGACATACGCGGGGATCCCGCGTACGTTTATACCGGTATACCGTCCCGGGAAGAGTTCGGCCAATCAAATCAACGTTACGCCGGTATACCGTCCCGCGGATTGCAACTGCGAACGGACCGCAGGCTAGCTGCCGCGAATGGTTGCAGTCGGTGCGCTAGTCTCTGGGACTTGGTGGCTGGCTCATCCTGTTATGAGCGTGTCATCTAAGTCTGGCTCTTTCTACTCGTCTTCTAAAATGAACTGCTTTTCTATCCTTGGCTCCGTGGTTACGGTAACAAAGGTCCTCCAGCGTGTGTCACAGATGAGGCATACGGTCCGGTCATCCGCGCTACGGAGCGAACAGGACCAGCAGCGACAATGCTGATGGGTGCGGTTCACTCCGTCATCGTCCTGACTGTGTTCCAATTGCACAAAGGAGGGAAGAGTAAGATGGGAGCACCAGCTGGTGCGCTTCGCCACGTTGCGCTGGCTCATAGCTTTCGGAAGCCGCATTGAGCCATCACGGTGCACCACAACCTGGCTCCTCCCATCACCTCAACGCCGGCACCCAACACACTTGCTTTACTGACGTGCTAAGAGCTCCTGAGATATTAGTCTGCTTAGAAACTGAAAAGAAGAGAAGAGAAAGAAACGGCACAGTTTGATAGAGGACACAACCGCAACACACAGAACCCCCTACTTCCCCTCCTCCCCGCAACTCCACTCGACTTGACCTTCACGGTTGCGGTGCAGCCTACTCGATTGGGAGAGCAGGAACAACGTATTGCAAGGGACGCCCAGGTTCTTTCACCTCTATACGAGACAAGGTGCCGCATCCACCAGTAAGGTCTGGAGATGTAGTGGCTCTTATATGGAGAGCCACCGTAGGATTTCGTTGTACACATGAAGGACAGAGCACAAGAAATATTCTGGGCGACCTCCTTCTACCCCAAGGATAAAAATCCAACGCAGGTCCCATTTCTGCCGTCAGACTGAACAGCGGAGCAGCCGTTCTCTCGTAGCAGAAAACAGAAAATCCGCATCATTTGATGCGAATCGCATCGAGTGATACGATCGGTATTGCTGATCCCCGAATTTTGTACTGGTGCACCGAGACTGACATGTGGACCGACTCTTTCCACCAATTAGATGCGCCCCTGGGACTGACTTGGAGCTTCTGATTGCTTACATGTGCCCATACGGCCTGCAAATCGACATCAGCTCCTCATTCTTCCGCACTGCTGGCAAGGCAACAGTAGAAAATCTCAAGATCACGCCTGGGCAGCTTTTTCTGTGCCAAGAAAAGCGGATCAAGCGGCAACAAACAGTGCGTTCTGGTGGATGCAAGGTCCTGGAATCAAATGCGCGCTTTCGATTGGCTTCGATGCCCTCTCCCTGACGCTTTAGAACAATTGAATGCTCTTATTCACGGTCAGTCTCTGTCTCTGTCCCCCAGGACAAAGTTCGGGGATCAGCAATAGAATGGACACCAGGAACTGACCGCAGACGACCCACCGTCAACCTGGACTATTGGAAAGGTAGCCCGCTCCCGAAAAACTCTGTTGCATATATCGCTCGATTCAGCCGCGCCCGATAGGGGACCTCTGTGAGAGCGCCAAGTCCCATGCCAAATTGAGAATTTCAGACTATATCCGTCTGACCCCGATTCTTAACAACTGGCCTCTGATGAAGGCTTAATGTCATCCCCGCCGGAAGAGAAAAATATGGCTCGCCTCAGGACAGTCTCGCGGGGTCGAGGGTCTGTTCTGTTTCCGCTGGGGCGCTCCCGTTCTCCTGCTGGAAAATGCACCCACGAAATGTCTGTACCAGTTCTTCACACTCTGATTTCTCATATGAGATCGGCTCGGAATCGCACATTATAGTCAGAAAAACATATTACGAACGGAGTATTTGATCATCTGGGAGCCCCGAGTTCCCATCCTGGTGTCGCCTTCCACCACGCGAAGGTGCTTTGTGGACAGCGAATGGAGCGCGTGTAGCTCTGGAGGCTTCTCAGAGGAGGGGCACGTGAGTTGCTGAGGAACCTCAAGGGTCATGAGACACAGAGGGTTGCTACAAACAAGACATTGGGCGGGAGTCGAGGATAGAGCAGGGGGGAGGGAGGGGGGGAGGCGGGCGGGGAAGGCTGCAGCCCAAGGACAGACGTGGGGACGCGGGGCGCACGGGTGGGGGAGGAAGGGGGGCGGATGGGAAGGGGAAGGGTGGGTTAGGGGGGCTCAGGGGCTATAAGATGGACGACACAATGATGAGTAAGTCTGTGCTGGTACGCAGGAATCTGGGACAGGGTTGTGCTGTGATGACATGACGGGTGGGGGAGGGGGGGGGCGATGGATAGCCCTCAAAATCCCGCACAGCACAATGTGACCACAAAACTCGGGCTCCAGAGCCTCTCTGATGTGCTGACCGCACCTTTTCGTCGACCGTGGCCGAGAAATCGGCCCATACAGCCACTACGGGGCTCCGGGGTGTATCGGAGTGACTCCACATCCGGATCCCTGCGGCAAACGCGGGCGGGAGCAAGACTCTCCGCTCGGAAGTCACTCGAAGGGCTCTGTGGACGCGGGTTTGCACCGATCCGGTCATGTACGTATTCCTGCATTTTTCCAGGGAAATGCGCTTTTCTCGTCTAGGAGTGCTCCGTTTGAGGCGCATAAGGAATCGTTGGAGAGCTGCTGAGCCCACGAGTCCAGTGGGGTGACTCAGACAGCGCTGGGGCTCTTTTTTTGTTTTAAAAATGAACGTGAACTGCGCTACATGCGGTTCCGGAGCGACCCCAGGAACCCAATTTCATATGTAAACACTGTTGATTTCCCACACAAGCCCGATTTGATAGGAGCTGGTACAAGTGTGAAGAACCGGTGTCAGACGGATAGTCCCGACATTGGTGTCCTTGCTCTTGGGCTTCCCTGCACAGTGGGGCTAGACCCATGTAGCCAGGTAATCGAGAAATCGCCTGTTCTGATCTGCAGCGGTCGAACCAGATAATCTGCATGGGGGCTCTGGGGGTGATCCAAGGCGGAATTGGGTGACAGTGCGTTGCATATATCCTGTTCTGGCAATCCACACTGCAGGGGACAGAACACGCAGTGCCTCTCTCTAGACGGTGAGTAGCAAGCACCATCTGTGGTGCTCTTCAAAAATGTATACGGCTGGGTGCCCTATCCTGTGGCTGTGGGGGCCTTTTGGTGCTTTCTGCGAGCAGAAACACTGACGCTGCGCGCAGAATCTGTGCGCAGCAACTGCACACCTTCTGCCACGGTCGGACTGATTCCATGACAACAACAGCAGACTATATGCCAAAAAAACATGAACTCTGCTCTGTCTTGGTAGATACTCTGCCTTTGCCAACACTGCTCGTGACTTGCACTGCAGCATGAGTGGAGAGACTGGTTGTGAGTGTGTCCTGCATAACAGAGTCTTTTCCGTTGGACGCAGGAGGTACGCTACGATCAGCCGGCATTCTGGCGTCTGAAGCAATTTTCATTTCTCAACGCGCCGGCAAGGGGGGGGAGTTATCCAGGTGGTGATTGAAGCTGTGCTGTGATGGTGGCAACGCGGGAGCGTTGAACGCCGTTGTGGCCGCGACAGCGGCGGCGGGAGCGTCGAGGGGGGCAGCGGCGGGGACGCCCACCGCCGACGGCTGCAAGGGCGACGCTGCATCGGCATCCACTCCCCCCGCCGCCGCCCGTCGCGTTGCCCCCGCCGCCGCCGGCGCGGCGCCACGATGCGGCGGGCGGCGGTGACGTTTCCGCTGCGGTGGTTGCC
>Ga0209186_1001532_pt1 | contig 16981 bp, 13 predicted proteins | sample SidtaG_FD_187426 | JGI IMG/M metagenome (GOLD analysis project Ga0209186, IMG submission 187426) | Marine algal microbial communities from Sidmouth, United Kingdom - Sidmouth_Male2 metaG (SPAdes) (version 2) | ecosystem: Host-associated > Algae > Red algae > Unclassified | place: Sidmouth...
CTGCTGAGGTCTTGATTGTAATCAAGGTAAGACCCCTCGTCAGTAGGTATTAGCGAACCGTTGAGTTTTTGCCCTACAAAAGTATTGGGAAAATCCGCCGGAATATCTCTGTGCCATCTAAGATATACAGGCGTATTAAAATCTAAAATATCTAATGATATTCTACCGACACTGATATAATCGGTGTCGGTTACAAAAAGTCCATTACCACCTTGTAATTCGAGGTTGTAAGAGACAATTGTATCCAGAGATCCCGTTAGGGTATGTGCCGAGTAAAAAGCAAAGTCCTGACTGTCACCCGGATAATTTGGTCCGGGTATAAAGCCCGTTACATCCAATTCTTGAACGAGTTGGGGATTCGTTAATACGTTTCTATTGAAAGAAAAACGATAGTTTTGGTCACCTAAAAAGTATTCCTGACCGGGATTGTCTGCACGCACTTCAATATCAACAAATAGTTTGCTACCGACACAATCGACTGAATCGACAAGAAATCGAACATCGAAAGTACCCTGAGCAGAACCAATAGTTGCCAATAGTGTAAAAGTGAGTGCAGAAAAAATTGAGCGTAGATTCTTTTGCATACTAAGCATATTGAGTTGAGTTTTGTAGTTTGGATTGTTTGTACTAAAACATTGAGATATAGAAATAGTAAGCACAATATGCGGAAAATTAGTCATTTAACTCTCCGTAAAATTGTATTATTATTGCACAATTGTGACTTGAAAAAAAGCCGTAATTTATCTCTTTATTTATTTGATAAATATGAAAAAACAACGTCACAAAATTATAATACAAATTAGATATTTTTATACCTCAGTTTGTAATTGTTTGTGTAAAAACTTAACGGATTTTACTATCCGAAGATTAAATGATTTGGTGTCCGGTATTTTCCTCTGAAAAATACCGCGTTCTATGTTTGCTCAAAATGTATAGGTGGAATACGAGAGAGTTAATTGTTTGTTTCTCTATTAGGTGGAAATCACTTATTTTAGTTGAGGAATGTAAAAGAAAGGTTGCATATAAAAGCACAAAGGTATCAAATTATTAGATAATTTGATACCTTTTCTTATTGTTTATAGGTCAATACTTAGCCGTTTTTCTTATAATTGTATAAGATTTTTGTACCGGGAAGTTGTGTTTGTAAGCGGCGAAATTGTTCGACAGGAATCTTGTTATTACGAATATCCAAACGTTTTAATTTATTTAAATTACTAACTTTACCTTCAATGGAAGTCAGTCGATTGTCTTCTACAACAAGTACTTCGAGTTGTGTCATCGCGTTTAATTCATCGGGTAGAACTTTGATTTCATTTCTACTCAAATCTAACTTTACCAAGGCAGGTAATCCGAATAAGGGTTTAGGGACTTTTGTAAATAAATTACCTTTCAGGTATAATGATTCTAATTTTGTCAATTTACTCATGTTAGGCGACAAAAATGTGAGGTCATTATATCCCAACCACAACCACTTCAATTCGGTCAAATTGCCCAACTCTCGCGGTACTTCTTTGAGGTAATTACCGGAGCAACCTAAGTTCGTCAATTGAGTCAGTTTTCCTATCTCCACAGGTAGTTCTTTCAATAGATTGCTACTCAAGAATAACTCCTTCAATTTGGTCAATTTCCCAACTCCTGACGGTATTCTTTTGATACGTAATTGTGACAGATCTAATTGTTCCAGATTTACGAGGTTAAATAACTCATCCGGCAGCTTTTCTATCTTATTTCCGGTGAATTTTATCTTATTTTCACTTGATGCGTTCCCCAGTCCAAGAAATCGCAAATTGGTCAATTCGCCAATTTCAGCGGGTAATTCGCTAATATTATTATTCGTAAAATCCAGATAAACCAGATTTTTCAACTGCCCAATTTCGGGTGGTATGCTGTCTATCTTATTATCCTTGAGACTTATAAATTTCAAATTTTTGAGGGCAAATACCTCCGCAGGAATCTCTTCCAAGTGTTGCCCGGTGAGACTCAGTTTGACGACTTGGTCTTCGTTGCCGCGTGTTTCTTCTATGGATTTGTAGGTTTTTGTTTGGGCAAAAACACTTCCCACAAACAATATTATTAATAAGGTAAATATGGCTGTACGACTCATTTTTAAGTTTAAGATTAAGTTTAAGATTAAGTCTAAATTGAGATTGCAGGTAAGACTTAAATTGCAATTATAATTCCAAAAACGCTGCTCTTAACATTCATCGTACAACCTCATGCGATTTTTTTTGTTAAAAAAATTGTAAATTAGCGTAAACAGTCCGTAGTCAATGGTCGATAGTCCATAGGCGAACGTGAACTTCTTTGTAATCATCTCCGAAAAAGAAAAAAATTAGAGCGCGTTTTGCAAACTCGCAAACGTAACTCGCAAACTCGTAACTTGATGATAGGTTGGCGTTTTTCAGAATTTGTACCCGGCGAACATTCCGCCAATACCTTTGAGGATTTGCTCAAAATCTTTCAGGATTTGCTCGTATATACATCGGGCAATGTGAGCGAAGCCCTCTCTTGGATGACCGAACTCGACAAAGAATACGGCTTGACCAGCGAGGAGTATGGCATGGCGGATTTTATTCAAGACCTCATTGACAAAGGATATATACAGGCACAAAGCCCTCAAAATCCGAATTTTATACCTTCAAAAAAAATGGAAATCTCTATGCGGCAAAAGGCACTCGAAGATATTTTCGGGCAATTGAAAAAAGCCAAACGCGGTAATCACAATACCAATTTTGGTGGTATGGGTGATGAGCATACTTCCGAAAAACGCCCATACCGATTTGGTGACAAACTCGACCAAATTGCGATTTCTGATTCGTTGAAAAATGCCTATATCAATAATGGTCTTGACGATTTCATGCTCACACAAGACGACCTTGAAGTGCATCAGACGTACTACCAAAGTCAGATGAGTACCGTCTTGATGATTGATATTTCGCACTCGATGATTCTATATGGCGAAGACCGCATTACACCCGCCAAAAAGGTCGCAATGGCACTCTCTGAACTTATCAATACACGCTATCCGAAAGATACACTTGATATTATTGTGTTTGGAAATGACGCGTGGCGCATTGAGGTGAAAGATTTGCCTTATTTGCAAGTCGGTCCGTATCACACGAATACCGTAGCGGGTATTGAGTTGGCAATGGATATTCTCCGCCGCAGACGTAATCCGAATAAGCAAATTTTTATGATTACCGACGGAAAACCTTCTTGCATCAAACGCGGTAAAAGTTATTATAAAAACAGCTTTGGCTTGGATAGAAAAATCGTTGGTCGTACGCTCAACCTCGCTCAACGTTGCCGCAAACTCGACATCCCAATTACCACTTTTATGATTGCCCGCGACCCATACCTCATGCAGTTTGTTGACAAATTCACAAAGGCAAATAACGGCAAAGCTTTTTATAGTGGTTTGAAGGGATTAGGCGAATTTGTTTTTATGGATTATAAAAATAATAAAGGGAAAAGATATAAGTAGGAGATAAAAAAAGGTAGGCTGTCTCAGTTGCCTACCCTTGACTTTCATAGTGAGTTTAAGGCGTTAATGTTGAATGTTCTTTTGAGCTTGTCGTGTTTCTAATACCAATTGAAGGGTTCTATCACGAGCTTGTCATCGGCAATAGAAATCACCTTAATTTTTGTTAATCGCGGAAATTGCAAACCACCGAGTACAGGGTCGAAGAAAATCAAAATATTCTGATTTCCGAATGCTCTCCAAGTACCTGTTCGCTCCATTAGCTCGTCGGTAGGATCGGGGTAGATATATACAAAGTCACCGTTGGGAAAAAACCTGAATCCATTACGCCCTCTTGATGCCGGAAAGTCGAACCCATCCGGACGATAGACGCTTTCTACCTCTGGATTGGTGTTTTCCTCGTGCGAGTGTCGCCATGTTCCAACTATCTTGGTGGAAAGCGTACCAAAGTTTCGGTCTTCCATCTCCGTGAGTTGTTTTTCGGTAGTTGGAGTGAGGTCTTCAAAGGTGTCCTGCTCACAAGAAATCAGCACCGTTGACAGTGCTACAATTGTCAGTAAACCTAAGAAGATGTTTTTTACTTTTACTGTTTTCATGTCTAAAATTTTATTGATGTTAAAAAATATTTCCATGTTTTTTCGGAGGTAATCAGGAAGTCATGATTGTCAAATTGCTTGATTGTTAAATTGTTATAAACAGTAAAACAATTCGTGGCTTCGACACGTTTGGGATCCATTAAGTAAAAGAACGTAGGGTTCGATTTGAACTTTAATCGCTTGTTCAAAGAATAGATGTTGGCTTACTGTTTTCTTTATAGATGCGTTTTTACGAAAAAAAGGTTGTATTTAACAATGGTTAAATATTTTTAAATTAATGATAATCAATATGTTATAGTTTGTGTGTAAAACACTATGATTAACTATTCATTGACAAATATAAGTAAGTGTTTACCAACTTTCAGACAAGGTTTTTTGTTAAGGCAATTCCCATGAATAAATTAAACAATTAATGCGGCTCTTTTTGTCCAAAATCCAGTTAATTAACTGATAATAAGTTATTTACATTTCGATTGTTTTGTTTTTTCCTACAATTTTAAGAAAAAGGAACAGACCAAATGGTCTGCTCCCTTGGTTTATACAACCACACTTTACTGCGAGTTTATTTAAGGAGTGTTTGGTAATTGTTAATTGATACGACAAAGTTGCACTTAAAATCAGCCTGTACCAACTACAAAAAATCAAATTTTCCAGTAAAAATGCGTTGTCGGAATATCTTACATGTAAGGTGTAAAAATTTTAAAGTAATTGAAAATTAATTATTTATACGTATAAAAAATATTGTATTAGTAATTAATTTTCAAGAAAAAATGGCAGGAAAAAGAAAGAGAAAAACTAAATTTCAAGTATCAAATTCTTATTTTAAGTAACGAGCTACTCTACATGAGAAAAATTTAAAATCATAATGTGAACTTGCTTTTGCCCTAAAACTCGCCTTGCATTTTCAAAATGCAAGGCGAGTTTTAGGGCAGATTTGACTTCTAATTTCAATTCATATTACAAAAAATATTTTTTCTCATGTAGAGTAGTAACGAGCAAATAAATTTCTTAGCGTTTTTGAGTATTTCTTTTAGAGCTACTCAATAACAACTTGGTAAGTCTGAACTTTAGCCTCCGGGTCGTCGGGGTTAAAAGGTTGAGCGTACTTCAATTGGAGGGTGACTTCGCCACTTTTGAGGGCTTTAAAAACCTTCCATTCGCGCACCGCATTATTTATCATAAATCCATCGGGATTATCTTCTTTAGGCGGGTCGTCGTAGCGAGTATCTACAAACTCAATTTTATCGTCGAGCGGTTCTACTATCAACCACTGAAAGCCCGAAGATGGCGTACTCTCCAATTCAATTTCAAAGATTTGACCGGTTTTGATTTTGATGTCCATATTTGTGCTTGAAGAATAAACAGGGGCAGAATTTTTGAGTGATTTACAGGTAAAGTTAAACATAAGTAAGGCAACAACCAGATATAGTCTCATGATAAGTTTAAGTTTAAGAATAAGTTTAAAGAATAGACATCTTTAGAAATGAAAAATGCAAAATGTAAAATAATAAATGTAAAAGTGCTTGTAGTACGTACACGAACATCTAATTTTTCTTTATATTTCAATACAATAAAAATCAATACAATACGAAAAAAATATGTTCGTCCCGCGCCTTACAATTTTTACATTTTACATTCATTCTAAACATGCAAAAAATAATTCATATTATTAATATTTAAACTTACACTTGAGCTTAACCTTAAACTTTTAGAGGTTATTCTGAAAAAAATTATTGAGAAAATAAATACTGGTAATCAGTGAGTTAGAACATTCAAAATTCACTCATTCAAAATTCAAAATTAAGTCCATTCATAAATAAGACAGACAAATATCACTAAAGTCTCTGTTTTTGAAATAGAAAAAGCCCGTAGTTCAGTCAAACGACGAAAACTACGGGCTTTTTTAGTTTGGGATTAGTAAGTATTTGGACTGAACTAAGGCATTTTAAGTTGTCATAATTCACTGAAAGTGAATTTTTTATTTAAATTTAAACTTATTCTTAAACTTATTCTTCCTCAGTACTCCTCTCCTACTCCACCACCAATTTTTGGCGCGTGGTTTCACCATCCACCTGAACGGCGATAATATACGTGCCGGGATTGAGTTGGGAGACATTAAGGCTATTTGTAAGGGCAGTTGTACGCATTACTTCGCTGCCGGATGTATTATATACGATGACACTTTCAATCGGCATTTCATCAGCCACGGCGATTTTCAAGACGTTACTAACCGGATTGGGATATACGGACACGACGCCGTTGTAAAAAGCCACAGTCACGATTTCCGAAAACTCGGCTTTGCCGTCAAAATCCATCTGCATGAGGCGGTAATAACTCTTACCGAGCACCGGGCGGCTGTCCGTGAAAGTATATGTTTGGGTTGTGGTTGCGTCACCTTGTCCGGCTTCCCAACCTATTGTTTGCCAGTCGTTTGCGTTATTACTTCGTTGAATTTCGAAGCCTTCATTATTATTTTCTGTAAGCGTTTGCCAAGTCAGCAATACGTTTTTATTTTTCACTTCAGCACGAAAACCTACAAGTTCTACAGGCAAGGTAGAAGCACAAGAACCCTCAATTTCAATGATAGAGCTGCACCCTTCGCCATTACCGATAATTTCGGTGCCACCTTCATTTGAAATATGGGTACAAAATACTTCAACAGCACATTCTGACAAGTTGAAGTTGAAAGCGATACGGAGTACCGCAGAAGGTTGCATGATTGGACTCAAATCGCCTATTTCAGTCAAACTCACATTCTGTGTGATATTGAAATCTCCACCCAAAGTCACTAAAGACTCCAAGCCGTGCAAATTTTGAATCAAATAATTTTGATTGATAGAAAGATTGCCTCCTACTGCACCGAGTTTGGTCAGTTCGCCAACACTTCCTAAAGAAGAATTGCCCCATATCGAAAAGTATCCGCCTATGGTAGTCAATTTTCCGAAAGCATTCAGATTCAGCAGAGCAGCATTTTCTGAAACTTCCACATCAGCCCCTACACTGATAAGGTTTTGCATACCGCCTACAGTGGTCAATGACTGATTATTAATTATCTTTAGATTGCCATTTACGGTTTCCAATTTTCCCAAACCGCCCAAATTGGTCAAGTTTTGATTATAGAAAATATGAACGTTGCCACCTACATGCCTAAGTTGATCGAGTCCGTGAATACTTGTCAGGTTATTATTAGCAGTAATCAACAGATCGCCCGTGACGGTATTAATGCCTTCCAAACCGGATACATCATAAATATTGGAATACGACCCAAAGGCAATAGAGCCGATTTTCAAAGTCCCGCTGATTTCAGTGCAATTAGGGTAGCTGGCTACAAAATCACTGACTTCGGTTTGGCTATTGAGTATTACGTCTCCGGGCGGGCATTGTGCATTCGTGTAGTTAAGGGTGGGTGATAACACGAAGGTTAGGAGCAGAAGTGTAAAAATTTTCATGGTCGCTGAGTTTTGTGTAAAAGAAAATACGCTAATCCAAGACCTCACTTATATACTTTAACGGAGATATGTCTAGGAATGTTACGAGATTTTATGAGATTTTATGAGATTTTTTTTGTGACAATAGATTTTTCGCACTGTCACTAAGATTTTTATATATAAAGTGTTTATTTAAATCGGTATGTTTGACTTGAGTTATAATTAATTATCCGTTCCTATTATTTTGTTATGTTAACACGTAAAAGCCTCACAGACATATGTCTATACAGCTATTTTATCTTTTGTGTTTGATAACGAGTCTAGTATAAATAGATAAAAAGTTCAGTCGAGAGATCTGTCTTTCGGTTTTTATATTTTTGTCATCAAATTAGTTAAATACTCTTACCTCGCTTTTTGGTATCAAGACCTGTGACAGTACAAAAGTAACTTAAAATCAGGAAAGTATCAACAAGATTCATTTTTTTTACAAAAAAAAAATAATAATTTTTTATCGTATAACAATAATTTTTTTGCGAATATTATTTTTATAGAAAAAATAAACACGCTTCCAGATAATGGTTGGAAGCGCGTTTCAGATAGGCACTTAGTAATTTTTTGAACCCAACATGTTGTCGATAAATTTGCGGTGCTGGTTTGTTCCTCCGAAGGAGGCTTAAATTTGTTCCGTATAGCTATCGGGAGAACTTGTTCTTGAACTTTAACTTGAACTTTACATAGGCACTTAATTATGAACTCTTGCACGTTTTTGGCAATTGTCTATTCGTTTTTGTCGGTCACGGCACGAGAATTTACTTATCGTACTTTCTTTTTTCATAGCTACTGCGAATTATTTAATAGCACGGCTATCTTCCTGATTACCAATGCTTTTTTATTTGCTTTAGCCCATATTATGTTTGAAAATACCGTCGTCTTGCTGATGACTTTTGTCGGTGGTTTATTTTTCGCTTATACTTATGATAAAACGAAATCTTTGCTGGTCGTTTCTATCGAACACGCGATTTACGGCTTGTGGTTATTTGCATTGGGTATTGGTGATTTATTGGCTTTTCCAATGCCGACGTAGGATTTTTGATAGAGTGATTTCTGATTTTTGATTTTTTCAATTTTGCTTCGCAAAATTATTTTCATAGATTTGTTTCTACCAAAAAAGTAGGGTGAACGCAAGAAAAATTCTATAATGTGTATTTTTGAAATTGGAGCGTAAGCGTGAGTCGGCGGACATTTTCAAAATGTCCGTCGAGTAAGCCTCCAGAAAAATTAAAAATCAATCAATTACGCATGACTAAAATTTTCTTGCGTTCACCCTACCAAAAAAGAAAATTATGCTGATTCTCAGTGTTTTATAAAAGTGGAATTATTTTGAAGGACGACGAGCAATCAAAAATCGAAAATCAAAAATCAAAAATCACAATGACCGACGAGCGTCGGGCGCGATTCAGTAAAGTAATCCGCCAACGACAACCGGATTTGACGGTGATTTTGGAGAATGTACACGACCCGCACAATATCGGCGCGGTGATGCGTACCTGTGAATCGGTGGGTATCGGGGAGATTTTCGTGCTATATACGGAGGCAGGTGAAGAGGAATTGAGTCGTGGCAAAAAGAGTGCGTCAAGTGCTAAAAAATGGGTGGATATTCATTTTTATAAAGACAAAAAAGCTTGTTTTGAGCATGTACGACGCAAGTGTAAACGGGTATTTGCGACACATTTGGGACATGATTCGGTATCGATGTACGATTTGGATTTGACGGAATCAGTTGCTTTACTTTTCGGGAATGAACATGACGGTGTGAGTGAAGAAGCACTGACTTTGTGCGATGGCAATTTCGTCATTCCGCAAATGGGTATGGTGAAAAGCCTGAATATATCTGTGGCTTGTGCCGTAACGCTTTACGAGACACTTCGGCAGAGAATTAAAGCCGGAAAATACGACACTTCCCTACTTTCAGAAGCAGAACAAAACGCCATGTTTGAGGATTATGCAAGACGCGGGGCGAGGACTTCGTGAGTGGGCGAGTGACGAGTGGCGAGTATCAAGTATTGAGTGGCGAAGAATAGCGAAACTTTCATTGGAACTTTTTCATACCAATAATCGTTAGTACCTTTGCAAACCGAAAAGAAAATTCCAAACAACAAATTCCAAATTCCAAAACGAAAGCGTCTTGGAATTTGTGATTTGGTACTTGGTTTTTGGAATTTCACACTGGGGTCGAATGGTATTGACAGCAAATGCCATTGAGTAGTAAGCATGTCGAGTCAAGAATATGCAAACTCGTAAAACCTGTTATTCAAACAATTTTTCAAATGGCAATACACAGTATGCCATGGCTGCCTAAGCGATAGCTTAGAATATGCCTTTGTGCCGCACGTTTGACGCCTGATACAAAGCGAGCCGCACATCAACAAAATTCGGGCTTATCTATTGGTGTCTGTTCTTGCATCAGTGGAGACATTTCAGAGAACTGGGGCGTAGATTCGTGGGCAACCTGACCTTCCTGCGCCTAAGATTCGATAGGTTGCTACACATGTAGAAAGCTGCTGAATACTTTGTCTGGACGTGGGTTCGAATCCCACCGGCTCCACCCGACTAATTTTGAATAAGTGAATGAATGGATTTTTAATGCGTCAATGCTGAAATGCGTTAATGCGATAATGATTTTTACACTTTATTCAAATATTAGAATGAAAAAGGCGATTCGCAAATGCGAATCGCCTTTTTGTGTCTATGATTTTAGTGTTACTAATGCCGTTTTTTTGCTTTTTGTTCTCTTATAACTTGGGCAATATTAACTTTAAAATTAAGCGACCACACCCAGTTCCAAATTTGGAGATTTTCTTCGCTAAGTATTGGTGTAATATCTTTTTGGAACTTTCCTTCGAGTATTAGTAGGTTATTAATGTTCATACCCGCAGCTAAATTATATCCTAATGACCATCTTCTAAAGTCATTGCCGCTGTATTGCCCACCAGTTGGAAAAGAAACATGTTCAGAAGATATACGACTCGCGAGTTGCGTATTTATCAAATAATTTCCATTTAATCCGGCAGCGAAAAAAGGGGTAACATCTTTCAAAGGGTCGAAAAAGTGGTAAGCAGGGGTGATTTCTAATGTAGCATATTTAAATTTGTTAGTGCGATTATTTTCTGTGAATGGAGGACCGGATTGAAATACCTCATTGAATCCTTTCACCTGAAATGCTCCTTGTGCAGTCAGGCTGATCTTCCTATGTATGAAATGTTGGTAAAAAGCACCAACTCCCGAAGCAGGTAAGGTGTTCCATTGAAACTTGCCATCCTCTGGATGTCGAGGGTCATAATTGATTTGTGAAGAGAAATTTTGGATGTAAGTGATACCATAACGCGGTTGGTAAAAATCCTGAGCATCAGCACTTGAAGCGGCAAAGCAAACCAAAAAGATAAACAAAATTTTTCTCATAGTTATTGTAATTATTTTAATTTGTTAAGAATTTGTTATCATTTTAAAAACGTTGTGATTTACTTTTTTATTGCGGTAGAATTTCGGACAAATAGAAAAGGCGATTCGCAAATGCGAATCGCCTCTTCTTATTTTATAATTCGCTAAAAGCGAATTGATTAATTGAACTTGAACTTGACACTTGAGCTTGAACTTAAAGATGTATCACCTCACCATAAGCAGCAGCAGCCGCTTCCATCACCGCTTCGCTCATCGTAGGATGCGGGTGTATGGATTTGATAATTTCGTGTCCGGTCGTTTCGAGTTTGCGGGCAGCGACGATTTCTGCAATCATTTCGGTGACATTCGCGCCTATCATGTGTGCGCCTAAGAACTCGCCGTACTTGGCATCGAAGATGACTTTTACGAAACCTTGCTTGACGCCTGCTGCACTTGCTTTGCCCGATGCCGAGAAAGGAAATTTGCCGACTTTTAGTTCGTAACCCGCCTCTTTTGCCTGCGCTTCAGTGTAGCCGACAGATGCAATTTCAGGCTGACAATAGGTACAGCCGGGAATATTATTATAGTCAATCGGTTCGGGATGATGACCGGCAATTGCCTCTACGCAAGTGATGCCTTCCGCGCTTGCTACATGCGCCAATGCAGGTCCTTTCACGATGTCGCCAATGGCATAAACACCATCTATATTGGTACGATAAAACTCATCTACCACGACTTGTCCGCGTTCGGTTTTCACACCTAAAGTCTCTAAGCCAATCCCGTCCAAATTTGTCGCTACACCAACTGCCGAAAGCACAACATCGCAATCTATCATCGACATCTTGTTGTCTTTCAGGCTTTTGTACTCGACTTTACAGCCTTTGCCTTCTGTGTAAACTTTCTCAACAGATGCTTTCGTGAGGATTTTAATACCGGATTTTTTGAAAATCTTGGTCAATTCTTTCGATACATCTGCATCTTCATTCGGCACGATTCTATCTGCGTACTCCACTATCGTTACCTCTGCGCCCATTGCATTATAAAAATACGCAAACTCTACTCCAATCGCACCTGCACCTACCACGACCATCGACTTAGGCATCTTCTCCAAAGACATCGCCTTGCGGTATTCGATGATATTTTTCCCGTCAATCGGCAAGTTGGGCAACTCGCGTGCGCGTCCGCCCGTGGCGAGGATGATATGTTTGGCTTGGTAGAGCTTTTTCGCGCCCTTGTCGTCGGTGACTTCTACCTGTTTTCCTGCTGCCAATTTGCCAAAACCCATGAGTACGTCGATGTTATTTTTTTTCATCAAAAAAGTGACACCTTTACTCATGCCATTGGCGACATCGCGGCTGCGTTTGACGACTTTAGTGAAGTCTGCCTTTGGTGCGCCGACCTCTATGCCGTAATCCTCAGCGTGTTGGATATATTCAAAAACCTGTGCGCTTTTTAGCAATGCCTTCGTGGGAATACAGCCCCAATTTAAGCAAATACCACCTAAAGATTCTTTCTCTACAACAGCGGTTTTGAGACCCAACTGTGAGGCGCGTATCGCGGCTACGTATCCGCCCGGACCGGAGCCGATGACTATTACATCGTAGTTCATATTCTAATGAGTGAATGAGTGTCCCGATAGCTATCGGGATGAATGAATGAATGAATATTCCAATGCGACAATGAGATAATGCTGTAATGCGACAATGTTTTGACAAGGTAATTGAATAGATAAATTTTGTGATTCAGCAATATCATATATGCACTCAAATTTTAGAACGCAAATGTAGGGCTTTTTGTTAGAGATTACACACCTATTTTTAAATGAAATGTCGTATTAACGAAACTTGCCCTGCATTTTGGGAAATGCAAGGCAAGGTATAGCTCAAAAAATATGTTTTATGGCTTGACGTAGTGGTCGTCCCAGTCTTTGACTTTTGGATCGCCGAGTTTGCCGACTGATTTGGCGACTAACATAGCTACCGTGGCGTCACCTGTTACATTGACACTGGTGCGACACATATCAAGGATTCTGTCAACGGCAAAAATGAGTGCCAAGCCTTCTTCCGGCACACCTATCGCCGCCAAAACAATGACCAACATCACCATTCCCGCGCCCGGCACTGCTGCCGAACCGATAGATGCCAATGTCGCCGTGAGTACGATGGTGAGCTGGTCGCCAAAGGACAAATCAATGCCCATTGCTTGTGCGATAAACACTGCAGCCACAGCTTGATAGAGGCTTGTCCCGTCCATGTTTATAGTGGCACCAATGGGACACACAAAGCTGGTGACTTCCTTTTCTACGCCCAGATGTTCTTCTACCCGCTCCATGGTCACAGGCAAGGTAGCTGCACTCGAACTGGTCGAAAATGCGAGTAGTTGAGCAGGAGAAATTCCTCTGAAAAAGAAGCCGTAACTCCGTCCCGTGAATGTTTTGACAAAAAACGGATAAACCACAAAAATCATCAAACCAAGTCCTGCTAAAACCGTCAATGAATATCCAAGTAATGCTTTGAATAAAGCGATGCTCGGTGATTCGACTATTAGCGAGGCAAGCAAGGCAAAAACCCCATAGGGTGCAGCCAACATAATGAGGTCTATCATTTTTAGAATGACCTCATTCAGCCCATCAAAAAAGTCCTTGACGGGCGCGGCTTTTTCCGGCGAGACTAATATTAAACCAATCCCGAAAAATACGACAAAAAAGATGACTTGCAGCATTTGATTCTCTCCTGCGGCTTTGATGATATTGCTCGGCACCATATCCACAAGGGCTTGTAGCGGTCCGGTTTCTTTTTGTTTTTGGGCACTTTCAATGCGTTTTGCGGCATCTCCTGCAAAATCGCCGAGTAGTTCGGTGCGTGTTTGTTCATCTACGAGCTTACCGGGACGAATGGTATTGACCAAAAACAGACCAATCATGACCGCAACTATCGTGGTTAGGAGGTAAATCCCAATCGTTCGTCCACCCATAGCGGAGAGCTTTGAGATGTCCTGCAAATCGGCAATTCCCTTAATGAGCGATGCCACAATTAATGGTATGGCAATGAGTTTCAACAGGTTAATAAATACCTTTCCAAATGGTGCAATCCAATCTTTCACAAATTGTCCGATACCGACATTCACGGCTAATATCCCGAACAATATTCCGGCAACCATTCCGATGATTATCTGCCAATGCAACGCAAGCTTTCTCATAATGTATATTGGTTAGAAATTTTTGTTCGACAAAATAAATAAAAATAAAGAGAAAGCTGATATGTTTTCAAGATTTTTCAGGCGGATAGTGCCATTAGTACGATAGAAATTACTGCCACGACAATTCCAAGAATATTAATGGTATTCAATTTTTCCTTAAAAATTATCCACGCTAATATGGCTGCAAATACGATAATGGTGATATTATTTATTGGAAAAATAACCGACCCCTCTACTCCGCGCCCAAGTACAAGCACCAAAAAATAGACAGAAAAAAAGTTGGGAATACCCAGCGCAATTCCACCTATAATATCTTTTGATAGGATTTTTGTTTTACCTCTTATAATATTGATTATCAAGAAAAAAAGCCCTATAACACCTGCTGTACCAAATATAAAAATTGTAAAACGAATCCCTCCGTTGCCATCCAACAACTCACGCTCGGTGTATAGCAAAAGCGACTCAATGACACCACAGGCAAAGAATACGTATGTAGGAATGAGTAATGTGATAAAGGTTCGGGTTTGGGATTTTTTTTCTTGCGAATCGGGCGGGATATTCGTCAGTACAACTGCGGTGAGTGCCAAAATAATTCCTGTTATTTTTAGTGCGTTTGCCGACTCATTATACATCCAAATCGCAAAAATTACACTAAGTATGATGGACATTTTTTGGAGAACAACAGCGACCATGACACCGAAATTTTGAACCGTCAGAGCCACCGTATAAAAAGTCGAAATAAATATAATTCCCAAGACCAAAGCCGCCGGAAACCATGCCTGCTGTGCAAATCCTGATTCCACCGGAAAATCCCAAATCAGCAAACTACCCACCACCACACAAACCAGATAATTGATAACGATTGCCTGAAAATTATCCACCTCATAACGCTCGTAAGCCTTGAAAACCAAAGCGATAATGGTACTACTCAATATAGAACCCAGTAAAAACAAAAGCGTTGTCATCATAGTACAGGCTGCTTTAGCTGCCTTGTGAGGACAGTTAGTTTATCATTTTCAAGGTTAATTTGTTGTACAATATTACCGCTTAATTTGGGAGCAGCTATGCCTTCGTTTAAATGATGACTTGCCGTAAAAATACGCGCTTCATCCCATAAATTTTCCGAAATAAAACTTTGCAGTAATTGTGCGCCGCCTTCTACTATAATGGATTTTGTTTTAAATTCATAACAAATATCCAATACCTGTTGAAGAACATTTTGTGAAAAATCAATAGCATAGGCTTCAAACACAAAATCATGTTTGCTTTCCAAATGCTTCATAAAATCCTCATAATAAGTAGATATTTTTGGGTCATAAAAAATCCATGTCGTTGCCCCGTCTTTAAAAATATTCAATTTACCGGATAATCGCGTCGTCCGGTCAAATACTAAGCGCATTGGTTGTGCCTCTCCCGTTCCAAAAAGCCGATTCGTCAATTGTGGATTATCAATTTCTGCTGTATTTGTACCAATTAAAATAGCATCTTCTTCACTGCGCCATTTATGCGTCAGTCGCTTGGCTACTTTGCCGCTAATCCATGTTTGTTCGCCTTTTTTACTCATAAAACCATCGGCAGATTGCGCGAATTTCAGAATGATATACGGGCGTTTTTTCTTATGATATGTAAAAAAACGACGATTGAACCACGCACCCTCCTGTGCGAGTACGCCTGTGTGTACCTCCACGCCTTGTGCGCGTAGGCGTTTCACGCCCTCGCCTGCAATACGCGGATTCGGGTCGAGATTGCAAATGACAACACGCGGTATCAAATGCCTCAAAATCAGGTCGGTACAAGGCGGCGTCAAGCCGTGATAACAGCAAGGTTCGAGACTGACGTAAAGCGTAGATTGAGCAATCAAATGACGGTCTTGGGGCTGTACGCTTTCTATGGCATTGACCTCTGCATGTTCAAAACCATATTCTTCATGCCAACCTTCGCCAATGATGCGATTTTGATGCACAATACAGCAACCCACCATCGGGTTCGGACTGGCATCTAAGCCACCCCGTTGTGCCAATTCAAGTGTCCGACGGATGTAAAATTCGTGATTCACAAGGCAAAGGTACGGGGGATTTTAGAGTTTTTTTGTATCTTTAGTGAAAATGAAAATTATGAGAAATACAAAAGGAATTTTAAAGGCTGACCCAAAACTTCTTCCCACAGAAATGCAGGAAAATATTACCCATACACCTATTGATGATAATGTAAAAACATCTGCAAAGGAAGAACATAAGACCGATGAAGCGGATATTAGGACATTCCTTTCTGACACTTATGATGTTTCGGGAAATGAATATGATGATGACGAGCAGAATTATTTAAAATGATGTTTTAGACCTCAGAAAACAATTAACCCCTAAAATCCATCCGATCACATTTTTCCAACACCTATTCATTTCGTGTTTCCTTCTCAATAAAGTAATTTTGCAGGAATAGAACGCTAATCCGTACCGACGACTTTAGCCGTCGCAGGTGACTTGACGACTAAACAGGCTGACCGAGAACTCGTAATGACTGCTTTAGCTGTCAAGTGAGACAGAAAAATATATTTATAAATCATTGTTTTTATTTTAGTTAAAAATTAAAATAAAAACGCACTTGACAGCTAAAGCAGTCATTACGGTATTCGCGGTCAGCCTGTAAAGTCGTCAGTACAGGTTCATTTGCGTTCCAACACGATACACAATATGGCAGGTTCAAAAACAGGTTCAAAAAATAAAAAAATCACTCCTTTGATGCAGCAATACAACGCAACGAAGGCAAAGCACCCCGACGCTTTGTTATTGTTTCGCGTAGGTGATTTTTACGAAACGTTTGGCGATGATGCAGTCACAGCA
>Ga0209186_1001533_pt1 | contig 16978 bp, 20 predicted proteins | sample SidtaG_FD_187426 | JGI IMG/M metagenome (GOLD analysis project Ga0209186, IMG submission 187426) | Marine algal microbial communities from Sidmouth, United Kingdom - Sidmouth_Male2 metaG (SPAdes) (version 2) | ecosystem: Host-associated > Algae > Red algae > Unclassified | place: Sidmouth...
ACATCAATCGAGGCCACGCACGATCGGAGATCGAATTTCAATCGAATCGCTCGATTGCGAACACATCACAAATTAAAATTGTGATAGTAACATGCTGTTGTTACCAAATGGATCTACCAGCGCGTTCTGCTCTCCCCCGCACTTGGGGGAGACGGACCCCCACTTCCACCACCAGGACGCCCGCACGGAGAGCCGTGTGCGGGACGTGTCTGGTATTTTGGTGATTGCTACTCAAGTCGAGAGAACCCTGATCCATGTCTCTGCGCGGCGGGACTACTATGTCCCGACGCCGACGTGGTGGTTGGCGTTGGAGGTGCCCTACGGGTTCCCTGCCCGGATGCCCCGCATGGTGGCCTACTCTGGCACGGCGCTCCGTCGGGGGGAGTCGACCGCGGCGGCGGCCATCCTGGCGACCCAATGGGTACTCGAGGTGGCGGGGGTGTGGTATGCCACCGCCCGGACCAAAGGGTTCCTGTGGCACCTGCCCGCCGGGGTGGTGGACCGCCGTGCGCAGCTGCACCTCGCCAACTTGGCGGAGGGGGCGGACCCGGAGGCGCAGGCGTATCTCAGCAAGTTGCTGGATCTCCATCAGTCGTTGGACTGGGCGGCCGCTGGTCCGTATCGGGCCCGCCGGGTTGGCGGGGAGGACGACAGGGCGGCCCGGGCGTTTGTCCACTGTGACAAAAGCCTCGTGGAGGGTCGAATCGGCCTCCATGAGGGCCTGGGAGATGCTTCATACCTCTATGCTGCGGGGGTGACGGCGACGTCGGCCCCGCCCGAGTTGGGCTGCGGCGCCCCGGGGGCAGTATCCCCGCACAAGCGCAAGCGCACCTGGGGTGCGGCCGATCTCCCCCCTACTCGTGGGGGCGCCATCCGGCGGACGGCCCGCGCTGGGCCGTCCCCCGTGCGACCGGCGACCCGCCCGACGTTTTCCCCGCCCGGGGTGCCGTACTACCCGGCCCTGGGGGCGGGGCAGAACCTCAGCTGGGGGTACGTTACCCGCCAGTGTGCGCGCGCCCTGGCGACCACCAACCTGACACCGCTGCGGCGGCGGCGCCGAGTCCAGCGCCGCGCTCGACGTGGGGGCCGGTTCCCACGGGTCGGGGACCGGCCCACGAGTACCCATTCGACCCGCCCGTACGTGACCACTACGGGGGGTACGCCAGCGACGACCTCCCGCGGTCGCCGGACCGGGGTTAGAGACTCGTGCCCTACCGTGCGGGGGCGGGGGAACGCCAAGTTCAGTTGGTCCCGCCTCCCTTCCTGTCTGTCCCGAGTTGGGTCGGTCGTTCCCCCCGACTAGCGAGGGGGCAGCCCGTTGTTTGTTCTTGCTTGGAGGGCCCTGAAGTAGGGGGGTGGGTTGTTTCTTTTGTCGGGGGTGTGCGAGGAGTACCCCGTACTAGGGGTTAGTTGTTTGATTCCCTTCTTCAAACCGTGAGCCGGTGTTGCATACAGTGTTTGCGAACATTCTCAGCCGGGAGGTCATCCACATAGTGCCAGGAGTCTTCCCGGCGTCCATACCCGAACCATCGGACCTTGAGCATGCGTCGCTCATGTTCGTCGTACCCCTGTCCGACACAGTGGCCCAAGACAGCCTCAATCGGTTTACTACCCGATGAGGGAAGGGAGGGGACCTGCCACGCGGCCAGTGCCCGTGCCCAGGCCGGGTCACCCTCGGGTGGCTCCGGTGCCCGGGTGGCGTGGTTCCCGTTGATAGTGCGTATACCATCGTCACTTTAGATGGTAAGCCGACGCCCGTCTGTCTTCAAGATCTGGTAGGGTCCCAGCGTCTTGAAGACGAGTTTCCCCTCCTGGTTCTCGTTTGACTTCACGAATACCCAGTCTCCCACTCGGAGGGCTTCGCGTCGAGCCTGTACGCGCTTGTCGAAGGCCCGTTTGTATCGGGCCTGAGCCTTCTCAATGGTATCCCGCACTAGGGGTGTCAGGGCGTCGAGGCGCTGGAGGAAGTTCTCCTTGGCTCGCCCGGGGGTTACTATTTCCCCGGTGTTGGCGCCCGCTGTAAGTCGTTCGAACGCCACGGGAGCAAGCCGTCGTGGACTCACGAACGCGAAAGGGACTTGCCCGGTGCTACTATGCACTTGGGAGTTATATGCCGTAACCACTAAGCTTAACAACCGGGACCACGTAACCACGTGGTCACCTGCGTAGTGTCGTATTCGCTTCACTACAGTCTTATCAAACCGTTCGACTTGCCCATGAACTTGGGAGTGGTACGGCGTGGCATACCTGGTGTGCCGATACCCACCGCCTTGAGCACCCCTTGCCAGAGTACGGCGGCGAATTGCGGTCCGTTGTCCGATAAAACTGAATCGGGGATCCCATAACTAGCGACCCAAGTGTCCAAGAAAGCACTGAGGACATCCGGAGCCGAGATGTCCTTCAGCGGGACTGCCCGCGTAACCTTAGTGAAGCGGTCACAAATATTGCTGACCTCCAAAAAATGGCGGATGCAGAGTGGTTGCAATCATTCAACAGCCGACGTGGACCAATGGAACGGCTAGGAATCATCTGAGTTCCTTACAGCCTCTCCCCATGCAGCTCTGCGCTCTGGAAACGCACATCAGGATCTCATGAAATCTGAAGAAGTTTGTTGATCTCATGAGTAATCACAGGTCTAGCCCAGAACCCTCTCCATGCCCTCTTCAGGCCCAAGCAAGCGGCCCGAAAATCTCAGGAAATCTCATTGTGGGTTGCAATGGCTGTGCGTGACTCCTGCAAGAAACGGTGATTGGCTTGCAAGATTTCTGGCGGCAACTCTCAGCCAACAGTTCGATTGTGGCTTGTCGATCAGCCAATCCGACTTCATTTCTACGCACTGTCGTCGGCTCTGCCTCCCTCCTCTCTCTAACCGCCATTTTTTGGAGGTTCGCAATAACTAGGACATACTCATATCCTTCGGGGGTCCGTGGCAGGCCCTACCATGGGTATCGATTTTGGTCGTGAATATATTCCCTCCAAACATCTTGGGACAGAGTATTTTGGCACTTTCGAAAACGCGACGCGAGTATTGGTATATGGAATCTCCAACGATGTGGGTATCTGATACTCACTCATCACATATAATCTTGATGCGGGGCTACTTTGCGAAATGGGGGACCACTTCTTATTGAGATCTGACCGGGGCGATTTCGATGATGGTGGACATCATCGCAGGCGCTCGGCAACCGCGGGGATGCTTCGTGCTGACAGACTCGAGAGACAGCCGAGTACCGTGAAGCCTTCGTGATGTGGCCCATCCCTGCTGCTCTGACCATTCCGATGTAGCAAGACCCTCTGCAAAGGTGGCTTTTGCACCGACCGAGCGCAGAGAGTGGGAATGTGCTTCGAGCGCGCGCCGCAGCGTCCAAGGAAGAGTCTGGCAGCGCGTCCAGGGGGGAGGTAGCCTTTATCAAATTCCGAAATGGTGGGTCGCCGTGACGGGGGGACGGGGTATGCCGACGTCGGAACGCGAGTCTCGGCCGGGAACGAGCCGAAGGCAATTTCAGGCACGTGCGTGCAATACCCTGGCCTTCAAGGCGGTGGCGCGCTCGGCGACGCATCGACACCGGGCACGCGGGCCGGCTCCATAGCCGCGAGCGCGCTCGGGGGCACGTACAGCCACGTTGCCGTGGCGGGGGGCGCATGGGGCGGGGAAACGGGTGCCGCCGCCGCCACCGCAGCGGCAGCGGCCCACCGGCGTCGCGCGATGCCCACGGGAGGGGCCGTCACTCCGCCGCGCAGCACACCTGTGCACGGCGGACGGGGCGGTCGACACGGCGCACGGACGGGCGGGTGGGACCGACCGCGCGCGACGGGGCGCCTCTAACGGCGCCACCCGATGGCGTCAGAAACCCCCGAAGAGCCGCCGCAGCAAAAGCCGGCGCGCGGGCACAATCACCCGCGGGTCAACGTGGGCGCGTCGAACCCCGGAAGTCTCTGCGCGCGGATTACGGGCGCCACTCGGGTCGGTAAGAGAGGGCAGGGGGGCAGCGGCCGTCCGGGCCCTGTGACCCCTGTGGCAGGACAGTCCTTCTTAGCTACGTAACTCCATTCGCTTTTAGCGTCATTGCGACCCTTTAAATGCTGACGCGCCCTCAGATCACTGAGGACACGAATGCAAACTGCCACCTCTGAAACGGAGAGCAAGTCTCTTGATCTAAGTATATGTGTGCAACACAACACTTTGAGAGCACCCTGTCCTAAAGGCCGGGAAAACGAGCCATCTGTTGCACAAGGCGGTGGAGGAGTCGCCGCTCGAAAGACAGTGGTCAGGGCTGCTGACCAGGCGTGGCAGACAGAGGCCATAAAGACGGGCAAGACAATGAAAAGGACGCAAGAAAGAAGGAGCAACACGCAGTTTCAGAAAAAGGCCACTGCTAAGGCGCGAGCATAAAGGAAGGGGGGGACAGCTGCCGGTGAGCAACCTGCGGGCGAGCCAGCCGCGGCATCGAGGGCGACAGGCACCACCCGAGGACCAGCAATCAGCAGTGTGGATGGCACCCACTTCTTTGTGCATGACAGTTGGAGCTCAGACTGTTTGAGCTCACGCGACATACCGTACCGCAGCCTCAGCACATTTTTCGTGTCCTGATGCGGAGCATGACGGGTACAGAGCAGTGTGGCCCTGATAAAGTATTTCGGACCGACGTCCCAGGCGTGCCTGTTGAAACAGATGTTGGAAATAGCCCGCTGAGGGAGCCCTACTAGCGATCCGAGCTTTGATAGGCCGAGCTGAGTGTCTCACAGAGCTGTACTCTGATGCGGTCACTTTCAGAGCCCCAGTTTCGAGCGAATCGCTTGACCAGACAGCGAGGATGTTCGCAGCTCCGCGGCGCGTTGATTTGTAGGACTGTAAGCTTCTGCTTACACGAGAGATACTCATTTCTGGATGTCGTATGAGTATTTTCTTGTATGCGTTCCCAATCGTGGGTGTAATCGCCCACCTGCTACTGGCTTTTGAGTATGGGTGCCGACACCTGAATACTCATAGGTATACTCAATCAACAAATACCCATGGTAGGGCCAGGTCCGTGGCAGTGGACCACGTAGGTCAATGGCCAGAGCGGCGAAAGGTTCCGTAGCGGGGAACAATCGAATGGGCGCGGTACTCTGCGTACCCATGAGGCGGTTCTTCGCACAGGTCGGACACGCCGCGACCCAACCGAAGACGTCGGCGGCCAATGAGGGCCAATAGTATTGGTTCCTCATGGTCTGGTACGTCCGGGAACCACCGGGATGTGCAGCCAAGGGGGACCAGTGTTCCGCCCGCAGCACGTCCTCAACTAGGGACCGGGGGATCAACAACTGTTGGGATCCGGCCCGGTGCCCTTCGCGGCAGAGAAGCCCATCCGCATTCTGGTAGAAGCGTGTGGGCTCGGAGGTATCAAGAAACTGCTTGACCTCCTGGCAGAACTCATCGTCCGCCTGATTCTGGGCTAGTTCGCCCGGGGGTATGCGGGCGGTCTCCCTGTTCTCGGGGAGCCGGGGGTCGAGCACCGCCCCCGACCGGGTGGTCACCCCAACTGTCGGGATCTCTTGGGATGTTGGTCCCGTGTCCAGCCCCTCAGTCGGGAGGCGGGACAGCGCGTCGGCCACCGCGTGTTGGGGGCCGGGCTTGCATTCCACATCATAGTCGACCTCCGAGAGGAGGATGCGCCAACGATTGAGTCGCTTGTTGGTGCAGGCCGTCGTGGCTCGTATCCACTTCAGTGCCTTTTGGTCACATCGGATGAGGAACTTGGTGCCTTCGATGTACGGTCGTAGTGAGCCGACATCCCACACCACACCCAGTCCCTCAATCTCGGTGACGGTGTAGTTCTTCTCTTCCGGCAGTAGGCCCGTTCTGAAGTAACCTACTGGCAGGTACTTGTCATCGGTTTGCTGCTGTAGTAGGCAGCACCCCAGATGATCGTAGCTAGCGACCACATCGATGATGTACTTCCCCTCCTTTCGCGGTATCGCGAGGATGGGCGGGTGGAATAGCTGTTCGCGCAGTTTGTCGAACGCGGCCTGTTCCTCCGGAGTAGGGGGACTCAACCGCTTCGGAAGCTTAACGCTGTTCAAGTCATTCAGCGGCTTCGCGGTCTTGGCGAAGTCTACCGTGAACCGGCGGTAGACATTGCACATGCCCAAGAAACTTGTCAGTCGGGTTTGGGTCTTGGGGAAGACTGCTTTCTTGATGGCCTGAAGGTTCTTCTCATTCACGCTCAGACGCCCAGGTCGGACCACTTTTCCGAGGTCCTCCACCTCTTTACTAAAGCGCTGGCATTTCTGCGCCTTGAGCGTGACCCCATGTTGACCCAACAGGGTGAGAAACGTGTCCAAGTGGGACAGGTGGGACTCTGCATCGGCGGAGAATATGATGAGGTCGTCTAAGTAGACGAGCACATTCTGCCACTTGACTCCGGATAGGATCATGACAATAGACCGCTGGAAAGTAGCAGGGGCATTGCACAGGCCGAACGGAAGACGGGTACTCTGGTACGTCCCACAGTGGCAGGTGAACGCCGTCTTGGGCTTATCCTGCTCGGATATGGGGATCTGCCAGTACCCTGCGTTGCAGTCCAACGTGGAGAAGAACTGGGCATCCCCTAAGGAGTCGAAGCAGTCGTCCATCCGGGGTAGCGAATACGAGTCCCGTACTGTGCGCTCGTTCAACTGCCGAGAGGAACCGGGGAATCCCGTCGGGTTTCGGGATGAGTACCACCGGGCTAGCCCATTCACTCTGGCTGGACTCGATGACCTCGAGCTTGAGCATCCGGTCGACTTGGACCTTGATGAGGTCCCTAGTTCGGGGACCCATCCGGTAGGGGTTGAGTCTAACGGGCTTCGAGCACGGCTTCAACTCGATCCGGTGCTCCGTGGCCTTCATGGAGCCCAAGTGCCCACTCCATAGGGCCCGGTGCTTCTTTAGTAGGGAGAGCACTTGGGGCCTCAACCTCTCGGGCACGTTCGAATTATGAACATGGGGCTCCTCCACGGGGTCCGTCACGTCCGGCGCGGTGGCCGGACTGGGACTTAGTGAAGCCCATTCCTTTCGGCATATGGCGGCTACCGTACCGGAGTGGGCCGACATATGCCCCAGGACCATACCTTTGGGGAGCCGCTTACTCGTACTCCCCGTATGGGTTACTTCCACCCACCACGTCTGGTTGGCGGTGCAGTCCATGGTGCCAGTTGCCACATGCAAGCGATGGCGCTCATTCCCCTGATGGCGCTGGGTGATGACCCCATTCCCTTGAAAAGACGTCTGTACTGGGACTTACCTCTTGGACCGCGGGGGCAGAACCACCTCGCGGGCCAGACGCACCTTGGCGTCCGCCTCACTGGCAGCACCAGCCTTGCCGGGTTGGTTCGCCTTGGCATACGACACCGTCTTACCCCGACAGAGGATGGGGACCTTACATCCATCTAGTACCTGGATATACCCCTTAGGCCCACAGATGTTGGGGACATGAACGTCGGTGTAGTCGGTTCCCAGGAGTAGAGGGACCGACATGCCGCGCACTACTCCACACGTGACTGGTGTGGAGTAGGTGCCGATTCGCACCTTCAGAGTCACGGTGCCCATGATGGAAAGGAGTCCCCCATTCACGTCAAACAATTGGGGGGTCGCCACGTCTAAGGGCGCCACCTTCATCTCCGAAGAAGTGGCGCCTCTCGTCTTAAAGAGACGCCGGACCCGGTGTCGACAATGACGCGGAGGGCTAACTCACGCCCCGCGTCCAACCAGATGCGGCTGGCCGCCTGATTGTTGGACCCCGTCAGGATGGCCACCACATTCCGGTTCACCACGATCTTGGGCGGCACCACCCGAGTACGTGGCGTCGGGGTTGCTTGAGTCGGCCAGCCCTCCGCCTCCGTACCGGTTGCGAGGGAGAGTTGCGTCGGGAACCCCGGGTCAATACCCCGGGGTAACGCTCGCGCCGCCCCCCCGCCTTGCTCACCTCCCACCGAGTCAGGAGTCGGTAGGGTCCTCGGGTCAATACCCCGAGTACCCTCCCTCACCGTCGACGGCGTGGGGGTAGCGCGGACTGCACGTAGTAGGGCCGAAACGGCCGACTCGTCCCCCGAGCGGGAGACGTCCGTGGTTGACGACGACGACGAGTCGTCGCGTTGGCGCCGACGGGAAGAGAGCCGGGCTCTGCCCCGGCGATCAGCGCGTCTGGGCGTAGAACCCCTCAACATCGTAACTAGCGATCGGGAAACTTCAGACCGAACGTCCTCGGCCACGGCGTCTCTCCACTCGAGACCCTGGCCATCCCTGGAACCGTGTGAGCATGGGGGAGCACGACTAGAGCTCCCACCCGCAGGCTCCCGTGCCGAGTCTGGCATCGCCCCCCCCTCCCAAGCACAGAGAGGGGATCGCCCACCGGGCCCGAGGGCCGGGGGACCGATAACGTGGTTCCCGGCACTGTGCTCGCGCGCCGGGGCACCCGTGTCACTCCGTGAACCTGGGGGAGCACGACTAGAGCTCCCACCCGCAGGTTCCCGTGCCGGTGGTGGCGCAGACCCACCGCCCCACGTGGTTACGTCTGGTGGCTGTCCTCTGCCGGGATGAGTGCCAGCACCCGGTCGGGCCACCTCGAGGTGAGTGCTACCCGAGGGGGCGCCCGCCGGGGGGCGAGTCCCAGTCGAGTCAAAGCCCTGGGGAAAGGGCTGGAACAAAGTCCGCTGCCCGCGGGCACCCGCATCCGTGGTACCTGCACTGATGTGGCGATCGTCCACCGACGATCCGCCTCCGGGGGGGGAAGGTCCGTCCCCCCCGACACCAGGCACCTCGACACCAGGGGGGTCTCGATTCCCTCCCCCATCGGCCATCTACCCGGCCGGACTCAGCCAAACCTGGCGTTGCGGGGCGCCGCCCGCAGCGCTAGGCACCAAGCGTAGAAGGACCAACTGGGTTCCCCTCGAGGCGGGTTGGCACACGGCCACCGCCCCGAGGAAGGTTGAGTCGCCTTCCTCCCCTGCTGCTCCACCAAACGTGACAACACGCCCATCCAACCCCACCCAGTCGGGGGGAAGGCGAACCAGGCCGTGTCGCCGGGTAGTCCTGTCGGGGAATACCCGCCCCGGAAGAAAACCCCGAAGAGCACACACGCACGGCGTCGACCGCGGGAAGACGCCCCGAGCGACAAACACGAGTTGTGTGACCGGAAGTTTACTTGCCCGCGTCGAAGGCCTCGAGGCAACACTCTCGTCCCGCCCTCTTATCCCGTCCATTCCCCTCAGACCCTCCAAAAACCCCCCTCAGACACCCTCAAAGGACCCTCAGAAAACCCTCCCCTCAGGGCCCATGGTACCAGTCTCAGCAGAGGACGGCCAAAGCTTCGGACACCGCCTTGAGTAGAGGCGGGGGAAGGGTGCTACGTGACGTTCTTGCGGCGCCCCGGTGTCAGGGGCGCGGTGGAATACTGGTCAATGGTCCAAGTCGGGTTTGCACAAAATTAGGCGCTTACCTGGGGGCCTGCCCGGGGATTTACTTGTCCCAGGGATGTCTCGAGATCGCGGTTGTGGTTGGTGAGTCACGGGGCGATCACAAGTGGATCGCCACCGGAATGATTCGAAGTATGCGTCGGTAGGACATGTTTCCGTCGCGAGAGCCAGTGGCCGTTTCGGACTGACTGGATCCGACCGCCCATGACGCGAATCCACGTGTCCCGTCTTGACTGGGAGGGAACTGGTTCCCCGAGTGTGCGGGCCAGGATTCCGGCCGTCACAGTCCCTGGTACAGATATAGAGAAAGGCGGTCGTTCTGCACGGGGTGCGAATCTCCTCCGTGTCCCACCTCCATGGTGGCTTCCATGCCGTTGTGGATGAGGTCTTGACGCAGGAGCAGGGCAGATCTCTAGCTCAGCGTGATCAAAACCGGTGGGCCGACCGCGCCACGGGGCGCCTTGTTGTCTTTGCACCAACAAAGGCGCGGTGACTCCCGGGAAAAACTGTGACTCGGGTGTTGTCCTCAAGTGCAGCAATCAAAGATGCCGACGGTATGTTGGCGGGCTGCAACCATGGCTCCCACGCATCCGTGTGAGCGGGCTGGACGTCGCAGCGCCCGGTGGTGCGGAGGTGTGCAATGTCTCCTAATGCGGGAAAGAGGATGCCGGAGGCCACCGTCAGCCGCTCAGCCAACACCGCACCGAGCTAACCGACAGCCCGCCACGCCCCGACTTCTTCGAGTAACTACGTCATGGGTAAACGAGGCGGCTTGTACACAAACATGAGTCGCGCGTCCTCCATGCCGCGGCCGCCGGGGTGAGAATCACATCGATCGAGGGGATAGCCATTAAACAAAAGTCGCATCTTGAGGTTCTTTTGCCGCCGCGTCATGGCCAGCAGCGGCACCACCGAAGAAAGGGGAATTGCGGCCTCCAGGACTACGTAGCCGTCGGACGCCGACCTGACCAGGCCGTCCACGTCGTCGGCCTTCGGAACGGCGGCCCAGTTGGGCACGGCAGCGGCTTCCCAGAACAGGCACGGCCGGCGCGGATCGTCATTCCTGACCGATGCAGCTCCACCGACCTGTCCAGCAGCCTCTTTGAGAACGGGGGGGGGAGCGGCGTTGGCGTTGGCGTCGCCGCTTGGCCTCGTGCCGCCATGAAGTCTTTCATCCATGTCATCGTCCGTTCTCGGAGCGACGCCGGAAGCGAGAATGATCTCCTCGTCGGTCTCCTCAAATAGAGCCAACGCACTTGCCCGCTGCTCGGCAGAGCACGCTGGTGGGAAGGAGGGGGGAGGAGGGTCCGCCAGCAGGTGGTCCTCGGGCACGAGGATTCCGGGAGGAGCGTTGGGCCTCGGCGGCGGCTCGGCAGCAAAAGGTGCCGCGTGCCCCCGGCGCCACTTTCCAGACCTGCAGCTCCTCACCATGTTCGATGCGACGAAGGGAACAAAGGGGAGGTGAATCGGTGCAGATACGTCCGCTTTGAGATGGGGGCGGGAGATAGGGACGGACCACAGGATAGTGCAGCGTGTCGATGCCGTCGTATCTAAAACATGCGATTGATCAAGCTGAAACACCGGTCGAGCCGCCCGCCAATCGTGAGCCTCGCTCACTGTCAATCAGGAAAACCGGCGAGGCCACTTTTCTGGCCTCACGTTAGGGGTGACAGGGCCGTGGCTCCGATCCTTGCCGCTTCGTGAAGGTCCAATATTCGCCATGCATGCAGCCATTGTCGTCGTCGGCGCCTCTCGAATGCACAGTTACGTTTGACGCCTCGCTCCGCTTGTTGCCTTGAGCGCCACAGTTGCTCATGCCCCCCCAACTGTGGCACTACGGTCGCTGCCCTTGCTCCACCCCATGTCCGCATCAGTGTGTATTTTCTCCCACACAGCCGCCTCTGTACAGTAGTGCCAGCTTTTCTCGATCCCTCTCCGCTCTCAACTACCCGCTGCTCATACACGGGTCGACTCAATGCTAACCCCCTCCGTACTTTACACAATCAACCCCGCCCCCTGCTGCTTGCGACTGGTCCCTGTCGTATTCTTTGCCTTCTCGCAACATAGTGTCGCTCATGGAGGTACCGTTCGCGTCCTCGCCTCGCACCGCCACCCCACCTCGGCTGTCCAATGTTCCCTTCCTTGTGAGCGTTGCCGCTGCGGCGGTCGGCTGTTCCAGTTTCGGTGCGCGCTGTCCCTACAGCGGTCTGCTGTTCCCGTCTCGGTGCGCGCTGCCGCTGCGGCGGTCGGCTGTTCCCGTCTCGGCGCGCTCTGACGCTGCGGCTGTCGGCTGTTCCGGTCTCGGTGCGCGCTGCCGCTACGGCGATCGGCTGTTCCCGTCTCGGTCCGCGCTAACGCTACGGAGGTCGGCTGTTCCCGTCTCGGTGCGCGCTGCCGATGTGGCGGTCGGCTATTCCCGTTTCGGTGCGCGCTGCCGCTACGGCGGTCGGCCGTTCCCGTCTCGGTGCGCGCTGCCGCTGTGGCGGTCGGCTGTTCCCGTCTCGGTGCGCTCTGCCGCTGCGGCGGTCGGCTGTTCCGGTCTCGGTGCGCGCTGCCGCTACGGCGGTCCGCCGTTCCCGTCTCGGTGGGCGCTGCCGCTGCGTCGGTGGGCTGTTCCCGTCTCGGTGCGCGCTGCCGCTACAGAGCTCGGGTGTTCCCGTCTCGGTGAGCGCTGCCGCTGCGGCGGTCGGCTGTTCCTGATCTGGTGGGTGCTGCCATTGCGGCTGTCTGTGACTCCCCTGTCCGTGCGCGCTGTCGCTGTGGTGGTCCGCATTTCCGGTCTGAGTGCAAGATGGTGCTGCTCTGGTGCTCTGTTTCCGACTTGGGGTGTTCTGTTGCTGCGGCGGTAAGCTGGTCCTTTTTCGGTGCGCGCCTCTGCTGGTGCGGCCGGCTGCCCCTGTCTGTGTGCGCGGCTCCACGGTTGTGGCCGGATGCTTCTGCTGAAATGCGAGCGTCCGTATCGAAGGAGTACTGCTCGTGTTCCGTCGCGCCTCATCGTGGTCACCAATGGTATATATCTGTCGTGTGTCAATGCTTTCACGTACTGTTCTTTATTCTCGTTTTCTCATGAGCTTATGTGCTGTAGGGAACTGAGCGGACGTGTGATTCAGCGAGATTGTCTCCAAGCACGGGGGACTCCCAGAGATGTAGGTTCTACGGTGCCTGACCAGATTTATTTGGTAGCGCCACCTCCTGAGAAAGACACTTACCGTCATTCGCTCTTTCTCGATAGCCCCGGTCCAGTATCATAGTGATTTGACTGCGCCTTGTTGACTGCTTCTCGCGCCTGATTCACGTACAAGCCATGTTTTTGCATTCTCGTCTGGCTGAGTCGACGTCAGGTATTGAGTTCACACAAGTGAGTTTTGTGTACGTACATCTTGTCTCGGTTGCAAGAACGTGGGTGCGTGGTGCGCTGCCTGCTCAAGCACATGACCAAGTGACGCCTCGTTTAGGTTTCTGATTGTCTGCAGCTGAAGCCGTCATGGCACGCGCTGCACGTACCAACGACGCTCCAAAAGAGTCGAGTAGCGAGCGCCATTCGAGGACAAAACCTAACGCTTGTTATGCTGCATGTGAGCAGCGTCTCGTATCTTTGCTGTCTCATATCTTGCACCTCCGCGCCCCATCTCTTCGGGCGTCCCTTTCATGGCTCTTTACCCCAAGTTTTGTTCCGCATTTTCCAGACGGCCACAAGACAATGGAGCGACGGACCCTGCCACAGCGCGACTAGGACCGCTGGACGCAGGGGCCCTTGTACTAGCTTGATAAGCGACTCAGAAACCCTGCCTCTGTCATTTGGCCTCTCGCTTAGCATGCGAGAGCTCTCTGGAAGCGGAGAACTGGGCTTCGTGAGTCAACTTGACCAGATTCCCGTTCAGCTCACCGCCACCGGAGATGGCGCGTACCCCGATTTTGACCTTTCCGCCCCTGTCGCGGTTCTAGTGGACCACTCGCTTCTGCTGCTGCTGCCACGAATGCGGCCGGCATTAAAGTCCAGTGCCTTCGGCGAAGGACGCCTCATGCAAGTCTGGGCGGAGTGCCTAACGTTCTTTTACGTGCCGTGCTTCTGTGTGGCTGTGCATTGTGCCTCTCTTCATGTCTTGGACGCACAGGACCTCTGCTTTCATAGTGTGTCGCACTTCCTGCGTACGTTCAAGAATAACGACGAGCAGACAAACGCCACCAGCTTATCACGGGCCGCTTGCGGCTTTCTATATGTGCTGACAACACTACTCCCACCTATCTTATTCACGCTGTTCTCACCACTTGAAATATTCTATTGTCACTCTCCAGGAATCAAAGACTAGCAGGCGTACAACTCGCCATCGGTCTCCACGCTGGAGGAGCTCTACTGCGCTGCTCCATCAGAGGGAGGCGGTGGGTGAGCGGGCAGTCCAGAGGTGGCGTTCTGCGTCGGTGATACCGGCCATTCATCGGCCATCCGGGAGAGGTTGCCCAAGGACGACTTGCCGTGGAGCTTGGATCTCCAGCCGCTGCCGGGGTCTCATGCACCTGCGACAGCTGCTGTGCACCAGTGCTTGATGGGGTGCCGCCTAAAACAGCGAGCAAGAGGGCCAGCTCTGCCGTCAGCGCCCGGTTCTTGCGCTCCAAGAGCTCCTTCTAAAGCTGCAGCACTCGGCGCTCGAACGTGTTCAAAGCCTGGTCAGGCGCCAACGAGGCAGCCACGGCCTCGTTCGTTGTCCTGCGCGCCGCCCGACGCGCAAGAGTCTTGGGCGCTTCAGCGGGCAGCCCTTCGTCGCTGGCACCAGCGCCGCCCTCTACGGCACACGTGGTGCCGTCGCCAGTACGCTTTCGAAGACGGGACTCCCGGCGCTGCCCCGACAGCATACCACGCTCCATAGACGTGCGAGGGCCGGCCCCACGGCCGCTACAGATATCTTCAATGTCCTTCATGTCGACATACTTGGCGCCCGTCATGGCACCCATGAGCGGCTGCCGGCTTCCATCCAGCCTGTACACCCACTCGTGCAGAGACTCCTCTACATTGGTGGTTAATGACGCCGCGGCTCGCTGCAGGTGATGTGCCTTGGAGTATGCAGGGCAGAACGCTGGCCTGAGGCGGAAGTTTCCGAGCACACCCGTGCAGTCCCGTCCAGGCGCCAAGGCAACGACTTCTTCCCGCAGCTTCTCCGCTGTTTCCTGGTTGTGGCACGTCATCAGCCGCCGCATGAGGCTCCGAACGGCTACCTGGGCGCGGTCGCAGAGTCGGTTGGCGTGGGCAGCACAGCCAAAGAGCAAGTGAGCGGCGTCCTCGTTCACAGAGAAGCCATCAAATCCCACGCCCACCAGAGCATCGCAGGCCCCGCCAGCAAGTGACGCGGAGAAGTAGAGGGTGATACCCATAAGTACACCGGAAGCCATATTCCTGACGCCGTCGAGCGCCGCTTGTTCTACGGCAGCCGGGGTTTCGTCGGTTGCACTGGGGTGCAGCCGCCGCACCTCTCGGGAAATCGCACATGCTATGGCGCCCACTCCGGTTTGATGTCCAGGACCCGTCGGAACAACATCCTGTAGCAGACGCATGCTACCTCCCTGGTTGCCCGCTCGATGAAAAACCTCGCAACAGTCACGCCGCGGTTTCGAACGGTTGTAGTGACCGCTAGCATGAAGAAGTCGCCGTCACGCGCCAGACCGAGCGACTCCATGGACTTGTAGTACTCATCGGTCTCAATAGCCAATGCACCGTTCGCCACGAGTCGTACGGCGTCGTCTGTGAACGCCCGGAAGACGTATCCAGTATCGGGGCCGACGATAGGGGCGCGGAAGTACTCATCACCAGCCGCCAGTGCTCGTGACACCATCCGCATTGCAGCATCCCGTCCTTGCCCCCACGGGTTCTTCTCGAGAATGGCTTGACGACGGGCGTACCGCAGGCACTCCTGCGGAACGGCTGCAGCCACGCTCCCGTACTCCACCGCGAGCTTCTGCCGCATGTCCTCCTCTTCTTGCGCCACCGTGATGTGGTGGCGTGCCTGAACCTCTCTAGCAGTCAGCAGCAGGCCACGCCTGGACGCCGTGATTGGTGGGGGGGGGTGCGATTGCTCACCGAGGGGGAATATGACGAAACACCCAGGGACGTCCCTGAGCCTGTCATCTGTGATGGGCGTACCGACATAGATGACCTTATCGCAAAGTGTTTGCGTTGACAGCGGTACTGCAGGGCCCATATGGGCTCTGCACTTCAAGCGCGTCCCGGGGGCGCGAACGGTCATGCATGGCGCAATGGTGCTCACTCCTTCGGGCAGCTTCGTAGCCTTCCTGTACATGGAAACAATGGCAAGCGGAATAAAACCACCGTAGCGACTGAGAGGCGGCGACATATCCAGCAAGGACGAAACTCGTGTGGTCAGAGATCCTGCAGTCTTCAGTAGCACGGGGAATAAGAGAACAGAACAGTCAAGACTGTGCGTGATAGCTTGCGCAGCGTACGTACCTCTTCTCCTTAATCCACTTTGAAAGCAGTGAGAGGTCCGTCACGCTCGACAGCGACGCGTTCTTGCGTGAGACACGGTTGGCAGCCGTGTACATGGAGCACCCCAGGAACTAGTGTCCCGTCGCCGTGATGGTCTTGCTTCTGCCCGGGGGAGGTGGTCGAAGCTGAGCGCACAGGTGGTTGGGACAGGGGCGCTTGTCGAACGGGAGGACTAGGGTGAAATACTTGTCCCACGATCGGCTCAGGGCCTGCCGGGCTGTATCGGCTGCTGATACCGTGCCGCTGGCCTCTTGGAACAGCTTCTCGTAGGCCACGTAAGCGTCGTCTTCGCCTGGTTGAATGGATGCGTGCGACAGAGCCAGGACAGAGTCGGGCACGTGCGTGCACGACTCAACGCCCGCACATTGGTACTCGATCCAGGTATAGAAAAAACACCCGAAGTTCAGGGACATCAGCGCGTTGTGGTTCCGGCTTTGTCCACTGGCCGACTTGAACGCAACGAACGACTTTAGGTTAACCGTCTTCTCCACCGACGCCACAGCGACAATGGTGAGCACGCCGGATGCTGACGACCTTGAAGTTTGCGGGTTCGAGGGCACCACGATTGACTCAATAATCTTTTCTGCAGTCAGCACGCGCTTCCCACTCTTGGGTCCGATGAAGAGCACAGGTAGACCGAGGGATGGGGTGGCGGCATCCACTCTTGCAACAGCTGGGGTGATCGAGTCCATAGCAGGCTTAGACGGTCACGGAACCTGTGGAGACGAGACACCAGATAGCGGGGGAGGAGTGGAGGGGAGGTACCGCGTCGCAGTGCCGTGGAGTGGGGGGAAGAGCGGGTGCGAGGGAAGCGGGGGGTGGCGGGGTACCAGCAGAACGGTGCGAGACAGGGGGGGGATTGCAGTGCCGGTGACGACGCGCGCGGTATGGGCGCGGATGGTGGCCCGAAAGCGCGCCATAGCCCCCGGCAGCGGCAATAAAAAGCGCGCCCTTTGGGTGGCGGCTCGCCTGCCCGAGCCCGCGCATTCTCGGACGCCCACGACGTTCCTGTCAACCCAGTGAAATGGGCACCGGTGGGGGGGGGCG
>Ga0209186_1001541_pt1 | contig 16929 bp, 21 predicted proteins | sample SidtaG_FD_187426 | JGI IMG/M metagenome (GOLD analysis project Ga0209186, IMG submission 187426) | Marine algal microbial communities from Sidmouth, United Kingdom - Sidmouth_Male2 metaG (SPAdes) (version 2) | ecosystem: Host-associated > Algae > Red algae > Unclassified | place: Sidmouth...
GGGGGGGGGGGGGGAGAGAAAATTCAGGCTGGGAGCTTAGCGGAGGGCAGCAAGGTAGGTGCGGGACTCGTGGCGGCGGCAGCAGCGGCGGCTGCTGCGGCAGCCCCGCCGACGGCAAGGAGGGGCGAACAAATGCGGTTGAAGACGGTGTAGCCGTCTTCCACCGGCGGGGGGGGCGAGGGGGGAGGGTGCCCCCGTATTGGGGGGGGAAGTCCGGGAGGTCGCAGTGAGAGAAGAGAACGGTGGCGGCGGTGGCGGTGGCGGCGGCGGGGAGGAGGGGTGCCCGTACGAGGACGAGAATAGTGCGCACTGCGGAACACATAGAGTTGGGGGCCTCGCCCGTTTTGCAGTGGTCTGCAATGCAAGTATTCCACGACGTAGCTTGTCAGATTCTCGGAGTGCAGGTAATATGGTGCTGCCACCGGCCAACCTTACTGTCATCCATGATTGTGGCATATATCCTTAATATTGGGATATTGGGCCCGGTAGCCCCCCTAACTGGTCAGTATTCAAGTTAAAGATTCAACTGACTTGTGGCTTGCCCTTTGGGAGGTTACCTCCGTCTTGTATATCTGTTCTTTCTTTTTTCGTCTCTATTTTGGTGGTTATTCGATCTTTAGGATCGCTCGGTCGATCGACCCTGCCCCTTTACCGTCGGAATATATAAGCACCATGGGACCAGGGCTCGCCGTCGTTGGCACCTCCGGATCCCCATTGGATGTTGCACGAACAAAGGTTCTCCTTCCTCGCCTCTTGGGAGATAGCGTTGGCTGTATCGTGCGTCTCCGGTCGGTCGCTACTTAATGACAAGTTAACCAACGTCATTAATACCACATTTGGTGGAGCAGCAGAAGATACTCTTGCCTGCCGCGTGCATCTGCACGCGGTGCCCGCGCAGCAGGCCCAGATCCGTCGTCAAAAGCACGCCTGTTTTCTCCTGTTCTGAGTCGCTTGGTTGGCTGTGTTCCTGTTTCAAGAAACAGAGTTCCTGTGCAAAAAGCAGACCGACCCGCCTTGACAGGCTTTCAGAGCCCATCCCATGCGAGGCCCTTGCATATTTGCGTTTGCGATAACACGAATCATGCCTTCCTCCACACATAGCGTCTGCTAGCAGAGCCATAGATGCTTCTCAATCTCTCTCTCTTGTAAGAAGGGTGAGGTGCGTACGTCTCATGCTGTGTCTCTCTTTTTACGAGTGGAGATGCATCGATGCCGGAGAACAGATGATTTTGGCGCCGTTTCTGGGAAAAGCCAGCCGTGACAGAGCCCCAGGGCGGTTGGAAGAATTTATGTTCGCCCCAGAACACGCAAAAGCAGACGTGCTCTTGACGACGAATATGGGCCCGCTGCGCCGAGAGCTGTCTCTTGTTGCCAAGTGGCACGGTGACGGGTATTGCACCCATTGGCCTGACGCGCAGGGCTCGTCTCCCGCTTGTGTGTGCCACGACGCTGGGCTTCGTGGGTGGTGATCTCCAATTGGAGTGCGGGGCCCTTCGGTTGTCACTGTGCCGGTTGAGCAATGACCCCTGGTGGTGCCGATGGGCAACGTGGCAATGGGAAGGGTAAGGGCAACTCCTTGCCTTCCGACTACGTCCCTCCGGGAGGCGGTCGTACGAACATGCGCGACGCCAACACCCTAGGTGGTTCCCTCTCGGGATCACCTGCGTTGAATGCGGCGGCCTCTGGCCAACCGCTTGACGCGGAGAGCCTTAAGGCGGAGGTGGAGACACTTCGTCTCTGTCTGACGGCCCAACAAGCGACTAACCGCTCGTTAGCGGAAGCAAACGACATCCTGATCGCAAGCGTGGAGGCTCTGCGCCAGGAGGACATCGAGTCCGATGCCCGGGCGGCAAAGTCGCGTCGCAGGACGAAGAGCAAGACTAAGGTCAAGATCGACCCCAAGAGGGGCGAGTCGTCTTCCTCTCGTCCAGAGACACTTGACCAAGCGACCGAACGTCGGGATGGAGAGCGTAAGCTTCGCAAGATGTTGCTTAAGATCCGCGAGGAGACCAAGCTGGCCCGCTCAACATCCTCAGTTGAGAACGCCAACATGGCGGCCGAGAATGAATCAAGCTGGTCCAGTGGGGCGACTTCCTCTTCGTCTTCCGACATCAAGAATCCCCGGGCTCCCCGACTTCTCCGTCGTCGAGCTCAAGCTCCAAGTCCTCGGACACGTCATCGGACGCCGCGACTCGACAATAGCGCCCGGGTCGGTACAAGAGTCGCTCCGAATCTAAGAAGTGGTTGGAGAAAGCCGATCGGCAAAAGGTCATTCGACCCTCTAACAGTCGCTTCAAGTCTCTATTGGACTATCGCACCTAATTCCTGATCCGACGTGATCTGTTTCTGCCACCCTCCCTAGTGGAGAAAACGCATAAGACGAACCGCCGCCTAGATGGCGCATTCCAAGGGCAAGAGCCATTCACGGGCACCAGCCCCCTCTGTGTATTCACCTTCTTGAAGACCATTCGGCGCGCATGTGACGCAGCCGGCTTGACGCATGGGAAATACCTTCCTCTCCTGGCCCTTAGCTTGTCAGGCGCTGAAAAAAGAGCCTTCTCGAGCGCCATGAACTCGAAATCCGGACACCGCAATTAGGCGATCCGCACCTATGGTGCCGCTATTTCCTGGTTTCTATCCAAGTTTGCCACTCACGCCGTACTGGCCTCCGCCTACCACGACATTATCACAATGCGTCAACCCGATAGTGAGTCGCCCACAGCCGTTGGGCTCCGCGTTGAGACGCAGTGTGACCGCCTAGATGGCCTCTTCCACGCCCAAGATGTGAAGGATGTATTCATCAATGGCTTGTCCGAGATTATCCAATCTCATGTCCGGGTATTGGATGGGCAGTTCCCCAAGCGCACACTGGCGGATACCATCTCCACTGCGCAGATGTATTGGGACGAGACAAACATACTTCGGCTGTCGCTTAAGCTGCCTCGTCTTCAGGCCCGTTCCAAGTTTGCTTTCGTTTTTGTGGCGCGCCTCACGCCACAGATGACGAACTTGGAAAGCCCTGCGGGAGGCCCCACAGATGCACATACGAGAAAACGGACTTATATCGGCACGTTTTTCAGATACAGTACCACTTATTCAGATGACATGACTGACGTGACGTCATCTGGAACCAGCATGGGCGGTGGAACCCGATCCGATAGGGTCGTCGTGCCAGCGCGTCGACGGCTCAACCATGACACTCTTTGCGTACCAGCAGGAGGCTTTCACCAGCACTGCTGCGGCTGCTGTGCATTTGTGACGGGGCGTACTGTCGAGACCATTGAAAATCGACTACTGAGCCACCCCCGTCACTTCTCCCGCGGTCCGTGCCCGTTATGTACGCCTTTATGAGCGCGCTGTGCGCATGCCCGAGCCTAGACCTACGGGCCTGTTAGGCGCGCTCCGCCCGGGCGAGGTGGTGGGAGCCGGCGTGGCAGTGGGAGCGGGCCAGGTGGTGGGTGCCGGTGTGGCGGTGGGAGCGGGCGATGTGGTGGGCGTGTGTGCCGTGTGCGCGACAGCGGCGCGCGGTCGACCGCCGCTCTGTCTTTCGCCGAGTCTAGTACTCAACTCTTTAACGCTGAGTATTAAGTCTCCCGGGGCTTACTAAGTCTCCTACTCGACCATACATTGGCGTACATTTTGGCGCAACCTCAGAGTCCTCGCTTCAGAAGTCGGCGCCACATGTGGCGCGGGCCACATCGTTCCACCAATGGGAGCGACGCCACATCCGATGTGGCGCGCACCGAAGCAAACTTGGAATGGGCCTCAGACGACTAAAATGGCATATGCCTCGCCTCTGCCAACCCGGAACCCCAACGTCGACCGTCCCTTTCCGGTTACCCAACCGCGTGCCCGGTCCCGTTCCCCTCCTCCGAAGGAGTCGCCTCAGGCGAGGACCGATATTTGTTACAACTGTCACAAGCCCGGTCACTTCGCTGCTCAATGCGCTAAGCCGTGTCGGCCACGTGAACGCCGCAGCCCTTTTATTTCTGTGAACTACGAAGCGGAAAATACCAAACCAACCGCTGAAAGCAATAGAAGCGAGTCCACCGACTCGAAGAACGAGTGAGCCGGGCGCCCCTTTGCGGGTTTCCCGGCGCAACATCACCAACTGGTGAAAGACGTAAGGTCACAAGGACTCTAAGCCCGGCACATCGGCACTATGAGATCGCGGCCACCATTGGCCCTTTCGAACGGGAAATTCACAGCTGTCTCCCTGTCTTGGACACTGGGGCCGGCATTAACTTGGTCCGACCTAATGTCTTACCTGCCAACTGGCAAAGTTGTGCTGAAAAGCTCGAGCGAGCACCCTTCATCAAAGATGCAAACAACAACCGCCTCATAGCAAACTATGTTATACATCTGTATATAGATGTCGAATGCGCCAAGGTCTTCGACCGATTGTTTGTCGCCGAGCACCTATCGGTGCCATGTATCCTCGGTACTGAGTTCATGGATAACCCTGTCGAAGCCATCTTCACCCGCCTGAAAAAGGTTGTGTGGCAAGACCACGTCGGTGATCTCACCAGGAACCTAAGGCGAACTCCTATCCTCGCACCCTACTTTCCGATAAGTGGGAACGGTCATGGGAGGACCAACCTGCTCAGCTAAGGGCATGTCACCACGTTCGCGTCAAAGTACGAATGGAAGACTGGGTTGTGGCAACCTGTGCCACCCCCCAGCCTCGTCACTATCTCGCCCAACATCCGCCTATGCCTGCACAAGTCAGTGGCAGTCGCCCGCGGCGTTGCGCTCGTCAAACCCGGTGAGCCATGTTTTGTTAAGGTCTGCAACTTCGGGCCAGACCAGACCATAGTTCGAAAGAACAGCATCTTCGGGTTCGCCGAACTATTCCAAGGGCCCATGTTGGCGGCCATCACAGAGGAGAAGGCAACCCAGGACACACCAGCTGGTGAGGACACATCGTTGTCCGACGACCCTGTCGAAGATGTGGACCTCAGTGAAGCACCGGAGCATTTGCACAAGCGAATCCGGGAAATGCTACGCACGCATTCTGCGATGTGGGACGGTACCCACGGTACTAGACACCCCATTGAGCACGCCATCGTCACCCCAACGGATGCCGTACCCATCCGGGCACAACCGTATCGCACGGGTCCATTCAAACGACAGATCATTGCTGATCAAATCAACAAGATGATGAAGCTCAAGATTATAGAACCTAGCCATAGTGCGTGGGCAAGCCCCGTCGTCATCGTACCAAAGAAGAATGGCAAATCCCGCTTCTGCATCGATTACGGACGACTCAACAACATCACCAAGAAGGATGCCTATCCCCTTACCCGAATGGAGGATTGTCTGTCCTCCCTAAAACATGCCAAGGTCTTCAACTCGCTAGACTGTACGGCCGGCTACTGGAAAGTGCCCCTACGCCCGGCCGACAGGGAGAAGGCTGCGTTTCAAACGCATGCTGGTATTTAACATTGGCTGTCCATGCCATTCGGACTGGCCAACCCCCCCGCTACTTTTCAGCGTGCCCTCGACATTTTATTGTCTGGCCTCAAGTGGCATCTTTGCCTCGCCTACATATAAGATGTCATAATCTTCTCTGCATCCGCAGAACAACACGTCAAGGACGTTGAAGTGGTCTTAACGCGGCTGCGTGAAGCCGATGTCACCCTCAATCTTGAGAAGTGCACCTGGTTTTTCGACAAAGTCGAGTATCTTGGACATTTTGTCCGACCGGGTCAACTCCATGTTCATAACAAGAACGTTGACGCGTTGAAGCACGCTTTGTTCCCGACCACAAAGACCCAGCCTACAAGCTTCTTGGGGATGTGTACCGTCTATCGACTTTTCGTCAAGGACTTTGCTAAACGAGCAAAGCCTCTCAACTCGATGACCCGCTCTGAGGTCCCCCCGGACTCACCAAAACCTACCGACGCAGCCCTCACGGCTATTGACGATCTACGTCAAGCGCTTCTCCCACCACCAATTTTGGCCCTGCCAAAGACCAAAGGAAAAATGATCGTCGATGTCGACGCCTGCGCTGACCAACTCGGATGCACCTTGCTGCATGAGCAACCTGACGGTACTAGATTACCGGTTGGCTATTGGAGCCGTGGCCTCAGCCGTGCTGAGAAAAACAATTCCACAACGGAACGCGAATGACTCGGCGCTGTGTGGAGCGTATTCAAGCTCAGACACTTCCTCGACGGCCATCGCTTCCTTATCAGGACCGACCACCAAGCCCTAAGCTTGATATTCACCACCACTGACTCAAGTGGTCGGTTGATGCGATGGAGCCTACGGCTGTCCGAATATACATTCGATATGCAGTAAAAACCCCGTGCATCGCACCGCGCCCCAGACTTCCTGTCCCGAACGGACAATGAAGCCGCCATATAAGATATAAATGATGATATCCCATGCCGTGCATTGGCCGAGAAGGCCAACAAGCTTGCTAACGGGGAGGTACACGGGTACCGACATGCCGGCCCCCGTTGAGTACGACGATATTGTGGAAGACCAATAAACCGATGAGATTTGCGTCAAGTTGGCCAAACGAGTGGCTCGCAAAACGGCGAAAGCCTTCTTTAAAAATGAAAGCCACGGCATCTGGAGGCGGGCGCAGTACGGCGACCAATTGGTCATCCTGGAAATTCTACGTGAGCGTATAATTACGCTGGAACATCACGCAACGGTGTCAGCCCACCCGGGAATTAACCGGTTGTACTATGCCATGCGGCGTCGGTATTACTGGCCATCTATGGTCTTGGATATCTACAACTCTATTACAAAGTGTACCACCTGCGCCCAAAATCTGCTGTCACTACGGCGACACACGTCCCCACTGACGTTGTTCCCAGGTACGGAACCATTGACAGACCGATTGGTCGATATCTTCGGGCCAATCCCCACTACCAAAGCTGGTAATCGCTTCATTCTGGTCATTACTGACTGCTTCTCCAAGCTGACCAAATGCGTCACCTTGCGGCGCATAATAGCACTCTCCGTGACATCAGCCAATATCGACGCTTGGGTAGCCTGTTATGGCGCACCGGACCGAATCCCATCGGATCAAGGACCCCAGTTCATGTCGAACTTCTTCATTGCCGTAATGAAAGCGTTGGGCAACGACACAGTGCACACCACGGCATACCACCCACAGACCAAAGGTAAAATCGAGAGGTACAATCGTACCATGGCTACGCAACTCCGACATTACGTCACAGACGACCCGCGCAGTTGGGATGAATTACTCCCCGTATTGACCATGGCTTATAACAGCCAGCCACAGCGATCGACAGGCATTGTGCCATTCGATCTCGTTATTCCGAGACGAATCCCGAGTTTGTCGGTACGCAACCTCCCTCCCGGGACCCCGTTGAAAAACAACGGTACCCTCAATGATGGGTCACCCCTAGCGCGTTAGCGTGAGTTCATGGCCAAGCTAAGACAGAAAATTCCGGCCGTTGTAAAGGCCTTGAAAAATACCCAACAACGCTATATGCGTAACCTCCACTCGAACTTGGATACACGGAACAAGCGTGTCCGAGTCGGTGACTTCGTCTATACGACTAACCACCAGCAAAGGAACAAGCTGCAAAGCAGGACCGTCGGCGACTGCCCCCCGTCCTTACAGGATGATGACACGCCACCCGCGCCCTTTACCCAAGGGGTCGGATCCGAGCCAAACGGGCTACTCTTACCCTCGGTCCATGACCTAACGACCACGGTCGAAGACCTGATGTGCCAAAGTACAGAGGCGACGCTTATAGCCCCCAGATGGGAAGGTGCCCCCTGGGACAGCGACGCCAAAGCGGCCTGTGCATCGCACGATGTACTGCCTCACGCGTCAGACCACCACAATGGTACGACCACTTGGGCACTTGTTGCCTTTCAATTTAACAAGGAAACCAACAGCGCTACACAAGACAAACCCTCTCTGTCCAAATGACAGCGACCCATGAGCGGCAGAGGTGTATACAACACCGCCACAGCATCACCTGCCCACGGGCACTGGCACTAAACAAGTCGTACAAAACAAAAAGACACAAGTCGGGCCCGCATCTGTCCTAGACCACGCCTCCTCAGTCGCGGGCAGGTCCCCGGATACCACCGTCCACCGACGAGCTGCGACGGCGCATATTGCGCGGAGGCTCCTCCTTGTCCTTGTCTTCACGGCTGACACGCCGGCCGAGGATGTCGCCGGCGTCAAGGCGCACGGGCGAGGGAGGCACAGCCGCCACTTCGCGAAGACGCTCGACCTCCTGGAAGAACAGGTCGAAGGCCACTGTTTAGCATTTTTCAACAATTCCATGTCACTCAATGCATTGGCAGGATGTCACATTGCAAACTGTTTTGTACTTTGACATTGTATTTGATGATATCGCATGTACTCTCTTTTGGGGGCACCCTTTAGGGGATGAGCTCCGGGAGATTAGCGAGGTGCATGTTCGGGATTCTGAGGGGCTGTGAGCGTGTGTGCTCTTGGCCCGTGCGCCCTCCACCCGCGGAGGTGCGTGGTGTGTGTATTAATGCTGGTGGTGGGGGTGTCTGCGGGTGCTGAGAGCGTGGGGGCGCTTGGGTCTGATGAGGCTGCCCCCTTACGGCTCACGCCACCTCTATGATAGAACCTTAACGGACCCACCCACTGTACTGCCCGCTTCACAGGTTATGGGCCCAGTTGTCGCTGGTGGTCATCGTCGTTCTCTCCCACGGTCTCTAGGGGGACGACGTTGCTCGGGTCGCGGTGTGTTCCGGCGTTGGATGGGCGGGTACATCCTCTGACGTCGACAGGGTCGTACCGGTCGGTGCCACTGTCGTCAAGATTTTGGATCACGGCCGCTTTGGCGGCCCGCGGTTTGCACAGCTGGACGACGACTACAAAGTGTTGGCGGCGTATCAACGTGCGCAGCTCAAGAAGTAGAAGCTGTGAAAGGCGATCTCGACGGACCGTCCTGCTTCTAGGTCGGACGACAAGAAGGCCGACCCGGTGGTCGAGGAGTGGGCCGCCATGAATGAGGCGGCTCTTGCGACCATCCAGATGTCGGTCAAGCCCGAGCACCTCAACACTGTGACGTCGGTCGACACGGCCAAGGAGGAGTGGGTCGCGCTCAAAGGCATGCTTGAGGCGCGGGACAACACTCAGCTGCTTCGGCTCATGGAAAAGCTCAGCAGCCTGAAGAAGGGCGACTACGAAAGCAACATCAAGTTCACGTCGCGCGCCAAGATGATCCGGGACGAGCTGGCCGTGCTCGGCAACCCGGTGGACGACAACACGCTCGCGCTGCGTGTCTTGTCAGGGCTTCCTTCCGAGTACGGGATGCTCAGGACGGTCCTGGAGAACAAGGACGTCAAGCTGGTCATGTCGGACGTGACGGCTAAGCTGCTTCAAGTGGAGCAGCGGAACATGTCTACGGGATCATTGAAGCCCGCTGGTAGTGTCAGGTCGCAAGCCTTCGCGGCTGCGGCGCCAAAAAATCCGTTTGACAAGACGGCGGTCGCGTGCTACTACTGCGACAAGAAGGGGCATACGAAGCGCGACTGCTACAAGCGGAAGGCTGACGAGGCCAAGGGTAAAAACAAGCCCGGTCGCGGCGGCCGTGATGGCGGCCATGGGGGCCGGCGCCAGGCGGGTGCCGCTCTGGCCTATACTGCTTCAGCAGGTCAACCCGGCTCCAGTAAGGCACACGGGAGCACCAGCGGGTCGTCGACCTGGGTGCTCGATTCGGGGGCGACCAACCACATGGCCGCCGGCGACAAATGCTTCACCGTCCAGGCGGCGGGGAGCGGGGCCAAGGTCACTTTGGCAAATGGTGACAAAGTCCGCATCAAGGGGCACGGCCACGTCTCTATGGACGTTGGCAAGAGGAACAATAAGGCGCGCATGGTCTTAGCAGAGGCTATGCTCGTGCCCGACCTGACCAGAAACCTGCTGTCGGTTCGGGCGATCGACCGCAACAGTGGTGCGGTCGTATGTGTCGGGGACGCCTGCTACATCCTCAGCGACCGGGATGCTGTTCGTGCGAGCGGAGTGCTCCACGAGGCGTCCGTAGTCGGAAAGGCCAACGACCGGGATCAGTATGTGCTCAAGGTGACGCCTGTTAAGGCTTAGGCGAACGCGGCGTCCACCCGCATCGCCGGGGAGGCGGAGCGTTGGCATCGCCGGTTCAACCATTTGGGGTTTGAGAACCTCAATCAAGCCGCCAATATTGTCGACGGGATGCCGTCTTCGGTGGCCAATGCCGAGCGTGTGGTCGGTACTGTGTGTGTGCCGTGCGTGGATGGAAGTATGGTGCAGGCACTGCATCCGTGGTCTTCCACCAAGACCACTAAGTGCGAGCTGGTCCACACCGACATGGGTGGGCCACTGGCAGAGTCACTGGGTGGCTCCATCTACTTCATCACTGCGCTAGAGGACAGCACAGGTTTCATCACGGCGACGCCCATCAAGACAAAGGGGATGGCGTCAGAAGTGCTCAAGACGCGCATCAAGCAGCTTGAGACGATGACGGGTGTCAACGTCAAGCGCGTCCGTCACGACGGTTCCAAAGAGTACCTCACCCATGACCTCAAGGCATGGTACGAGGACAAAGGCATCACCTCTGAGATGACGGCGCCGTACAAGTCGCAGCAAAACGGAAAGGCAGAGAGGGTCAACCGCATGCTGATTGAGCGCGTGCATGCTGCACTGCTCGATTCTGCGGCGGAGGAGGAGCTGTGGGCTGAGGCCCTGGCCTCCGTCGTCCATGTGCTCAACCGTTCGCCAAAGGCGGGGGTTGACGTGACGCCGCTCGAAGCGCTCACGGGACGACGCCCTAACGTGGCGGGATTCTGCGTCTGGGGCAGTCGCGCCTGGGCGCTCAAGCCCAAGAAGCAGCAGCGCAAGCTGGAGCCGAGGACCGACGTGGGCCGCTTTATCGGCTACACGGTTGGTGGTAAGGCCTACCGCATCCTCTAGGACGAGAGAAACAAAGTCTTCGAGCGTCGGGACGTCCTGATGGAAGAGTAGCGGACGAAGGCCGGGACTTTGCCCGTAGGTGCAAGTGCTGGTCCCCAGCCGACGATGGCAGAGGACAGCGACGACAACGGCGGCATGGACGGGGAAATGGACATGCTCGATGCCGAAGGAGATGGCGGGGAGAAGCATCTTCCTGCAGAGGACTCCGAGAGCGACAGCGCCGGCGATCTAGATGACCTCGCGGACGACAACGACGACGAGGAAAGTCAGGCTGATACTTCTTCCTTACGCCCTGTCAGTCACCCTCCCGCGGAAATGGACAATGATGCTCCGAGGCCTCGTCGCTTTACGCGTAGGCCAGCCCTCAAGGTATCCTGGTGGGAAAAGGCCCCCAAGGCGTACCTGGCCAGCGGTGCCGAGTCGGCGGCCAAGGATGGCTGGGACTTGACCAAGCCGCCTGCAAACGATAAGGAGGCGCGTGCTCGTCCTGACTGGCCGTTGTGGCAGAAGGCCACCAAGGACGAGGTAGTAGCGCATAAGCAACTTGGCACCTGGTCCAAGACCAAGGTGAGCAACAAGAAACAAAAGACGGTCAAGACCCGCTTCGTGTTCTACATCAAGCACGATGCAGAGGGAACGATGACGCGGTACAAGGCGCGGCTTGTGGCCCAGGGCTTCAACCAAGTTCCGGGGCGGGACTTCGATGAGACGTGGGCACCGGTTCCAAATGCGGCGACCATGCGTGCAATGATCGCCGTGGCGGTCGCCAATGACTAGGACATTCACCATGTCGACGTTAAGACAGCCTTCCTGAACGCAAAGATGGACAAGGAGATGTACTTCAAGCTGCCAGATGGTGTCGAGGACGGGGACTCGGGGGAGATTTGCCGGCTGAACCTAGCCCTGTGCGGGACAAAGCAGGCGGGACATGTTCGTCGGTCACCCGTGGACCCGTGCGTCTACGAGTGGAACCACCCTCGTACGTTTCTTCATCCTGGTCTACGTTGAAGATCTTATCATTGCGGGAAAGAGCCTGGCGGGTGTTAAGGCCGTCAAGTCGGCAGTTTCGGGAAAGTTCGACGTGCGCGACATGGCGGAGGTGAAGGACCTCATCGGCATCAAGGTCATGCGCGACCTCAAGGCCAGCACGATTACTCTGCACAACCCGGGTCACACTGCGGCGCTGCTCGAGACGTTCGGAATGGGGATGACGACAGCCAACAAGACCCCCATGGCGTCGGGGGTGAAGCTCGCAAAGACTGGGAATGACCTGCTGCCTGAGGGCAACCGCTGCGCGGCGCTAGTAGGTTCCCTGCTCTACTTGTCGACGATGACGCGGCCAGACATTTCGTTTGCAGTCGGCGTGCTGTCCCACTTCATGTCTTGCCCCGAGCAAGCACACATGCGCGCGGCCAAGGGTGTGCTGCGCAATCTTTGCGGCACAACACGTCTGGGGGAGGCGTACGGTAGCAGCGAGCCGCTGCAGGGGTACGTCGACGCTGACTGGGCGGGCGACGTTGACGGCCGTCGGTCTACCACGGGCTTCATCTTCACCGTCAACGGTGGTCCCGTTGCGTCGGCGAGCAAGCGCCAGTCGACTGTGGCAACTTCCACCGCCGAGGCCGAGTACGTGGCGGCCGCCATGGCTACGAAGGAGGCCATATGGCTCCGCAAGCTGCTGAGGGTGCTTGGCGTCGATGGCGAGGCCGTGCCGATGGGAAAGGCCAACCAGTCTTGCCTTGCACTGATCAACAACCCCGAGGCGACGGGGCGCACCAAGCATGTCGACGTCGCCTACCACATGGTGCGTGACTACCAGACGCGCAGGGACGTAGCTTTCTACTTTCTCCCCAGCGCGAAACTGCCGGCTGACGGACTCACCAAGCCTCTACCGTCGCCCGCCTTCACGGCGTTCCGCTGTGCGATCGGCGTCGGCCCCGAATTGGGCGGCGCCAACATGGCGCAGTGGTAGCGGCCCGAGCTCGGCAGGCCCGACTTGCCGTAGTCGAGTTTGCGTCGCGGCGGATGCGACCTTCCGACGCGGTACTACTATGGGCTCGGTCTGGTCGGGGCGATTTTGCCGAAGTCGGATCAAGAAAACCGACCTTCCAACGCCGTACTAATATGGCCCCGGTCGGGTCGGATCGGGTCGGCGGCGTCACAAATCGGATTCGTCATCACAGCATCTAATGTGATGCATGCAATTGGTGGGAGTGTTGAGCTTTTCTCAGCAATTCCATGTCACTCAATGCCATGGCGGTATGTCACGTTGCAAATTGTTCTCTGCCTTGACATTGTATTTGATGATATCGCGTGTACTCTCTTTTGGGGGCACCCTTTATTGGGATGAGCTCCGGGAGATTTGTGAGGTGCATGGTCGGGATTTTGAGGGGCTGTGAGCGTGTGTGCTCTTGGCCCGTGCGCCCTCCACCCGCGGAGGTGCGTGGTGTGTGTATACATGCTGGTGGTGGGGGTGTCTGCGGGTGCTGAGAGCGTGGGGGCGCTTGGGTCTTATGAGGCTGCCCCCTTACGGCTCGCGCCACCTCTATGATAGAACCTTAATGCACCCACCCACTGTACTGCCCGCTTCACAGCCACTGCCGAGTCCGCCGCCACGCGCATGGCCCGGGCCAAATCCGGCATGGAGTGCTCAAGGACATACCCATGGGCATCTCGAACAGCCCGGCGCAACGCCTCCGTCTGGCGATTCCACGCCAAGGCCAGGGCGGCCGCCCCGACGCCACGAGGCACTCGCTGCCAGTCAATAGGACGGCTCGGCCCGACGCCAAACAACGCCACGGCCGCCTGAAAGGCCTCGGGCGAAGTCAAACCTTCTTCGAGTGTGGATCGCTCATGTCCTCCGGACGCGGCAGCAACGCTTGTTTCGCGCACTGGCGACAGCGAGCCACGACGGCTGGGAGAAGCGGCCCGACGCGAAGGCCCACCGGCCGACCGCGTCCCTTGACGAACGAAACCGCCATTGCCTTGAGCCGCCGCCACTGGCGTTTCGCTCTCGTCGTCCGAGCCCCCGCCCCTGGCGGGAAGCGACGCAAAGCCCCGGAAAAGGTAGTTCAGCATGAACCCGTGCTCGGCCGACGAGTCCAAATGGACCTGCAACTGGCTCTCGGCACGCGCCTGCGCGTCCCGTCGGATGACGTCCCTGACGACGATGTTCCACGGGAAGACCCCCGTGGCTTTGTGCATCTTGTGGAACATGTCTAACATTGCCTGGCCGCCCGGCCTACTGGCCATATGGTGCAGGTCCAAATTGGACATGCGCCGAAGAGCTGTGGCATCGAGCCAGGCGAAGACCTTGTCCGGCATCAGGGTGCGCACCCGCCCGGCCGCCAAGAATTAGTAATAATCCGCGTTGACTACGTGCCAAGCGGCACTGAACTCGTCGACAAGCTTATGAGCCAGGTACGACAATGCGTATGGCATTTCCATCCGCACCCGGCGATTTAACTACCAGCGGGGGTAACGTGGGAACCACCGCGATAAGTCGAAATGACGCGGCGCCCGGATTATACCGGAACACCAAGCGGTGGGAAGAAGCCCGCGGCTATAGATGCGAGCCGAGTCTTGAGCACGCCGATGGGCGGGGGCATAACTCGGCGCCCGAAACGGGGAGTTCAACGCCACGGTGCGCGCGTCAAACTTCTCCTCCACGGCGTGTTCCGCCTATTGAGATCGGTGAACAACGCGAGCTGCTGCAGAGTGTGGTGCGTAAACTGGAGGTCGTACTGCTGGGTGTCCACCTGCAAGTGCTTGGGTAGGCCCTGGATGAACGCCATCTTGAGCCGGTCCTCGCCGTACACGTTACCGCAGGCATCCCCCAGGTCCCGCAAACGGGCCGCAAAGGCGTCAGGTACCTCATGGGCGCCCAGGGAGGCTCGGTTAACGTCCGACACGGCTTGATTCAGGTTGATGGAGTCCGTGTAACTGACCAGGTGCCAGTGAACGGCCTCCGAGAAGGATGCGACAGACCAGCCCGGGATGCGCCCGGCCGTATCAGGAAGGATCTTTTTAAACCGAGTTGCAGCTGCTCCAGTCAGGAAAGAGCCCACCAGGTAGAGCTCCTTGCCCTCCCAGACATTACTGTCGCTGCAGGCCCTGACGAACCGGCGCAAGAAGGAGAAAAGGTCGGCCGTCTTGGTCCTATCAAAGCGAACCCGGTCCAGGGAAACCCGTAGTGTCTTCAGGTCTTGTGTGATCCTTAGACGCATCCGGATAGTGAAGGCTTGGTTCTGGCTCTCCAGACGGTACGAGTACCAGTCGGTCACCGTGTTGGGCAGGTTGTCCCCGATCTTATGGACAGGGATCCGGACTTCTACCAGTGACCAACGTACCGCCTACCCGTCACTCCGGGAGGATGATTCACTCGAGGAAGACCGGAGGCGACGACGCCGATGGTTGCGCCGGCTCCTGCACGACCGACGGTCCCGGCCAGGGTCCCCGCTGGTACTCCCGTCCGGTGCCGCGTCGTCGCCTCCGCCTCCACCAGTCACCACCCGGCTCCCTGACGGCCCCATACCAGCGCTTGGCGAAGCCAGCATGCCGGGTGCTGGCCTCGGGGTGAGAGTCTTGACCGCCCCAGCCATGTCCGCCCGGAGCTCCTCGTGGAGGGGTTCCAGGAAAGAGAGCACGGCCGGAGAGGAGGAGACGCCTGGGGGGACACCGCTTGCATCACATCGACCCGGGATAGCGGGAGTCGGAGCCCACTCCTGCTTGCCCTTGGACGTGCCGGTGCCCGCCACCGCGGGTGTCGGTATCTCAGTCTTGACGGTTGTGGTCGCCCGGAACGAAACATCATGCCCAGCCACATCAGCCGGCGTAGGCGGGGGTAGAACCAGACCCAAGGAAAAAGCTGTCTCAGCCCCAGCCGGGGGCGGGGGCGTGTCTATCGACACAAGCCGGGGAGACGTCTCCCCCGGAAAGGACTTCGGGGTCGGCACCGCGGTCTCGGGCGCTCAAAAACCAGGCGAACCGGGAGACACTTACGACCAAGAAAGAAGGGGATGGCAACGAGGTATAAGGTGGGAATCCCGACACGAGTCGGGAGATTGTAATCCCGTCCGGGAAAGGCCACGAACACGAGAGCTCACGCGTTCCACGGAGAGATCACCAGTTACACGCGTTCCGGCACCGGATTTCGGCCAGAAAATCCCCTGCTGCTCCACCAATTTGTCGCATAACACGCCGTGTCACCCCAGCGCACAGAAAGATATAGAGACACCTTCCCGGCTGAGGGAGCCGGCCCGCATACCCTTGCTCTACTCTCTCCCGGTGACACGGTCATCTAGGAAACCACCCGAAGGCGCAGAGGGAGGAACGAGGTGAGAACGCAGTTGTTTTTTTGTGGGGATGCCCGGCCACGGGCGCCCCGCTGTCCCCTTAGAGCATTCCCACCAATGTCGGGCCAACGCCATATTGGGCACACGTTGCAGAAACGTGTCTCAAATTCGCTGTTGGCCAGTTCTCGGGGCGGGTAACAATGTCGAACGTGCACGCGGCGTTGCCAACGCAGGTCAAGCGAGTTAAAACGCGAATGTACTTGCGTCCGATTCGGGGTCGGAGCCGTTGGCCCCGGGGCCAACGAGTTGCCAACGGAGCCTCCGTTGGCAACTCCTTGGCCCTGGGGCCAACGCGTCCTGTGCTCTGATTGGTCCATCGCAGTTTCACGGGGTTAAATGAGTGACATGTGGCAGTTCATATTGTCCTCAGATTGCCCGATTTATCATATTTTTGTTTCGACAGCTACGCACGGATGGAATATGATACCTCTCGGATCTGGACGGCCGCGTGCCAGCTCGGCCCCGGGGCCCCGATCGTTGGAGTGGGTCACGTATCTCTCGTGCGGTGGCGCGTGGCCGAACGTGCTTGCGGACCCGTCGGACACGCGGCGCGATCACACCGACACTGGTAAAACAAGTGGCTCGGAGCGCTCGAGCGGGCACACGAGGCGGGGCCGGGCCACGGCCCCGCGCCCGGTCGCCAAACGG